>Ga0181536_10003871_pt1 | contig 16126 bp, 13 predicted proteins | sample PEATcosm2014_Bin_41_FD_121105 | JGI IMG/M metagenome (GOLD analysis project Ga0181536, IMG submission 121105) | Peatland microbial communities from MTU Mesocosm Facility, Houghton, MI, USA - PEATcosm2014_Bin17_60_metaG | ecosystem: Environmental > Terrestrial > Soil > Wetlands > Peat | place... | reverse complement strand
TCGAATATCTCCATACCTCAACAAAGCACACGGAAAGGCGGAGGAATATAGCAACCTGGGTTCCTCAGGCCATTTAGAACTGCTGGCGTTCTTCCCTCCCGTTTGACCCTGCCGGTGCGTCTAACTAGACTTGCAGGCAGGGTTCATTCATGATGCTATCCAGATTTCGATTCTTAGCGGCTGCTTCCGCCGCTATCGTGTGCTTTGGAACAGGGCTTGCGCCCGCCGCAGCTCACGCCCAATCCTCCAGCAGCAGTTCCGCCAAGGAGCCAAGTTCCTCATCCTCGCCGGGATATGCGCGGGAGAAGGCGCCGTCCTTGATCGATCCGGCAGGACCGACCATCTCGCTGATCAGCGCTGAGCCGGTCTTTGCGATGGCCGCGGCGCTGAACGCCTGCGGCTACGACGAGGGCCTCGACGAGAGCGCGCCGGTGCGCAAGCGGGTGCGCGAGGAGATCAACCAGGCGCTGGCCAAAAGCGAAGACGCCCGCGACAAGCGCGACAAGCTCTGCCTTTTCATCGCCCAGCACCGCATGACCGGCTCGGAGCGCGATATCTCCCAGTACATCTCGCTGGCGCTCTATCTGACGCCGCCGCCGGAGTTGGAAATCTCAGCCGATCTGGCCGAGATGCCGCCCGACTCGACCCAGGTGGCGGAGATCGTTCCGCTGCTGCGCGACTTTGCGGCCGCCGTGGACCTGCGCGGGATATGGCTGGTGGCACATCCCATCTACGACAAGGAGGCCGACCGGCTGCACGATCCGCTCTCGAAGATGATCGTCGCCACCAACCTCTATCTCAAGATGCCGGCCTCCACCTACGACGGGCGGCGTTTCATTGTGGTGATCGAGCCGCTGCTCTCGCCGCGCACCATCAATGCCCGCGTCTACGGGACCGATTACGTGGTGGTGGTTTCGGCGGCGGACGGACAGATTCGCATGGGCGATGTGCGCCACACCTATCTGCATTACATCATCGAACCGCTGCTCTATGCGCGCGCCACCGCTCTGGACCGGACGCACCCGATTCTCAAGGAAATTCGGGAGGCGCCGCTGGAGTTCCGGCTGCGCTCCGACTCCGTGGCGTTGACCATCGAGTGCCTCATCAAGGCGGTCGAGGCGCGCACTATGGATACCGGCATGCCGGAGTACAAAATTCCGGCCAACGCCGACCGGGCGGATATGCCGCGCTACGAGCATGAGCGGCAGGCCTATCAGCAGAAGGTGGATGCCATCAAATGGGCCGCCGTGGGCCACGACATGACCCAGGGATTTGTGCTCACGCAGTATTTTTATGAGCAGTTGATCCTCTTCGAGAAGGACCCCGCCAGCCTGCGCGACGTGATCGGCGAGATGGTCTACAGCATGGACGTGGACCAGCAGGCGCATCGCGCCCGCAACATCGAGTTCGATAAACAAGCCGACGGCGACGTGCTCTCGCGCAGCAAGCCGCGCAAGCTGGAGGGACTGGACCTGGCCGAGGCGCGGCTTGCTGCCGGCGATGTGGCCGCGGCCAGCGCCCTGGCGCGTCAGGCGCTCACGGCGCGCCCCGACGCGGAGCAGAATCTGCTCCAAGCCACAGCCGACAGCGCCCGCGCCAACTTCATCCTGGCAAGGGCGGCCATCCTTACCGGCCACGCGGATCAGGCCATCGACGGCTTTCAGAAGACGCTGGCCGCCAGCAAGGAGCCGCGGCTGCTGGCCTGGTCGCACATCTACCTGGGCCGGATGCTCGACCTGAGCTGCAAGCGCGACGAGGCGGTTGCCGAGTACAAAGAGGCGCTGGCCGCGCGCGACGGGCAACTGGACACCCGGCTGGCCGCCGAACGGGGCGTGAAGACTGCCTATCTGCCCAGCGGCCACAGTTGCGACGAGGACACGGACGACGGCCCCGATCCGGATAAGCCGCAACCGGCCAAGCCGGACGCTCCGGCGCAAACCGGGAGCGGCAAGCCGCAATGATTCGCCGTGCCTCTATCTCTGTTGATTTCGCCACTATCACCTTGACGGAATATCACTTGAGAGGTATATTTAATCGTGGTCTGGGAAGTCGAGGTCAGTGACGAATTCCGGGCGTGGTATCAGCGTTTGAACACAGATGAGCGAGCTAGTGTAGCCACCTGCGTTGAATTGCTTGAATTGAACGGCCCTGGACTCGGGCGGCCTTTCGTTGACACCCTCAACGGTTCAGCGTTCCCAAACATGAAAGAGTTGAGGGTCCAACATCAGGGGCGTCCTTATCGCGTTCTTTTTGCGTTCGATCCACGCCGGAACGCCTACCTGATTCTGGGCGGCGACAAGACAGGAAACAAGGATTGGTATGTCGATGCAATCCGCCGCGCGGATGCCATCTACGCCCAACACCTGAAAGAAATTGGAGAGTGACACATGGCCACAAAGTGGAGAGATATTCGCGGAACATTTTCACCGGAGGTGGAGGAGCGGATTCGACGGAGCGTTGAAGAGGCTGCCGGCGTGATGACCCTCTACCAGCTTCGGGAAGCCCGGAACCTGACCCAGGTCAGCCTTGCCAAGGTTCTCAATATCAACCAGGGCGCCGTATCGAAGATGGAGAAGCGCACCGATATGTACGTCTCGACTCTGCGCAACTTCATCAAAGCGATGGGCGGGCAGCTCCAGGTCAAAGCCATCTTTCCCGAGGGTGAAATACAGATCGAGCAATTTGAGAATGTGGCTGATTCCCAGGATGCTCCCCTCGCAACGCTTTGAGACGAGGCGGCGACTTTAATTTCCCATTTTGCGCAGCTTGCAAAACCCGTTCCTTCGACGCAGATCGTTTTTCGGCGGTCGTCTTCTAAAATGAATCGAGAGAGTCTAACGGATCGAGGCGCATGTGGAAGCCGTTCTTGCCGAACTGGAAGCCGCGCTCGGGCATGGCTTTGCCCATCCCGAGCTGCTGGTGCGCGCGCTGACGCACCGGTCATTGGCGAACGAGCTGGCGGCCAATGAGAAGGCGCAGGAGAGCGGAAAGGAAGAGCGCGCGGGCGACAATGAGCGCCTGGAGTTTCTGGGCGACGCGGTGCTGGGCCTGACGGTGGCCGAGGCCTTGTTTCTGCTGCATCCGGAGTGGCATGAGGGCGAACTGACCCGCGTTCGATCCCAGTTGGTAAGCCGGCAGCACATGGCGGAGGTGGCCAAGGCGATTGGCCTGGGCAGCCATCTGCGCCTGAGCCGGGGCGAGGAACGAACCGGCCTGCGGCGCAAGAGCACCGTGCTCTCGAATACCATGGAGGCAGTGCTGGCCGCGTTGTTTTTGGACGGCGGCCTGGAGCCGGTGAGAACCTTTGTCCGCCGCCGGGTGATGGGCGAGGCAGCCGAGCATTTGGCGGAGGAGTTGCGCTCCGGAGCGGCGCTGGGCAATTATAAATCGGCGCTCCAGGAGCGCCTGCAGGCGAGCAAAGCGGGAACGCCGGTCTACCGCGTGAAGAGCGAGAGCGGACCCGACCACCACAAGCGGTTTATGGTCGAGGTGCGGCTCAAATCGGAGCGGGAAGGGCCTGGAAAACCCCTGGCGCGCGGCATGGGAAGCACCAAGAAGCACGCGGAGCAGGATGCGGCGCGGCGTGCCTTGGGCCGGCTGAAGGCGCTGGCGGCAAAGACCGGCGGCGTGGAAGGCGATTTACCGGATACGGACCCCAGTGCGAACCCAGGCGCGGATGAGGAGGAGCCATCGCAACAGTGAGCAACCCTGCTGAGGCCCTCAGTTCGTCGAAATGGTGGTCGCGGCGCCATCTGCCCAGCCTGCCGGAGGTCTGCGCCTCGCTGCTGCGCACGGTGGTGGTGGCGCTTTTTCTGCTTGCCTTTGTACTGCAACCCTTCCTCATTCCCTCTGAAAGCATGGAGCGCACCCTGTTGAAGGGAGATTTTCTGCTCTTCAACAAGCAGATATTCGCCCCGTCAGGCAGCCTGAGCCGATGGCTCCTTCCTTATCGCGACGTCAAGCGCGGCGATATTGTCGTCTTTCACCATCCCTCGCCGCCATTGCTGGTCAAGCGAGTAGTGGGCATACCCGGCGACCGGCTGCGCATCGAGGATGGGCGGGTGATGGTCAACGGCCTCGCTCTCGACGAGCCTTACGCGGCCTTCGAGCCGGCCGCGCCCAATCCCTTCCGCGACAATTTTCCCGCCCGCGTGTATACCGATCCGCAGGTCGATCCCGACTGGTGGAAGCAGATGCGGAGCCTCACCAGCGACGGCGATCTGGTGGTTCCCGATGGCGAATATTTCGTGCTCGGCGATAACCGCAATCACAGCAAGGATTCGCGTTTCTGGGGCTTTGTGCCGCGTCAGGCCATCGTGGCCCGCCCGCTGGTCATTTACTTCTCGCTCACCCGCCTCTCCACCACCGATGTGCAATATGCCGCGCTGCAAGCCGGAGATGATAGACTCGGACACGACAGGCAGTTCTCGGCCATGCTCACGGGCTTTGCGCGATGGAAGCGCATCTTCCGCGTGGTGCGCTAGGAACGGTTCGCGGCCGATTCCGATCGCAGGCGTACTGAAGAACGGAGAAAGTCAAATGGATCAAGTGAATCAAGAACTTATTCAATACGCCGAATTGAGCATGAGAATCGTGCCGGCTGTTCTCGCCATCGTTCTTGCAAGTTTAACCGTAAAGCTCGCCGGAAAAGGATGGCTGATTGCAGCCGTTGTCATCAATTTTGTAACCATGGTCGGGTATTCGACTGTCAATGCACTGCTCCATCACGGAGTTTTCCATTACGATGTTGCTCCTCGGTGGTATGCCTTGTTGAACCTGGTCGGTGTATTGGGGATATTCAGCTTCGGGATTTTTATCTTTTCAAATTACATTGCCTCGCGTATGACGCTCAATGTGAACGACCTTCTGTTTTCTTTTTCCGGCCGAATTCCGCGATCTGCATTTTGGATATGGGCCTGCATTGCTTACCCGTGCGGCGCGTTGATTGGGTTTCCTATCTTTGCAATGCTCACGGAACCGGGCAACGGCTTTACAATCCGTCCGGGAATTCATCATCTAGGACTTCCAGTGATCGTTTTCCTGGTTCTCTACGCTTGTTGCTGCATTCTGAGCACTTGGATGACCCTGGCTGTCTACGCCAAACGCTGGCATGACTGCTCGAAATCCGGCTGGATGACGCTTGTCGTCTTTTTGCCGATCATTGGTCTTTTCTGGCTTATCGGCTACCTTGGATTTGTCCGCGGAACCTACGGCTCCAATGAGTATGGCGACGATCCCATCGCTCTACAGCCGGATTCGGCAACAACACCGCCAATCCCCCTCCAAAGTTCATAGCCGCTGAACAGATTCCCGGAGATTCACGCATATCTTTGCAAAGAGCGACAGGATGACGAAGAGAAAAACGCCAGCCCCCAAAACGCCGCCCGAAGCCCAGCCCGATCCCGCGTCTGCGGAGCCTAGAGTCGAGGAGACGCCCTTTGAGGCGTTTGCCAGCGTCTGCTCCATACTGGTCATCGGCCTTTTCATCCTCACGTTTTTGGGGCAGAACTTCGTCATCCCCTCCGGATCGATGGAGAAGACGCTGCTGGTGGGCGATCACCTGGTGGTCGACCGGATCACGCTGGCTCCGCCTGCCAAGTGGATGCCGCTGGTTCACTATCGCGAGCCGAAGCGCAACGACATTGTGGTATTTCTCAAGCCCGTGCCGGACCTGGATGCGGATGGAAACCCGCAGTACCTGTTCCTTGTGAAACGGCTGATCGGCGTGCCCGGCGACCATATCCACTTGCGCAACGGCATCGTCATCATCAATGGCGTAGCCCAGGACCAACCGCACGCCGAAGTGACAACCCCGGAAAACCATTCGGAGTTTCTCGACGAGTACCCGTCCATTCCGCCGGCACCGGACCATGGCACCACCGAAGCCTGGTCGGTAGACTTTCCCAATCACATCGAGAATGGCGATCTGGTGGTCCCTCCCGGTCATTACTTCATGATGGGCGACCACCGGCATAACAGCCTCGATTCGCGCTACTGGGGCTTTGTGCCCAGGGAGAACATCGTGGGCCGTCCGCTGTTTAACTATTGGTCGTTCAACACTTCAGAGAACCAGTACGAGCAGACCGGGATCGGCAATACCCTGGCTTGGCTGGGCCATGTCGCGCTTCACTTCTTTTCCGAAACGCGCTGGAATCGGACCCTGCACCGGGTGCGTTGAACTACAGCTAAAGTTGACAATCAAAAAGCCGGGCCGCTATCAACCAACACCGATACTTGAAGTCGTAGACTCTCAACTGTTGGCTGTGAACTGTAAACTGTTAGCTGAAACGCCCATGACCGAAGACCTGCAAGGCCGGCAACGCAAGCGCAAGCGGCAGTGGCTGGCCCTGGCGCTGCTTGCGGCCCTGCTGGTTGCCCTGATTGTCCCCCCCCTGGTGAGCGTCAGCCGCTATAAGAGCCGCATTGCCCAACTGATCTCCGCCTCGCTGGGCCGTCCCGCGCGCCTCTCCTCGGTGGAGTTGCGGCTGTTGCCCCGGCCCGGCTTCGTGCTCACCGATCTGACCGTCGATGAAGACCCGGCCTACGGCGCCGAGCCGCTGCTCCACGCCAATTCAGTCACAGCCTCCATTCGCCTGCTCTCGCTGTGGCGCGGACGGCTGGAGATAGGCAGCATCAGCGTAGACGAAGCCAGCTTCAATCTGGTGCGCACGGAAGACGGCCGCTGGAATCTGGATTCGCTCTTCCGCACCGCAGCCAAGGCTCAACCGGCGGAGGGCGACTCGAAACTGCCCCTGCCGCTGCCCTTTCTGGAGGCGACCGACTCCCGCATCAACATCAAGAGCGGCGCGGAAAAGCTGCCGTTTTCGCTGGTCGAGACCGACGCATCCCTCCGCCAGCAGAGTCCCGGCGAATGGCGCATCCAACTGCGCGGCCAACCGGCCCGCACCGACCTCAGCCTGGAACAGGCCGACACCGGAATAGTCCGCCTCGATGCAACCCTCCACAGTGCCGCCCAACTGCGCGATCTGCCTCTGCGTCTGGACCTCGAATGGAAAGACGCGCCGCTAGGCCAGTTGACCCGGCTGATTCTCGGCTCCGACTCCGGCTGGCGCGGCAACCTGACGGGCGAACTGCATCTGGAGGGCACCGCTGAGTCGGCCCGGATCAAGACCCAGCTACGCGCCACCGAGGTGCATCGCGCCGAGTTTGCCCCGGCCGCGCCTCTGGACTTCGACGCCAACTGCGGCTTTGTCTATCACTTTTACAGCCGCGCCTTTGAGAACCTGCTCTGCGACTCTCCGCTCGGCAACGGCCGCATTCGTTTCTCCGCGGACCTGCCCGGCGAAGGGGCCGCGCCGCATATTTCTGTGGAGTTGGACCGGCTTCCCGTGCAGGCAGCTCTCGATGCGCTGCGTACGGTTCGCAGCGGCCTTGGACCCGGCCTGGAGGCCAAGGGAGCCATCAGCGGCAAGATCGCCTACGCCGAAAGCGCACCGGAGAAACCGGCCATTTCCGCGCGCTCTGGAAAGACTTATCCTGCAAAAGCTCTTGCGCCTGCGCCCGGCCCGCTTACCGGCAGCTTCACCGTCGAGGGCTTTCAACTCAGCGGGGAGGGGTTGAGCGAGCCTATTCGAGTTCCAAAACTGGTGCTGGAACCGATGGCGGCGCTGCCAGACCGGCAATCCAACGACCTTCTATCGCAGACGCTTGCAGCAACGGCGGCATTTCCCGCTGGCGGTGCAACTCCGCTCGCTATCCATGCGAGTTTGTCGCTTTCCGGCTATCTGTTGACGGTGCGCGGTCAAGCCTCCATTGCGCGAGCCAGAGAACTTGCGCGCGTGGCCGGCCTGCCCGATGCCTCGGCGCTGGATGCCGTGGCCGGCGATCCGATCTTCGTCGACCTGAGCGCCGCAGGCCCGTGGCGACCGGCGGAGAAAGCTCCTTTCAGCGGCACTTCGCTGGCCGGCGCTGTAGTCACTCCCACGGCAACTCCGGCAGCTCCTCCAGCGGTTGCGGCATCAGGCACTCCGCCGGTTGCCGACAACCTGACCGGGACCGTGACCTTGCGCAATGCGAACTGGAAGACCGACTATCTGGCAAACCACGTCGAGATTTCCCAAGCCACGCTCCACATCGGCGACGGCGAGACGCGCTGGGACCCGGTGGTTTTCTCCTACGGTCCGGTCAAGGGAACGGCCAGCCTCACCCTGCCCGCCCATTGCGACGCGCCCGCGCCCTGCCTGCCCAGATTTGAGGTAGCGTTCGGCGCGCTGGACGCAAGCGCCCTTCAGTCGGCGCTCCTTGGCGCCAAGGAGCGGAGCACGCTGCTCTCCACGCTGATCGAACGTCTGCGCCCTTCCTCTTCGATCTCGTCGGCTCCGGCCTGGCCGCGGCTGGAGGGTACGGTGAAGGCTGAGTTGCTCATTCTGGGGCCGGTCACGCTCCACGAGGCCACGGCGACGATGCGCATCCTTGAGAACGGTGCCGAGATCGCCGCGCTCGATGCCGGCCTGCTCGGCGGTCGCGCGCATGGAACCGGAACCTTTCACGCAGCCGGGATCAATCGGGACAAGCCCGCCTATACGCTCGAAGCCCAGTTCGAGAAGCTCAGCCCGCGGGCTGTGGGGCAGTTGTTGGGGCTGCGCTGGTCGGACGGCAGCTTCGATGCCAATGGCAAAGTCGAACTTTCCGGCTTTACGGATAAAGACCTGGCCGCCTCGGCGAAAGGCGCTCTGCATTTCGAGTGGCGGCATGGGGCTGCCGGCGGCTCCGTTCCCGCCGCGCTGGCCCGCTTCGACCGTTGGACCGCCGATGCGGAGATTGCCAACGGCGCGCTCGCCCTCCAGCAAGATCAGGTGCGGCGCGGCGCTCAGAATGCTTCGGTGGAAGCTACAGCCACCTTCGGCGCTCCGCCCAAGGTCACCTTCGCTGCGCCGAAAGAGACGCAAGCGAAGCGATAACGCGGCCCTTCTACAATCGATATATGTCTTTATCCATCGCTCCTACCCCAGTGCGGATTTGCTGCAAGGGCATTCTCTTCGATATGGACGGCATTCTCATCTCCTCGCTCGGTTCGGTGGAGCGCAGTTGGACGAAATGGGCTGAGATGCGCGGCGTGGACCCCGAATACGCCTGCAAGATGGCGCACGGCTGCCGCAGTATCGAGACCGTTGCCAAGCTGCGCCCGGACCTGGATAGCGAGTCGGAGAACAGGATCATCGAGAACCTGGAGGTCGCGGACAACGAAGGCCTCACCGTGCTGTCCGGCGTACTGGACCTGCTGGCGGCTCTTCCCCGCCGCCGCTGGACCGTGGTCACCAGCGCCACCGAGCGGCTGGCGCGAGTGCGCATGAAAGCCGCGGGCATTCCCGTCCCCGAGCGCCTCATCACCGCCGATAGCGTGGCCCAGGGCAAGCCCCATCCCGCGCCTTACCTGGCCGGAGCCGCGTTGCTGGGCTTCGCGCCGCGGCAGTGCGTGGTCTTCGAGGACTCATCTTCGGGCGTCAAAGCCGGCCGGGCTGCGGGATGCACGGTGGTGGCCACCACCTTCTCGCATCCCATCGAAACGCTGGACTCCGCCCACTACCTGATCGAAGACGTGACCGGAGTGAGCGCGCAGACGCTCCCCGGCGACCAAGGCTTGATCCTTCGTTTTACTCCGCTGGCGGGATAGAGCATTTTCACTGATAGAGTAGGGTCTGGGTGCCCCACCCTCGACGCGTCTTTGTTTTTGCGGCTAGGGTGGGATGCCACAATGCTTGCATTACAGCATCTGTGAAAATGCTCTAAGCCTTACTCGTTAGCCTCGATGCGCCGCCCGTGCGGCTCCTGCAAGGGCCGCGTATTCACATTGAACAGCGCCGCGAAAACGCGCCACTGGTTGCGGCTCAGGCTCAACTCCTGCTCGAAGACGAACCAGCGCACCCCCTCGGTGCAGGGCGGAGTAGTCAGCGAACCCTGATAAGTCCAGTAGCCGCGGTCGGCGGGCAGCAGGCCGCCGGGGTTCACCTCGTCTATAACCTTCTCGGTTGCCCCGGCATGGGTGGGCAGGTGCGGCCAGAGCGCCGCCAGCACGGCGTTGGGACTGCCAATGTCCTCGTTCAGCCGCACCGCCACCACGGCCAGCTTGCCGTCGGCGCTCTTGTGCAGCAGGTGAACGTCCATGTCGGTCAGCTTGCCCTTTACCGCCTGCTCGCTGGGATGGTGGAAGTCGTACTCGACCAGGTCGTAGCGCACGCCCCCGGCCACGATATAGCTGCCGGGGTCCACATAAGCAATGACCGTGTGGCCGTCGTTCACCAGTTTCACCGGCCCGGCGATGTAGTGGAACTCGATGGGCTGGAGAGCCGTGTTCAGGTGCGCGCCGCGAATATTGAGGGGCGACTGTTCGTGGCCCTGCGAACAGAGCTTGTAGGCCGGGTCCAGCTTGCCCCAGACCAGCGAGCCGCGCTTCCCCTCGTAGTCCCAAGGGGTAGGGTTTTGCGCGGCAGCCATGACAGCCATACCAAGGACAAGAGCAACAAGTACAGTAAAACGCATCGATCATTCCTCAACTGAATAGACGCGCAGCGCGCCAAAGAGCATTCTAAGGCATCTGCGGGACGGCTGTAGCAGGCTGCGGAAAAACTCGATTCGGAGGGAGGCAGCGGGTTTCAACCCCCGCATAATGCCAACAAAATCAACGATGGGCTTTAGCCCCGGAAGGACGGTTGTCGCAGTTTTCGACATTCACCACAGGCCTTAAGGAACCTCTGAATAAGTCCTGTTTTGAAAGGGCACGACTTCAGTCGTGCCGATAATGCCTGCATAATCAACGCGGGCTTTAGCCCCTGAGGAAATGCGGATTTGCTGAATTGAGACTTGTTCAGAGCTTCCTTAAGGTTGATGGCCCCTCAAAGGGGCCTGTGTAGAAGCGCTCTGTGCCTACAGCAGCCCGTCGCCCCGCGCCGTAGGCGCATTGGTTGTTAGCCCAGCGCTTCAGCGTGGGGTAAGCGTCCCCGCCATAATAGAGCCGGAGTCCCGGAGGGACGGCGGATTCTCATCGCGCGAATTCTTTTGACTCTTTCGCAAAAAAGAAGGTAAAAACACAAACCGGGGGCGACTCCCGTAAATGTCAAACACCGACTGTCGCCCCGGCAGAGCCGTGTTTTTTTCCGTTTTTGATAAGGGATTGGCTGGTGGTGCAATCTCCGGTTAGCCGGTCAACCGGCCAGAAACTCAGACTTTGCCTTGTACGCGCTCGATTCGCGCCTCGGCGATTTCGCAACAACTGAGAGTGAAGCTCTTCCAGCCCTGAGCTGTCGCTTCGTTTGAGGTGGGTGTTCGGCAGGGATGGATGGCGGGCCCTAAACGAGGCGTTATTTGACTAGTTTGCTTGTGCTTTTCCTCCTCCCAAGAAATCGCTTCACAGTTAGGCACAGCGCCTGAGTATCCTTCAATTCGCATTCCCAAATCACCAGAACTTTCCAGCCTTGCTGCGCTAGGGCATCAAGATTCCTGGCATCGCGTGCTTTGTTTTGCCTGAGCTTCGGAAGCCAGAAGTCTCGATTGGAATTAGGTATCAGTCCTGATTTGCAGGCGTGAGAGTGCCAGAAACAGCCGTGTACAAATATCACTTTGCGCCGTGCGGGAAATGCAAGGTCCGGCTTGCCCGGAAGGTCAGCCCTATGCAGACGAAAACGATAGCCGAGTCCATGTACGAGGCGGCGAACCTCCAACTCGGGCTTTGTTTCCTTGCCCCGGATTGCTCGCATGTTCTCGCTGCGATCCATAGGTATTCACTTCTTGAATTTCTTAAGGAGCCAATCCAAGACCGCAAGCTGCTCCTCTTGCCCTGCTCGTCGAACTTGCGAAAGGAGCCATATTGCAGGCGGTTTCACGGATGTGATGTTCTTAGCTCCCTGGTTGCAGGTCGAGCAAAGTGTACGGAGGTTTGATAATTCGTCCTTGCCCCCGATGCTCTTATCAACAATATGTCCAATATGGAGGCTGACTTTGCGCCCGGTAAGATCGTCAATATCGCCCGGGGCTGCTCCGCACATTATGCAAAATAGATCGGTTTGACTTAAGAAATAATCGCGTTGTGTTGCTGAAACGTCCGGCTCAAAAGTTACCTCGCAAATCTCCATTGCTGGATAGGGCTGGCTCTGCGCACTGACTGCTCCCGTGCACTTTCCGTCGATCACACTGCGCAAATTTCGGCACCGTGTAATCCGCTTGGATAAACCGATTTGACGCATGTAGATTCTCTTTGCCCCTCTTTCCGACTAATCTCCGACCCTCAGAATGATGCCCGCCAGGTCTCTGTCGAGAGCCTAAGGTAATTCTCCAAAGGCGGCGCAATTGTAAAGACGCGCGGCCCACTGGCAAACAAGTGAACTCGATAAATTTGCCATTGAGCGGGAATTTCACGCGCAACGCTGAATTCGTTGCGCGTTATGAAGAAAGGGGTTCGAGCAGATCCGTTCGTAGTCTTGACCTCGATAAGACGAGGCTTCCCTTCAAGATTGAAAGAAGCGACATCGTAACCTGCACCGTCGCCCTCCTCTGCGGATGTCCAGCGTACCTTTCCGGCTAGGTCCGCACGGTTTCCTTGTTTTAGTCTGTGCTTCTCAAGGTCAATAACAAAGGCTTCCCCGGCCTTGCCAAGAGAACGATTGAGGTGGTCCCGCTCCACCGGATCAAACTTCTGAACGAGCCGCCGCAGTCGCTCCGAATCTCCGTCGTTCTCCGCATTTGGAACCGGCGGCGCAACAAAGACCTCAGCGGGCAGGGGTGACATGCGCTCCGGCGCTAGCGCCGGTTCAAGACTCCCTGGATGGACTATAAGGTATCGTTCCACCGCATCGATAATGGCATTTTGAAAATTGAACTTTGGCTTGTAGCCTGCAATCCACGGCATCCCCAATTTGTCCAAAACTGCCGAAATGTTTTGATGCTTGAACTCCACAGACCGGTGAGTTCGATCAATCTTGGCCATTAGCGCAGCACTGTGTCTGGATTTGACGTAGGCTCGCCCCGACAATTCCGCTGCGAGCATGGAGAAGTAGTCGGCGACGATGATGTCAAGTTCGTCGTCCTGCCAATTTGTCCCGCGCTTTGACTCTTCACTCATTTATCACAGTTGCTCAACGAACGGAATACGACTGACAAGGTGGTGATGCGTGGATGGCATCGAAGGTTGAGATGAACTTCTGGTCCAGATTCAGGGCGTCAGTCTGTATAAATGCAAAAGGGTAATTCGGCTGTGGGTTCAGGTCGATACCGACGACATCAAATCCCGCCCTGAAGTATCCGGTGCCTGCGCCGCCTGCGCAGCAGAATAGGTCTAGCAGTCTCGGTCTTCGCCCGAACGCTGCAAAAACATCGGTCGCAATGCGTTTCCTGCCGGAAGGCTGATTCCCATTGTCAGCTACCACGCTCAAGGTAGATTTCCCATCCCTCATATCAATCCTCGCCTCTGCCCATTCTCTTTATATTCGCTTATGGCCTCTGGAAAACAGGTTAATTTTTTCAAGACCCGGAAGTGACCCAAATATGGAACTATATCTTAATCTACCGCGAGCAGCCTTAGCATGAAATGAAAACCATACGGGAGTGGTGGCAAGGGCGGAAGACCGCGCACTCTTCCGATCCCCTTTTGCCGAGAATTTCCCTCCATTGGCGCACACTGGTAGATAGAAGATAAGGGTGCGAAACCCCTCATCGACCGGAGAAGCCATGCCGGGGTGGGAAGTCGGGGCTTCGTCGCTGGGGTGGGAAGCCGTGCCGCTGTGTATGAAATCATGAAAAACGCGCATGAAATCGTGAAAAAATGGCTATTGTGTTTTCGCTAACCCGAATCTCCTCAATCTCTTAACCATAATTAAGTAAGAATCGGACGGCTCATTATTTACCTGTGAAACTGTGTATCCGCACCGAACCAGCCTGGAATCAATTGGTTGCGCAGGCCCGCCTCACAGGAGTCGATTAATTGTTAAACTGTGAAACTGTGGAGCGTATGCCGTGCTGTTGAGCAAGAATCTTCTGTAACTCAGCCAGGATCGGATCGGGACGTTCATCTATTGCTCTGAGCAAGCACCCCTTGGCCGCCGATCCGATGTGCAGCGCATTTGGCTCCAGGGTCGCGTCGAGCCGCCGTTGATTGCGTTGCAGGCATCGCCGCTTGCAATAGGTGTGCCTTGCGCGCCTGACGGAATCGGCAGTTCACGGCGGCGCCGCAGCGCCCATTGCCGTGAACTGCCGGTTCTTCCCCGCGTAAAGTCTCGCGGCCGCCGGGACAGGATTTAATTGATCGCAACCTCCGGATCGAGCGTGTAGAAGGTCGAGGGCGAGCTTACATTGTTGTATTCCGTGGCGATCCAATCCGCCGACCGAGCTACCGAAGATATCCGCGCCTCATCGATGAGTCCATTGATAGCTCCTCCGGTGGACACGTATTGCGTAGCGATCCCGATGTCCATATCCTGGCTCGTGCCGTAATCGATCGGCCCGCTTTGCGCCTTGGTAGTTAGAGAAACACCGTTGACGTAGAAAATCATATTCGAGCCATCATAGGTGCCGACGATATGCGCCCACTGGCCTAATGCTATGGTGCTTGAATTTGTTTCCTGCTTGAGCGATCCATCGACAGCGATATAGAAGACTGGCGAAGAAGATTCTTCTCCAAAGCCAAGCTCAATTGCATCCCATGGCGAAGACCAAGTTCCGTTTGCACGATAATCGAGTCCGTATACATACGGCCAATCGGTTATGGCAGTCATGTTGACCCAGGCTTCGAGCGTGATTGCCGCCGTGGGCTTAAAGGACGCGCTCGAAGGGATATCGAGGTATGTATTTCCAGAACCGTCAAATGTTCCCGCCCCGCCGATGATTCCGGCTGCGGGCACTACGCCCTTGTTGATCCCGTTATTTGCATTTGCGGTGGAGTCGGCCGTGCTTAAGGAGCTCGGCGTCCCGAAGTGCCACACCGCGGCGTATCCGTTCGACCAAACTCCGGGTTTGTTCTCCTGACTTGCTGTAATGCCCGGGTTCCCGTACCACATATATAACGTCGTGTCGGCGGTATGGGACAAAGTCGGGATAAGCACCCAGTACGCGGCTGTTCCCGTGGTTCCGCTATAACTGTCGATCTCGAAATCCAGCATATTCTGGCCAGCCGCATCCGAGGTGAATACGACGTCGTACCCGTTCGCGCTCTCTAAGCGCCCGCCATTTGCAACTGTAGCCAGGAAGGAGTACGTGCCCGATATCAGGACTGGAAAACTGGTCTGGTCGGTATTCGGAACATTCGTGTGGCCGATTACGATTGCGCGCTGGTAGCCGTATCCATTCGTTCCGCATTGGGTTGTAGAGAATGTGACCGTGGCCGAAGCCGACGCGGTTGCGCTCGCCTGACTGGTAGCCGTAACGGTCGCCGACTGCTGCGTGGAGATGGTGGCCGGAGCCGTGTACAGGCCCGCCGAACTGATCGTGCCTACGCCCGCGGGACTGATCGTCCAGGTGACCGCGTTGTTGCTGCTATTGCTCACGATAGCAGAGAACTGCTGCGTCTGCCCGCCGCAGAGCATCACGTTGGTTGGAGTCACGCTCACTGTTGCGGTAGGCATCAGGGTGACCGTCGCCGAAGCCGAAGCGGTTGCGCTCGCCTGACTGGTCGCGGTTACTGTGACAGTTTGCTGCGTCGCGACCGTAGCCGGAGCCGTGTAGAGGCCCGCCGCGCTGATCGTTCCAACGCCTGCCGGGCTGATCGTCCACGTGACCGCGGCGTTGCTGCTGTTGCTGACGCTGGCGGCAAATTGCTGCGTCTGGCTGGCATAGAGGGTTGCGCTGGACGGAGTCACGCTCACTGCTACTGGAGGCGTCAACGTTACTGTCGCCGAAGCCGAAGCTGACGTACTCGCCTGGCTGGTTGCGGTCACCGTCACCGTCTGCTGCGCGGAGACCGTGGCCGGAGCGGTGTAGAGGCCCGCCGCGCTGATTGTTCCTACGCCCGCCGGACTGATCGTCCAGGTGACTGCGGCGTTGCTGCTGTTGCTCACGCTGGCAGCGAATTGCTGCGTCTGCCCGCCGTAGAGCGTCGCGCTTGATGGGGTCACGCTCACTGCCACGGGAGGCATCAGGGTGACCGTGGCCGAAGCCGACGCGGTTACGCTCGCCTGGCTGG
>Ga0181536_10003867_pt1 | contig 16142 bp, 11 predicted proteins | sample PEATcosm2014_Bin_41_FD_121105 | JGI IMG/M metagenome (GOLD analysis project Ga0181536, IMG submission 121105) | Peatland microbial communities from MTU Mesocosm Facility, Houghton, MI, USA - PEATcosm2014_Bin17_60_metaG | ecosystem: Environmental > Terrestrial > Soil > Wetlands > Peat | place... | reverse complement strand
TCGGCGTGACGCCGCGCGCCTGGGAGAAGATGAAGAATAACCCGGACGCGCCGCGCGACTCCGTCTTGAGCATCCTCGACTGGGAACATGCGTGGCGCCGCGATCGGCCGTTCCCGTACACCCCGTCGGTTGCGGAAATCAACGGTCTGGATGCAGCCCTGGACCTCTACCTGACGGAGGGGCCGGAGCATGTCTGGGCCCGCCATGCGCTCACCGCCAAGGCGTGCCGCGCCGGCGTCCTGGCGATGGGCCTGCGCCTCTGGCCGGCCGACGAGCGGACCGCGTCGCCTACCACGACGGCCGTTCGGATCCCCGGAACCATCGAGGATGCGGCGCTCAGGGCGGCCGCACGCGCGCGCTACGGCGTGGTGTTTTCCTCGGGGCGCGGCGAGACGCTGGGCAAGCTCGTCCGCATCGGCCATATGGGCCCGACCGCCAGGCCCATGTATGCCGTCGTTGCCGTGGCCGCGCTCGGCGGTGCGGTCCGCGCGCTGGGCCACCCGGTCGACGTTGCAGCCGGGGTTGCGGCGGCACTCGCCGTCATCGACGAGGACGTCGCCAACGAAGCGGGTGAAACCACTTGACCGCATTGGTCCACGGGGCCTTCGCGTGCGCGTCGGTAGCGGGCCCATCGAGCCCATGACGCTCAATTTGACCACGTTCGGACTGACCGCGACTTACCGGAAATAAAACCCCTACATTCGAGGCACCTATGCACGCGGGATGGAAATTCATTGTTTCAGCCGTCTTGGCGGGATTGGGTCCCCACGCGAGGGCGTCCGCCAGCGATCTATTGCTGCTGCACGGGCATATTTATACCGGGGCGCAGAAGTCGCCGTGGGTCGAAGCCCTTTCTGTCACGGGTTCCCGCATCGACGCGGTCGGAACCGATGCGGAGTTGCTCGCGCGGCGGCGACCCACGACGCGGGTGATCGACCTCCACGGGCGCACCGTGATTCCCGGCATCGTGGATGCGCATATTCACGTATGGCTGGGCGCAGTGGCGCTGCATGGATTCAATTTGTCGACGCCCGAAGCGAGCATCACGCCGGCCAAGCCCAAAGTTTTGATCGCGCGGATTCGAGAGCACGCCGCCAGCCATCCGGCGGATAAGCTGATCTTCGGGCGCGCGGATTTCAGTCCTTCGCCACCCTATTCGCCGACCTATGCGCTTCTGGATCAGGCCGTCAATGACCGCCCCATCATCGTTCACAACATTTCCGAGCATGCCATGTGGCTCAACTCCAAGGCGTTGGCGCTGGTGGGAATCACCGATAAGCCGCTGCCTGATCCCGTCGAAGAACGAAACGTGGTTCGCGACGCCAGCGGACATCCCACCGGAATATTGATCGAAGCAGCCATGGAGCCGGTGGAGCGATTCGTCAGGGCGACGCTGTCGGAGGAAGAACAGCTATCGATGCTCCAAGCGGCCACGCGGCATTTGAACAGCTACGGGATCACCAGCGTCGTCAATGCGACCGGGAATCTGGCGGAAATCAAATTGTATGCGGCGCTGCGCGATCGCGGTGCGTTGACCGTGCGAACGCGCACCGCTTTCGGTGCCGTCTCCGTGCAACACCAGCTCACGCCGCAGTTTCTCGCGGATTTGGATGAAGCTCGAACGACCTATCACGATGAATGGGTGTCGGCGAACCTCGTCAAATTCTTCGCGGACGGATTCACGGGGCTGCTTGCCCCGCTGGTCTACCAGCCGGATCAATTCAGGACTCTCGTCGTGGAACTGGATCGACGCGGCTATCAGCTCATGACGCATGCCACGCGATTCGATACCGTCCACATGGTTCTGGATGCCTACGAGGAGGCGGAGCGCACCAACGGACCGCGGGACCGGCGTTTGCGGATAGAGCACAGCTCCTCGGTCCGCGACGCCGACTTCCCGCGCTACGCTGCGCTGTCGGTGATCAACGTAACGTCACCCGGCTTTTGTTGCGGTGAGTTCGGCACGAACGCCGACCCCAAGGAACCTACCCCTAGTGACCAGTGGCAGACATTCCTCAAAGAGGGCGTGGTGCTGGGATTCAGCAGCGACTGGCCGTGTTCCTGGCCGCCAAATCCCTTCGTCAGCATGCAGGAGGCGATTACTCGCGAAATTTGGCATTCCGACGATACGGCCGACATCATCGATCTGCCGATGGACGGAGCCGCGCTGGCGGGTGCGCGTCCGACCGGCAAGGTCTATACGCCGGAACAGCGCGTCACCGTGCGGCAGGCGGTGGATGCGTACACGCAGGGTTCTGCCTACGCCTCGTTCGGAGAGAGCCAAGTCGGCAGCCTCGAGGTCGGAAAATTCGCGGATCTCGCCGTCCTCTCTCAGGACATCTTTACCGTGCCGCCCAAGGCAGTCGGGAAAACGGGCGTCGTCTTGACGATGATGGGCGGGCGCATCGTCTATGGGGCAATACCGTGATGCGTTGCCCCGTTTTGGTGATCGACGAACATAGGTCGCGCTCCATCGCTGACCGCCCGAACCACCGATCGGCGTGCGCTTCTCAGCGCCGAACCAATATCCCAAGAGCGAAGCCATGAATGTTATTGTCTTGGCGTTTGCTTAGTGACACTATTGAACCAAGGAGAGAACTTGGTTCACTTATAAAAAAGTTTCGATGACGATCGCTGCAATGAGCACAAAAGGGGATCTTTGAATGCGCCGGACCGGGAACCAGACAGTATCGTGGATCATGGGTGGAATTCTGCTCGCGCCCGTGGTTGGGGTGGCCGCCTCTGACTCGCCGGACCAACTCGAAGCCATCGTCGTCGTCGGTCAGAAAGAAAACCAAGAGATCCAACGAGCGCCCGAAGCGATCACGGCGCTGTCGGCGGATGTCCTCCAGGAGAACGGGATCAGGAACTCCACGGACCTGAACGGCATGGTGCCGAGCCTCGTCATCGGCGAGAGCGACGGCTACAACTTCGACCTCTCCATTCGCGGCATCGGCCTCAATTCTCCCCAGGACGACGGATCCCCGGCGTCGGTGTCCCTGCACCAGAACGGCATCTTCATCCCGAATCCGGTGGCGTTGAGCTTCGGTTTCCTGGATGTGGATCATCTCGAGGTCTTGCGCGGGCCTCAGGGGACGGTCTTCGGTCAGAATTCGGTGGGCGGCACGCTCAACGTCATCACCGTTCAGCCCACGCTCGACGTGGTCAAGGGCTACACCGACGTGGAATTCGGTTCGTTCGATCTGATGCACCTACGCACGGCGATCAATCTGCCGCTCTCCAGCACCTTGGCGATCCGCTTCGCCGGCGATTTCATCAAGCAGGACGGCTACGTGGTGGCAACCGAGGTTCCCGGGGATTTTCATCTCAATGACACGCACAACTATCACGTGCGCCTGTCGGCGCTGTTCCAGCCCAATGACGATTTCAATATCGTCGGCTCGGTGGAGTATGCAAAAGTCGTGCAGCACGAGCCGGAAAGCAAGAACATCCTCGATCCGAATCCGAATCCCTACCAGGAATCCAGCGATTGGCCGGGCCTCTACAACATCGATCAGACCATCGGCACGATCATCGCTACTTATAACTTCAACTCGATGACGTTCAAGTCCCTGTCGAGCGTGCAATACATGAATCAGGGCGGATCGAATTCGGAGGGCGGGCTCGATGTGCCGCTCTCGACGACGCTCTACGGCGGCGAAAACGTGCAATTCGTGCTGCACCAGAACTATGCGGTGACGCAGGAATTCGATTTGAGTTCGAAGCCGGGTGGTCCGCTCGACTGGGTGGTAGGCGCGTTCTATCTCGATACCCGCACCACCGACGGCTACGATCAGTACCTGCGCAATCCGCAGGAGCCCGGCGCGCCGGACATCCTCAACAATGAACTCGAAAGCCTCGTGGCGCCGGAGATCGCGGCCGGCACGCTATATTTCGAGAGTGCGAATTCACTAAGGCGTACCTCGGTCTCCGGCTTCGGCCAGGGTATTTACCACATCACGGACCAGCTTCGGGCCACCGCCGGCTTCCGCTATACGGTCGACAAGAACACCTCCCTGCTCGACAATTATTTCGGGGATCCGACCATCGGCGGCGGCATCGTGCACTTGAGCCAGCGGTCCGACAAGCTTACCTGGAAGACCGGACTCGATTACCAGCTCACGCCGGACAATTTCGTTTACGGCAGCATTTCCACCGGCTTCAAGCCGGGCGGCGGCAACCCGGGCACCGCGCCGGCCGTGGTGCCGGCGAACTATGCGCCCGAAACGATCACCGCCTTCGAAGTGGGCTCGAAGAACTCCTTCCTCGACAAGAAATTGATCGCAAATCTCGCCGGCTTCTACTACATCGACAAGAACATGCAGTATCACGCCGAGGATCTCATCAATTTCGACGGCGGCGTCGACAACCTGCCGAAGGTAGACATCTACGGGATCGAGGGCGAGTTCACCGCGCTGCTGCCATACCACTTCCGCCTCGACGCCAACCTGACGGCGGAAAAGGGCAAGATCGCGACGCATATCTCCACGATAGACAATCTGGCCGGCAATGCGGCCAACAGTGCATTCGCGGCACAATACGGCTATCCAGCGTTCATCGACGCCGAGTTCGGCATCCCGAACCCCGCGCTGCCGAATGGCGTGGCGCTCCTGACGGCGCTCCGGGCCCAAGGCTATCGCGACGTGTACGGCAATGCGCCGCCGAACCTGCCCACCTACACGGCATCGCTGGCCCTGGCCCAAACGTCCACGTTCGGCGACGGCTCGAGCCTGCTGTCGCGGCTGCAGGGCAACTATCGGGATCATTATGCGGATACCGTGTTCGGCAACTCGTTTTTCTATACGACGCCCAGCTACATCCTGATGAACCTCTTCTTCGATTACACCTTCCCGGATCGGAAGCTCGATCTGACGTTCGCCGTCACGAATCTGGCCGACCGGGCGGAGGTGAGCTATCGTTTCACCAACCAGTACGGCGGTGAGACCACTCAGGCGTGGTTTCCGCCGCGCGAGTACATCCTCGGCATCGGTTACAAATTCTGAGTGCGACGCAAGAGTTGCGGACATGGGGGGGAGGATCGAGCCGGGGCGCGCGCAGCCTTGGCCCTCGCCGCGGCGTGGGCGCTCGGCGCGGGGTTTTGCGCCTCCGCCGCCGACGTCAAAACGCTCGCGATCATGCTGCCGGAGGAGCCGACCGACTTCGGCTGGAATCAGCAGGCCTTCGAGGCGGCCAAGGCCGTCGCCGCGAAGTACCACTTGAAGTTCATGCCCGCGTCCGGACTCGGCTACGGCGACGTGCATGCCGAGCTGCGCGAACTCGCGGACGATGGGGCGAGTCTCATCATCGCGCATGCCAGCGGCTACAACACCGCGGCGCCCGAGATCGGCGCGGAGAAGCACGTGCCGGTGGCCATCGTGGACCGTCCCAAGGACAGCAGGCCCGGCGCCGTCGCGGACTACACCTTGTCCGGACGGGAGGGGGCGTATCTCGCCGGCGTTCTGGCGGGGAAAACGACTCGGACCCACGTCGTGGCGATCGTCGTGGCGGCCGAGTCTCCACCGTGGAACAGCCAGTCGGCCGCCTTCGCTCAGGGCGTCCGGGCGACGGACCCGGGCGTGAAGGTGCTGTACGCGGTGATCGGCCCGGCGGCTTATGCCGACGTCGCTGGCGGCCGCCGCGTGACCGAATCGGCGATCGGCGCCGGTGCCGACGTCATCTTTGGCCAGGGTGACCGCGCCAGCTTCGGCATGCTGCAGGCGGTGGATACCCAGCAGTCGACCGCCGGCGGCAAGGTGTGGTTCATCGACGAACTCGGCGACAAGAGTTCGCTCGACAAGGGGCACCTCCTCTCATCGGTGGTCTGGAATCTGGTGCCCGTCTATTCGGCCATGATCGAGGATCTCAAAGCCGACAAGTTCGGCACGCATCCGTATTCCATTCAACTTAGCGATGACTCGGTGCGGCTGCTGCATTCCAAGTACATTCCCGACAACGTCTGGTCCGACATCGAGGCCGTGCGCACGCAGATCATCGGCGGCAACGTGAAGGTCGACACGGTTTGGGATGCGCCCACGGTGCGAGCCATGATGACGTCGGTGGCGGCGCCGCCGAAATGAAAGGAGACAGGCTCCCAGCGATGATTGGCGCGAGCGCCTAACCCCAAGGCCACAGGAGTTCCGATTCATGACCGATACGAAGGTGCATCTGCTCGACGGCGGGACGCTGGTGATCGACGGCTTTCACGCCTTCTGGAACCGCGGTCCTGCCGGCGAGGTCCGGTTTCCCTGTTACAGCGTGCTGATCGAGCACGCCGACGGCCGCTACATTTTCGACACCGGCTACGATTTCGATCACGTGATGCGGGTACTGCCCTTCGAGAAGCCGATCCAGGACGCGTCGCAAACCGTCCCCGGACAACTGGCCAAGCTGGGACTCAAAACCGGCGACATCCAGTACGTCATCAACTCCCACTATCATTTCGATCATTGCGGCGGCAACAAGCATTTTCGCGAGGCGTGCACGCTCTGCCACGCCAAGGAGTTGGAGGCCAGCGGCAACTGTCAGCCGTTCGAACATTTGGGCTATTCGGACCTGAGCTTTGCGCCGAGCCTGGCAGCTAAGCGCGGTTTAAAACTGCCCCCCGATCCGGCGCTCGACATGTACACGCCCACATTCGAAACGCTGACGGGGGATCAGGAAATCGCGAAAGGCCTGTGGCTGTTCGAGACGCCGGGCCACACGGCGGGTCACTACAGCTTGATGGTCGAGCTCAAGAATCGGCGCCCGATGCTGTTCACGGCCGACGCGTGCTATAGCAAGAAAAACATGGACATGATGTGCATCTCCAGCTTCCACTTGGACCCCACCGCGAGCCTCGCCTCGATGAAACGCTTGAAGGCGCTGGCCGAGCAGCATGACGCCGAACTCTTTTATTCGCACGATCTCGAGAGCTTCGCGACCTACCGGACCGGCGCCGACTTCTACTCCTGACCGCGCCTGCCGGCTAACGGCGCCTACCAGCGCACCATACCCGCATCGACGTTGAGCGCCTGGCCGGTGATCCAGTGGGCCTCTTCCGAGGCGAGGAACGCGACCGCCGGCACTACATCCTTCGGTAAGCCGCGGCCCTTGATGGCCTGCAGCGTTTCGACGAAATCGAAAGCATCCTTGTGAGGCGTGGTTTGCACGCCTTCCGTATCGATCAGGCCGGGGCAGATCGAATTGGCGGTGATCTTATAGGGACCGAGTTCGGTGGCCAGGGCCCGGGTGAACGTCAGCACACCGCCCTTGGACGCCACGTAATGCGCCATGTTGGGGGTGCCGGCGAAAATGGAGTTGGAGCTGAAGTTGACGATCCGGCCGTATTGCCCTTTGCGCATCAAGTCGGAGCCGGCCTTGCACATGAGATAGAGCCCATCCAGATTGACACGAAGCACACGGCGCCATTCCGTGAAGGTGAGCTCGTCCCATTTCACGAAGGGCACGATGGCTGCCACGTTGACCAGGACATCCAGCTTGCCGAATTTGGCGGCCACGGTCTCGAAGAGCTTGGCGACGGAGGTTTCCTCGCCGATGTCGCAGCTCGCGGCGAACGAAGCACCGCCGATGGCCTGCGCGGTAGCCGTCGCGCCGGCGCCGTTGATATCGACCGCGACGACCGTGGCGCCTTCCGTGCCGAGTCGCAACGCGACCGCCTTGCCCATGCCCTGTGCGGCTCCGCTCACCACGGCCACGCGGCCTTCGAATCGGCGCATTCGTTCACCCCTCCATTTTTTGATGTGCGAATGATACACGCGGCGTGCGATTCGGCCTATGCGGTAACAGATGTGATTGTGATTCACGACGGGGAACGCTACGGTAACTTCGAGAGGGCAATCGAGTTGGCAACAGGAGGTGGGAGAACCATGAGAAGAATCGATCGTGCAACGCTTGCCGCAGCCGCGCGTGAGGGTTGCCCGTGAACCAGAGCGAATCAGCGGACTGGGACCTGCCAGCGCCTTACGCCGCGTTGCTGGCCGTCGCCCGGGCGGACATCGATGCCTATGATCACGTCAACAACGCGGTCTACATGACGTGGTTCGACCGCGCCGCCTGGGAGCATTCCGCGGCGCTCGGTCTCCCGATCGAGAGATGTCTGCAACTCGACCGGGGCATGGCCGTGCTGCGCAGCGTGATCGCGTACCTGCGCCCCGCTGTACTGGGCGACACGATTGGTGTTGCGACCTGGCTCCTGCCGGCCGACGGCAAATTGCGCATTCGCAGACGCTTCCAGGTGCGGCGCGAGGCAGGCGGTGAGACGCTGGCCCGAGCCGAGATCGAATATGCGTGCATCGAGTTGTCGAGCGGGCGCCCCGCGCGGTGGCCCGCGGAGTTTCGCGAGCGCTATGTCGCGCTCGACGAGGTGGTGCGTGCCAGCGAAATGCTCGCGCCGGTCTGACGGAGGCGCTGAGACAGTGATGACGCGTCGAAGGCTTAAGGTTGCGGCGGCACCGGTTGCAGCGAGGTCCAGTTCCCACTCAGCTTTTACCATCAGGGCGGCATAACGGCGGTGGATCATAATTGTGCGCTCGTTCAATAGCCGTTGTATGGCGTCATCGACCAAGGCATAGTGAGCAGGGCGCGCGGCAAGTCCGCGCCGGGACAGGCGCAATCCATAGCGAGGACACCGTGACCGACACTCCAACCGCGCCGCGCCGCGGCCGCGATATTCGCCTGGCGCGCGCTCGCACGCAGGCCGCCAAGTATCCGTACATCCGCCGCAAGCTACCGGTGGTCGAGCTGCTGAGCACCGAAGCGGTCGAGATCATCGAGGCCAATGCCGAGACGATCCTCGAGGAGATCGGCCTCGAGTTTCGCCGCGATCCGGAGTCTTTGCGCCTGTGGCGCACGGCCGGCGCCGACGTCGCCGGGGAGCGCGTCCACATCCCGCGCGGCCTCGCGCGGCAACTGCTCAAGACCGCGCCGCCGGAGTTCACGCTGTATGCGCGCAATCCGGCGCGCAACGTGCGCTTCGGCGGCGACGCGACCGTGTTCTCGCCGGTGGGCGGCCCGCCGTTCGTCTACGACCTCGATCGCGGGCGTCGCTACGGGACGCTCGAGGACCTGCAGAATTTCATCAAGCTCGCGCACATGGCGCCGGCCATCCACTTCTCCGGCGGCTGCATGTGCGAGCCGATGGAGATCCCCGCGAACAAACGACACCTCGACGTGCAGTACTCGTTCTTCCGCTACAGCGACCAGGGCTGCGAGGCGACCCCGGAAACGCCGGGCCACGCGCGCGACGCCCTCGGCCTCGCCCGGGTGCTGTTCGGCGCAGAATACCTCGAGACGCACCCCGTGGTGCTCGGCAACATCAACTCGAATTCGCCGTTGGTGTTCGACGGGCGAATGCTCGGGGCACTACGCGAGTTCGCGGGCGCCAACCAGGGGACGATCATCGTACCGGCGGTGCTCGCCGGGGCGATGGGGCCGGTGACCGCGGCCGGCTGCCTGAGCGAGATCCTCGCCGAGACCTTGGCCGGGATGGCGCTCACCCAGATCGTGCGGCCGGGCGCGCCCGTGATTCTCGGATCCTTTGTCGGCGCGATCTCGATGCGCACCGGAGCGCCGACCTTCGGCACGCCGGAGGCGACCCAGATGATTTTCGCGACCGCGCAGCTCGCGCGGCGCCTCGGCGTGCCGTGCCGCAGCGGCGGCTCGCTGTGCTCCTCGAAGATCGCCGATGCCCAGGCCGCCTACGAGAGCGCGCACACGCTGCTGCCGACGCTGCTCGCCGGGGTCAACCTCGTCACCCATGCGGCGGGCTGGCTGGAGGGCGGCCTCGTCGCCGGCTACGAGAAGTTCGTCCTGGATGCGGACCAGCTCGCGATGATGCAGGTGCTGTCGCAGGGAATGGACCTGTCGGCGCGCGGGCAAGCGCTCGACGCGCTGCGCGAAGTAGGTCCCGGCAGCCACTTTCTCGGATGCGCGCACACGCAGGCGAACTTCGAAACGGCGTTCTACCAATCGACGATCGCGGATTACTCATCATACGAGCAGTGGTCGATGGAAGGGCGCCTGTCCGCGGAGCAGCGCGCCAATGGGGTGTGGAAGAAGATGCTGGCCGAGTACCAAGATCCGGGCATTGATCCTGCAGCCGACGAAGCGATGCTCGAGTTCATCGCCGCGCGCAAGGCGGTCCTCACGGACGCCGTGGAGGAAGACTAGGCCGGGAATATTGAGGGGGGACGATCATCATACGCATGTCTTGTATTTTTCGAGCCAACGCACCGGCTTCGACAGCGCATCGCGGCGGAACGGATCGCCCAATTCCTGCGTGACCATCACCTCGAGCACGGTGGTGCGGCCCTCGCTCTGCGCCTGCGCCGCCGCCTGGAGAGCAGGCCCCACATCGGCAAGCCGATCCACGGTCACGCCCTCGCAGCCAAAGGCGCGCGCCACGCCTGCCCAACTCGGGTTCTCAAGGTTCACGCCTTGATAGCGTCGTGAGTAGAAATCGACATGATTTTTCTTCTCGGCGCCCCACTGTCCGTTATTGAACACCACCACGGTGACGCCGATCTTCCGGCGGGCGCAGGTGAGTAATTCATTGAAGCTGATGCCCCACGCACCGTCGCCGACGTAAGCGAATGCCGGCCGGTCAGGGCTAGCCATCTTTGCGCCGCAGATCACGGGAAACGCGTAACCGCAATTGCCGAAGCTCATGGCAGCGAACATGGAGCGCGGCGCGTCAAAGCGCAGATAGGAATTGGCGACCGAGCAGATATTGCCGATATCGGTCGAGACCATCGCATTGGCCGGCATGGCCTTCTCAAGCTCCCTCAACATCTCACGCGGATGCATATACTGGGAGTTGCGCGCGACCTCGAGGGAGTAAGGGTCGCGCTCGTGTGTCCAACCGTCAAGCTCGGTCTCCCACGCTTGCTTCGCGGCATTGATTCCGGCGGCCCGCTCAGCACGATTGGCTGAAGCGGCGAGCGTACGACCCTTGAGACGCTCAAGCAGCGCTCCCGCGGCGGCGCGCGCATCGCCGTGGATACCGACGGAGATCGGCTTGACCAGGCCGAGCATGCGCGGGTCCGTGTCGATCTGAATGATCTTGGCCTGCTTCGGCCAGTAGTCGAGCCCATGCTGCGGCAACGTACCAAAAGGCCCAAGGCGCGTGCCGAGCGCCAAGACTACATCCGCCTGCGCGATGAGCTTCATCGCCGCCTTGGAGCCTTGATAGCCGAGCGGGCCCACCGCGAGGGCATGCGATGCAGGAAACGAATCGTTGTGCAGGTAACTGTTGCAAACGGGCGCTCCCAACAATTCCGCGAGCGCGACCGCCTCGGTGGTGCCGCCCGACATGATCACGCCGCCGCCGGCGAGGATTACGGGAAACTGCGCGGCGGCGAGCGATGCGGCGGCAGCATCGAGCGCCGTGGAATCACCCGGCCCGTGGGCAATCCGCATCGGCGGCGAGATCGTCGCTTCGATCTCCCCATAGAAAAAATCCCGCGGAATGTTCAGCTGGGTCGGACCCATCTCAAGCATGGCACGGTCAAAGCAGCGCGCAGCGATTTCCGCCATGCGCTTGGGATTGTTCACGTGTCCCTGATATTTGGTGATCTTCGAGAAAATCGGCAGCTGCTCGGTCTCTTGAAACCCGCCGAGCCCCATGGACATCGAACCCGTCTCTGGCGTGATAAACACCACCGGCGAATGCGCCCAATAGGCCGCGGCCACCCCGGTAACGAAATTCGTGACGCCCGGTCCGTTCTGCGCAATGCAAACGCCATGACGGCCTGACGCCCGGGCGTAACCGTCCGCCATGTGAATCGCGCCCTGTTCGTGTGCGACGGGGACGAACTCGATGCCGGCCGCCGGAAAGATATCGAGGGCGTCCATAAAGGCGGAGCCGACGATCCCAAACACATGCGTGACGCCGTTGATGGCGAGGGTTTCAACCAGGGCCTCTGAGGGCCCCATCTTTTGTGACGAATGACTCACGGCGTGCCGACTCCCTTATAAGGTCTCTTTCATGGAAACATAAAATGTCGTTGATGAGTCATTACAACTCTTCGTATTGATGGGGCTCCATCGCAAGCGTCGCAATATCCGGCTTTCTGCCGAACCGGACGCGTGCGCTGAAACCCAGCAGCAAGATGCCGAGACTGATGATGCCGAATATGAGCGGCGTTCGCTGGTCGGGGATGAAGGCCATCGCCAGAACGATGCCGAGCATGCCGGCGATCGCCAGATAGGTCAGGTACGGATACGCCCACATTCGCATGCGGAGCCGCGCCGGATCCTCCCTTTCCAAGCGCGCGCGCAGGCGCAGTTGCGAAAATGCGATCAACACGTAGACGAATATCGCCACCGTTCCGTACGAATTGACAAGAAAAGCAAATACGGTGTCCGGCGAGACGTATGACATGACCACTGCGCCATAGCCGAAGAGTGTCCCCAGCAGAATAGCGCGGGACGGCACGCCATTGCGGCTGAGCTTGGCGAGACCTTCAGGGGCATCGCCGCGCCGGGTCAGAGCGAATAGCATTCGCGACGACGCATACAGCCCCGAATTCAACGCTGACAGCACCGCAGTGAGGACCACCGCGTTCATGATCTGCGCCGCGGCGGGAATGCCCATCGCATTAAGAGCGCTGACGTAGGGCGCGGTGATTCCTGCCGAATTCCAAGGCACCAGGCACACAACCAGGAGGATCGAACCCACATAGAAGAACAGGACGCGCGTAATGACCGAGTTCGTCGCCTTGGCGACCGCTCTCGCGGGCTCGGCCGCTTCCGCCGCTGCGATCGTGACTATCTCGGCGCCAAAGTAGAAGCCTGTGGCTGCTACGGCACCGGTCACGATCGGCAGTATGCCGTTCGGCGCGAAGCCGCCGTGCGCCGTGAGGTTGGCAACGCTGGGAGCAACTCCTGGCCACAGGCCCAGGACGTACACGCCGGCAAGCATCAAGAAGGTGACGATCGCCGCAACCTTGATCGAGGCGAACCAGAACTCGAACTCGCCATATGACCTCACCGAGATGAGATTCGTCAGGGTCAGTAATATAAGCAACGCCAAACTGATGAACCACGTCGGTTCGTTCGGTAACCAGAAGCGAACCAGTCCGGCGCCGGCGACCGCCTCTAGTGCCACGACGATGACCCAGAAATACCAGTACATCCAGCCGGTCAGGAAGCCGGCTAGCTCGCCGAGCCGTGGCCGGTCACTCCATGCCAGGCGGGCGTATTCGTAAAATGAGCCTACCGCCGGCAGCGCGACGGCCATTTCGCCGAGCATGCGCATCACCAGCACGACAAGCAGTCCCGTGATCACGAAAGAAATGACCGCCGCGGGTCCTGCCGCTTTGATGACCACCCCGCTACCGACGAAAAGACCAGCGCCGATGACACCGCCGAGAGCAATCATCATGATGTGCCGCTGCTTCAAGCTATGGCGTAGCCCACTTGAAGGCGGAGGAGTGCTTTTCACTCTAGGTTCTGCAGGAATCCCGATAATCAAGGAGTCACGTGGGCGCCTGCGCCACGCTCGCCAAACTCAAATCCCGCCGTGCTTGCGAACGCTTTCCGAGCCAGTAATAGACGGGAGAGGTAAAAATCAGCCCGATGATCCACGAAAGATCTATGCCGCCGATTGCGCGGGCGAGCGGCCCGGTATAAAGCGGACTTGCAACGAAGGGCAGCTGCAGCAGGATGCCAAACACATAGCACCCGATAGCCGGTAGATTGAACCGGCCGTAGATGCCTCCGTCCCGCCTCAAAAATGCTGCAACGTCATATTCGCCGTGACGCAGCAGGTAGTAGTCGACCAAGTTGATGGCCGTCCACGGCACGAGCACGTAGAGCAGCAAGAGGATGAAATCTTCGTAGTTGGCTAGGAATGAGTCCTTGCTGAGCAGCGCCCCGGCGAGTGCGACACCGGTGAGCCCCAGGCAGGTCAGCGTCCGTGCAGTCGCGCCGGGCGACCATGAGGAAATGAGCGTCTGGCCGAAGGTCAGTACACACAGCGCCCCGCAGTAAAGGTTCATGGCATTACTGACGGCCATGCCGACGGAAAAAACGATGAGCACCAGCGGCGCAATGCCGCCCGTCAACAGCGCCAGCTGCGCTACCAGATTGCCTTTCCCGGTCATCGTCAGACCGACGATCACGCCAAGGATCATCGGTAGCACCGAGCCCAAGGTGCATCCCCAGTAGCTGGCCCAGAATGCGGGCCGTGAACCGGTTTCGCGCGGCATGTAGCGCGAATAGTCTGAAACGTACGGGGCATACGACAGTTGCCAGAGCGCTGCGGTGGACACGGTGCCCAGGAAACCCGACCACGTAAACTCGTTGCGGGTCAGGATGCTCGGGGGTAATCCGTGTACCCAAATAATCCATGCAGCGGCAACCAAGAGCACGATGCCCGACAGGCAAGCCATGACGCGAGCGTAAGCGTGGATGAGGTCATGACCATAGATTGCCGCGACCACCCCCAACACGGCTCCCAGCACGATGCCGGGTGCAGCGGATGCCCCGGGTATGAGACTGGCGAGAGCTTCGCCACCCATCACCAGATTCGAGGCTAAAAACCCGACGTACATGATGATGACGATGCCGACGACGAGCAGTGAGCCAACAGAACCGAATTGCCCGCGCGTTTGCACCATCTGGGGTACGCCGAGTGTCGGGCCCTGCGCGGCGTGCAGCGCCATGAAAATTGCGCCGATCATGCTGCCGACGACGATACCGACGATGGCCGCTTCGAAGGGCAATCGAAATACGGTGACCGCCAGTCCGCCCGTGACGATCGTCAGCAAATGCAGGTTGGTGCCGAACCATACGGTAAAAAGATCCCGCGCCCTGCCATGGCGGCTGTCGAAAGGGATCGGCTGAATGGTGTTGATCTCGAGCCGTGTGGCTTGTTCGCGATTTTTCATGGCATACCTTAAGGGTGTATACCGCGGCCGAGCGCCATAAGGCAATTGTTTTGTATCTAAATTTGTAATCAAACCGGCGTGATAGGATCGACGCACGATAGGAGTTGCCTTGCGATGAAGCCGACAACCCGCTTACTTCAGCGCCGACGCGCGCACTTCCTGCACGCGCTGCGTGAACTTGACGATGCCTGGGTCGCGGCGTTTCACAAAACCGGCTTCGGCGATGTCTACTTCTCGCGCCTGTTCACTGAGCTGTGGCTGCGGGGCGGTGGCGCCGTTGCCAAGTCCGACGCATATGATCTTGTGCATGGCGTCAGCGCTCAAACCGCCATGAAGTACGTACGCCGGGCGATCGCTGAGGGCTATCTTCAGGAGGTCGACAATCCAGCTGACGGCCGCTCTCGACTCCTCCGCATGTCGCCGCGGTTGCGCGAGTTGTTCAACGGAGTCATCGACCGAGCGAGCGCGGTCTTCGAGAAGGTCTTCGTGGCTCGAAACTGAGCCGGGCATCGGGGGGCAACGAGAAGGAGCTTTATGGGCAAACATAGTTACGAATCCGGGCGTCTCAACCTGCCTTTCGTGGGTCATTGCACCTTCGCGAAGAGCCCTCCGGTGCTCGACTGGGACGAGATCGACGCCGACGTTGCGGTTCTCGGCGCGCCGTTCGACATGGGCACGCAGTACCGTGCAGGTGCTCGTTTTGGCCCGCGCGGCATCCGTGAGGCATCGACGCTGTACTCTTTCGGTCACGATGGTGCGTATGACCACGAGGATGACGTGGTTTACATGCCGAAAGACCAGGTCAGGATGGTCGACATCGGCGATGCGGACATCATTCATACTTGCACCGAGCAGAGCCACGCAAACATCGAATATGCAGTGCGGAAGATTCTTGCTGCCGGGGCGTTGCCGGTCGTGCTCGGCGGTGACCACTCGGTAAATGACCCGTGCATTCGTGCCTTTGACGACCAGGCGCCGATCTACATCGTGCAGTTTGATGCTCACCTCGACTACGTCGACGTCCGGCACAATGTCCGCCACGGGCACGGTAACCCGATGAAGCGCGCGGCCGAGAAACCCTACGTGCTCGGCATCAGTCATCTTGGCATCCGCAACGTGTCTTCGACGGCTCGCGAGGGCTATGAGGACGCGCGGCGAACCAAGTCAAAGATTCTGTCGGTGCGTCAGGTAAGGGCAATGGGCCCCGAACGAGTGCTCGCTACGATCCCTGCGGGGGTACGCTATTACGTGACC
>Ga0181536_10003860_pt1 | contig 16155 bp, 13 predicted proteins | sample PEATcosm2014_Bin_41_FD_121105 | JGI IMG/M metagenome (GOLD analysis project Ga0181536, IMG submission 121105) | Peatland microbial communities from MTU Mesocosm Facility, Houghton, MI, USA - PEATcosm2014_Bin17_60_metaG | ecosystem: Environmental > Terrestrial > Soil > Wetlands > Peat | place... | reverse complement strand
TTTTGGGCGCGCGCGACCAGGGATGCATTGGTCATGGTCATCGGGTCTACGGGTTCCTGACTCGCCCTGGTGGGATGGTGGGCTACAGCAGGTGTCTCACGTCAGCCTGACAGACAGGGATCCGGGCCAGGACCGGCACCTCGGCGTCCACGTAGTCGTGCACCTCGACTCTCGATTTTGACGCCGTGGGCCGCAGTACCCGGCCTACGTACTGGACGGTCCGGCCCTTGAACGCCATGGGAAATGCCAAGAAGAGCGTGTCAAGTGGCGGACAATCGAATCCTTCCCCAAGGAAGCTCCCGGTGGCCACGAGAACCAGTCCACCGTGGGATGCCCGCTCGTGCATCTCTGCCATGGCCGCGGTGCGACTCTTCTTACCCATGCCTCCTTGCAGAATGATCGGATCGCACCCACGGTCTGTTAGCGCGCGGGACAACCTCTCGACATGGTCCTTGCGCTGGGTCAGCACCAGGCAGTTGCGGCCTCCTGCCGCGGCCTCCACGATGTCGACACAAATCTGACGGGACCGTTCGTCGTCTTCGACAAGAGCCCCAAAGAGTTCCTGAATTCCGGCCCCGCCGTTTCCCTGAAAGACGTGAGCGGTGGGATGCACAACCAGAGCGCGATCAAAGGCGGCCTGTTCCTCCTCGGTGATGGTCACACGGTGGCGTACTGGGCCGCAGTACATCGAGATCAGGCTCTGCAGGCCATCGCGGCGGTAGGGGGTGGCGGTGAGCCCCAACCAGTTCGAGACGGTGATCTGGCGCACACACCGTTCGAAGGTGACCGCGGGGACGTGGTGGCATTCATCGACAATGACGAGCCCGTAGCCTTCGGCCACCTGCTCCAGGTCGTCGCGTCGAGTCAGGCTCTGCGCCATGGCGATGTCGATGAAACCCTTGGCGCGTTTGCGGCCTCCGCCCAGCTGGCCGATCCGTTTGGAGTCGATGCCGAGGTGTTCCATCAGGCGTTCGCGCCATTGTTCGACGAGGGGCTGGCGGTCGACGATGATGAGCGTGGGCACGTGGCGCTGGGCGATGAGGGCGCAAGCGACGACGGTCTTTCCCGATCCGGGCGGTGCCACAAGAACTCCGAGGTCGTGGTGGGCGAGGGCTTCAAGCGATTCGCGTTGACTGTCTGTCAGTTCCGATCGAAGCGTGACCTCAACCGACTCGGGCTTGCTGCACCCGTTCACGACGTCGAGTCTGCTTCCTGCCTCTGCGACGATCCGCTCTGCTTGTGCCCGCACGCCGCGGGGAAGCAGGAGCCGATCTATCGTCTCGCTGTAGCAGCGCAAGAACTGGGGTGTGTTCCAGGTCGAGAACCTGAGTCGTTCTTTCTCGTAGTAGTCGGGGTTGTGCAGGGATGCAAGGTGCTTCAGCGCGGCGAGGAGCGCGGGTGGCACGCCGATTCGTTCGATCTCAAGCATGGCCCTGAGCTCGGCCCGGATTACCTCCGGTGGTTTTGGTTGTGGCGTCTGGTTCCGGGGACGCCTGTAGCGCGTGTCATCGGGACCAGCGGCCACGGGAGTAAGCGTCTCGGCCAGCGTGCCGATTGCCTCTGCCGACATGCGAGGGACCCCCGACAGAAAGGCCCACTGGTCTTCGTAGGGTTCGAGGGTCGCGGGATCGAGGAACACGGTGGTGCCGCGTCGGCGGCTCTCGCCATGGAGCGGCAGGGCAATCAGGTTGCCGAAGGAGCCCTTCGGCATGAAGTCCTGTGTGGGGAACAGCCGGTCGTAGCTGGCGAGGTCGATCTCGGCTCTGGCCGTCATCGCCTCGCGCAGAATATGCACCCCGACGCGACGGGCCGACGCGGCGGGCACCGGCCCGGAAAAGAAGGTCCACGCGTGAGCACCATCGCCTGATCGTGAGCGCTCCACCACGACCGGCACACCGATTGCGCGGGCGGCGTCGAGATACGCAAGAGCGTCCAGCGCCCAGCCGGCACCGTCGAAGTCACAGGCGAGGAGTCGGCAAGTGTCGCCTCGAAGCAGTGGGTAGAGGCCGATGTGGACTCCACCGGCGAGATGCGTGCCGACGACTTCAGGAGTTAGCGGCTCGTACTCGCGCCCCGGCTTCTTTGCGTTGGCCCAGCCACCGACGACGGCCGGGCTCCAGCCCGCCTTGTGAGTTCCGCGGTTCTCCCACCGCCGCGCATACACGTCCTCGCGGCCGACGAATAGGGAACAGAACAGGGCGATCTTCGCTTCGGGAGCCGAGTCCTTGTCGACCCTCGCGGGCTTCTGATTGCGCTCTGACGCCGGGAACAAGGTCGGCTCCCACGGCTCAGCCACTTGCTGCCTGCCCGGCTCATTCAAGCCGAGCAGCGAGCGGAGCCGATCGTTCTCAGCCTGAAGTTCATCGACCTTGCGCTGTAGCTCGGCAATCTGTGGCGCGTCACCACTCATCACGGGTGTGCACCTGGCAGCTTCTGGCGACGATCCCTACGATCCAGCGCTCGATTAGAACCAGCGGAGGTGACTGGCCGGCCACTCAGGCTCAAGAATCCGGGAGGGGGTCTGTGCATTGGACCACGATTCATCCACCTGAACGTTTGAACGAAGCTCATCTGCTGTCCCCGGACGGTGTCCGAGCTCCAGTGCCGTTCCCCGTGTGTTTCGGGCTTGGACGGGCTTGTCGATCCGTCACGGTACACGTCGGCGGCCTGACTACCGGCGTATGAATCGAAGTGTCCCTACCGCGTGCTGGGCGTGCCCGTACCGGCGTTCGACTTAGGAGATGGGTGTATTGCAAGTGGACTATGGCCCGTCTAGTCCCAGAAGCTTGGTGACGCCGTGGTCACGACCTGCCGTGTACCCGCCGTCCACCACCAGGGCATGTCCGGTGATGAACGAGGCGTCCGAGGACAGCAGGAAGGCGGCGACGGAGGCGATCTCGGATGGCTTGCCGAAGCGGCCTAGCTTGTGTTCTCGAATGATGTCGTCCCGGATCGGCACCATCTCAGGGGTGCCGAATAGTACCTGGCTAGTCATGGGCGTGTCGATGAACCCCGGGCAGATGGTGTTGACCCGGATGCCACGGCCGGCGTAGTCGATGGCCATGTTCTTGGTGAGGATGACGACGCCGCCCTTGGACGCGCTGTAGGAGCTCCCCCCCGCGGTTCCCTCGATCCCCTCGACGCTGGCGATGGTGACGATGGCGCCGCGCTCGCCGTCGACGGGCTCCTGGTCGAGCATGCGGGTGATCACGTGCTTGGCCGTGGCGAAGGTGCCGAACAGGTTGACGCGCAGCACCCGCGCCCACTCGTCGGCGTCGAGGAGGTGGACGGGCCCACCACCGGCCACCCCGGCGGCATTGACCAGCCCGTCGATGCGGCCGAGGACCCGGGCCCCCTCGTCGACCAGGGCGACGACCGACGACTCGTCGCCCACGTCGACCTGGGTGTACCACCAGTTCCCGGCCCCGGGTCCGAGCCCGGGGCCGTCGGCGCCGCCGACGACATCGGCCCCGAGGACGTTGGCCCCGTCCTCGAGCAGGCGCAGCGCGCTCGCCCGGCCGATGCCCGACGCCGCCCCGGTGACGATCACGTTCTTCCCGGTCACTCCGCGCATGGCGTCCCCTCCGGTTGCCGACGAATGAGGAGGATGATAGGACCCGGGATACCGGCGGCAAAGGACGTGAACCGTGCGCTTCGCCCTCTTCTACGAGATCCCCGTGCCCGAGCCGTGGGGCCCCGACAGCGAGCACATCGCCTACAAGAACGTGATCACCCAGGCCCTGGCGGGCGAGCGCTTCGGCTGGGACGCGTTCTGGACGGTGGAGCACCATTTCCTGTCCGAGTACTCGCATTGCTCGAACCCGGAAGTGCTCTACGGGGCCATCGCCGGGCAGACCGAGCGCATCCGCCTCGGCTACGGGGTGCGCCTCATGCCCCAGCCCTACAACCATCCCGTGCGCACGGCTGAATCGGCCGCCGTCCTCGACCTCATCTCCGACGGGCGGGTGGACTTCGGCACCGGTCGCTCGGCGACGCGCGCCGAGCTCGAGGGTTTCGGCGTCGACCCGGCCCAGACCCGGGCCATGTGGCAGGAGGCCATCGAGCACGTGGTGGGGTGCTGGACCAACGACGAGTACGAGATGGCCGGCACGTACTGGCAGATGCCCAAGCGACGGGTCCTGCCCAAGCCCCTGCAGCGCCCGCACCCGCCGATCTGGGGGGCGACGAGCTCCGAAGACGGCCACCGTCAGGTCGGGTCGCTCGGCCTCGGGCTGTGCTCGTTCGCCGTCGGCGTCTCGCCCCAGGAAGTGAAGGCCAAGGTCGACATCTACCGGGAGGCGGTGCTCGCCTGTCGCGACCCGATCGCCGCCTACGTGCACAACAACGCGGCCACCTTCACCATGACGCTGTGCGGCCCCGATCGGGACCAGGCGATCGAGGACGCTCGGGCGTCGTTCGAGTGGTACCCCAAGACCGGGGCGCGCCACATCGCCTCGATGACCGACTGGATGGTCGAGCGCGGCCAGGACCTCGGGTCCTATGCCTACGCCGCCGACATGAAGAACCTCGACGACGAGGGCGCGTTGGACCTGTTGTCGATGGAGTACCTCGTCGAGGCCAACGCCTGTGTGGTGGGGACCCCCGACGACTGCGTCGCCACGTGTCGGCTCTACGAGGAGGCGGGGATCGACCTGCTGTTGTGCCTGGTCAACCCGTGGAAGGTCCCACACGAGACGGTCATGCAGACGATCGAGATGATGGGCACCGACGTCATTCCGCAGTTCCGGCGCTGACGGTGCCCGCCGACCCCCGACGCGACGCGGTGCTCGAACGCCTCGACCCCGAGCTGGCCCGAGCCCTGGCCGACTTCCCCCTCGAGGTCGACCCCGGGGACTACTTCGACGACCCAGAGGTGCTGCGCATGTTGCGGTCCAGCCCCGACATCCTGGCCATGTCGGGGGCGCCGCCGGCGACCGACGGGCGCGTGGTGGCGGAGAACCGCATGGTGGACGGTCCCACCGGGCCCGGAGCGCTGGGGCTTCGCATCTACCGCCCCACCGCCGCGACGTCGGCGCTGCCGGCCGTGGTGTTCTCCCATGGTGGGGCCTTCATCATCGGCAACCCCTATCAGGACGAGCACCGGTGCCGGACCTTCGCGGCCGAAGCCGAGTGCGTGGTGGTGTCGGTGGATTGGCGCCACGCGCCCGAGCACCCGTTCCCGGCCGGGGTCGAGGACGCCTACGGCGCATTCGTGTGGACGGTGTCGCACGCCGGCGAGCTGGGGGTGGACGAGGATCGGGTGGCGGTGGGCGGGGCCAGCTCCGGCGGGGCCTTCGCCGCCGCATCGGCGCTCATGGCTCGCGACCGGGGGGCGCCGATGCCGGTGATGCAGGTCCTCGTCTACCCGGTCATCGACGACCGCCAGGACACCCCCTCGATGCTCGAGTTCGACGCCGCACCGCTGTGGACGCGAGGGGCCACGGCTCGGATGTGGGAGCTCTATCTCGGCCCGGGTGGGGGGGAGGCGAATCCCTACGCCGCCCCGGGCCGGGCCACCGATCTCGGCGGCCTGCCCCCGGCCTACGTCATGGCGGCCGAGCTCGACCCGTTGCGCGACGAGGCCATCGCCTATGCCCGACGCCTCCTCCAGGCCGGCGTGCCCACCGAGCTGCACTGTTTCGCCGGTGCGTGCCACGGCTTCGACACCGTGGCCCCGACCACCGCCCTCGCCCGCCGAGCCATCACCGAGCAGGTGGGCGCCTTGCGCCGGGGGTTTGCCGCTCGTCGCAGCTGACCGCGACGCACCTCCGGCGCCCAGGGTCCGGCGATTCGGGGGCCCGGCCCGACGGGCGCGAGAATGCGGCGATGGAGCAGACCGCCACCTTCGCCCTGACCGACACCCACAGCGCCTTCCGAGCCGTCGTGCGCCAGCTGTGCGAGGAACGGATCGCCCCCAACGCGGCCCAGGTCGATCAGGACGCCGCCTTCCCGTGGGCGAGCTTCAAGGCGTGCGTGGACATGGAGCTGTGCGCACTCGGCCTCCCCGTGGCGTACGGCGGGGCGGGAGCCGACCACGTGACCCAGGCCATCATGGTGGAGGAGTTGGCCCGGGCGTGTGCTTCGACCAGCGTCACCATGCTCATCTCCAAGCTCGGCATGATCCCGATTATGAATTGGGGCTCGGACGAGCTCAAGGCGCGCTACCTCCCCGAGGTGGCGTCGGGTGCTTCCCAGGCCAGCTACTGCCTGTCCGAGGCCGATGCCGGCAGCGACGTGGCCGCCATGCGCTGTCGGGCGGTGCGCGACGGCGACCACTACGTGCTGTCGGGGACCAAGTACTGGATCACCAACGCCGGAGTATCGGACTTCTACACCGTGTTCGCCAAGACCGACCCCGATGCCGGATCGCGGGGCATCTCGTGCTTCGAGGTCGAGGCCGACTGGGGAGTGGTGGTGCCCAAGTACGAGCGCAAGATGGGCTTGCGCGGGAGCCCGACCGGCGAGGTCGTCTTCGACGACGTGCGCGTGCCGGTGGGAAACCGCATCGGCGAGGAGGGCCAGGGTTTCAAGATCGCCATGCATACATTGGACCGGAGCCGACCCACGATCGGCGCGCAGGCCGTGGGCATCGCCCAGGGCGCGATCGACCATGCCGCCCGGTACATGGGCGAGCGCTCGGCCTTCGGCCAGCCCATCGCCGAGTTCCAGGGCCTGCGGTTCATGCTGGCGGACATGGCCATGCGCACGGAGGCGGCGCGGACGCTGGTCTACCGAGCCTGCTCGGTGGTCGACGCCGGCGACCCCGACGGCGAGCTCACCATGATCGGCGCCATGGCCAAGTGCTTCGCCTCGGACACGGCCATGGCGGTGACCACCGATGCCGTGCAGCTCCTCGGCGGGTACGGCTATACGACCGAGTTCCCCGCCGAGCGGTTCATGCGGGACGCGAAGATCACCCAGATATACGAAGGAACCAACCAGATCCAGCGCGTGGTCATCGCCAAACGCCTGCTCGGATAGGTCCAAAACCCCAGCATAGCGGGGGTTTTGGCGCTGTGCAGCTCGCGGTGGCAGCCCGGGGACCGGAGCCGTAATCCACAGGGTTATCCACAGATTAGTGGGCCAAACGGGGTAATTCGTGGGCCAAGGTGAGGGCGAAAACATCAGAGACCCTGGCGCAGCGGCTTTTTCGCCGGTCAGCGAGGAGCCTGCCGAGGGGTCTCGGTCATGGTATCGCCGTGCCGACTTGGGGGCGGACCCGCGGCCCACAGACGGCTCACGCGCCGGCGGACGGAGCCTTGAAAGTCGGTGGTAATCCCGCAAGCCGCACTCCCGGTGCAGGAAGCCCCCTTCCGCCCGAAGTGCGGGGGAACCAAACCAGCTGCAAACGAGAAGACCCCACACTCGGCATCTCGGCCAGAGGGCAGGGTCTTGCGAGTCAGTTCGCTTGGGGGCGACGGGCGGGGCCTCTGCACGGGTCATGCCTGACCGACGGGCGTCGGCCTGGATGTCACGACCCGGACAAGTGACCACCTGGTGAGTGGGTGAGTGCCGGATGACCCCAAGTAGGCACTATAGGGGAATAAACTCCCTCTTAAGGGTGCTAGAAGGACTATAATCCTCCAAAGAGGTGCGACATGAGACGAACCTACACCTATCTCCCACAGACTCTGGATGCTGCCCGTGTGCTCGGCCTGCAGATAGCGGCCGCCCGTCGACGGCGCCACATGACCGTCAAGGACCTGGCCGAGCGTGCCCGCATCGACAAGAAAACGCTCCACAAGGCCGAGAGTGGCGACCCGACGGTGGCGATCGGCACGATGTTCGAGCTCGCCGGCCTTGTCGGTGTGAGTCTGTTCGCCCCTGACCCCGCCGACCTCCCATCTATCGTGCGCCGCGAGGAGGACCGGCTCGCCGTGCTGCCGAGCCGCGTTGTCAGCCCACCCGAGGTGCCAGGCGATGACTTCTGACGCCACCGAGGCCTTCGTGTGGGTGTGGCTGCCCGGAATGACCGAGCCGGTCGTCGCCGGTCGACTCAACGCGACCGCGGGCCAGATCGTCTTTCGCTACGCCGCCAGCTACCGCGCTCGCCCCGAGGCGGTGCCTCTGTACCTTCCCGAACTTCCCCTCGGAGACCAAGTCCTGCCCCCACTTGACGGCATGTACGTCGCCGGCTGCATCGCCGACGCCGGCCCCGACTCCTGGGGGCAGCGCGTCATCCTGCGCAAACGCCTCGGTACGACGGCCGAGGCGAAAGCCGACCAGGTCGGACTACTCACCTTCCTCCTTGAATCAGGCTCCGACCGGATCGGGGCGCTGGACTTTCAGGAGAGCTCGAGCGACTACGTCCCTCGCATCACACAGGCCCCCCTCGAGGAACTGCTCACGGCGGCCGATCGCCTGGAGCAAGGCTTGCCATTCGACCCGGCGCTTGAGCTGGCTCTGCTAAACGGCTCATCGCTCGGTGGAGCGCGACCAAAGGTGCTCATCGACGGCGCGGATGGTTTCAAGAGGATCGCGAAGTTTGCTCGCCGGTCCGATACGTACCCGGTCGTGAACGCCGAAGGTGCCGCGATGTACTTGGCGCACCAGGTTGGACTGGACGTAGCCACAACAGACGTCGTCCGCTGCCTGGACACGGACGTCCTACTTGTCGACCGATTCGATCGCAATCATGCGCCCAACCAGCGGCGCATGCTGGTGTCGGCGCTTACGCTCCAACAGCTTGACGAACGGTGGGGTCGGTACGCGACCTACACCCAGCTCGCCGAAGACGTTCGTTCTCGGTTCACCGACCCAGCGGCGACATTGCGGGAGCTCTTCGGTCGCATCGCGTTCAACATCTGTATCGGCAATACGGACGACCATGCCCGGAACCATGCCGCATTCTGGGACGGACATCACGAGATGCTCGCACTGACACCCGCCTACGACATCTGTCCCCAACCACGCGGTGGCGGTGAGACCGAGCAGATGATGGCCTATGGCCCCGATGGTGAACGCCGGGCGCGTCTCGATTCGCTCGTGAATGCTGCCAGGCTCTACCACCTCGAGCCGGCCGAAGCCCGCGAGATCGTCGATCACCTGGTCGGCACCGTCCGGTCGCAGTGGAACGCGGCTGCCGACCATGCTCGGCTCTCCCCCGCAGATCGGCAGTTGCTGTGGGGCACCCAGATCCTGAACCCGTCGATCTTTTACGCTGACTGACCCTGCCTGGCGATACTTGCCGTGCGCCTCCTCGCCCTCCTTGTTCCTCAGCGGTGGCATCCCTCGTTGACGACGACCTTGTCGAAGCGGGCTCAACTGCTGACGTGGCTCGTGAAAGGTTGAGTTGAGGCCTTCATCGCCTTTGGTCTGGCGAAGGCGGGCAGTGGGCACGGACGTCCGTTCGTTCCGGATCTCTCACCCGGCGTGCAAGGGCGGCCACCGAGGCAGCTGGTCTCGTCGCAGGGCGCATGCTTGATGCGCTGGGAGGCGAGTAGAAGGGCTGCCCCCGGCGACCATCGCAGCGTGACAGCATCGTCTGGTACTCGACCCGAAGCGGGTCGGTCGAGCGGATTCGCCTTGGGCCCGGCCCAAACCAGCGGGCCGGTTCCGCCAGCCCCGTGAGGCCCGTCCGGCACTGACCCCCTCCGCCTCGGCGGGCTGCATTGAGCTGCTTGACCCCATGCGGCCGGGTCGGATTTCGGGTTCAGGAGGTGGCGACAGGTCCTCGTCGGGCGCACTCCGAGAAATTCCTGCCTTGTGGGGGACCGCCACCTCAAACTTCCACGCTGGCCGGGACAACCTCTCGCCCGCAAGCTGTCGCCATAGGCGGCCCCTCCCCGGCAGGGCAGGAGTCGGTGAAGTTCGCTTGACAGGCTTGCGGTGGAACGTTTGCCACCTTTGTGGGAATGTGGTCGGGAGCACCCGCTGATGTCGAGGTCTGACTCCCTCCGGGAACCTGACAGGAGGAAGATCATGTCGCTACGAATCAACTCGGTAGCTCCGGACTTCGAAGCGGAGACGACGCAGGGTCCAATCAAGTTCCACGACTGGATCGGCGACGGGTGGGCCATCCTGTTCTCGCATCCGAAGGACTTCACACCGGTCTGTACGACCGAGCTCGGCTACATGGCCGGCCTGGAGCCTCAGTTCGCGGCCCGCAATACCAAGATCGTCGGGCTGAGCGTCGACCCGGTTGCCAGCCACGGCAAGTGGGCGAAGGACATCGAACAGACCCAGGGCCATTCCGTCACCTACCCCATGATCGGCGACCCCGAGTTGAAGGTGGCCAAGCTCTACGACATGCTCCCCGAGGAGGCCGGCGACTCCTCTGAGGGACGGACTGCCGCCGACAACCAGACCGTGCGGTCGGTCTTCGTGATCGGTCCCGACAAGAAGATAAAAGCGTCGCTCACCTACCCAATGAGCACCGGCCGGAACTTCGACGAGGTACTGCGCTTGCTGGATTCCTGCCAGCTCACCGCGAAGCACCAGGTCGCCACCCCGGTGAACTGGCACCACGGCGAGGACGTGATCATCGTTCCTGCCGTGTCGGACGACGATGCTCGCAAGAAGTTCCCTGACGGTTGGAAGGCGCCATTGCCGTACCTCCGACTGGTCCCGGACCCCAGCGCCGTAGACGAAGGCCGAACCTCTTGAGCCCCGGAGCGCCGATGCGGGTCGTGGTCCTCGGAGCTGGTTTCGGAGGCCTCGAACTCGTGACCGGGTTATCCGAGTCGGTGCCGGAGAAGGTTCACATCACGCTCATCGACAAGAACGACTCGTTCATCTTCGGCTTCTCGAAGCTCGACGTCATGTTCGGTCGACGTCAGGCCTCTGAGGTGTGGAATCCATATCGACAGATCGCCAAGCCTGGCGTTGAGTTCCGACAAGAGACGGTTACCTCAATCGATCCCGAGCGTCGCCGAGTCGTCACCGACACGGCGACCTACGACGCCGACGTCCTCGTTGTCGCGCTCGGCGCCGACTATGACGTGGCGGCTACGCCGGGACTGGCGGAAGACGGGTACGAGTTTTACTCGCCCGCAGGCGCCGGGCGGGCCCGTGACGCCCTGGCCGGTTTCGGCGGCGGCGCCGTCGTCATTAGTGTGCTCGGTCCGGTCTTCAAGTGCCCCGGGGCGCCAAACGAGACCGCACTGCTTCTCCATGACTACCTCTCCCGGCGCGGACTACGTGAATCGTCGACCATCCACCTTGTCACCCCAATGCCGATGCCGATTCCGATCTCGAAGAGAACCTCGTCGGCGATCGTGGCCATCCTCGAGGAGCACGGCATCGAGTACTGGCCCTCGTCGAGGGTGACCCGGCTCGACCCCGAGCGCCACGTCGCACATCTCGACGATGGGCGGCAGTTGCCGTACGACCTCTTCTTGGGGATCCCAGTCCACTGTGCTCCCCAGGTCGTCGCCACTTCCGCTCTGGCCGAGGACGGATGGATCCCCGTCGACCCAGCCACCTTCGCCACCAAGTTCCCCGGCGTCTTCGCCGTCGGCGACGTGACGAGCGCACCGGTCCCTCGTGCCGGGGGGATCGCCGAAGGCGAGGCGGCAACCGTCGCCAAAGTGCTCATCTCCCAGCTCACCGACGGAAGCGTCCCGCCCCCGTACGACGGCGCTTCGGGGTGCTACCTGGAGATGGGTGATGACCTCGTGGCGCGGATCGATGTCGATTTCCTCTCCTACGACACACCGGTCGCAAAGTTCAGCGCACCCACTGCTGCGCTCACCGAGGAGAAGCGAGAGTGGGGGTCGACGCGAGTCGTTCGGTGGTTCGGACACGAGGACTCCCAGACAGCTACGTGAGCGGCTCAAACGGGCTGGAGTGCGGCAAACCACATATTCGCGGTACTTGTCCAGCTGTGAAAGCGCCTTTGCCCGATCCCTGCCGGGAGTGGGCGGCTCCTGGAAGGGCGGGTCCTGGCCCACCGGAGCGGGATCACTCAGAGAGCCGGTGATATGGGACGGGTCGGCCCCGGAGCCACCTGCCCGCCCACGGCACATCTAGGTCGCGGCGTCCAGATACACACTTCCACCGGAACCTGCTGTTATAGGGCGGCCAGACCGTCACAGATGGAGTTGCGGAAGACGTGCGCCCTTCAACGTGTGATGGGGTCGTGGCTTCTTGGTGTGGCTCGTTGTCAGGCCTGGGCCAGTTCGCCGTAGAAGTAGGAGGCCGTCACGCCGCCATCCATGAGGAAGTCGCTACCGGTGATGAACGCGCCGTCGGGGCCCATGAGCAGCGCACCCACGGTGCCGACTTCGTCCGGGGTGCCGGCGCGCCCGACCGGCGACAGGGCGACCATGCGCCGGTATCCTTCGCCCCGAGGTCCGGTCAACTCGTCTTTGGCGAGGGGGGTGACGATGATGCCGGGGCTGATGGTGTTGACCCGTGCTCCGCGCTTGGCCCACCGAACGGCCTCGGCCATGACCCGCAGTGAGTTCCCACGCTTGGCCAACTGGTAGGCGTGGAGGGTGTCGGTGACTCGGTCCGGTTGAAGCATGGGCAGGTGCAGCAGTTGGTCGGTCGGGGTGGTCGCGAGGGCCGCATCTTGTTCAGCGGTGAGCGCAGGTAGACGGTGTCCTGACTGCGAGGCGATGACCACCCCGGCGCCGCCCTGGGCGATGACGTTGCCGAATTCTTCGAGCACCAGTGCAGTCCCGTAGAGGTCCACGGCGAGGATCGCCTCCACCGACGCTTGGCTGGGCGAGACGCCGGCGGCGTGGATAACCCCGGTGACATCGCCCAAACCGGTGGCGGTCTTCACGAGCGCGTGCAGCGATTCGCGGGAGGACACGTCGACGGTCGCGGTGCTGATGTCGAATCCGGCGTTGGCGAACACCTCTGCCGCGGCGTCAGCGTTCGCCTGGCGCAGGTCGGCCAGCAGGACGTGCTTGGCGGCGCTGACCCGCCGGGCGATGGCCTGACCGATCTGTCCGGCCCCGATGACGACGATGACTTGGCTCACGGCGAGGTCCTTTCTTCCTGGGCCGGCAGGAGCCGGACAGTGACGGCGTGGGCACCGGGGCCGGTCACGTGGCTGACGATGGTTGGCCCGTAGCGGTCGTACTTGGCGTGGTAGGCGGCGTCGATGGCGGTCTGTGCGTCGGGATCGGCTTCGGCGAAGCTCACGTCCGCCTCGATGCCATCGGTGCGTCGAGGGGCCAAGTGCAGCTCCTCGGCTTCGCCGATGCGGGCGAGCTGGTCGGCGGTCCAGGTCATCACCGGGTTCTCGCTTCCAGCTGCGTGCGCCGTCACGAGCCCAACCGGATCAGTGACTTGATGGCCCGTCGCTCGTCCATCGCTTTGTAGGCGTCGGCGATGTGGTCGAGGTCGGTCTCGTAGTCGAAGACCTGGCCCGGGGTGATCGACCCGGAGAGCACATCGGCAAGGAGGTCTGGGATGTAGATCCGGGCTGGGGCGGGCCCGCCTCTCCAGCCGATGTTGCGGAAGAAGGTGTCGACGAAGGGCACCTCGCCGTGGGGGACGCCCACGATCCCGACCGTGGAGCCGGGGCGGGCGATGGCGCCGGCGGTGGCGATCGACTGGGCCGTGCCGACACACTCCATGGCGGCGTCTACGCCGATGCCGCCGGTGAACTCCAGCACCGCCTGGATGGCCGGGTCGCCTCGCTCTTCGACGATGTCGGTGGCGCCGAACTCCAGCGCGAGCTTCTGGCGTTCCGGGTGGCGGCTGAGGGCGATGATCCGCTCGGCACCGAGGCGCCTGGAAGCGAGGACTGCGCACAGGCCGACCGCCCCGTCGCCGACGACGGCTACGGTGTCACCCTCCTTGACGCCGGCGCTCACCGCCGCGTGATGGCCGGTGGCCATGACATCCGACAGCGCAAGCAGCGACTTCAACGTCTCGTCGGAATGACCAGAGCCCGGGACGGACACAAGGGTGGTGCCGGCCAGTGGGACCCGCACCGCCTCGCCTTGGCCGCCGTCGATCTCACCGTTGCCGAAGTTCCCGCCCCGCACGCAGCTCAGCGTGGAACCGTTCAGGCAGTGCGGGCACGACATGTCGCTGAAGATGAACGGGGCGATGACGAAATCGCCGACCGCGACGCCATCGACCTGGGGGCCGGCGTCTTCGACGATGCCGATGAACTCGTGGCCGATGGAGCCCACCGCGTGGAGCACGAAGCGGGCTGCTCGACACCAGCACGATTCATGCAGGGTGGTGGGGCGTACGGGTCGACGGCCTCTCTCGCCGGCCACCGCCTGGGAGCAGTCTCGACTTCCGCGCCCTGCGGCCCTATGGGATGTAATGCACGACAGCTGGCTGTCGATGGCAGCCGGCCACCGAGCGGTCCCGCTTTCCGCGAGGCCTTGGCAGTCCATACGAGACGAAGAGAGCCCCGGACGCGCGGTTTGCGGTCCGGGGCTCTCTGTAGGCACCAGGGGAGGTGCGAACTGTGCGGGCCGATCAGGGGGTGGCCAGCGTCGCGACGTCGCCGGCGGAGAGCACCTGGTTGAAGACAGCCACGTGGGCGATCTCCGCTGTGGGCCCTGAAGAGCCGGTCAGCCCGAAATACGTACCCGGGGGTGAGGTTAGGCTTCCGCTGCGCGGCACCTCGGAGGTGGGAGCGCCGGGGACTCCGTTGATGTACATGGTGCAGGTACCGGCGGTCGCGTCGAACTCAGCGGTCAGGTTCTCCCAGCCGGTACCGACGCCGCCCGTAGAAAACGCTTGGCATGCCTCGTCGCCGGTGACTACCTGCACCTCAGCAAAAGTGGTGGCGGCGGCGACGGCGAGCTCGAACGTGCTTGTAGGATCCTGCTCTAAGTAGCCGTACATCTCCGTCCCATTCAGGTTGACCCATTCAGAGATCGTCTGGGTACCTTCGGTGCCCATCGTGGTTGTCTGGGCGCCGGCGATGCCGCCGGGGCCGCTGTTGGTGGGCGACAGCGCCGCATAGCTGCCCGCTCCAGAGCCGACACCGGCGTTACCTGGCACGAGCGGTGGCACCGGGTTTCCATTGAACGTGCCTGGCGTGCTGTATGACACCGTATTGGGAGCGTTGGCGCAGTTCGTGGCGGTCGTGGCGCCCGAGGATTCACCGAGCGGCCAGTAGTCGACGGGTGAGAACGACATCACGCTGGTCGCGTACGGCCCTGTGCATTCGGCGGCAAGTACTGGGGCGGAGGCACACGGCCCGTCGACGATGGTGCCGGGGTTGCCGGCATCCGCGGAGACGGAATCAAGGTGTGCGGAGACGCCGGCGGAGGCGGTCGGTGTGTAGCAGACGGTGACACCGGCAGAATCGGTCACGTTGTAGGAGCCCAACTTACCCGCTGAAGGTTCGACGGTGCCGGCGCCGAGACCGGAATCACCGGGACCAGCGACCCATGAGTACCCGTGGAGTTCGCCCACAGCGGTCTGCACGTTGCTCGAACTAATTGACGAGTTCGTGAAAGCAGCCAGAGCAAGCGCGTCGTGGTCTATCGCCGAAGCCGTCTGTTCGACGGCCGCGTTGTGCGACTTGGTGATGATCGACTGGAATGTTGGGATCGCGATCGCGGCCAAAATGCCGAGGATCACGATCACAACGATGAGCTCTAGCAGAGTCATGCCTCGGCGATCATGGCGACGAGAGGTAAGGCGGGCGTGGTTACTCAGAGTGCGGGTCATACCTCACCACCGTCCCGAGCTACCCACGCAGATGCCAGTAGGCCGACTCTATTTGTGGCATCTGACCAGGTCTTTTACTAAAGCGGCAGGGCGGTGCGGCTTGGGGACTTGAAACGGTTCGCGTGCAAATGGTGAATGCGAGCAGCAGCCGGCGGACCGAAGGACGCGCCCGCGCAGGCAGGTCGCTAAAAGTTGCTGCGAAGAGGGCAGCTGGGCAATGCGAAGGATGAGTGCGTCACTCCGCTCCAAGCCGAAGTTGCCGCGTTGGGTAACCGCCAAGGTGGATGACGACGATGGACACCGTCCTGCTGGGCCCGCGCAACGTCCGGCCGGTCGGACGACAAGACAAGGGGCGCTGCGGCTAGAAGTGGGCGGTATTCCGCCCGTAGACGCGAACAACCCCCGATCGTAAGACCGGGGGTTGTTCGCTGCGGCTAGACCCGAAGGTCAGCCATGAGTACTACGAGGTGGCTCAGCTGCAGGTGGCGTCGACCACGCTCGACACCGCCGGGACGGTCCCGGACACATCGTTGCCTACCAGGGTGGCGCAGTAAC
>Ga0181536_10003859_pt1 | contig 16156 bp, 16 predicted proteins | sample PEATcosm2014_Bin_41_FD_121105 | JGI IMG/M metagenome (GOLD analysis project Ga0181536, IMG submission 121105) | Peatland microbial communities from MTU Mesocosm Facility, Houghton, MI, USA - PEATcosm2014_Bin17_60_metaG | ecosystem: Environmental > Terrestrial > Soil > Wetlands > Peat | place... | reverse complement strand
CGAGCTGTCATGTCAGGCCCCGGCGGCCTGATCAGGAACGGCCCCTATGCGGTAGACGGTTCCGCCCTCCTCCTGTCGCGCACGGGTCACGTCATACCCCCGCTTGCGCAGGCCGGTGAGCGCGGCCCGTGTCGTATGCGGCAGCCATCCGGTCACCGCGACCAGATCAGGTAGGCTGGCGCCCGTGTCCCGACTGAGCAGAGTGATCGCCGCGGCGATCTTGCTTCCCTCCCGTGGATGATGTGGCCCGGCGATGGGCTCAACGTGCCGGGCCCCCGAGTCAGGTGGTCCACTGCTCGGATCGGCCACAGTCCGAATCGCGTCTCGTCCTCGCTTCGTGATGATGAGAGCGAGGGAGCGGCCATTATCGTCATCGCGCCAGACAGGCATATCGGCCTTTGCCCGCACCTCGCGAACAAGCCGCTGCTCGATCAGCGAGGCGATGGACTTTCGCACGACCGCGCGATCCGGCAGGGGTGGAACATCACAGGCGCCGTCCGGACGTTCGGCGGCATTAGCGAGCAGGATGCGCTGACCATGGGTGATGGGGGCTGTGCTATCGGGCTTCATGTTCGTATCCGTTCGGTGATGACGGGGCCTGATTGTCCCGTCACTACCGCGACCCCGCTCCAGGTCGTCACTGGCGGGGTACCGGGAAAAGGCCGTTGGTGGCTCGCCTTTATCCCGTCCCCGACATTGCTCTGGTGCCAACCGAAGTCCAGTCATTCCCGCGCTGATTGGCTGAACCCCCAAAGCGCTGGCGGCTTCGATTGGGCGCCCACTATCGGTCTGGTCCGACACGATTGGTTTGCGGGATCACGGCGAGGATCCTATCAGAATGAACCACCCGTCCCATTAGCCAGGACTGCGCCTGGCGCGTCGTCTCGCAGGGTCAAATCGGGGACGCGCAACCGACGATCCCATCACGTGACCGTGTCGATCTGACCCGCACTCCTATGTTGCACATGGCGAATCCTGGGCTGAAACAGGATCCCGCGCGATTACATCAAGGCCACGCTCCACTTCCGGGAGCGAGACGACCGGCAGCCAGCCCAAGAACCCGTCCTCCTGTTCGGCCTGCGCGGCGATGCGCGACGACCAGGCGCTCTATAACACGATAAAAGCGGTCAGGGACCGGCTTGCCCGCAATCTGGTGGTCCGCCATCCGGTCACGCCGAACGAAACGATCACGAGTGGGGTGGACGATCCGCGAGCCCGCTATCTCCGCGATCGGCAGCGGACCACAACATCACGACATTGATGCCCTTATAGGGGATGCCGTTGTGACGCAGCGGACGGGTGATCCTGCCGGCGGCATGTTCGGCGTTCCAGGGCCGCAGCCAAGGGCGGACGCCTTGTTCCAGGTCGGCGATGATCCGGTCAGTGATCCGGCTGTAAACATCCGGGCGGGGGGTGGCGGTAGAGCCCGACCCGCATGGGCGCGCCCAAAGCCTTAATCGGGAAATTGGGAAACTTCGCAATTCATGAATTTACAAATTTACGCCGCAGCCGAGAAAAGCTAACCCACTGACAGAATTGTGTTTTCCACGCTTGCATCAGATTTCCCGAGATCACAAAGGCCGCCACAGCGCCAACACGCCACCCCATTGACATCCGTTGTCAAATATAACAACATCACTTCCGCATGCTGAGAAACTCGCGCCTGATCAGTTGGATCAAAGCCGCCCGCAAAGATTTCGAGGACTTCCCCCAAGGGCGCGCAAGCCGACATGGTGCGGGCGCTGACGATCCTGGCTGAAGGGCGCATGCCGGACATCGCCAAGCATCTGACGGGCTTCGGCTCCGGCGTGATGGAACTGGCGCTGAAATATCGCGGTGACGCGTACCGGGTCGTCTACGCGTTGCAGATCGGCGACGACATTTGGGTGATCCACGCCTTCCAGAAGAAATCGAAGTCGGAGATCAAAACGCCGAAACAGGAGATCGACTTGATCGATGAGCGGCTGAAGCGGCTGAGAGAGAGGCTAAAATGAGCACGGACGACGATTTCGACATCATCCGTGGCAGCGGCAACGTCTTCCGCGATCTCGGCCATGCCGACGCGGACAGAGAGCAACTGCGCGCGCTCCTGGCGGCGCGCATCATCGGCGTGCTCGATGACCGCAAGCTCACCGTGCGCGCCGCGCATGAAGTCACCGGCGTGGCAGCGGCGGATTTCTCCCGCATCCGCAACGCCAAACTCGACCGCTTCACCATAGACCGGCTGATGACGATCCTCTCCAGCCTCGGGCAGCAGGTCGAGGTGACGGTCAACGTCCACCCCCGCCGCGCGGGCCGGGGCGGCATGGAACTGCGGCCGTGAGTCGGGCGCAGCGCTTCGATGACTTCGCTGCCACAATGGTGTATGGCAAGAAGGGCAGAATCCGGCCGCCGTTGCGCGGTGCAAACCTTCTGTCGGCATCAAGGCTGTAATAGATTGTCTCTACAATTTGGCCCCGAGAAATAAATCGGGAGTCATTCTCGAAGGCTCCGGGACCGAATGCTCACATGAGTAGGCTAGAGGAACTTCAGACCAACGCGTCCGTCCAGGGCATTCTTCCGAATGCCCTGGTGTCGGTTGTCAGCGTTCAGTGGTTCGGCTCTGAGGCCTTGGAACTCACCTACAAGGACCCAGCGGGCAAAGTCGCAAACGAGCTGCTTTATCGACACGATGAACCGCGCATCGAAGTCGTCGCGGAAGGGCGACCTTGGAGCTTCGATGGCGACGGCCACCAATTCCGCCTCGTGTCGGAGGCGCATCGCATCCGTCTCGCGCATCTGTTCGATCCGGTGCTTGCGGTACATACGTCGGTCGTCGAGCCGCTGCCGCACCAGATCACGGCAGTGTACGAGGCCATGCTGCCGCGCCAGCCTTTGCGGTTCCTGCTCGCCGATGATCCAGGGGCCGGAAAGACGATCATGGCGGGCCTCTTCATCAAGGAACTGATCGCACGCGGCGATCTCCAGCGCTGTCTCGTGGTGTGCCCTGGAAGCCTTGCCGAGCAATGGCAGGATGAACTCTACCGGCGGTTCCACCTGCCGTTCGAAATTCTCACCAATGACAAACTGGAAGCCGCCCGCACCGGCAACTGGTTTGTCGAGAACAATCTCGTCATCGCAAGGCTCGACAAGCTGAGCCGCAATGAGGATGTGCAAGCGAAACTGAGTGTCCCTGACGCGCGGTGGGACCTCGTCGTGTGCGACGAAGCGCACAAAATGTCGGCGACCTATTTCGGCGGCGAGGTTAAGTACACGAAACGCTATAAGCTCGGTCAACTTCTCTCGACGGTGACGCGGCACTTCCTGTTGATGACGGCGACACCGCACAACGGGAAGGACGAAGATTTTCAGCTCTTCATGGCGCTGCTGGATGGCGATCGTTTCGAGGGTAAGTTCCGCGATGGTGTCCACACGGCTGACGTGTCCGACATGATGCGTCGGATGGTGAAAGAAAATCTGCTCAAGTTCGACGCCACCCCGCTGTTCCCTGAACGGATTGCCAACACGGTTCCCTATAAACTGTCCGATGGTGAGGCTAAGCTTTATAAGGCAGTGACCGATTATGTCCGGCAAGAATTCAACCGCGCTGAAGCGCTCGACAATGACAAGCGGGCAGGGACGGTTGGTTTCGCATTGACGATCCTTCAGCGCAGGTTGGCGTCGTCACCCGAGGCCATTTACCAATCGCTCCGCCGCCGAAAGGAGCGACTGGAAAACCGCCTGCGCGAACTTGAACTCCTGCAACGGGCCGGAAGCATACCGACCATCGGGATGATCGATGCGCCCACGCTCGATCCCGAAGAAGTCGAGGATTTGGAGGACGCGCCAGACAAAGAAGTCGAGGACGCTGAGGAACAAATTCTCGATCAAGCAACCGCAGCGCGCACCATCACGGAATTGCAGGCTGAGATCGACACGCTGAAAACTCTCGAAGCGCTTGCGCTTGGGGTACGGCGCGGCGGTGAAGACAGAAAGTGGCGCGAACTGTCGAACCTGCTATCGGAAATCTTCACGCCGCCGGCGTTCGCCAAAGGATCGTCGGAAGAAGCTGAGGCCTCTGACGCAATCGGCCCACGTCCGAAGCCGTCGCTTACTCAAAAGCTCGTCATCTTCACCGAACATCGAGACACGCTGAGTTACCTCGAACAGCGCATCTCCACGCTGTTGGGCCGCAAGGAAGCCGTCGTCTGCATTCACGGCGGCATGGGCCGGGAAGAACGGCTGAAGACGCAGGAGGCTTTCCGCCACGATCCCGAGGTGCAAGTCCTACTGGCGACGGATGCGGCAGGGGAGGGGATCAACCTGCAACGCGCGCACCTGATGGTGAATTACGATCTGCCGTGGAATCCCAACCGGATTGAACAGCGGTTCGGACGCATCCATCGCATCGGCCAGACCGAGGTGTGCCATCTCTGGAACCTGATCGCCGAGGAGACGCGCGAAGGCGAGGTGTACCTGACGCTGCTCGAAAAACTGAACGAAGCGCGCAAAGCGCTCGGCGGTCAGGTGTTCGACATTCTCGGGAAGGTTGTCTTCGAGGGCCGCCCGCTGCGGGAATTGTTGGTCGAAGCCATTCGCTATGGCGATCAACCGGACGTGCGCGCCCGGCTTACCCGTGTCGTTGGAAATGCATTTAATAAGGCCGAACTGCAGGATCTTCTGGAAGAACATGCACTCGCACATGACTCAATGGATGCCAGTCGCGTGTTCCGCATCCGCGAAGAAATGGAACGCGCCGAGGCGCGCCGTCTCCAGCCGCACTATATCGAATCCTTCTTCCTCGAAGCCTTCAAGGGCCTTGGCGGCGCCGTCCGCCAACGCGAAGCGCGCCGCTTCGAGGTGACGCACGTCCCGGCGCCGGTACGCAATCGAGATCGCCTGATCGGCATCGGGGAACCTGTGCTCCCGCGCTACGAGCGCATCGTTTTCGAGAAGTCTCTCGTTTCCCCGCAAGCGCAACCGCTAGCTGCCTTTGTCTGTCCCGGCCATCCGCTACTCGATGCGACGCTCGATCTCGTGATCGAGCGGCATCGCGATCTTTTGCGCAGAGGAACCGTCCTTGTCGATGAACGCGACGGCGGCACCGAACCACGCATGCTCTTCTATCTTGAGCACGCGATCCAGGACGCGGGCACAACCCGATCAGGTGAGCGTCGAGTCGTCTCGAAACGAATGCTCTACGTCGAGATGGATGCAGCCGGCACCACCCGCCACCTGCAATACGCACCCTACTTGGATTACCGGCCTCTGCGTTCCGATGAACCTGACATCGCGACGATTGTCGGTCGCCCGGAATGCGCCTGGGTGGGCCGGGACCTTGAGCAGAAAGCGCAGTCCTACGCGATTGCCCATGTCGTGCCGGAACATCTGGGGGAGGTTCGGTCGCGCAAAGTCGAGTTGATCGCGAAAACCGAGGCAGCGGTGAAGGATCGGCTCACGAAGGAAATCAATTACTGGGATCACCGCGCCGAAGATCTGAAGCACCAGGAACAAGCCGGAAAGCCGAATGCCCGGTTGAATTCCAATGAGGCGCGGCGGCGTGCCGACGCGCTGCAAGCTCGTCTCGAAAAGCGGATGGAAGAGCTGCAGCTGGAAGGGAAGCTGTCCCCGCTGCCGCCCGTTATCCTCGGCGGCCTGCTCGTTGTCCCGGCTGGGCTGCTGGCGCGGATATGCGCGACAGCTCCACGATCAGAGTGACCTGCCGGCCGGTGGTTTCGAGACACAGTTCACCTTTGCCCAGGCGCTGACCGAATCAGCGAAGCTGGTCAAGAACTGTCTGCTGGTGATCAGCCTGCCTGCGTCGGACACAGCGGGCTCGCCTCACACTCAAGCGGATGATGTGGAGGTTGGCGGTCAACGCGGGCGCGAAGCGCTCGACCGGCTGCGCAACGTGGTGGGTCGGGTCGAGTCTTCGTGGCGTCCCGCGAGTGCCGAGGAAGGATTCGAGATTGTGCGGCGTCGATTGTTCGAGCCGCTTGCCGATGCCGCGCAGTTCAAGGACCGCGACGTGGTGGCACGGGCCTTCGCGGATTTCTACCGGTCGCAACAACAGGAGTTCCCACCTGAATGCCGCGACTCGGATTACGAGAAGCGGATCAAGGCTGCTTACCCGATTCACCCCGAGATCTTCGACCGACTCTATAATGACTGGTCGACCTTGGTAAAATTTCAGCGCACGCGCGGCGTGCTGCGCCTGATGGCAGCTGTAATCCATAGTCTGTGGGAGAAAGGGGACAGGAATCCACTTATCTTGCCGGCAAACATTTCCATTGACGATCCGCGCGTGCAGTTCGAGCTAACGCGCTATCTCTCGGACAACTGGGTGCCGATCATCGCGGCGGACGTAGACGGTCCGAATTCATTGCCGTTACGGCTCGATGGTGATGTGCCGAACCTCGGAAAATTCGCCGCATGCCGTCGTGTGGCGCGCACCATCTACCTTGGATCGGCGCCTACGGCCACGGCAGCCCATCGCGGTATCGAGGATCGTCGAGTTAAACTCGGGTGCGTGATGCCTGGGGAGTCGCCGGCAATCTTTGGAGATGCGCTGCGGCGGCTCGCCGGTGCCGCCACTTATCTCTATCAGGATGGCCCGCGCTATTGGTACTCGACACAGCCCACCGTGACCAAGCTCGCCGAGGACCGTGCGGAACAGTTTAAACGTGATCCGGACAAGGTCGTGGAGGAACTCGAGAAGCGGCTTCGCGCCGACCTGCGTAAAACAGGCGATTTCGGCCGTGTTCATCCTCTGCCACAGTCCGGCCAGGACGTGCCCGACGATCTCGATGCACGGCTGGTCGTCCTAAGGATCGAGCAGGCATATAGTAGGGAGGCGGGCAGCGCTGGCGAGGTTGCCGCCAGGGCAATACTTGAGGCGCGCGGCAACACGCCGCGCCTTTACCGCAACACTCTTACATTCCTCGCTGCCGACAAGACACGGTTACAGGACCTTGATGAGGCCGTTCGCCGCTACCTCGCCTGGAAATCCATCATAGATCAGAAGGTCGAGCTGAACCTCGATCCACAGATGGAGCAACAGGCAGAGACCCAGAAGGCCGCCGCCGACGGCGCTGTCACAGCGCGTTTGCCGGAAACGTACCAATGGCTTCTGGTACCAGTGCAATCTTCGCCACAGGCGGCGGTCGGCTGGGAGAGCGTGCGGCTTTCAGGGCAGGACGCATTGGCCGTGCGCGCGAGCAAAAAGCTACGGAGCGACGAGCACTTAGTCGCGGGCTTCGCCTCGACACGCCTACGGATGGAACTTGACCGAGTGCCGCTTTGGCGTGGCGATCATGTTGCCATTAAACAGCTCGCCGAAGATTTTGCTCGTTATCCCTATCTGCCTCGCCTAAAGGAACCGGCTGTGTTGCTGGAGGCCATCCGTGACGGACTAAAGTTGCTAACGTGGAGTCGGGAGTCCTTCGCTTATGCGGAGAGTTTCGACGACGCCGCCGGGCGGTACCGCGGTCTTCGTTGCGGTGAATTGGTGAATATATCGGAAAATAACCTCTCAGGCCTTTTGGTTCGCCCAGAGGTGGCGCTTAAGCAGTACGAGGCCGAGATCGCTCCGGTTCCAATTCCCGTCGGTGGCGGAATAGCTGGCACCGGCAATGGGGCGAACACCAGCCCGACCACCGGCGGCGGTCCAACTGGCGAGACCGCAGACGGCGCGAAGCTGACACCAACCCAACCGAAGCGATTTCATGGGAGCGTAACTCTTGATCCGACCCGAGTGGGTAGGGATGCCGGTCGAATTGCCGACGAAGTCATCTCACACCTCGCCGGGCTTGTCGGTTCTTCGTTGAAGGTGACGCTGGAGATTGAGGTTCAGGTTCCGAACGGAGCACCAGATAATGTAGTTCGGACAGTGACCGAAAACAGCCGTACCTTGAAGTTCACGGCGCATGGCTTTGAAAAGGAGTAACGCTGTTGATGTGGTTGGATACAAAATCACAAGGGGTGTGTTTATTTGTCGACGATGTGCTGGTCGGGGGACACGTCGGCGCGCAACCTCTCATGCATCATTTAGCTCATGCACCCACCGCACGATGCCGGACAGCGTGTGACAAAACTTGGGCAGAACGCACATGACCCCAGAGATCGAAGCATTTGTCACAAGGTTTCTCCGGGAGTTGCGTGAAGACAATGCCGCCATTTTTGTTGGGGCTGGTCTTTCCCGTGCGGCTGGTTTCGTGGACTGGGTCGGACTACTCAGCCACGTTGCCCAAGAGCTCGGTCTGAATGCTGCGAAAGAGCGCGATCTAGTCGCCGTATCCCAGTACCATCTCAATGCAAACATGGGAAATCGCCATCACCTCAATCAGCTCTTAATCGATGAGTTCTCGGATCTTCCGGAACCAAGCGAGAACCACGAGATCCTTGCGCGGTTACCGATACGGACGTACTGGACAACCAATTACGATCGTCTGATGGAAAAAGCGCTTGAAGCCGCAAGAAAGCGAGTCGATACGAAATATACTAATGATCAGCTCGCCACAACGAGACGCGGCCGCGATGCAGTCGTTTACAAGATGCACGGTGACATAGAGCACCCGACTAGCGCGGTTCTGACGAAGGACGATTACGAAAAGTATCATTTGACGCACGGTCCGTTCATCACTGCACTTTCTGGGCATCTCGTCGACACGACCTTCCTCTTTCTCGGCTTTAGCTTCACTGATCCTAATTTAGACTACGTGCTGAGCCGTATCCGTACAACGTACCGGGAGCATCAGCGTCAACACTATTCTCTCATGAAGCGGCGCAGCCGCCTCGCAGCGGAAACGGCAGAAGAATTCGAATATGCTAAGCAAAAACAGATCCTGGAAACGCAGGATTTGAGGCGGTTCAACATAAACACCGTGTTTGTGGATGATTACGCCGATGTCACAAACGTCCTGCGGCTTATTGAGAATCGCTTCCGACGCCGGACGGTATTCATCTCAGGAAGCGCAACCGACTATGGGCCATGGGGGCGGCAGGCTACAGAAGAGTTCCTCAGTGGTTTTGCCAGCGCCATGGTCGATAAGGATTACAGGATCAGTAGCGGGTTTGGACTGGGCCTTGGCGGTGCAATCGTGAACGGCGCAGTGCAGCAGATTTATTCGACGAAGGGCCGGAGTATCGACGAACAACTCTTCATCCGACCCTTTCCGCTCGGGATCAAGGACCTTGGCGAACGGCAAAGAACGTTCGAGCGTTATCGCGACGAACTGGTAACCCAGGCGGGTATCGCGATATTCATCATGGGGAACAAAGCAGAAGCTGGGGGCATCGTGAATGCCGATGGGGTGCGGTCAGAATTTGAGATTGCAAAGCAAAAGGGTCTCTACCTCGTGCCGATTGGCTCGTCGGGATTCATGGCGCGCGAGCTGTGGGATGAAGTTATGGCAGCCTTTGCCACATATTTTCCGAAGGACGATGGCACGGTGCGGACGCTCATGAATGCGCTGGGTAAGCCGGCCACACAGCTTATGGACTTGATGGAGCCACTGTTGGCACTGCTAAACCACCTTGCAAAGGAGTGAGGAATGGCGCGCCGCACCTTTTTTTCGTTCCATTACAAACCGGACGTTACCCGAGCGTGGGTCGTTCGAAATTCTTGGGTGGCCAAGGTCGCGCAGGGTGATCGCGAGGACGCTGGCTTCTTCGACAGCTCGGTATTCGAGGCCGCCCAGCGACAGAATGACGATTCTCTGAAGCGCTTTCTGCGCGAAGGGCTGAATGGTACCAGCGTCACATGTGTATTGGTCGGCGCTGAAACGTGTTTGCGCCGGTGGGTTCGTTACGAGATTTTTCGCAGCTTCATGTGTGGCAATGGGCTCCTGACGGTCCGTATTCATACTATAGGCTCATTGCACAGCCCTGCCACAACCGCAGGCACGAATCCTTTTGATACCGTGGCTTTCGCGGTGGACGGAGATCGGGTGCGATTTAAGGAACTTATGACCACAGGTTGGCAGCCCGCACGCGACGTAGACTCGATGCCATTGAACGAAGTGACTTACAACCTGGGCAATTGTACGAACCATACCTTTAGCGCCATTTTCCCCTTATACGAATGGGACAGTGGCGATGGGTTTAACAATCTGGGTAGCTGGATCGAAACTGCAGCGAGGCAAGCAGGGCGCTGAATGAAGAGGTTCTGCCAACGACAGGAGAAGGCTCATGGCTAAAAAGCGCGCGTACTTCTGTTTCGACTTCGACGAAGACCAGGGGCTAAAGCACCACATGGTCGGGCAGATGAAGCTACCCGATAGTCCTTTCGAGGGGGCCGACTGGTCCATGAAGGAGGCCGCTCCGCAGAAAAACTGGGAAGTGGAAGCCGAGGCCAGGATCAGCCGTAGTGATGTCGTGGTGGTGCTCGTGGGCGAGAAAACACACAAGGCTCCGGGAGTTTTGAAAGAGGTGGCGATAGCACGCCGTCTGAAGAAGCCAATTGTTCAGATTATTGGCTACAAGGACTCAAGCCCCACGTCCGTGCCAGACGCCGGTCGACTACTCCGGTGGACTTGGCCGAATATGACCAGCGTACTCAGCTAGGACCCAAAATGTAGCGAATGCCCACCGGTCGACTAATTGTGTGTCGGCGCAAGGTTGAAATGTCACGCCGCGCGCAAAGTAGAAATGACGCCCCCTGGCGGCAGACACACCCCGCGTGAAACCGCATCACAGCCCTCCGCTGGGTGAGGGCGAGGGGGTCAAGGGCTGAAACCGGCTCGCCGGCGCGCGAAGCGCGGCCCTTGAGGCCGTCGTTCTCACCCAGCAAGATTGGAAGGCCGTGCGCCCGGCCGAACCATCAGTCGCGGCCGTAACCGCGCGGCGGCTCGATCGCGACCAGAGCGTCGAGGTCCAGATCGACGATCGCCTGAAGCGCCTCCGCGGTCGGCGTGCCCCGGAACGACTCCGGCAAGGCATCGAGCCACGCGGCACAACCGGTCTGGCTGTCGGCCAGTTCGGCGACGGCATCGCGCCAACGTTGAATGCGGCTCCGCCGGTCAACCGGCCGGCGCGGCCGGACAATGACAGAAGGTTGCTCTTCCTTGTGGCGCGCACGGTAGCGCGCCTGCCGCTCGGCATTGCTCAGCGGCGCGTCGCCTTCGGGTTCACGGCCTCTTGGCATCATCGTTCTCCGTTACGTAACGCTGTATAAGGGAAATGGTCGTCCGGGTCAGGTGGGTGGAGCGGCGCCCCGCTGCCGCGGTGGCCGGCCTTTCGTTGGCAGGCCGGGCGCCTCCAGATTGTTCGGCGGCCGTTGCCGCATCGGATCGTGCCGGCGCTTATGCGGCGCGAAGGCCGCCTGCTGTTCCTTCACCATCGCCAGCGCCGCGCCCAACCGTTTGTTTTCGACGATCGCGCCGGGTTCCACGGTCTGGATCTTGTCGAAGACCTGGAAAGGCAGCGGCGTCCCCTCGAACTGAACCGCGAACCGGCCGTCCGGGTAGTTCACGACGTCGACCTTCTTACGCACCAACCCGCGCGCGAAGCCGTCACGATCTGGGTGGTCAGGCTCAGGATCCGGTAAGTGGTCTCTGTCATAGGTGACTCGTCACTGGTTGGTTGTTTCACCCCGGATGGTCTGACGTTGGATGGTTAATCACTGGTCCGTCCCCTGCCCCTCGATGACCGCATGCGTGATCATCGCCCGAACCGCGCGCCGGAAATCGGCGGTGCTGTCGATACCCCACGCGTCATCGAACAAAAAAACCGCGTGAGCGGCGTTTACCATGGTCTCCGTCGGGACGGTCAGCGTTTTCAGAGCTGCGATCGCCAGACTGCGATACCGTTCCGGGTCCGCCGCGAGGGTTGTACCATCAGCCTTCGCGAGCGCTCGGGCGATGCGATCTGCCATGGTGGTGGGTCTGCCGGGCCGCTGTTTCAGCATGTTCGATCTCACTCCGGCGATCAGCAGAAAAAAACATACGCTAAATCAACGACTGGGCTATGTCCGATTAGGGTGGAGAGCGGACATTCGAGAGCGATTACCTAGCCCACCAAACATAGACCTGTGTGGAACGCGGAACTCTCGCGGGTTCGAGAAAGCTCAACTCCGGGCGACCGGATTTCCCTGCTCCGAGGCAAGAGTCGAGATTGTCAATCATCCGGCACAGCGCGACTGATTGTATTGAGCTGCCCACGGCATCATATGCACGGAGTTACATGCCGTGAATTAAGAAATAGGTGGCCAATGGTGAATTTCGTTATCGCGCAGCGATGGATAACCAGCGACAGCAACCTGCATGGAGAAGTCATCGAAATCTCTGACGAAGGGACAAGCGGTGCGGTTGAAATCATAGACGAAAAGGGCGACCGGGATACCTTCCGTGGAACAGCCACCGCATTCCAACTACTTTCCGTAGATTGGCGGGTTGTCACCTGATACTCCCGCGCTCCCATCGCGACCGTGGATGAGTTGGTTGACGTGCCCGCGCGAAGTGAGGTGACCAACATCGCCGCGCTGGTGACGGAATTCTCTCGCGGCACCGTGGCGGAACGGATCTCCGCGACGATCGTCCGATAAAGTCGGGGGAGACTGATGACGGGGGCGTGGCAGCACGACTCACGATTCAATGATCGTGGGCACTAAGTAGTTTCCGATCCTGACTGATGCGACCGCTGCTGGTTATGTTTACGTCGTGTCTCATCGAGAGGCGTGGCTTTTCCTCCCAGGGTGCAAATCAGCGTTTCGTTGGCACAAACCGTCAATGCGACGTTCTGCCTTTTGTCCAGGGCGTAACGTTGGCGAGCCGGAGAGCAGAGTACGTGATTCCAGGTGAGGAGCGACAGATGCCGACCAAAGACCAGACCGGCGAGGCCGGTACTGAAATTGAAACAGGACCTGTGCAGAACGACAAAGCGCAACCCGCACAGCATGGCATTGCCTCGCGCGCCCTGAGTGCCATCGAGGCTCGCCAGGGCGTTATAAGCGGGCGCGTGGTGACGGTACTGGGAGTATCCCTGGTACTCACGCTGACAGGGATTGTTGTTGCCTTCCTGATGGCCTCTTGAATGGCGTCATTTATCATCGGGAACAACGATCCGGGTAACGCTCGCGCGGACAGTTCCGCGTCGCTTCCATGGCTTCACCGTCGGTTCCAAAACCTTCTGGGTTGGCCCGGGGTTAACCGCGGGAAGTTTCTTTCCAAACGGGTGAACTGAGGAGGCAGAAGTGTCAACGAGACTTATGATTGCCGCACTTATCTACATGGTCGTGAACGCGGTTTTGTTCGGGTGCGGCGTTACGATCGCGCTGGCGGTTCCCGTTCTGGCAGCTCAGGCAAACAGTTTGGTGCCGGCGGTTGTGGTCACCGCTCTTATCCTGGCGCTTCCTGTTTCCTGGTTTCTCGCACCGCGCTTGCGTGCGCGATATTGGCGTGGTCGCCCCGCATCGGGTGCTCTATAAGTATTCCCGCATCGATCTCGGCTTTGTGGACAGATCGTACCTGCCGGATGCGGAGGCAACCAATGGCTGTTGGGCGCGTCGAAGGATATGCGATTGTGTCCCAGGACGGGATGCTGGCGGACGCCGCGAGGGTCATGCCGCCGTCGCTCATGTTCGCAGCCGATCAGCGGTTCTATGAGCGCGGGCTGGACCAGGTCGATGTGGTTGTTCACGGGCGATACTCCCAGGAGCGTCAGCCTCGATCGAATTCGCGCCACCGCCTTGTCCTGACCCGGACGATTCCGGCGATCGCGGCCCACCCATCGAACAGTAAGGCGCTGTTGTGGAACCCGGCCGGCGCGTTGTTTGAAGAAGCCTTGTCCGCGCTGGGAATGCCGAACGCCGATGTAGGCGTGATCGGCGGCCCGGAGGTGTTCGCGTTCTTCCTTGGCCGTTATGATGTGTTTCATCTGTCACGGGCGCCCAACGTGAGGCTGCCCGGTGGCCGTCCAGTATTCCCGGAAGTGCCCGTGCAAACACCAGAGGAAATACTGGCGGCCCACGGACTGGTTCCCGATGCGACCGTGGTGCTTGACCCCACGAAGGGTCTGACGATGGTCAGGTGGCGTCGCGCGGAGACGCCCGGCGGCCGCGCGGTCACGCCAAATTGATCGCGCGGCTCATTTGGGCCCGGCCGCTGGCCGCTCGTGTGGCGATGCCCTTCATGGCGTGATCGCGTTCGCGGCGGCACGGGACAGGGAGCGCGATATCCCGCGCGTCACTTTGGATCGTAGCGAAAGCCGAGCTTCATGCAAACCTGGTAATGACCGACCTCGCCATCGACGATGTGACCCTTGATCTGCGTCACTTCGAACCAGGCGAGATTCCTGAGTGTTGTCGCCGCGGTCTTAATGCCGTGCTGGACAGCGTCCTCGACACTGACCTTTGACGTTCCGACGATCTCAGTAACACTGTATACATGATCACTCATCCGGGCTCTCCATTCGATGTCCCCCCGGAGGTCTCACCCGAAGGGATATTACGAGGATGACGATAACCTGCGGCTGCCGGTAACGGCAGGCTCGGAAACTACCTGGCCGGCAATCCGCCGCCGCCACGATTTCCCGTGTGGTGGCCGCACGGGCACCGGTCAATTTTCTGCGGCTTTGTACGAAGCCTCAGAGCGAAAGCCGGCCTTTCATTTCCACTCACCCGGATATCAGCAACACCGAAGCCGATGACCGCTCCATCACCGCCGCCGCGATCTCGCCAAAGAACAGCGTCTCCCCGGTTCGGGCTCGGACCCCGAGAACCACGAGGTCGTGCTTTCCGCTCCGTAATTGATCCATGATCGCGGCTTCCACTGGGATGCCGCGGCGAACAACCGTACGAGTTTCAACCCGATAGTGTTCGGCGAGCGCGACGGCTTGCCTGACCACCTCGCCATGAACCTGCCACGGATGGATGGCGCCGCCGCCTCGCCGTGCCGGCACGGCGAGGATGAGTGTCAGCGGCGCGGTACCAGCGCGGGCAAGCACCAGCGCGACCTCCAGCGCGCGCCGCGATTCCTGCGTCCCGCTTATCGGCACGAGGATATCGAGGCCGCTGGTGACCGGGTCTCGCAGATTCGCGCCGCGAGCGTCCACCAGGGCTAATGGCCCATCGAACCCCGCCGCGAGTTCGGTGATCTGGCCATGGAACCCCCCATCCGCACGGGCCGTCTTGTCGACCCCGATTAGCAGCAGACCATAGCCCTTGCGGGCCTCGGTAACGACGGCTTCACCCCCCGTGGCACTCTGGCCGCGGGTTATGACATCCGCCTGCGCGGGTAACACCTCGTCGATTGTCATGGCGGTCTCCGCAGCGTCTTTGACCACCGCCGCGGGTGAATCGACCGCGCCGGCCGGCGGTGGAGGCGCGACTTCCAGCACGGTGATGGGAATCCGGCGCCAGGCCGAGATAATACCTCCCAGCCGCGCGGCGAAGTGGCCGTTGGCGGAATGATCCACGGCCACCAGCAAGCGTTCGAGATTACCGATGAATCCCCGCGACTCGATCGCCTCGCGCGCCAGACGGTCGGTTTCCTCCTGACTGGCCGGCACGCGCCCGAGCGCCCAGCGCAGCATCGGCGGCATCGCCATGGTGGTAACAAAGGCCATGGCGACGATCATGGTATAAAGGGTCTGGTTCAATGCCCCCATCGACAGTCCGATCGTGGCGACGATCACCTCAGTCGATCCTCGCGCGTTCATGCCGCAGCCCAGAGCGAGGGACTCGCCGCGCGACAGCCCGGCCAGGGCGCCACCCAGGAAGGCGCCGCTGAATTTGCCCAAACTGGCGATCAGGATCAGTGCGCCGGCGATCAACAGCAGGTTGGGATCGCGCAGCACGGTCAGATCGGCGCTCAGGCCGGCGACACCAAAGAATACTGGCATGAACAGCGCGACGATCGGACCGCGCAACTGGTCGCGGACGTGCTCGGTCAGGATTGGCGAGCGGCCGACCAGGATCCCGGCGACGAAGGCGCCCAGAACCGTGTGAACGCCGATCAGGTGCGTCATCAACGCCATGATGCCCATGATCACCAGGATCGTGGTAATCACCGGCAGCTCGCTCACGAAATTGTCGTTGGTCCAGCGGATCACCGCGGAAACGGCCCGCTGCCCCAGCGTCAGGCTGAACACCAGGAACAGTATGGTGCCGACGACACTCAATCCGAGCGGTAGGATTTCCACCCGGCCGTGCAGAGCCACGCCAAAGATAACCGCGATAATG
>Ga0181536_10003853_pt1 | contig 16164 bp, 10 predicted proteins | sample PEATcosm2014_Bin_41_FD_121105 | JGI IMG/M metagenome (GOLD analysis project Ga0181536, IMG submission 121105) | Peatland microbial communities from MTU Mesocosm Facility, Houghton, MI, USA - PEATcosm2014_Bin17_60_metaG | ecosystem: Environmental > Terrestrial > Soil > Wetlands > Peat | place... | reverse complement strand
TCGCGCGTGAAGTGGACTATCTGCTTGGGACACTGGAGCGCGTCGTAGAGCTTGCGCGCCTGCCCCGGAAAGAACTGCTCACCCTCCGGGTCCGTGATCAGCATGGGGCAGCGGATGCGGCCGGCCAGTTCCGTGAGATTGTAATCCCGCACGGCGTGAAAGGCGTCATAGTAAGACGTCATGCCAAAGGGGCGCAAGCGAAAGCGCAGCATCGCTTTGGCCCGCGCATTGGAGGCCGTGCCCATCTGGATCATCTGATCGAAATTGGCTTTCTTCCCGGCGTCCAGCACGTCGCGCACGAACTTAGGCAAGTTGCGCAGCCAGGCGTCGGACACGTCCCAGACGCCCGGATCCGCCACTCCCGCCGCGATGCGGTGCTCGAATGCCAGGGCCCGCGGCACCCAGTAGCCGCCCTGGCTGACGCCGACCAGGGCGATGCGTTTGGAATCGACCTCGCGATGGCGCAGCATAGCATCCACCACCGGCGTGATCACCTTCTCCCAATCCGGCCGGAAGTACAGCTTGCGCACCCACAGCGAATCGCACTGCCCCGGACCGTTGAGAATGAGGCAATTGTAGCCGCGCGCCAGGGCGCCGGCGGCACCGCGAATGTACGAACTCCATTCCAGGCCGTCAGCGCCGTTGTTGAGGATCACGAGCGGCCGGCGGCGGCGCGACCTATCGGCCCGCAGGAACCACGCGGTAAGACGGCCGCCTTCGTACGGTATCTCCAATCGCTCAATCGGCGGATCGAACAAGGCTGCCGCGGCGGACCAACAGGCGTTATATTCCTGCCAGCAGGCAAGCATCCGGTCGGGGTCTTTGGTGCCATCGAGGAAGCGCAACGCGGCGCTGAAGTAGCCGGCGGCCCACAGGTAGGCCTCGCGGGCGCTCACGTTGTGGCGCTTGGCGGCGGCCTGCTCGGCGAGTGTCCGCGCTTCAACACCGGTGTCGTGATAGGCCGCGAAGGCGGACTCGAAATCCCCAGCCTTGATCCGCGACACGATGGCCAGCAGTCTGCCGGGATCGCCTCCGCCATAGTAGGACCCGCCCAAGGCGATCAGTGCGGTGAAGCCAAAGTCCGGGTCGGTGAACGGCGAGACGGGTGTGGCGGCTTCTTCCGCGGTGGGAGGGGGCGGAGTTTGCGCCGCAGCGGCGGCGGTCGCGGAAGCTCCGAATGCGAGGAAAGAACGGCGGTCGATCATGATTGACCTTTACTCTAAACTATACGCAGGCTGCGGCTGGGAAGTTCGGGGGCAGTGTTGCGGATTGAGTCACTCGCCTGCGTTGTGAGGCGGCCGGAGGGCTTCGACGTCAGCCAGATCCTTGGCCCTGCCTGCTGCTTGTTTGTTGGCGAGGAGAGCATCGCGGCCGATGAAGAAGACGGGCACGTCACCATAAGAACCCGGCTGCCTGGAATCCCAGGCCGAGTCCCAGTTCACACCGAGATGGATGTCATAACGTGGACCTGCACAGGCTGATGCCCGAGTTGTAGGATCCTGCGTTCCTGAAGCACATCCTGAGCGGCGATCTGTTCCGCCGGAAAGCCAAGATTCTTGAGCGCCGCCAAAGTTCGCTGCACCTGTTCGAGTGCTGGATGGATCGGATATCGAGATCGCCGGTAAACCTCGGCGCGCCATGGAAAGCCACTGCGTAGCCGCCCACGATCGGGAACTCAACGCCATTCGCGTTCAACAACGAGCAGAGATCTGCAAAGTCGCTGTGAAGGTCCATCGGGTCCAGTCTCTCGGAGCTCCATGTATTCCCGCCTCAACCGCTCGACTTCCGCAATGCGCTCTTCAGGAGGACGGCTCAGCCAGTACTCAAGCGACGAGTTTCGCGCCTGCTCTTCGTCAAAGGTCGTCAACGCGATAACTCGATCCATCTTACTCGACTCTAGCACGTGAGTGAGTTAGTTAGCGCCGGCAAGCGTCTCTACCGCGCAGGCGCCGCCCCCGCGCGCCTCCAGGCAGCAGTCCCCCTCCGGAATCGGGCTGCCGTGCGGGCAGGTCCGGGGATGACCGAGAAACGTACAGATCCGGTCGGTGACTTCGGGGCTTAGGATGTGCTCGAAGGTGCAGGCGTTCTTCTCGATGGAGCCTTCGTCGCGAATGGCCAGCACATCCATGAACAGGCGCTCCGCGAGGCGGTGACGGCGGATGACGCTGCGGGCGCGCGCCTCGCCGCGCGGCGTGAAGGCGACGTCGCCGCCGCGCAATTCCACCAGGCCGATGCGCGCCATCATGGCGACCACCTTGCGCTGCTGCGCGGCGGTGAAGTGTTCGGGCTCTTCGTGGAAGGTGCGTTCGCGCGCCGCCCACAACTGTTCCAGCACTTCGTCGAAATCCTGGTTCACCTCCATGCTGAAGTGGGTGGTCTCGACGATGCGTCCGTGTTCCAGGTCGAGGCGGATGTCGGCGCAGCGACCCACCTGCTCGTCGTGAGTCACCATCAGGATGGTGCTGCCCTGCTGGTGCAGCTCGGCGAGCAGGTCCAGGACGATGTGCTCGTTGGCGGCATCCAGGTTGCCGGTGGGTTCGTCGGCCAGGATGATCTTGGGATCGTTCACCAGCGCCCGCGCGATGGCCACGCGCTGTTGCTCGCCGCCGGAAAGCTGGGAGGGCAGATGGCGCGCGCGATCGGTAAGGCCCACGCGCTCGAGCGCGCGGCGGGCCTCGTCTTCGTCGGTCATGCTGTGGAAGTATTGCGCCAGCATTACGTTTTCGAGCGCGGTCAGGTGCGGAATAAGATGGAATTGCTGGAAGACGAAGCCCACGGTTTCGGCGCGGAAACGGGCCAGCTCGGCGCGGGTCAAAGTGGAGGTATCCACGGAATCGATGCGCACCACGCCCTCGGTGGCCTGATCGAGACAGCCCAGGATATTCAGCAGGGTGGTCTTGCCCGATCCCGAGGGACCCATGATCGCGATCCACTGTCCAGCCTCGGCGGTTAAGCTGACGCGGTCGAGCGCCTTCACCGGCGCGGACCAGCCGCTGTCGTATGCCTTCGTGACGTTCTCCAGTTCGACGAATGCCATGCTTCTATTCTCCGCGCAAAATCACGGCCGGCCTGATGCGCCAGATGCGCGCCGCCGCGGCCAGCGTGGCGACCGCCGCCATCGCCAGCGTGACTCCGGTTACGGGCAGGAACACGCCATAGTTTACACCAACGCCTGCGGCCGCGGACTCAGGAAAGATCTGCCGGCCGATCCACCAGGCGACCAGCAGTCCCGCGCCGTAGCCCGCAGCGCTCGAAGCGATGCCCAAAATCAGCGACTCGGAAAGGAACAGCGCGGCGATCTTTTTCTCGGCTGCGCCGATGGCTTTCAGTATCCCGATTTCCTTGCTGCGCTCCAGCACCAGGGCGCTGAAGTTACTGCTGACGCACAGCGTGGTGATGGCCAGGATGAGGACCGTCAGCAGGAACAGAGTCGAGCGGATCTTGAGCACCACGTTGGCTTCGGTTTCGGCTACGGCGTGCAGCAGGCGCACGTCTGCGCCGGGGAGTTGCCTGGCCAGCGCGGCCTGGACGGACGCCAGCCGCTCGCCATCGGCGCGCACCTGAACGAGGCTGGCCGCGGCGTTATCCCCGCGGGGCAAGCCGGCCAATTGGGCCGCGATATCAAACGGTACGATCACCTGCGCATCTTCTGCGCCGCCGCTCGAAACGATGCCGCGGATGGTACAGGGCGCGCCTTCGAGTTCCAGCTTTTGTGCGAGCTTGAGGCGGAAGTGCGCGGCCACGTTGTTGCCCACCAGACATTCGCCCAACGCGGCGGCGCGCGCGCCATCGACGCGCCAGTAATTGGTGAGCGGACCGGCGCGCCGGAAGTCGGTGCCGGCCACCACTATGGGTTCGCTCTCGACGCGGCCCACGGTGTAGATGAAGGGCGCGGCCACCGCGCCTTGCTTTTCCGCCAGCGCTACGGCGGCCAGCGGGACAGTTTGCGCGCCGCCAGACGGGGCAATGACAATGTTCGCGCCGAAGCCGCGGAACTGGACGCGCATTTTGCGCTCGATATCGGAGTAGACGGAGAACAGCGCGGTGGCCAGAGTGGCGGAGACGGCGAGGGCCGCGAAAGCCAGGGCGAGGCGGCGCTTGCGGAACTGGACGGCGCGGAGGACGAATTTCCAGAACATCAGGCGGCTCCCGGCGAACTGAAGTTCGCCGCTGCACGCTGAAGCGTGCGCCACGAGAACATCATTCGCCTCCCCGCAGGGTGACGGCCGGCTCCAGCATCAGCGCGCGCCGCAAGGGCTGCGCCGCGCCGGCGATCGACGCAAGCACCGCCGCTCCCACCACGACCGGACCGAGCATGGCCGGCGTCTCCAGCGAAGTCTGAAATACCGCACGGCCCACCCATCCGGCCATCAGCAGTCCCACCCACGATCCGATCAGCCCGCCGGCCGCGCCTTCCAGCGCCACCTCGGTCGAGAACAGCGCCGCCACCAGTCCATTGCCCGCGCCGGTGGCCTGCATGATGGCGATCTCTCCGCGGCGCTCGAGCACCGTGGTGGCCATCACGCTCCAGACCGTGAGGCCGGCCGAGGCCAGCGCGGCCAACGTGATCAGCAGCATCAGCCCGCGAATCTTGCCCAGCACCTTGCCTTCGTTATCGGCCACGCGCCAGATGGGCCGGGCGACCGCCATGGGCAACACTTCCTCGATCTGGTGCGCGATGGAGCTGATATACGGCGTGCAATACCAGCGGTCGTATTCCTTGGGCGTCATCTTGGTGGGATCTTTGCGCGCGAATTCGTCTTCCGGTTTGGTTAACGCGCCCACCTGCACCGCATCCACCTGTCCTGGACGGTTCACCAGGCGCTGCAAGACTTCCAGCCGCACGAAGATGCGGTCCTCTTCCTCGCCACCCGTGGAGACGATGCCCGCTACGGTGAAGGGCTGGCCGAAGAGTTGCAGCGTATCGCCGGGTTTCGCGCCGATGCGCCGCGCCACGGCGCCGCCCAGCATCGCTTCAAACGGCGCGGTGTCGTTGCGGTCGCGATCGTCGATCCAGCGGCCGTCCACCTTCCATTCGCCGTTCACGGTGCGCAGGCCGGCTTCAAGCAGGGAGCCGTCCGCGCCACGAAACCTGCGCAGGAACCACACGCCTTCCACCGGCACGTTGCGGCCGTCCAGCGAAGCCGAGGCTTTAAGCGAAGGCGCGAACCCGGTGATATTCAGTTGCCAGAACGTGGACTTGATTTTCTGTATTTGATCTTCGGGAATGTAGTCCTGGGTGGACACGGGACGATAGCTGATGCCGCCGATCTCGACCGGCAGCGAGCGCGCTTTGGGGGTCACCATCAGGTTTGCGCCCAGGCTGCGCAGCTCGCGATTCACGCGGTCGCCAATATCCAGCATGACGCCGAGCATGGCGGTGGCCACCGCCGTGCCCATGGCCACGGCCGCCACCGTCATGGTCTTGCGGCGCGGCGACCGGCGGATGGATTGGCTGACGAAGCGGAAGAACATGCGGCTAACTGGGATTGCGGAAGAGTTTCGCGCCGGGGATGAGCTTGTCGCCGGGGATCACCAATTGGTCGCCTTCCACCTGCGAGGCGATGGGAATGGGATTGCATCCGCCGTGCACGCCTATGCTGGGAATGAAGATGGCGGATGCGCAATTCTTGCAGATCACGTTCGGCCCCTTCTGATAGTAGCCCTGGTTGCCGCAAATCTCACAGGCATCGAAAGCGGCTACCAGCGACTGGTCGGGGCGGCGGATGACAATGAAGCGCACGTGGACGCCAGCCTCTTCGATGGCGAAGCGGTGCAGGTTGCCGTCGTTCACGGAAGCCACCGGGATGCGGACCACGCCGTTTACGACGGTGACAGGATTGGCGGCGGAGAGCTCGGTGGTGGATTTGGCGTAGATGAATTCGGCGGTGATGCTCAAGATGAAGAGGCCGGTGGCCAGGCAGGAGGCGGTCATCCAGGCGCGCTCGCGCCGCACGGTCCAGCGGGCTTTACGAAGGGCGGCGCCTTGGAGGCCGTCGAGCGGGGGAGTGCGGCGCTTGCGATATTCCATCAGCAGCATGGCGCCCGCCAGCGCCAGAATGGCCACGAAGAAGAACACTCCATTGCTGACGATGGGACCGATCAAGGCCATTTCCTGGCGGCTGCTGGGAAGCACCTGGCTTTCGGATAGTTCATGCAGGCCGGTGATAGCCAGTTGCGCCACGATGACCATAAGGATGACGGTGGTCATGCGGAAGAAGCTGCGCAGGTCGATGCGGATGGTGCCGCGCACGAAGCTGACGCCGAACAGGACGGCAAGGCCCAAACCCAGCACAACGCCTGCGATATCGAGGACTCCGGAGGTATCGAACTTGACGGCGGTGAGCATGAGGACGGTCTCGACGCCCTCGCGGAAGACCATCAGGAAGACGAAGAGGAAGATGCCCCAGCGGCTGCCCGCCCCGCTCCGTTGTTGCAACTGAGTTTCAATTTCGCCCTTCATGCCGCGCGCGTGGCGGTTCATCCAGAGCACCATGCTGAACACGAAGACGGCGCTGACGAGCAGGGTCCAGCCCTCGTAAGCGTCCTCGCCGAGGCCCAGGCGGGAGAGCAGCCAGGCGAAACCAAAGCTAGCAATGACAGCGCTTCCGAACGCCCTGTGCACGGCGGGCAGGAGGTCGCGGCGGCCGATTTTGCGCAGGTAGGCGACGGCGATGGCGACCACCAAGGCGGCCTCGACGCCTTCGCGGAGGGTGATGATCAGTGTCTGCAACATAGTTGCAAGTGGCCTACGCGTTTATTGTAATGCATTTCCGGGCGGGTTGGGTCGGGTGAGTCGCGCTCGCCGGGGCCAGGGGCCGGGGTTGAATGGCGGTAAGGGTATCTGTTACAAAGCTCCGATTCCCGATTTGCGCAGCGCCCCCGTCTCCGATTGCGTTGCATCGTGTTGCATTGGGGGGGGCCCGTGAGTGAGGCCGGCCGGTTGGCCGGGCGCTTACCAGGTTGTGACGAACAAAGCCCATAATGTTGATAATAATAGGCTTGCATGCTCGGAGGACGCGATTTGAGTACCTTCGGGTATTTGGGTGACTGCTGCACGTCCGGACGGCGGTGCCGGGGGGTTCGGAAGAAGCCAATTGCCGACGGCGTTGCGGGTGGACGCCGGCGCCTCGCTCGGCGGCGGTTGTGGAACCGGTGGACAGCGGGGCCGGCGCGCGGTGCTGGCCTGAGTCAAGTGGGGATCGGGCAGCACAGGATCTCCTTACTCCCAGAGGAGCACGGGCGCGGACGCGGGAGGCGGGGCCAGGGCGCGAAGTCGTTGATGGATAGGGAGATGTTTTTTGGGGAAGCGAGGGAACGGAAGCTGCCGAGCTTCGCCGCTTCGCTCACGGTGGCTGGCAGGACCCGGTTCATAGGCGTCAAAACAGGCGCGGCCAGACAGTGGGCGGCACTTCTGCGGCAGGGGCGTGATTGTGGCCAGGGGGCGGTTGCGACGCGCACCAGCGGACCGAAGCCGAATCCCCAGTAGTAATAACCGCTCCCAGATCGCGGAAAGCGAGGCGCGCAGTCTCCATTGATTTGCCAGGCGGCGAGCCGTAGAATTCTAGTGTGAGAAAAAGGAGATCGGGATATGAAACTATGGTTCTGTCATTGCGACCCTCTGGTCGTCCTTGTGTTCGTCCTGGGCCTCGGGCCTGTTCGTGCCGTTGCCGGGTTGATTGTGGGCACTGATTTTGGAAACCAACAACAACAGAATTTTCTCGCGGTGGACCCGGGTACCGGAAGCGTTACGCCCCTCGCGACATTCGGTGGTGATATGTATATTCCAACCAGTTCTGGGCCGGCCAACGACACAATCCTGGCTTATTCACCGGTGAATCTCTATCAGATCAATGTCGGCACGGGAGCCGCCTCCTTATATGCCTGCAGCAACAGTTCCCTGTGCGCTTCCGTGGGGGATCTCGCCTACGACTCATCGAGTGGCGTCATCTACGGCCTGGGGAGAATTAACGGCGCGGGGCCCGAAGGTCTCTTCGAATTGCATGACAGCGGCATGCAGTACCCTGGCATACCAGGCTCCCACATGATCAGCTATTCGTGGATCGGTTATTTGGGCGTGGATGATATCTCGGTGATGGAGTTCGTTCCGGGCCTCGGCCTATACGGCGTGGCCAACGGCAATACGCCGGCGGGTTTTACGATCGACGAGGAGACCGGGCAGGCAAGCTTCCTCACGACACTGTCTGAGGCGGGTGTTCCGTATGGGATCACCGGGCTAGCATATGACTCGGATACAGGCAGGCTGCTGGCGAGCTCCGGCACCCTAACGGGCCCCTTCGGCTCTGGGCCTCCAGGCGCGATCTTCTTACTTGATCCAATGGATGGTTTGATGACGCCGTTGAATCTCGATGCTCCTAATCTCTACGGCATCGCCGAGGTTACTAACATTCCGGAACCGGGGCCGGCGTGGATGCTCCTTGTGGGTATAGCAGCCTGCCTTGCGGTTCGGCGGTTCGAGCGGCTAGCTCACTGATTTCAAATCAATCTCATCAAAGATCATTCAGGTACCCACGGCGAGTAGAAGAGTGTAAGAGATGTAAGAGATATGCCTGCGAACAGGCCTTAAATGCTGGAAACCGTCTTCATGCGCATCTCGTATTCGGGGGGCGCGATCAGCGCGACAATTGCGCCCGTGTCTCTGGGAAGTCCGGGGCATTCCGTCACGGGGAGGGCTTATGCGACGGGATCTTGCGACCCTCATGGAGCGGAGAGATAATGTCGAGCGTAAACTTCAGCCAATCGATCCTGCCGTAGTTCTTCCCCTCGATGTCCTGCTCTGCCCGGCTGACCTTCGATTTCACGATTGTAAGCCTTGCCTTCCCCAGTGGCGAAGTGCCCAACTTCGCCAAAGCCTCGTCTTCTTCCTGACGCGGGTAGTTGTAGGGCCAAAGAACGATCTCCAGCCAGTGCCTCTCACGCTTGTAGTCTTCGCAGGTCACCACAAAAGAGAATTCGCGGGGATTGATATCTACGGCCTCCTTCGCGGTTACTCCATAACCAGTATCGAGGTACAACGAATTGTAGCCTCGATACGGAGCGTTCACCACAGATGCCCAGTCTTCATCCTGAACGCACTGTGCTTTCGGAACAATGCCGATCATCCAACCGGTATCGGTGGGCTTCAGAAGAAAGAGCAAGCCAGATCCGATCTCTTTTCGGTACTCTTGGCCCCGGGAGACTTCACCTGAGAGGTGCGATACATAATCCTGAGCGAATCCACAGGTTGCGAACACGATCACGGCCGAAGCAGCGGCATGCATCAAAGACGATGATGGCTGAACTCGAACAAGGATTGCAATGGGTGATGGCCCGCGCGCGATCCGCTCTGCGGATGAATCAAGCCGATGGGGAGGTTGTGCCAAGTCAGTACCGACAAGGGCGATTGCGGCCGTTTATGGTGTTCCACGCTCCAGCCGAATCATAACCCCTTGACCTCTCAATCCGTGGCTTGCGGCATTTGCGCGGCAGCCCAGGATGCAGGCGTGATGCATGCCGGGCAACTTGACGTCATCCACGTGGGTGGCGGTGCCGGTGATGAGGCGCGGGTCCTCTTTGCGGCGGATGCGCTTGCCGACCAGGGTTTGCCCTCGAGGGCGACGGATGGTGACGAAGCGCGGCTTACTTCCTCTTCCGCACGTCCGCCCCCAGCGTCCCGTCCCACCTGGCATCCCCCTGCGCCAGATACTTCCCCAGGCCCTCCCAATCCTCCCGCGTAATCCCGTTCAGGTCCCACACCACGCTGCCGTTGCGAACGGTCAATTCGCACTCCAGCTTCCGCGTCCCCTTCATTCGCGCGCCATAAGTATCCACAAATCCGAAATGCCCCTCCTCCACCCGCAGCACCGCCACATCCGCCCCCGCCCCCACCGACAAACTCCCCAACTCCTCATGCTTGATCTCGCGCGCCGGCGTCCACGTCGATCGCAGAATCACTTCCTCCAGCGGCATGCCCAGGTTCAAGAACTTCGACATCACGTTGAGCATGTCCTTCATCCCCGCGTTCATGCTGCCGATATGCAAATCGGTCGAAATGGAATCCGGCCCGAACCCCTGCCGCATCGCCGGCGCCGCCTGCCGGAACAGAAAACTGCCGCCCCCATGCCCCACATCGAAGATCACGCCGCGCCGCCGCGCTTCGAAAAGGTACGGCAGAATCCGCCCGTTGTCGTCCAGCATCGGTACCCAGCTCAGATATGTGTGCGTGTAGATGTCCCCGGGGCGCATTTTCTTCAGCACCAGCTCCTGAAACGGGCGCTCCGGCCGAAACGTCCCGAAGTCCACCATCACCGGGATATTCGCCAGCGTCCCCGCTTCCACCGCGCGCTCCACCGGCGTCCACTCCGGACCCGCATAATGCGCCGTCTTGATGCCCACAATCGTGTCCTTGTAGCGCAGGGCCATCTCGCCCGCGGCCTTGGCGTCCATCTCCTTCAAATCCTGTTCCACGGCCCCACCCATGCCGCTTCCCACGATGTTCAGAAACGCCAACACGCGAGTCTTGGACCGATCGATCACCCGGTCTTTGAAATCAGGAAAATTCTTCCAGCCCGAGCTGCCCGCATCCGCTACCGTTGTCACTCCCGAGCGGAACGTGAAGCCGTCCGGATAGACGCTGTTGTCGCCGCAGTACGCGCCGCGCTGTCCGGTTCCGGCGTAAACATGCACGTGCATGTCGATGAGGCCCGGAACCACATACAGACCCGACACATCCACCACCTTGACGGCTTTGGCGGCCGGAATATCCGCGGCGACTTCCGCGATCCTGCCGCCCGCAATCGCCACGTCCATCACCGCGCTGATCTTGTTCTTGCCGTCGATAACGTGGCCGCCCTTCAGCAATAGGTCGTAAGTCGTTTGTGCAAACATAGTGCAAACAAAGAAAAACGTCGTAATCCACTTCATCGTTTAGCCCCGCCCCTAGCCCCGGCCCGCAAAGCGCGCGCCCCGCCCCGCCTCAAACGCCCACGCCGTCGCAATAATCTCCGATACCCCCGCATACTGCGGCGTCCAACCCAAGACTCTGCGCAGCTTGTCCGCATTCGCCACCAGCGTCGGCGGATCGCCCTCTCTCCGCGCGCCCACCACGTACGGCGCCTTCCGTCCCGTTACTTCCTCCACGCTGCGAATCATCTCCAGCACCGAATGCCCGCGGCCCGTGCCCACATTGAACCGGTCCGACGCGCCGCCCGCCACCAGCGCCTCCAGCGCCAGAATATGCGCCTCCGCCAAATCGTTCACGTGGATATAATCCCGGATGCAAGTGCCGTCCGGCGTGTCGTAATCGCCGCCGAACACCGTAAACGGCTGCCCGCTCTCGACCGCCCGCAGCATCAGCGGAATCAGGTGCGTCTCCGGGTCATGCTCCTCGCCCAGCCCGCCTTCGGGGTCCGCGCCGCAGGCGTTGAAGTAGCGCAAACACACGCTGCGCAGCCCGTGGATCGCATCGAACCATCGCAGCATGGTCTCCACCATCACCTTCGATTCGCCATACGGATTCACCGGCGCAATCGGAAAACTCTCCAGAATCGGCGACGCGTGCGGTATCCCGTAAACCGCCGCCGTCGACGAGAACACCAGGTGCTTCACGCCCGCCCGCACCATCGCCGTCGCCAGCGACAGCGACCCGCCGACATTGTTTTCGAAGTACAACTCCGGCACGCGCATCGATTCGCCCACCGCGATATACGCCGCGAAGTGGATCACTGCGTCGTGCCCCGCCAGCACCTCGGCCATTTCATCGGTCTGCTGCACGCGCAATTGATGGAAGTCGCGCGTCTCCACGTTGTGCCGGTATCCGCGCGACAAATCGTCCACCACCGTAACCTCATACCCGCGCCGCAGCAGCATCCGTGCGGTGTGCGCCCCGATATATCCGGCGCCGCCCGTAACCAGAATCCGTCGTTTGCCCACGATCCGATTGTAGTAGCATGACGGCCCTTGCGGGCAGGCTTGACCCCCAGCCCCCCAAAATTCCTCCTGCGATATTTCCGCCTCAGCCGCACTAAGTAGGTACCACCATGCGGTTATGGATACTGCTTTTGGCGGCCTGCCTGGCCGCCGGCCAACCCCCCGACCCCGCCTACGAGCCGCTCAATAAAGCCTACGAAGCCCTGCGCGCCCGCAACTACGATGACGCCATCGCCCTGTTTCTGAAAGCCATCGAAGCCGCGCCCGCCCGTCCTGCCATACGCAAGGACCTCGCTTATACCTACCTCAAAATCGGCGAAAACACGGCCGCCCGCGATCAGTTCCGCGAAGCCATGCTGCTCGACCCCAAGGACTTCCACGTCGCCCTGGAATACGCATTCCTCTGCAACGAAACTAAGGAGCAAGCCCAGGCGCGCCGCGTTTTCGACCGTATCCGCCAGGCAGGCGACCCGGAATCCCGCGCCACCGCCGAGCGCGCATTTCAAAACATCGACCGCCCCCTGGCCGAAGGGATCGCGCGTTGGGCCAAAGCTATCCAACTGGGCGCCGACAATTTCAGCGCTCACTTCGAGCTCGCTACCCTCGCCGAACAGCGCGACGAGCTGGAACTCGCCGCCGAACATTATGAAAAAGCCTGGCGCCTGATCCCCGACCGCCGCTCGGTCCTGGTCGACCTGGGCCGCGTCCTCAAGTCCCTGAACCGCGTCGAGGAAGCCAATGCCGCCCTTCTGGCAGCCTCCCGCGGAGGCGAACCGCGCGCCGCCGAGTCTGCCCGCGAGCTGCTCCCCACCCGCTATCCGTATGTCTCCGAGTTCCAGCGCGCCTTGCAGCTCGACCCCAAAAACCTCGACCTGCGCCGCGAGCTCGCCTATCTCCTGCTGCGCATGAACCGCCAGGCCGAAGCTGAACAGGAATTCCGGCAGCTCACCATCCTGTCCGAAACCGACTACCTCTCTGCCGCGCAGCTCGGCTTCCTGTTGTTGGCGCGCGGCGAGACCACCGCCGCCATGCCGCTCCTCGAACGCGTGATGAAAGGCGCTGACGAAGATCTCGCCAACCGCGTGCGCGCTGTCCTGCGCCTGCCCCAGACATTGAAAACGCGCCCGGCCCAACCGGCCCCTCCCTCCATCGACGCCAAAGTCATGGCCGAGCGCAGCCTCAAGGCCGGCTTCACCCGTGACACGCTCAAGTATCTGCAGCTTGCCCAGGAAGACGATCCGGCCGATTTCGCCGTCATGCTCAAGCTCGGCTGGACCTACAACCTCCTGCATAACGACCGGCAAGCCATCCGCTGGTTCGACCTCGCGCGCAAGAGCCCCGACCCAAAAATCGCCAGAGAGGCCAACACCGCTTACAAGAACCTGCGTCCCGCCTTCGAAACCTTTCGCACCACCGTCTGGATGTTTCCGCTCTACTCCTCCCGCTGGCGCGACTTCTTCTCTTACGCCCAGATCAAGGCCGAGTGGCACGCGAAGCTCCCGATTCACCCCTACGTCAGCCTGCGCTTCATCGGCGATACGCGCGGTTCCATCAGTGCGGAAAACGGCGGTATTGCGCCGCAATATCTATCTCAGAGCGCCTTCATCCCCGCCTTCGGCGTGGCCACCAACGTTTGGCACGGGGTGATGGGCTGGGGCGAAGCCGGCGCCGCCGCCGGATATCTGACCGGGCACATCATGCAGGACTACCGCGGCGGCGCTTCGTTCACCAAGGGCTTCGGCCACATGCTGAAATCCGAAACCGGCGGCCTGTTCTTCGAAACCAATGCCGATGCCATTTTCGTCAGCCGCTTCGATAACGATTTCCTGGTTTACTCGCAGAATCGCGTCGGCTACACCCCATCGCTGGGCGCATTCCAGACCCAGTTTTATTGGAACGTCAACCTCACCATGGATCAGAAACGCGAGCCTTGGGCCAACTTCTTCGAAACCGGCCCCGGCCTGCGCTTCCGCCTCGCCGCCATGCCCAGCTCGCTGTACCTGACGGTCAACTACCTGCGCGGCAAATACACCGTCCGCGGCGACCCCTATGGCCCCACCTTCAACGACCTCCGCGCCGGATTTTGGTATGCCTTTACGCACTAAGACGATCCTCACCCTCGCGCTCGCAGCGCTCTTCGCGCCCACGGCCCGCGCCGCGGCCCCCGCCACCTTCGCCATCCTCTCCGACGATAGAGGCGGCTGGCCGCTCCTCCTGGAGTCCGTCGGATTCATGCCCCAGCCCGCCGCCTCCGCGCGAATCTTCGTGCTGCGCGCCGGTTCCGCCGGGTCGCCCGAATGGCCCGCGCGCGTCGAGCGCGGCGCATACCTCATCCTGGAAGGCGAATCCTCCACCGCCGAATCGTTCGGCTTCCGCGCCACCAAGGAAAACGTGCGCATCACCAGCCTGGAAGACGTGCATCTGCCGAAGCTGTCCATCGTCTGGGAGAAGGGCCTCGAGCTGCCCCGCTACGAAGTGCCCGCCGAGGCCAAAGTGTTCGCCAAAGAGCGCTGGACCGGCGCGCCCATGCTGGCCGGATTCCGCCGCGGCGCGGGCGCCGTGCTTTGGCTGGCCGTGTCTCCCGGCGAGCGCGGCTACGAGCGCTTCCCTTACCTGCTGCACGCGCTTGCCGATCTCGGCCTCGACCCGCCCTTCCGCTCCGCCCGCCTCTGGGCCTTCTTCGATTCCTCCTACCGCCTGCGCGTCGACCTCGACTACTTCGCCGCGCGCTGGCGCAACGCCGGCATCGCCGCCCTGCACGTCGCCGCCTGGCACTTCTACGACCCCGATCCCGAGCGGGACGCCTACCTCCGGCGCCTGATCGCCGCCTGCCACACCAACGGCATCCTGGTTTACGCCTGGCTCGAACTGCCCCACGTCAGCGAAAAGTTCTGGGACGATCATCCCCAGTGGCGCGAAAAAACCGGCGTCCTGCAGGATGCCCAACTCGATTGGCGCAAGCTCATGAACCTGTCCAACCCCGATTGCTTCCGCGCCGCCGCCGCCGGCGTCAAAAACCTAATCGGGCGCTTCGATTGGGATGGCGTCAACCTCGCCGAGCTTTACTTCGAGTCTCTCGAAGGCCTCGAAAACCCCTCCCGCTTCACCCCCATGAATGACAACGTGCGCGCGCAGTTCCGCGCCGTCGGCGGCTTCGACCCCATCGAATTATTCAAGACTCGCAAAGACGCGCCATCCCAGCGCGCCTTCCTCGACTATCGCGCCAGGCTCGCCCGCGACATGCAACAGCAGTGGCTTGCCGAAATCGAGTCGATCCGCGGCACGCGCAGCTATCTGGATGTCGTGCTCACCCACGTCGACGACCGCCTGGATACTTCCATGCGCGACGCCATCGGCGCGGATTCCGCGCAGCTTCTGCCGCTGCTCGAACACCACAACTTCACCTTCCTGGTGGAGGACCCCGCCACCGTCTGGAACGAAGCCCCGCAGCGCTACGAGGAGATCGCCCGCCGCTACCGCCCTCTGACGGCGCGCCAGGACCGCCTGGCCATCGACCTCAACATTGTGGACCGTTACCAGAACGTCTACCCCACCAAGCAGCAGACCGGCGCAGAGCTGTTCGAGGTGGTGCACTCCGCGGCGGGAGCCTTCGCGCAGGTAGCGCTCTACTTCGAAAACTCCATCCTTTCGCCGGACCTGTCTCTGCTTCCGGCCTCGGCCGCCGTAGTGAGCCGCGCGGAGACCGTCGGGGGGAAGCTCATAGTCGATTCGCCCCATGGGGTCGCCCTGCGCTGGTCGGGACCCGCGATGGTAGATGGTCTACCCTGGCCGGTCGAGAGCGGCTCGCTGCTTTTTCTGCCCGCCGGCGCGCACTCCGTCGAAGCCGGCGGCGCCTCGCCCGCGCTCCAAGTCACGCACTTCAACGGAGAGCTGACCTCCGCCCAGTCAGTGGACGGGCACGCCATCGAGTTGTCCTACCGCAGTTCGGCCCGCGCCTTTGCCATCCTGAATCGCAAGCCCGTGCGCGTAGAGGTCGACGGAGCCGAAACCGCCCCCGATCCCGCCGGCCCAAACGCCCTCTTCCTCCCCCGCGGCCAGCACTTAGTAACCATCCACACCGAGTGACTTGGAGGGCGGGCTTAAGCCCGCGCGGGGGTAGAGTCGAGGATGAGCGCGGGTACTGACGCCGAAGGCGCCGCCCCGTTTCCCATCCCCGCTCATCAAACCGGACGTGCCCATTTCGAGCATCCGGCTTTCCGACTGGTTTCATCGTAG
>Ga0181536_10003852_pt1 | contig 16165 bp, 16 predicted proteins | sample PEATcosm2014_Bin_41_FD_121105 | JGI IMG/M metagenome (GOLD analysis project Ga0181536, IMG submission 121105) | Peatland microbial communities from MTU Mesocosm Facility, Houghton, MI, USA - PEATcosm2014_Bin17_60_metaG | ecosystem: Environmental > Terrestrial > Soil > Wetlands > Peat | place... | reverse complement strand
CGAGAATGATCGCGCCGCTCTTCGGCTGGCGGATGGGCTCCCAGAAATCTTCGGCGTCATAGGCGGCGACGCGGTCGATGTCGACGCGGTCGGTGTGCTTCTTGGCGCGGTAGCCGACGATGGCGTCGGGCGCGCGGCCCGCGAGGTCGATCGTCACCCCCGCCATGTTCTCGACTTCCTTGAGGATCGCACTCCCCGCCGGCGCATATTCGCCGCCGAGGATGAGCATCCCCTCGCGGCTCAGGCGCTGGAACTCCGTGGACGCGATCGAGGGCGAGCCGCGGCGGAAGCGGAGCTGGTTGAGGCGTGTGCCCTGGCGCACGACGATGCTGAAGGTGCGCGGCGCGATCTCGACGAAGAGCGGGCCGTCATAGCCGCGCTCGACCCGGTCGAAGGCCTGGCCGTGATTGGTGATGAGGCGCGTGAGCACGTCGAGCCGGCCGGTGGAGCTCTTGGGATTGGCGAAGCCGGTGACGCCGCTGCTGGCGGGCAGGCGCAGCGCCTCGGCGAGCTGCACGACATAGACGCAGCCGCGCTCGAGCACCGCGCCTTGGGTCAAGTCGATGGGATAGCCGTCGAGCTGCTTGATCTTGTCCATCACCGTCGTTTGCGGCCCCGGCAAAAAACTCGCGCGGATGCGATAGGCAATGCTGCCCAGGCGCAAATCGAGGCTCGCGGGCTGGAGCTGCTCCGGCAGGATCTCGCTCGCGCCGAGGATGGCGTGCTCGCGCAGCATCGCCTTGATCTGCTGATAGGGCAGAATCCCCGTGCTCGCCTCGCGCGGGGTCAGCACGCCTTCCGTGTCGCGCGCCGGCCGGGTCGCGGCATCGCCTTGCGAATCCTGCGGGAACAAGCTCATTGCCGGGTCGGGCACGGATTATCTCGCGTCATGGGGGCTGCGGATTTGAACCAGGAAAGCGCCGGGCGATCAAGCAATTAACCATCCCCATCGGGGCACGGGCCAGCACCGCCTTATCCCCAGCCGGGAAGCGGCCAAGGCCCGTTGCTGGTGCGGTAACTGGGCTTTTCCCCGAAACTCACAAGGCCCGGATAAGTTCCGTCCCCAGCCCGGCTCACGCCGCGCCGTAACGGATCGCCACCACTTCGATCGCCTCTTCGCCGGCCGGCGTGCGCAGCGCGACCATGTCGCCTTCACGGGCCTTCATCAGCGCCTTGGCGATGGGCGAGATCCAGCTCACCTGGCCGCGCTCCAAATCGGCCTCGTCGATGCCGACGATGGTGATGGCGTGCTCGTCGCCCCCCTCGCGCGCATAGGTGACGGTGGCGCCGAAGAACACCTGGTCGCGATTCTTCTGCGCGGCGGGATCGACCACCAGCGCCGCCTCCAACCGCTTGGTCAGGAAGCGGATGCGGCGGTCGATCTCGCGCAGGCGGCGCTTGCCATAGATGTAATCGCCATTCTCCGAGCGGTCGCCATTGCCGGCGGCCCAGGCGACGGTCTCGACCACCTTCGGCCGCTCGATGCGGGCAAGCTGCCGCAGCTCCTCCTGCATCTGCGCGAAGCCCGTTGGCGTCATGTAGTTCTTGACGCCCGCCGGCAGCGCGCCCTCGTCCTCCGGCAGCGCGTCCTCGGCCGCGGTCTCCTTGGTGAAAGCCTTGCTCATGCCGGATCAGAGTATAGCAGAGTCCTTCTGCCCGAGAGAGCGTGCCGTGACCGCGGCGCCTGATGGCGGTGTCGCTGTTCTCTGTTGCTCGAACAAGCCGACGAAATACCCCACCGCAAGCGCCATACAGCTCACGGCCAGCATGGGCAAGTAATCGGCGAAGCCATCCGCGAGCAGAAATCCAAGAATGAAGGCTGCGATCAAAGAGACGAGCTGGCCCAGGTTGATTAACTTCATCGATGGCCTCGTTTCCGTCGTTGCCGTAGGCATACGGCAGCGCGGGTTAGCAGCCCGCTAACGCGAATGGTTACTGCCCCTGGATCAGGCGGTACCTATGCAGTAATCTCTCTGCCGCCAACCCGTCATCGTTCGACGCCGCAACGGGCCGCGCAGCGGGCGTAACAGGAGGAGAACATCCAATGGCTTACATCTTCAAGGAGGGCGACCTGCCATCGCTGGTCTCGGTCGTGCCGGGCCGCGAGCGTATTTTCTTCGTCAGTCAAGAGCTCGCCAATATCGACGACATGCTGGCCGGCGTCATGCACTACAAGAAGGATGCAGCGTCGCCCTTGCACCTGCACAAGAACTGCGAGCATTTCTATTTCATTATTAACGGCAAGGCGACGGTGGAATCGGACGACGGAATACGGCCCGTCGGGCCCGGCGACATGATCTTCATCCCGGCCGAGGAGAAGCACCGTCTGCGCGCCATCGAGCCGCTGTTCTATTTCGAGTTCCAGGCGCCCAATCGATTCCAGACGACGATCCTCGACGGCACGGACGACGATTTGCGCTGGTCGCGCAAGGACGGCCGCGTCTGGGTCCAGACCTGACACTGTGCCGCTAGCAGAGGAGAATGATCATGTCGCTCACATTCATCGATACCAACAAGCTCGCCAAAAAGCCGTCGACGGGCCAAGGCGAGGTCACCGAGGTGCTGAACCAGGCGCTGTGCGGAGCGCGGAACGTGAATGGTTCGTTGCGCTGGCTCAAATCGGCCGAGACGTTCAAGCCCGATGCCGCCAACAAGCACCAGCTCATCTACCTCATGGAAGGCAAGGGCCGCATCCGGCTCAACAACCAAGATTACGACGTCGAAAAGGGCGCCGGCATCTATCTCGGCCCGTCCGAGACCGCGACCATCCAGGCGGCGGGCGGAGCGCCGCTGAAGCTTTTCCATCTCGTCGTACCGCAAATCCCGAAGTGAAGTTCGGCCGCGCGGGAAGATCGGCGCGCGGCGCGAAAGCGCGGCCCGCCTAGGTCTGGGGCTCGTCGGGGACCCACATGTAGCCGTATTGCCAGTTGCCGTTCTGCTCGCGCCGAAGCTTTCTCAAGACCATGCGGACCTTCAACCCGTCCCGCGCCTTCTCCGGCGGGCAGTCCACCAGATCGGTGCCGCCGACATAGACGCCCTCCGGCAGCTTGACCACCGCCAGGATTCGAGTGTCGCCATAGACCTCGAAGCCCTGGACCGGCGGCACATACCATGCCAATTGCCCGTGGTGATGCACGAATAGCTCGCCCTGGTGGCTGAACTCGTGGTCCTCGACGTCCCGCGAATTGCATTTGCCGCAGACCTTGCGTCCCGGCCACCACAGGGTTTCGCACGCGCGGCACTTGGTGCCGAGGAGGCGGTAACGCTCCTTGCGCTGCCGCCAGGCCTTGGTGGTCCTGAGCACGCCATGGCGATAGAGCCCTTCAGGAAACAATGGGTTCATCGGGATGTCCCTCCTCTTCGCGTTCCGTCGCAGGTTGCTGGCTAGCGGTTGCGCAGGATGGCGACCGCGGCCGAAGCCATCTCGCCCTGCATTCCCGTGACGACCGCGACGCCCGCTTTCTTGAGCTGGCGCGCCCCGGCCTCGCCGCGCATCTGCAGTACCGCCTCGTAGATGCCGTCGGAGAAATTGGAGCCCGAGGTCAGGCCAAAGCCGCCGCGGCCGCCATCCGTGCCGGTCGGCAGGCGGCCTTCGGGCCCGGTTTCCTCGTCGAGGATGAAGTCGAGCACCCGTTCGGCCTCGGGCACCCGGGTCGCCGCCAAGGTCGGGATGAGCGAGGTGATGTGCGACTCGAAGAGCTCGGCGAATTCGACGTCCTGCGGCTTGACCTCGGCCATCTTGTAGGCTTCGTCGGTGGCGACATGGCTCGCCGCGAAGTCGCACATGTCATAGCCCGCGAGCGCCGGCGTCGGATAATACATCTGCTTGGACAGGAGATGGGAGTTGCACTTGTAGGAGATGCCGTCGACATAGACCGGCTTGTCCGTGTATGCCTTGGCCTCGGCAGCGGGGACGAGAATCATGGCCGACGCGCCCTCGAGCGCGACGTTATGCGGAAGCTTGGCCCAGAACTCGGCGGGAACGTCTTCATCCTCGGCCGTCCGGTCCATCAGATCGTGCAGCTCTTCGAGCGTGGCCTTGGGCCGCACGTCCCAGAACGCGGCCAGCGGGTTGCGCTGCCCCCACCACACCGCCTGCATGCGATAGGACGCCATGGCCTTGAGAACCTTGTTCCGGCCCCAGCGCTTGTAGGCATAGGCCTGAAGCAGGCCCTGGAGGGTGGGATGGTCGTAGCCGACATGGAAGTCGTAGTCGACATCGCCGCCGATGGCGCGCTTGTCGCCGAAATTCAGGAGATCCCAGCGCTTGTCGAAGCCCAGCACGAGCACGCGGTCATAGCGGCCCGAAGCGACCAGGCCGAAGGCCTCGTGCATCCCGACCCCGGCGCCGACGCAATTTGCCGAGAGTACGGTCACGCCCATGGGATGGAGCCCCAGGATATCGGAGACGATCGGCCCGATACCGCCCGCCTCGACAGAAGCCTCGCCGTGGTAATTGACGACGGCGTATTCGAGGTCTCTTGGCGCGAGCCCCTTGCTCACGTCGTCGATCGCATCGTACGCCGCCTCGATCACGTAGTCCTTCCACGACTTCGCATCGCTCTCGCGCATGTAGGCTTCGTTGCGGGGAGTCATGCCGACCCCGACGATTGCGACCCTTCGCATGTTCGGCTCTCCTGATCTGATGGCCGCGCTCTGCCGCTAAAGATACAGCGGGCTGGTGTCCTGGGCGTATTTGTACTCGAGACGGCTGGCGGTCGCATAATCGACGACCGACTTGTTGTCGAGGATTTGCGCGATCGTGTGCCGTGGCCGCTTGCGCTCGATGAGCGGCGTTGTCGCGATGCTGAAGGCGTCGGCACCCGCGCCGAAGCCATAGGACACGAGCAGGATCTTCTGCCGGGCCGCGGCGCCGTCGAGCACCTTGGCGAGGCCCAGCAGCGCCGAGGCCGCCCCGCAATCGCCGATCTGCGAGGCGATGACGCCCGGCGCGATCTGCTTTTCCGTGAAGCCGAGGCGTTCGCCGACAACAAGGGGAATCGCGCCATAGGGCTGCTGGAAGATGGCGTAGTCGTAGTCCTGCGGCCCTTTGCCGACCGCTTTCAGCACGGAATCGCAGGCTTTCGTCACGTGCTCGACCATGCCCACCTCGAAGGCCGGATAGAGCTTGCCGCCGTCGCCGATGTCCTGGATGTAGCGGTCGCCCTCGACGCGGAAGAAATCGCTCAAGTCCGAGGCATAGGATGCGGTGCCCTCGATCTCGGCGATCACCTCGTCCTTGCCCAGGACGAGCGCGACGGCGCCGGCCGAGGCCGCATATTCGGCCATCCGGCCGGGACAGGTATGTCGGTTGATGGCGTCCGACCCGATCGAAAGCGCGGTCTTCGCCATGCCGGCCTGGATGAGCCCGAGGCAGACTTGCATCGCGGTGGTGCCGGACTTTCCGGCGAATTGAATGTCGCCCGAGAAGACGCCGTTGCCGAGCCCCAGCGCCTCTTGCACGACGGTGACCGAGGGGCGCGAATCATAGGGGTTCGTGCAGGTCCCGAAGAAGACGGCGCCGATGCCGGTGCGGTCCACACCCGCATGCTCGATGGCCCGCTCCGCGGCGCCGACGCCGAGCGTGATCGTGTCCTCGTTGGGCTGGAGCACGGCCCGCTCGTCGAGCTTGAGCACGTTCTTGATGCGGCTCAGCGGCAGGTTCCGCCACACCCGGTGAATCTCGTCCACAGTGATCCGCATGTAGGGGATCCATGCTCCGTATCCGACGATCCCAGTCACTGGTTTCGAGCCTCCCTTGCGCTGAGCCGATGGCCCCTTGGATCATCGCCTCCGGTCTTGTCAATCATACCGTAGCGCCGGCCTCCAACACACCGCCGCAATCAGAAACCGATTCATTTCATTCACGCCGGGAAAGATGATAGCGTAGCGCCCGTCGCGGCCTGCGACATACGGGACCGGGCAGCGATACTTCGAGCGGATTCTTTGCTGGCTCAACGATCGCGCTGTCCAAGCTTCGCGGTCCTTCCGCCGGCGTTCGTCGGACACTCTCGCCAGGGCGAGGAAGGAGCACAGCAATGGGAACGGATCCATACGCGCTCGCAACGCCATTTGGGACGGGCGCCTCGGACTGGCAGGCCGGCATCAACTACGAGCGGATGCGCAAGGAGCGCCTGGAGCGCGCGCAAGCCGCGCTGAAGCGGCACAACATCGCCGCCGCCATCCTCTGGCGCATGGAGAACATGCGCTACGCGATCGCGGTGCGCGGACACGTCTTCGTGCCCGGGCTCAGCTACGCGCTCGTGTTCGCCGAGCATGATCCCATCCTCTATGAGACCGGGACCATGATCGAGCAGCAGAGGATGTATTGTCCTTGGCTCAAGCCGGACAACATCCGCCTCGCCTATTGCTGGCTCGATTCGGTCTGCGGGCCCGAGGCGGCCCAGGACGAGGGCAAGAAATTCGCCAACGCCATCGTTCGCGACCTGAAGGCGAACGGCGTATTCGGGCAGCGCATCGGCGTGGATGCGCTCGACGAGGTCGGCCGGGCGGCGCTGCGCGAGCTGGGCGTGGCGCTCGTCAACGCCCAGCCGGCCTTCCTCGAAGCGCGGCGGTGCAAGACCCCGGACGAAGTCGCCTGCATGGAGACCGCAGTGGCGATCAGCAACGCCGGCTATATGCGGTTCGTCGAGACCTTCAAGCCCGGCATGCGCGAGCGCGACGGGGGCGCTGCGATTTTTGACGCGATGATGCGCGCCGGCGCCGAGGCCGTCGCCGGCGGTCCGCGCACCAAATACAACAGCTTCGACGTCTATCACGAATCGAACACCGACCGCATCGTCGATCCCGGGGATCTCGCGACCGTCAATTTGTGCAGCACCCGGTTCGCCGGCTATCGAGTCTGCGTCTACCGCAGCTTCATCGTCGGCCGGAAGCCCAATCAGAAGGAGCGCGGTTGGTACAAGCGCTGCCATGATCGCGTCTACGGCATCATCGCGGCGATCAAACCCGGCGCCACCACCGCAGACGCGGCCAAGGCGCTCCTGCCCTCGAACAGCTGGGGCTACCAGGACGAGGAATCGCTTCTCGTCGCAGAAGTCGGCCACGGCATCGGCATGTCCTACGAGGAGCCCGTGATCAGCCGGGTGTGGTCCTTCGACCATCCCCAGACCTTCGAACCAGGCATGATCATCGCGGTCGAGTGCCGCGAGGGCGAATATGGCTATGGCGGCGTCCGCCTCGAGGAAATGGTCCTCGTCACCGAGAAGGGGAACCGGATCCTCACCACCTGGCCGGCCGACGAGATCATGCCGGTCGCGTGCCTCTAGAGCCGATCGACGCGGCATCCAACACGGAACCCTAACCCACGATCGCCGTCAAACAATGGATTGCCGTTCGCTTTTCGACCGCTGCGGCGGATCGCCCCGAGCGGCGCGGCCGATTGATGCAGATCAAATACGGCGGGCTTGAAGCCGTGCACAGTGCTTGATGAAATCGGCATCCTGGGGCCGCCGCTCCGCTGTCCAACCTTCAATGGCCCGGCGAGGGAAACGCTCATGAACAAGACATTCTTTGTGGCAGTCCTGGCGGCCGCGCTGGTTGCCGGCGCATTCGGCCCGGCGGCGGCCGACACCCAGAACAAGCGCATCGCCTTCGTCGCCACGAGCACGAAGAACCCGTTCATCGCCGCCATCGCCAGCACGATGGAGAAGGAGGGCGAAGCCCGCGGCATGAAGGTGACGGTGCTGACCGCGGGCTATGATGCGGCCGCGCAGGACCAGCTCATCAGCGACACCATCGCACAGAAGTACGACGTGCTCGCGATCCTGCCGGTGGATGCGCATGCCGTCATCCCCGGCCTTACGCGCGCCAAGCAAGCCGGCCTTCCCGTCGTGCTCGTCAATAGTCCGATCGAGCCCGGCCACGAGGACCTCTATGCGACCTTCGTCGGCGAGCGGCAGGAAGAGCTCGGCCGCGTCACCGCCGAGGCGCTGGAGCAGGCCATCAAGAACCGCAAGAGCGCGAGGACGGCGATCATTTCGGGCAGCCTCTCCGAAGCCACCCCGCAGCTCAGGATCCAGGGCTTCAAGGAGGCCGCGGCCAAGGATCCCAAGATCCAAATCCTCGCGACCGAGGATGCGCATTGGGACATGGCGAACAGCGAGCGGATCGCAGGTCAGCTCTTTGCCCGCTACGCCGCCCAAGGCGGCCTCGACGTCATCTACGCCATGGCCGACAACATGGCGCATGGCGTGATCCAGGCGGCGCAGTCCTCCGCCGTGCCGCTCGGCACGGCCGACGGCAAGCTGATCGTGGTCGGCTCGAACTGCATGAAGTTCGGCATCGACGACATCCGCGCCGGACTGCAGTACAGCACGGTAACGCAATTGCCGACGCGGACCGGCAAGGTCTCGATCGAGGTCATCGCCGACCTCCTGAACGGCAAGACCGTCCAGAAACATAACTTTCTGCCGGTCGAGGCGATCACCAGCGCCAATGTCGATAAATACGCGCAGGCCTGCACGTTCTGAGGGAAGGGCGGGCTTAGGCTGACATCGAGGGCTTTGCTTGGAGACCCCGGTGGGGCCGATCTTGGAAGCACGCGGCGTGGCCAAGTCCTTTGGCCCGGTCCCGGCGCTGCGCGGCGTATCCTTTGCCGTCGCCGCCCGCGAGGTTCGCGGAATCTGCGGCGAGAACGGCGCCGGCAAGAGTACTCTCATCAAGGTGTTGACCGGCGTTTACCAGGCCGATCGCGGCGCCATCCTGGTGGACGGCGTCGAGCGTCGCATCGAGGGCCCGCAGGACGCGCAGGCGCTGGGCATCGCCTTCGTCTCCCAGGAACTCAGCATCGCGCCGCACCTTTCGGTCGAGGACAACATCTGGCTCGGCCACCGCGACGTGCCGCTCCTGCATCGCCGGCGGGCCTTGCGGCGACGGGCCCGGGAGGTTCTCGAGTTGGTGGGCCTCGCGCATCTCTCGGTCGATGCGCGGGCCGCGACGCTCTCCCTCGGCGAACGCCAGCTGCTCGAGATTGCGCGCATGCTGGTGCGCAACGCCCGGGTGCTGATCCTGGACGAGCCGACCGCGACCCTGTCGGATCGGGAGATTGCGCGCGTCTTCGCGACCTTGCGACGGCTGAAGGAACAGGGACGAACGATCATCTTCATCACGCACCGGCTCGGCGAAATCTTCGAGATCTGCGACAGCGTCACGGTCCTGCGCAACGGCTACGAGGTCGGCTCTTTCGCCACCTCGGAGGTAGACCGCGCCGGCTTGATCGAGGCCATGCTTGGACGGCCCTTGGCGCAGATGTATCCACCGGCAGCGCTCACTTCGGGCGGCCCGGCGCTTGTCGTCCGCGATCTGCATATTCCCGGGACCGTCGGCAGCTTGTCCTTGGCGGTGCCGCAAGGGCGCATCGCCTGTCTCGTCGGGCAGATCGGGTCCGGAGCGGCCGAAGCCGTGCGCGCGCTTGCGGGTCTTGACTACACCGCCCGTGGCGAGGTTGCCGTCGGCGGGCAGCGACTGCGGTTGGGCTCGGTGCCGGAGGCGCTGGCACGGAACGTCCGCTTCGTTTCCGAAGAGCGCGCCGCCGAGGGCGTGTTCCTCAACCTGTCGGTCCGCGAGAATCTCATGGCGACGCAGCTCGAGACGCTCGGAACCGGCGGCTGGATGTCCCGCCATCGGCTCACCGCGGCTGCGGGCCGGCTCGCCGGGATGGTCGGAATCGATGGAAGTCGCTTGCGCTCGCGGACGCGCGAGTTGAGCGGCGGCAACCAGCAGAAGGTTGCGGTCGGTCGCTCGGTGACGGGCGCGGGCAAGGGCGTGCTGCTCATGAACGAGCCGACGCGGGGCGTCGACGTGGGTGCGCGCGCCGAGATCTACGTGCTGATGCGGCGTCTCTGCGATCGGGGCTACGCTATTCTGATGACCTCCACCGACATCGAGGAGGTGGTGGGCATGTCGGATATCGTCGTCACCATGTATCGCGGCGCCAAAGTCGCGGAATATGCCGGCGACGCGATCGACAGAAGCCGCATCCTGTCCGACATCATCCACCAAGAGACGGCTGTGGCCGAGACGGCATGATGGAAGACGCCGGCGCGCGCGGGCCGGGCGCCGCGGCAATGCGGGCGCGCTCAGGCTGGACCGCGCGCCTCAAGACGGGGTTCCCCATCCGCGTCGTCGGCCTTTCAGGCCTGCTCGTATTGGCGGCGATCACGCCGGGATTTACCGCCGCCCCGAGCCTCTTGTCCCTGGTCAACACCGGTTCTCTCATCGGCTGCGTGGCGGTGGGCATGACGTTCATCACGCTGAGCGGCAACATCATGTCCTTTGCGCTTGGCGCGACGACGGGAGCCGCCGCCGTCGTCTGTGCGGGTTTGTCGGGATTCGGCATGGTGCCGGCGCTGGCCGGCGCGGTTGCGGTCGCGGTGGGCGTGAGCGCGCTGCAAGGCTTCATCATCGGCTATTTCCGCGCCAATCCGATCATCGTCAGCATCGCGGCGCTCGCCCTCATCGGCGGCGTGGCCGAGTTCGCGAGCGGCAGCAGGACCGTCTACGCGGCCCCAAGCGTGCTCGATTTCCTGAAGGGCAGGGTGTGGGGCATTCCCTTGACCGGGCTCGTCTTCCTGGCCTCGGTGGTGATCGGCCAAGTGATCCAAAGCTACACCCAGTTCGGACAGCGCGTGATGATGGTGGGCAGCAATTTGCGCGCCGCCACGGCAGCCGGGGTTAGGACCTGGCGCACTGTGACCGGCGCCTATGCGCTCGCCGGCTTCTTCACCAGCCTGGCCGGCATCCTGATCGCCGGCCGCTACGGCGCCGGGACTATGGAGTATGGCGCCGGCTACGATTACAGCGCGATTGCCGGCGTTCTCGTCGGCGGGACGGCGATCGCCGGAGGCGAGGGCTCGGTGGGCCGCAGTTTCTTCGGCGTCGTGGTCATTGCGAGCGTGACGGTCATGCTGCTCTTGCGCGGCTTCGAGACCGAGTACCAGTATCTCTTTACCGGATTGATCGTGCTCGCCGCGGTGCTGCTGCAGGGAAGGGCGCGCGCGTGAAGATCGTCGAGCTGGTGCTGCGCAACGGAACGCATCGCGCCTTCGCGCTCTTCGTCGCGCTGGCCGCGGCTTTTGTCGCCGTGGCATTGTCCGCCGGCTTGCCGCTCAGCGGCGAGACCGGCTTCAGCGTGCTGCAGAACTTCGCGACCTTCGGGCCGGTGGCGCTCGGCCTCGGCCTCACCATGCTGGTGCGCGAGTTCGACATCTCCATTGCCGGCATGTTCGGCCTCGGCGGCTGCGTCGCGGTGCTCGTCGGCGCGAGCGGTCCCGCGCTCGGGGTCGCGGCCGCCATCGCCGTGGGCCTCTTTGGCGGGGTTGCGCAGGGCGTGTTCATGACCCGCCTGCGGCTCGGCTCGGTGGCGGTGACGCTGGGCGGACTGCTCACCTTCGGCGGGCTCGCCTATGTGCTGACCGGCAACCGCAGCGTGCCGTTCGGCAACTTAGAGATCGCGCTCGCGATGAACGCGCCGATCCTGCAAATCTTCTCGCTCCGCAGCCTGGTCGCCTGGGCGCTCTTCATCGTTGCCGCTGCAATCGTCGCCTTCACGCGAGTGGGACGCGACATGATCGCGACCGGCAGCGACCGCCAGGCGAGCGCGCTCGCTGGCGTCAGCACCGATTCCATCATCATCGGGGCCTTCGCCGCGTCGGGAACGCTCTCCGCGCTCGCGGGCGCGCTCTTGAGCTACAGCCTTTCGGCCGCGTCACCGGCAGGGCTTTCGGATGTATCCGTGCCTGCGGTCGCCGCGGTCATTCTCGGCGGCGCCTCGCTGTCGGGCGGCACCGGCCGGCCTCTCGGCACCGCCGCCGGCGTGCTCATCCTCTGCCTTTTGCGAACGGGACTCACCGCGCTCGGCGTCTCGCCCTATGTGCACGAAGTGGTGACCGGCGCGATTCTGCTTGCCGTTGCCATCGCCGACGGGCCGGACCTGATCCGCCGGGTCTCCGATGCCACGCGGATGCCTAGCATCCGCTTGCGCGCCTCGGGTCCCCGCTCGTCTTAGAGGGCCGATTCCGATCCAGCGGACGCGCACGAGGAAGATAGTGCCGGGTGAAAGATTGAACTCCCGACCTTCGGTTTACGAAGGGCGCCCAGCCGATCACATCGTTTCCCCAGCTTGGCACCGCCAGCGTTGCATCGAGGGCGCCACCGATTGGGACAACGATTAGTGCCATGTTTGTAGTAGGTCGATGATTCCTTGAAAGAGCAAAGGTAATTCGGAGATAGCTGCGGCGAGAGCGGTTACTAGAAGGCCTGCGCCGATTTCGTCGCGGTTGTCCGCTATCCATTGACGCAAATCAGCGATCCCGTCGCGCGCCTGTTCGAACACCATTATGGCAACTCTGAGTGCATTTGATTCGGGAGGACCCTTGGCGCTTAATTGGACTCGCAGGGACCTATCGGCAGCAAGGGCAAGGTTTAGTTTTGCAGTATCGAACGGGAGCGGCTCAGGAGGACGGTTATCGCCAATGCGACTACGCATCCGCTGCTGCGCTTCAAACTGTTCGAGAAGCGGTCTGGCCCGTTCGAGTTCGGCTTCAAGTGCATCTAGCCGACCCAATATATCCGCTTGCGCTTGGCGGGCTACGGGATTCGTATCGGGGGCGGCCCGATCTGAAGGGCGGTCCGAGGCCGCCGGCTTCGTGAGTTTGGAGCGATTGGTTTCAAGGCGGATAATCTCATCCTGCAAGGCGACTTTCAGATTGACCATAGTTTGGGATAGTTCCTCGTACGATTCGCGCTGCCCTAACACGCGCTTTCGGTAAGACTCAAAGTCTTTTACTGGATAAAAGACGCGGGCGTATTCTGTACTCTCGCGATCGTAAACCGCGCCGATCTGTTCAATGATGCTCTCAATTGCAGCCTCTATCAGCGATGAGGATGTAACGCCCGCCCCTCTCAGTTGTTCAATCTGTCGAACGCACTTTGTCAGCGTTGCGATGGCCGATGCTAATTCGTCCGCGTTCATGGGGCGATATTTTACGAGACGCCCAATATCACGGCTACACGCGCGTTACCGCCTCAGCCGGCGGGCAAGGGCCGTCGCGCGAGTTCGTAAAGCGCCACCGCCGCCGCGTTGGAGACGTTGAGCGAGGCGAGTGCGCCGCGGGTCGGCAGCTTCGCCAGAAAATCGCAGCGCTCGCGGGTGAGGCGGCGCAAGCCTCCGCCTTCGGCGCCCAGCACCAGCGCGACGCGCGCCGGCAGCGCCAGATCCGCCAGGCTCTGCGCCGCCGCCGCCTCCAAGCCGACGCACCAGAAGCCGGCCTCTTTGATCCGGTCCATGGCGCGGACCAGATTGGTTACGCGGATGAGCGGCACCGCTTCGAGCGCGCCCGATGCCGCCTTGGCGAGCGCGCCGGTAATGGGCGGCGCGCCGTGCTCCGGCACGACGACCGCGAGCGCGGCGAAGGCCGCCGCGGAACGCAGGATCGCGCCGACATTGTGCGGATCGGTCACTTGGTCGAGCAGCACCAGGATCTGCAACGCCACAGGCTCGCGCAAGTCGCCAACGACATCCTCGAGACTGCGCGCCGGCAATGGATCGGCGGCGAGCGCCATGCCCTGGTGGACTGCGCCCGCGGGCAGCAGCGCATCGAGCGCGCGGCGGTCGAGGATCTCGACGCCCTGCGCCGGCAGGGCAGCGCAGGAAGCGGCGGCGAGGCTTGTCAACTCGGCCGCGATCTCCGCCAGCGCGACGAGGCGGCGGCAGCGGCGCTCCGGATTGGCGAGCGCGGCAGCGACGGCATGGCGGCCGTAGAGCCATTGGCTTGCCGCCGCCGTGCCGGCGCCGGGACCGCGCCGCGAATCCGAAACCCGAGCCATTGCTGTCTCCTAGGCGAGCATAGCCCGCGCCCGCCCCCGGCACAGCCCCGAAGCGGTTGACAAACCGGCGCCAAGCCCTTATCACCGCGCATCCCCTACGCCGGATTGCAGCGATCGCGGAGGGGTTGCCGAGCGGTTAAAGGCAGCAGACTGTAAATCTGCCCTCTTCGGAGTTCGCTGGTTCGAATCCAGCCCCCTCCACCATCTCCCGGGCGGCATGGCAATGCGGCGGATCAGGGGTCGGCGCAGAACGGGCGCCTCTGGGCGGGTGTAGCTCAATGGTAGAGCTCCAGCCTTCCAAGCTGGCTACGTGGGTTCGATTCCCATCACCCGCTCCAGGTCCGTCCTCAGAGGAGCGTAACGACAGCAAGCGATAGGAAGCCCCAATCATGGCGAAGGCGAAATTTGCGCGGACGAAGCCGCACTGCAACGTCGGGACGATCGGTCATGTCGATCACGGGAAGACGTCGCTGACGGCGGCGATCACCAAGGTCTTGGCGGAGACGGGGGGCGCGACCTACACGGCCTACGATCAGATCGACAAGGCGCCGGAGGAGCGGGCGCGGGGGATCACGATCGCGACGGCGCATGTCGAGTACGAGACGAAGAAGCGTCATTACGCGCATGTCGATTGCCCGGGCCATGCGGATTACATCAAGAACATGATCACGGGCGCGGCGCAGATGGACGGGGCGATTCTGGTGGTCTCTGCGGCGGACGGCCCGATGCCGCAGACGCGGGAGCACATTCTTCTGGCGCGGCAGGTGGGGGTTCCCGCGATCGTGGTCTATCTGAACAAGGTCGACATGGTGGACGATCCGGAGCTGTTGGACCTGGTCGAGCTGGAGGTTCGCGAGCTGTTGTCGAGCTACCAGTATCCGGGCGACAAGATCCCGGTGATCCGGGGCTCGGCGCTGATGGCGCTGGAAGGCAAGCAGCCGGAGCTGGGGCATGATTCGATCCTGCGGCTGATGGACGCGATCGACAGCTACATCCCGCAGCCGGAGCGGGCGAAGGACCGTCCGTTCCTGATGCCGATCGAGGACGTGTTCTCGATCTCGGGCCGCGGCACGGTGGTGACGGGGCGGGTCGAGCGCGGGGTGGTCAAGGTCGGGGACGAGGTCGAGATCGTCGGCCTGCGTCCGACGATGAAGACGGTGGTGACGGGCGTCGAGATGTTCCGCAAGCTGTTGGATTCGGGCGAGGCGGGGGACAACATCGGGGCGCTCTTGCGCGGCACGAAGCGGGAGGAAGTGGAGCGCGGCCAGGTTTTGGCGGCGCCGGGCTCGATCACGCCGCACACCAACTTCCAGGCCGAGGCCTACATCCTGACCAAGGAGGAGGGCGGTCGGCACACGCCGTTCTTCACCAACTACCGGCCGCAATTCTACTTCCGGACGACGGATGTGACGGGGACGGTGAAGCTGCCGGAGGGGACGGAGATGGTGATGCCCGGCGACAACATCAGCATGGAAGTGGAGCTCATCGCCCCCATCGCCATGGACGAAGGCCTGCGCTTCGCCATCCGCGAAGGCGGCCGCACCGTCGGCGCCGGCGTCGTCGCCAAGATCATAAAGTAGGCGGGGGAGCGGTTTCTCCGGCTAGAAAAAGAATGGGATCGGTCTAATGGACAGCCAGAATATCCGCATCCGGCTCAGGGCGTACGATCATCGCGTCCTCGACCAGTCGACGAGCGAGATCGTCAACACCGCCAAGCGGACCGGCGCCCGCGTGCGCGGGCCGATTCCGTTGCCGACCAAGATCGAGAAGTTCACCGTGCTGCGTTCGCCGCACATCGACAAGAAGTCGCGCGAGCAGTTCGAGATCCGCACGCACAAGCGCGTGATCGACATCGTCGATCCGACGCCGCAGACGGTCGATGCGCTGATGAAGCTCGACCTCGCCGCCGGCGTCGATGTCGAGATCAAGCTCTGAGGGTTTGGCCATGCGCACCGGCCTCATCGCCAAGAAGCTCGGCATGACCCGGATCTTCACCGAGGACGGCAACCACGTCCCGGTGACGGTGCTTCAGGTCGACAATTGCCAAGTCGTCGCGGTACGCACCGCGGAGAAGGACGGCTATTCCGCGGTTCAGCTCGGCATCGGCAAGGCCAAGGTGAAGAACGTGACGCAGCCCATGCGCGGCCATTACGCCAAGGCCAAGGTCGAGCCCAAGCAGAAGCTCGTCGAGTTCCGCGTCTCGGCCGAAGCGCTGCTCGAGGTCGGCGCCGAGTTGTCGGTGGCGCATTTCGTCCCCGGCCAATTCGTCGATGTCGTCGGCCGCAGCAAGGGCCGCGGCTTCTCCGGCGTCATCCGG
>Ga0181536_10003849_pt1 | contig 16180 bp, 15 predicted proteins | sample PEATcosm2014_Bin_41_FD_121105 | JGI IMG/M metagenome (GOLD analysis project Ga0181536, IMG submission 121105) | Peatland microbial communities from MTU Mesocosm Facility, Houghton, MI, USA - PEATcosm2014_Bin17_60_metaG | ecosystem: Environmental > Terrestrial > Soil > Wetlands > Peat | place... | reverse complement strand
CGTCACACCCGAAAGAGGCATCGCCATGCTCAACGTCCCTTGAATTCCGGTTTGCGCCGCTCGCGCCAGGATCGATGGCTTTCCGCCTTGTCCTCGGTCATCTCCAGCATCGCGAACCGGTACAGATCGCCCAGTACCGCTTCGGGCAACGGCGACTCCAAACCGGACCGCAACGATTCCTTGGTCAGCCGCGCCGCCAGCGGCGGCAGCGCCGCGATGTGATTGGCCACCTCCATCGCCTTGTCCATCAGCGACGCCGGTGGCACCAGCCATTGCGCGAGGCCGATGCGGAACGCCTCATCCGCCTGCAAGGGGAACCCGAACGCCGCGCGCATCGCCAGCCCCTTGCCGACCCAGCGCGCCAGCCGGATCGTCCCGCCCTGCGCCGGAATGATCCCGAGGCCGGCCTGCGGCAACCGCCATTCCGCCGCCTCGGACGCCACGATCATGTCGCAGCAATACGTGACGATGCAGCCGATGCCGATCGCGTAACCATTCACCGCGGCGATGATCGGCTTGGAAAAATCCGTCACCAGCGCGATCGCGCTCTGCCGCCGCCGGCTGGGCACTTCCTCGATGAAGTCAGCCACGGATGCATGGGTATGGGTCTGCGGATTCTTCAGATCGGCGCCCGCGCTGAACGCGTTGCCGGCCGGATCGCCGGTCAGCACGACGCAGCGCACGTCGCGGTCGTCCTCCAACACCGGCATCAGTTCAATGAACCGCTCATTATACTCCGCGCACCATGCGTTGCGCGCCTCCGGCCGGCTGAGTGTCAGGACCGCGACCTGGCCGCGTTTCTCATACAGCAATGGCATCGCACCGTTCCCCCTTTCCCGTCCGTCCCGCCTACGGTACACGCCCCGGAGAGGAAAGCCATGGGGAGAGCAACGCGATGACCGAGGAACGGCAATACGTCGAGTATGAACGCAAAGGCGCCATCGTCACCATCGCGATGAACCGTCCGGAAAAACTCAACGCCGTCAGCGACGAGATCGTGCGCCAACTGATGACCGCGTTTCGCACATTCGACGCCGACCCCGAGGCGCATGTCGCGATCCTGTGCGGCCGCGGCCGGGCATTTTGCAGCGGCGCCGATGTGCATCAACGCCAGCTCCGCTCCCGCGAGGAGTTCGAGCGGCTCGGCGGCCCGCAAGGCCACGGCGCCAACTCCGGCGATTTGTTGATGCAGTCGGTCAACTGGAAGCCCGTTATCGCCGCCGTGCACGGCTACGTGCTCGGTCTCGGCCTTGGCATGATGCTGGATTGCGACCTGATCGTCGCCGAGGCCGGAACGAAATTCCATTTGACCGAGACCTCGCGCGGTCTGGGCTCGGCGAAGCAATGGGCGCAGTTGCATTTCCGCGGCGGCGCGTTCGCCGATGAGATCGCCCTGACCGGACGTTACTTCACGGCCGAGGAAGCGCTGGCCGGCAACCTGATCAACCGCGTGGCGCCCACCGGCACGTTCATGCAAACGGCCTGGGAGCTCGCCGAGGCGGTGGCGGCGAACCCGCCGTTGAGTGTGCGGGCGACCGTGCGGACAAGGCGGTGGCGCCTCGGCCAGGTGGTCCGCGAGGCGGCGTTCCAACAGGCACCGATGCGGCTCTATTTGACGGAGGACTTCCACGAAGCCGCCCTGGCGTTCAAGGAAAAACGCAAACCGCGGCCATTCAAGGGACGCTGACCGCACCCCGCCCTCCGGCTGGCAAAGGGGCGGTGCGGTCATCGCGGCGTGTGGTTTACTTGCGGCGTCCGGCCTTCTTGGGCGCCGCGGAACGGCTCTTGCCCAATCCCATCTCCTTGGCGAGGGAGGAGCGGGTTTTGGCGTAGTCAGGCGCCACCATCGGATAGGTCCCGGGCAGGCTGTACTTTGTCCGGTACTGATCGATCGTCAGACCATGTTCGGTCATCAAATGCCGTTTCAACATGGTCATCTTCTTGCCGCACTCCATGCAAATGATGTGCGTGGCGAAGACCGAGCGGGCAGCGGGCACGGCGGGTTTCGCGGTATCCGCGACGGGCGCGGGGGCGGCCTCCCCCAATCCCGATAACGTGCGGAAGACGTCACGGATCAGCGCGGGAAGATCCCCGACCTCAACCGTGTTCTTCGTCACATGGGCGCTGACGATTTGCGCCGTGAGGGCCAATACATCCTCTGACATACGGTCTTATCCTGTTCGTTAGGTTGCTTCAAAGTACCCGAACCTCGCACGAGTTCCAAGTTTCTGTTCTGATTCGCGCCCTGGAATCTCGTGAAAAGTTGCTCCTTTTGGCCAATCCCGGCATGCTTGTCGAGGCATCACGCGCGGGGGAACGCCATAATGGAACTCGGTCTGAACGGAAAAGTTGCGTTGGTCACCGGGGCCAGCCGGGGAATTGGCGCCGCGATCGCGATGGAACTGGCCCGGGAAGGCGTCCATGTCTGCCTCGTCGCGCGCGATCTGACGAAGCTGAATGAAGTCGCGGCGCAACTGCACGGCATCGCCAATGTCCGCACCGCCGTCCACGCCGCCGACCTGCGCGAACCGGCGGCCGCCGCCGCCGCGGTCCAGGCGGCCACCGGCGCGTTTGGCCGTCTGGACATTCTGGTGAACAACGCCGGCGCCACCAAACGCGCCGACTTCTTCACGCTGACCGACGAGGACTTCCAGGACGGCTTCGCGCTTAAGTTCCATGGCTATGTCCGGATGACCCGCGCCGCCTGGCCGCATTTGCGTGGCGTCAAAGGCAACATCGTGAACATCGTCGGGATCGGTTCCCGCGCCGGATCGGCGGAGTTCACCATCGGCGGTGCGGTGAATGTCGCCATCCTCAATTTCACCAAGGCCATGGCCGATATTGGCGTGAAAGAAGGCGTGCGGGTCAATGCGATCAATCCCGGATTGATCGAAACCGAGCGCTTCGGCCGGAATATCGAACGCACCATGCGCAACCGGTCCTGCTCGCGCGACGCGGCGATCGCGTTCCTGCTGTCCTCGCATGGCACGACCCGCGTTGGCCGGCCCGATGAGATCGGCGCGATGACCGCGTTTCTCGCCTCGGACAAGGCCGATTTCCTGCAGGGATCGATCATCGACGTGGATGGCGGCGCGACGCGCTCGCTCTGACCAGGAGGCATCGGCATGGCATTCGCACCAGAACAAATCACCGCGCGGCTGGCGGATTTCGCGGTCACCACGGACGCCGCGCGCTGGCGCGACGGCGTCCGCCGCGAAGCGTCGCGGTCGTTCTTCAATGTCGTCGGCTGCGCGATCGGTGGCGCGCGGCACGGGATGGTCGATATCGCCGACAAGACACTCGGCGCCTTCGCCGGCCCGCCACAGGCGACGGTGTTCGGCCGCGGGCGGAAAGCCGACGTTTTGCACGCCACGCTGATCAACGGGCTGGCGTCGAGCATTTACAGCTTCGATGACACGCATGAAACGGCGGTGGTGCATCCATCGGGACCGATCGCCGCCGCCGTGTTGGCGCTGGCCGAGTTGCGCGCGGTCTCGGGCGAGGATCTGCTGGCGGCGTTCGCGTTGGGGGTCGAAATGACCTGCCGCCTGTGTCTGGGCACCACGGTGCCGCCCGCCGACGGCAGCTTCGCCTGGTCCGGCACCGGCATTACCATGAGCTTTGGCGCGGCGGTGGCGGCGGGCCGGCTGCTTCGCCTGGATACCCAAAGGATGCGTGTGGCGATGGGCCTCGCGCTGTCCGAGGCGTCCGGCTTCCGCGCCATGCACGGCACCGCCACCGTCGCGTTCATGCCGGCGCATGGCGGCCAGATGGGACTGCGCGCGGCGCTGCTGGCCGAGCGTGGCTTCACCGCGGGACTGAACGGGTTGGAAGGGAAGTCCGGGTATTTGTCGGTGTTTTGCACCAAGCCCAACCTCGATGCGCTCGCGGGCGGCCTGGGTGAGCGGTTCGAACTGCTGCGCAATACGTACAAAGCGTATCCGTGCGGCATCGTGATCCAGCCGATCATCGATGCGTGCCTGAAACTACGCCAGGACCACCGGCCCGATCCGGACAAGATCGCCAGCGTGGCGATCCAGGCGTCGCCCGGCGCGATGGCGCTGTGCAACAACCGCGACCCTAAGGATGAAATGCAGGCTCACGTCAGCCTGCATCATTGGACCGCCGTCGCCTTTATCCGCGGCACCGCGCGCATCCTGGACATGGATACGGAAACCGCCGTGAAGGACCCCGCGCTGATGGCGTTCCAGCGCAAGGTGGAAGCGACGCTCGATCCCTCGCTGGCTGGCGACCAGACCGCGGTAACGATCACCATGACCGATGGCGCGAAGCACACCTGCCGGATCGAGCACGCGATCGGCAGCAAGCTCAACCCGATGTCCGATGCCGATCTGGAACGGAAATTTTCCGGACTGACCGAGCCCATCGTGGGTGCCGCGCGCACCCGGGAACTGATCGGGAAGACCTGGGGTGTGGCCAAACTCGCCGATGCCGGTGAATTGGCGCGGGCCGCCGCATGACCGAAGAAGCTTTCGATTACATCGTCACCGGCGCCGGCTCGGCGGGCTGCGCGATCGCCGCCCGGCTGTCGGAAAATGGCCGCCATCGCGTGCTGTTGCTGGAGGCCGGAGGGCCGGACACCAATGCCTGGATCCACATTCCGCTCGGCTTCGCGCGCACCTACGTCAATCCGAAGGTGAACTGGAAGTTCGAGACCCAGCCGCAGCCGCAATTGAACAACCGGCAGCTCTATTTGCCGCGCGGCAAGACGCTTGGCGGCTCCAGCTCGATCAATGGCATGGTCTATATCCGCGGCAATCACGGCGATTACGACGAGTGGCGGCAACGCGGTTGCGAAGGCTGGGACTGGGAATCCGTGCTGCCGTTCTTCCGCAAGGCGGAGAACCAGGCGCGCGGCGAAGATGAATTCCACGGCGTCGGCGGGCCGTTGCATGTCTCCGATCAACCGTCGAAATTCGAACTCGCCGAGGCGGCGTTGGCCGCCTGCGAACAAGCCGGCATCCCGCGCAATCCGGACTTCAATGGAGCCCGCCAGGAGGGATGCGGATATTACCAGACGACAACGAACCGGCGGCGCCGTTGGAGCACCGCCAAAGCGTATCTCGAACCCGCGCGCGGCCGAGCGAACCTGGAAGTCCGCACCGGGGCGCATACGACCAAGGTACTGATCGAGAACGATCGCGCCTCCGGCGTGGAATATCACACCGACCAGGGCACCCGTGTCGCGCTGGCGCGGCGCGAGGTCGTGGTTTCCGGCGGCGCCTACGGCTCCCCACAGTTGCTCCTTCTCTCGGGCCTCGGTCCTGGGCAGCATCTTCAGGACGTGGGAATCCCGGTCGTGAAGGACATGCCGTCCGTCGGGTCGAACCTGCACGATCATTTCAATACCAATCTGGCCTGGCGCTGCGCCAAAGCCATCACCCTGAACGACCTGGAGAATTCCTGGCCGAGGAAAATCAGCGCCGCCATCCGCTATGCGCTGTTCCGCTCGGGTCCAATGGCCAGCAACGGCATTCACGCCGGGTTGTTCACGCGTTCCGATCCGCGATTGGAGCGGCCCGATCTGCAGATCAACATCTTCGAGTGGAGCACGCTGGAGCGCAGCGCGGTGCGGGTGAAGCCGCATCCATTTTCCGGCTTCACTCTGATGCCCGTGCATCTGCGGCCCGACGGGCGCGGCACGGTGCGACTGAACACCCCCAATCCGTTGGCGCCACCCGCCGTGCTGTTCGATTACCTGCGCACGGATTACGACATCCAGGCCCTGCTGACGGGCATCCGCCTGTGCCGGACCATCGCCGCCCAACCGGCGCTCAAGCCGTATGTGATGGAGGAAATCCTGCCCGGTTCGCAAACGCGATCGGATGCGGCCATGGTGGACTACGTCCGCCAGACCGGCGTGTCCAACCAGCACCCGACGAGTTCCTGCGCGATGGGACACGGTCCGAACACTGTGGTCGATCCGCGGCTGCGGGTGCACGGTATCGCGGGCTTGCGCGTCGCCGATGCCTCCATCATGCCGGTCGTCGTCGGCGGCAATACCAATGCGCCCACCATCATGATCGGCGAAAAATGCGCGGCGATGATGCTGGAGGACGCGGCATGATCAACTTCCGCGGCATGACCCGGCGCGACCGGGCCAACTGATACAGCACCTGACCAGGGGTACGAATATGGCCGACGGCGAGAATACGTTTGATTTCATCGTGACGGGTGCCGGCTCGGCCGGCTGCGTCCTGGCCAACCGGTTGTCGGAATCCGGAAAACATCGCGTGTTGCTGCTGGAGGCGGGCGGCAAGGACTCCAGTTTCTGGATCCATGTGCCGATGGGCTATGCCAAGACCTTCGTCGATCCGAAGGTGAACTGGATGTTCGAAAGCGAGCCCGAGGCGCGATTGAACAACCGCACCATGTATCAGCCGCGCGGCAAGGTGCTTGGCGGTACCAGCTCGATCAACGGCATGATCTATATGCGAGGCCACGCCGCCGATTACGATCAGTGGCGGCAGCTAGGCAACGAGGGCTGGGATTATGAGTCGGTGCTGCCGTACTTTCGCAAAGCCGAGGACAATGAACGCGGCGCCAGCGAGTTTCACGGCGCCGGTGGGCCGCTCCGTGTATCGAACCAACCCTATGAATGGGAAATCGGCAAGGCGCTGCTGGAGGCGTGCAAGCAGGCCGGCATCCCGGAAACCCCGGACTTCAACGGCGCGCGACAGGAAGGCTGCGGATATTACCAGACCACGACCAACAACAAGCGCCGCTGGAGCACCGCCGCCGCTTATCTCAATCCGGCGCGGGGCCGCTCCAACCTGGTGATCGAGATCCGCGCCTACGCGACCAAGGTGCTGATCGAGAACGGCCGCGCGGTGGGGGTCGAATATCAAACCCCGGGCGGCCGCAAAACGGCGCGGGCGCGCGGCGAGGTGATCGTCTCCGGCGGCGCGTTCGGGTCGCCGCATTTGCTGCAACTCTCCGGCGTCGGACCCGGCGAGCACTTGCGGGACATCGGGATCGATGTGGTGCACGAACTGCCGGGCGTCGGCTCCAATCTGCAAGATCACTTCAACACGTTCTGCACGTACCGGATTTCAAGGAACCTCTCGCTGAACTCGTTGCAATACAGCTTCAAAGACCGGATGCTCGCCGGCGCCCGCTATGTGCTGTTCCGGAACGGGCCGATGACCGGCAACGGGCTTTATGTCGGGGCTTTGGTGCGCACCGATCCGCGGTTCGAGCGGCCGGACCTGCAGATGAATATCTCATGCTGGAGCACGATCGGCCGCGACCGCAACGGAATCATCTCGCATCCGCATCCCGGCATCTCGATCAGCCCGGTCCATCTGCGACCCGAGGCCCGCGGCACGGTACGACTGGGAAGCAACGATCCATTCGCGCCGCCGCGGATTCATTTCGACTTCATGAAGTCCGATTACGACATGCAGGTCATGCTGTACGGGATCCGGCTCGCCCGGCAGATCGTTCGCCAGCAGGCGATGCAGAAGCTCGTGGTCGAGGAAACCTCGCCGGGCATCAAGGTGCGCACCGATGAAGAGATGATCGAGGACACCCGCGGCCGCGGCATCTCCAACCTGCACCCGGTGGGTACCTGTGGCATGGGACAAGGACCGATGGCGGTCGTCGACCCCAGGCTGCGCGTGCATGGGCTCGGCGGGCTGCGAGTCGTCGATGCCTCCATCATGCCGGTCATCATCGCCGGCAACACCAATGCGCCTACCATCATGATCGCGGAGAAGGCGTCCGACATGATCCTGCAAGACGCCCGCGCCGCGTAACGAAAGGAACCGTCCATGGAACTCGGGATTCATCTGCCGCATATCGGCCGCAAGGCCGGTCCGGATACCATCCGCCGCGCCGCGATCCAGGCTGAGCAACTTGGTCTCGCCGATGTCTGGGTCAGCGAACACATCATCGTGCCAAAAGACGGCGGTTACCCCCCCTCCCCCAACTTCTGGGATCCGGTGCTGACGTTGACATGGGCGGCGGCATGCACGGAACGGGTTCGCCTCGGGACGTCGGTGCTCGTGCTGCCGATGCGGCATCCGTTGCCGTTGGCGAAAGAACTCGCCACCTTGCAGAACCTGTCCAACGGCCGCCTGATCCTCGGCGCCGGCGTCGGCTGGCTGGAAGCCGAGTTCGACGCTCTGGGCGTTCCATTCAAGGAGCGCGGCCGCCGCATGGACGAGGGCATCGCCATGATGAAGGCGGTCTGGAGCCAGGATCCCGTCACCTTCCCCGCGAAATATATCCCCGCCGTGATCAACAACATGCGGTCGCAGCCGCAACCGGTGAAACCAATCCCGATCTGGATCGGCGGCTCGTCCGACGCCGCGATTAACCGCGCGCTACGGTTGGATGGCTGGCACGGCAGCCGGGTCCGGCCCGAATCGGCGGCCGAGGTGGTGAAACGTTTCCGCGCGGTGCGGCCGGGCAACGACTTCACGATTTCGCTGCGGATCAACATCAACGCGAACAACGTTGACGACACACGCGCGGCCCTGGCGGCGTATAAGGCGGCCGGCATTCAACACGTCATGGCGGCGCCGGAAGATCGCGAGATCGATCCGTATCTGAAAACAGTCGAACGCTTCGTCAAAGCGGGCGAGGGGTTGTAAAGACCAAGCCGCGCCGGCGTTGCCCCGTTCCAGCCACACCCGTGCCACAAGCTGTCATTGCGAGCGCGGCGACGCAATCTCCATGCGCGGAGGACACGAAGATTGCATCGTCGCGTCGCTACTCGCACCGCCAAGGGAAGGACATCGTGCCGGCTTACCCAGGTCGGAAGCGTTCTGGCCGGGCCGCTTGCCTCAGATGACCGCCGCGTCCTTCAGTCGCTGCAGCTCCGTCTCATCCATCCCCAGCAGTCCACGGTAAATCTCGTCGTTGTGGGCCCCGAGTTCCGGACCCAACCAGTTCACCTTACCCGGTGTCTCACTGAGCCTGGGCACGAGATTGGGAACGGCGAGCGAGCCCAGGCGCGGATCGTCCACGAACAGAATATTTTCCCGGGCCGCGTAGTGCGGGTCCGAGAATATTTCATCTATGGAATAAACCGGACCACACGGAACCTGCGACGCCTCGCACATCTTCAACAAATCAGCGCGGTCGAATCGCGCGGTCCAGGCGCCGACGGTTTCGTCCACCATCGCACGATCCCGCTCACGCGCCGCCAGCGTGCCCCAAGTTTCAGCGAGGTCCGGCCGCTCCATCGCCTCGGCCAACCGAGCGAATATCTTGTCATTCGTGCAGGCGATGGCGATCCAGCGATGATCTTTGGTAGGATAGTGGCTGTGCGGCACGACGTTGACCGTGCCGGGCCCCATGCGTTGGCGCACATAGCCCTTGTATTGAAATGCCGGCGCCAGCTCATCGAGGATACGAAAGATCGGCTCATAAAGACCAATGTCGATCATCTGGCCTTCGTTGGTTTTCTGTCGCGCCTGCAACGCCAACAGCGTGCCAAGCGCGCCGTACAGTCCCGCCATATAGTCCGGGATCGTCGCCGACCCTGGCGTAACCGGCGCGCGATCCGGATAACCCGCCAGGAAAGACAATCCCCCGAATGCGTTTCCAATCCGCCCGAACCCTGGGCGATCGCGATATGGGCCGGTTTGCCCATAGCCGGAAATCCGCACCATGATCAGCCGCGGATTGACCGCGTGCAGCACCTCCCAACCCAGTCCCCAGCGTTCCATGGTACCGGGCTGAAAGTTCTCGATCAGCACATCGGATTGCTCCACCAGCCGCTTGATCAAGGCGACGCCATCGGGCTTGCGAAGATCCAGCGTGATGCACTTCTTGTTGCGCGACTCCGACAGCCACGGCAGCGAGTCCCCGCACTCGGTCATCGTGCCGAACCGCCGTGTCGCGTCGCCAACCCCCGGCAGTTCGACCTTGATCACTTCGGCGCCGAACTCGGCGAGTTGGGTCGCCGCGAACGGACCCGCCAGAAATGATGCGACGTCCAAAACACGGCACCCTTGCAGGGCCTGAACGTCAAACATCATGGAGCTCCTCGCGCGACCACCTGCCGCGCTCGTTGGACGATGGGATAATCGATGAACTGGCCATCCAGCTGGATCGAGGCGAGACCTTTGGCCTCGGCCTCTTCAAACGCCGCCACGACGCGCTTCGCCCATGCCAATTGTTGTTCCGATGGTGAAAAAGCCGCGTTGGTGACGGCGATCTGGTCGGGATGGATGCACATCTTACCCTGGAACCCCAGCGCGGCGGCGCGTTCGGCGGACCGGGCGAAACCTTCGGCGTCGCGCAGGTCAGCCCAGACCGTGTCGAGCGGCGGCTCGATGCCGGCGGCGCGGGATGCCATGACCACCGCCGACCGCGCCGGCGACAGTTCAGCCTCGTCACGCGACCAGACCATTCCGAGATCGAGGGTATAATCCCCCGCCCCGAACGCCAGCCGCTTCGTGCGCGACAAGGAGCCGGCGATCGCACCGACATTGGTCATACCGAGCGCGGTTTCAATAATCGGCACGAGGTCGATGCCGCCGACCGGCAGGCCCCGTTCACGCTCCAGGTTGGATAACAACCAATCGGCGGAGCGAAGCTGATCGGCGGTCTCGACCTTCGGCAGCACGATCCCGTCCAGCCCGTATCGCGCGATCGCGACAATATCCGCGTAGCACCATTCAGTGGAATAAGCATTCACCCGGACATAAAGTTTGCCGCTTCTGGCGCGTCCGAACGCACTCACCACCAATTCACGCGTCGCGGGTTTCTCGCTGATCGCGACGGCGTCTTCCAGATCCAGGATGATGGCATCGGCGGGCAGGGTCAGTGCCTTTTCCACACGACGCGCGTGATTACCCGGCGCGAACAGGAAACTTCGTAACGCCACTAACTCGCCTCCCCGCTTCGTTGCACGCTGAAGATCGAGCCATAGCCGATCTTGCTCCAATCCGGCGGAACCGGACACGGCGTCGCGTCCATATGCGCCACCTCCGCCGGCTGCCCGCGCACGATATCCCCGGTATGGCTGGTCGGGGTCGGCGTCGCGGTCCAGGGGAACGCATCGGCCGAACTGTAAACGAACAACGCCACCGGCCGCACGCGATCGGTCAGGTTGGCGCGAGAGGCGTGGATCGTCCGGCAATTGATCGCGATCACGGTGCCGGCCCGACCGGTCAAATCCTCGGCGCGAGATCGGTCCACGGTCATCATGTCTCGTTCCTGGATCGATCCGGTCCAGTTTCCCGCGTCGTCGCGATGGACGAAGATTGGACCTTGATGCGAACCAGGAACGCAGGTCAGCGGTCCCTGCTCCGGCGGGACGTCATCGAGATAAACTCCCAGCGTGACGGGGGAATAATTGGTGTGGGGCCAGGCGGGAATATCCTGGTGCCAGTCGACGATTTCGCCCTGCCCAGGCCATTTGAAGTTCAACTTGGAACTGTGGAATTTTACGTTCGGGCCGACGAGATCGGCGGCGATATCGGCCAACACCGACTCGCTGGCGAAACGCCAGAAATCCGGATGCCGGTCCACCAGTGCTCGCAACCGCCGCACATGCGGCTGGTCAGGCCGGTGCCGCGGGCCGAGATCGAAGGCCTCGTTCGATTGGGCAACGCCTTTGCTCGCCTCCAGGAATTCGGCCGACAATTCACGCAAGCGGTGCAGCCATTCGTCAGGGACCAGGCCCTCAGCCGCGAGATACCCGGTGCGGAAATATGTGTCCCGCTGCGCCACCGTCAGCACATTTGGCGGATGCCGCATAATGTCTTCCGGTCTCATGACGTCCTGCTTTGTCGGCGGCTCAGCGGTGGCCGGAGCGGGCCATCCGAATCAGCGATATGCCTCGTCAGATGGCCCGGTCCAGCCCTTCCATGACCATGCAAGTTCAAAGCACCGCCGCCTTTTGCCGGACTTATCACCTGGTCCCTCTCAGGCCACGACCCGATTGCGACTACTCCTGTGGATAACGCCACGGTTTCGCCGGCTGTGTCGCGGTTTCATCGATCGTCCATTGCGGCAGCGCCAATCCGTCGGCCACGTCGGAAAACACCATGCGCACCCGCGTGCCGATGCCGACCGTTTTCACCACCTCCGGCGGCGCGAATTCGCCATTTGGCAACGTCAGGTTGGCGGCGACGCGCAGCGCCTCATCCGGCGTTGGCTTGCCCTGCTGCGTGTCCAGGTCCACCAGCAAAACCATGTACGGCGCCTTCGCCTTGAACGCGGGCTGAATCGCGTGGTGCACTTCCAGGTAGGAATACACCGTGCCTTTCCCCTCCACCGGCGTCCAGGTCGAATTGCCGCTGGCGCACCACGGGCAGGCGGTGGTGGGCGGATAGCGCAACAACGAGCAATCATCGCATTTCTGCAGATGATAGTTATGGTCCGCGCAATGTTTGAAATAGCCGAGATTCTCGCCGTCGAGATCGTCGATCGACAGCGCCATTCCCATGTAGTCGCCCTTGACGGTCATTGCCTTGCCCTCCCCTTACGCGCCACGCCGCATGACCATCGCCGATCCGGTCGCCGGATTCGCCCAACCCAGATTGGCGGTGACCTCAATGTTTTTAACCTGACGGCAGCCGCCCTCCCGGTAATCGTAGGTGTGCTGACGTTTGCCATCCGGTCCGATCGGGCAATAGTCATCAACATCGTGCCGCAATTGGCGCACGTTCTCGATCACCATGTTCATGCCGTGGGTGTAACCCTCGCAAAGGTGCCCGCCCGAGGTATTCTGCGGCCGTTTGCCACCCAGCCTGGTGATGCCGGACGAGACGTATTCGCCGCCCTCGCCCTTCTTGCAGAACCCATAATCTTCCAGTTGCAGCATCGAGGTAAAGGTGAACGCGTCATAGGCGCCGACGGCGTCGATATCCTCCGGACCCACGCCGGCGTTCGGCCACAGGATATCCTTCGCGTAATACCCCGCGACGCGGGAGATCGGACCGTGCTGATAGTGCATGTCCAGCCGCGGCTTGCTGCAGCGTCCGGCGATCCCGCGGATCAGCGCCGGCGTATGGCGCATGTCCTTCGCGCGGTCGGCGCGGGTGACGACGATCGCGGTGGCGTTATCGGTCTCCACGCAGCAATCCAGCAGGTGCAGCGGCTTGCAGATGATGCGACTGCTCAACACCTCATCCACGGTGAAGCGCTTTTTGTAGTAGGCCTTGGGATTGTTCGAGGCGTGCTCGGAATGCACGACTTTCACCATGGCCACCTGCTCGGGCTTCGTGCCGTATTCGTACATGTGCCGCATGAAGGTCGGCGCGAAATTCTGGCCCGCGCTCTGCCAGCCATAAGCGCGATTGTGCAGCATGTCGCCGTTGACCGGCGCGGCCGAGCGCGCTCCGGTGCCGCCGATGCGCACCTGGGAGAACCCGTTCATCGCGCGGAAGATCGCGACGCAATTGCACAGCCCGGCCTCCATGACACCGATGGCGATGCCGACCAGCGCCTCGGTCGAGGAGCCGCCGCCCATGCAATCCATGTAAAAATTCAGCCGTGCGCCGATATCGCCCGCCATGAAGGTCGATGGCGTCGAATCATTGCCGGAATACGACAACATCCCGTCAATGTCCGACGATTTCAGGCCGGCGTCGGCGATCGCGTTGCGCAAAGCCCAGGTGCCGAGGGCTCGGGTGGTTTTGCCGGAGCCGCGAGTGTAGGTGGTTTCGCCAACCCCCACGATGGCGTATTTGTCGCGAAGAAATTTTGGTGTCGAAACATCCGTGTCCGCGGGTAGTGGCATGTCCGTTCTCCCCTGGCTTCTGTCGGTCTCTTGGCAGGCTGGCCCGGGTGGAGGCGTCCGTCAATCTCTCGGGGCCGTCGGTCACGGTGGCGGTTGCCCGCCTCGCCGGTTCCGCGTGAGGTCGCCGGCCGTCAAATCACCACGGCCATGCTGGCGTAGCCGAGACCTGGATCAGGGCGGAGTCATCCCAGGCCTCGGCTGCCCCAGCATGGCCGGATGCGGTCAGGCCGGGCCGTGACGGAGAAACGCCAGGGCCCGCCGCGGTTTCGGCCGCACCGGGCCGCCGAACAAAATCTGCGCGGCCCCCGCGGTGGCGCCGACGATGACGCCGAAGCGCCACGCGAGGTCATAAGAACCGAACGCATCGAAGATCAGTCCGCCGCCCCAGGCGCCGAGCACGGATCCCATCTGGTGCACCACGAAGGACATCCCCAGGATGGTCGCCATGTAACGGGTGCCGAACAATTCCGCGACGTAGCCCGACACCAACGGAATGACGCCAAGCCAGAGCATGCCCATCGCGGCGGCGAAAACGATGGTGGTGGTGGGCGTCGGCGGGACCATGAAGAAGATGGTCAGCACGGCGGAGCGGCACAGGTACAGCAGGCCCAGCAGGATGTATTTCGGATATCGCCCGCCCAACCAGCCGGCGAACCAGGAGCCGAAGATGTTCACGCCGCCGATCGTGGCGAGCGCGCTCGCGCTCAACATCGGATCCTGGCCGCAGATCGCGAGATAATTGGGCAGATGCGTGGTCAGAAAGATCAATTGCAGGCCGCAGACGAAATAGGCCCCGGTCATCACCAGATAGCGCCGGCTGCGCACCGCCGTGCCGACCACCTCGCGCATCGTCGCGCGCTTTTCAACCGGGTGCGGCATGCGGTCGACGGCGCCCGCCATGAAAGCGGCGGGCAGCATCGCCACCGCGAGCAGCAGGAAGAACACCACGCCGACATGCCAGTCCCAACGCGCCAGCAGGAACTGCAACGACGGCGCGATCACCAGCGTCCCGACCGAGGAGCAGGCGCCGACAGCGCCCAGGATCACACTGCGCCGCTCGGGCGACACCGCGCGGGCCGAGGCGGTCATCGCCAGCGAGGACGCGGTGCAGGCCAGCGCGACTCCAACCAGTCCGCCCGACAGCGCCAGCGTCGCCGCGCCGCCGGCCGACAACATGACCAGCATGCCAATGACATAAATGACCCCGCCGGCGAGCATCACCAGCCGGAGTCCCCATTTGTCGGCGATCGCACCGACCGGCGCCTGCGACAGGCCCCAGGCGATGTTTTGTATCGCGACGGCGAAGGTGAAATCGGCGGCTTTCAGAGCCAGGTCATGGGTCACCGGCGGCAGGAACAGGCCAAGACTTTGGCGCATGCCCATGCCGATGCTCATCATGACGGCGGCACCGGCCAGGATCATGGCCGGCTTCGGGAGGCGGGCTGGGCCCATCGTTGGAACGTCTCCTCGTCGGGCGCCAGCCTGCCTGGATCGGCGGTCAGGTCAAGGCTCGTAACTTAGCCTTGCGTCTGCCGCACCGCTGCCGCGAGCCCCCGGACCTGATCCAGCACCGTCGCCACGGCATCCGGCCGCGCGTGCCCGTGCTCGTCCAAATGGTGCGAGAGCGTCTCAATCAACGCCGACGCCACCACCGCCGCATCGGCGATCCGCGACGCCTCCGCCGCCTGGGCCGGCGTACGCACGCCAAACCCAATCGCGATCGGCAAATCCGTCGCCTTCCGGATGCGCGGAATCGCCCGCGCCAAATGCTCCGTCGTCGCGCTGCGCGTGCCGGTGATGCCCGTGATGCTGACGTAATAAACAAAGCCGGAGCTGCCGTTCATCACCAGCGGCAGGCGTTTGTCATCGGTGGTTGGCGCGACGAGGCGAATGACATCCAGGCCGTTCGCGTTGGCGAAGGGCAGCAGCATGTCCGATTCCTCGGGCGGCAGGTCGACGATGATCAGCCCGTCCACGCCGGCGGCGGCGGCATCGATACAAAACTTTTCCGGGCCATAGGACAGGATCGGGTTCAGATACCCCATCAGGATCACGGGTGTGGCGCTGTCCTCCCGGCGAAAATCGCGCACCATGGTCAGCACGTGGCGGACCTTGACGCCCGCTTGCAGACCGCGTTTGCCGGCGGCCTGGATGATCGGACCGTCGGCCATCGGGTCGGTGAACGGCATCCCGATCTCGATCAGGTCGGCGCCCGCCGCCGGCATGCCGCGCAGAATGGCCTGTGAGGTGGCCTGGTCGGGATCCCATGCCTCCAGGAACGGGATCAGCGCACCGCGGCCGGCGCGTTTCAGTTCGGCGAAGCGGGCGGCGATGCGGCTCATGCTAACCAGCCTCCCGTCATGGCCCGGCGCTTCCCCGTCATGGCCCGGCTTGACCGGGCCATCTGCCGCGCCATCGTGTTGATGCCGATGGCCCGGTCAAGCCGGGCCATGACGG
>Ga0181536_10003848_pt1 | contig 16182 bp, 12 predicted proteins | sample PEATcosm2014_Bin_41_FD_121105 | JGI IMG/M metagenome (GOLD analysis project Ga0181536, IMG submission 121105) | Peatland microbial communities from MTU Mesocosm Facility, Houghton, MI, USA - PEATcosm2014_Bin17_60_metaG | ecosystem: Environmental > Terrestrial > Soil > Wetlands > Peat | place... | reverse complement strand
GTGGACTTGATCCGCCGGATGAGATGGCGAGCGAGATAGTCGGGGCAATCCGCCTCTTCGAGCGCATCTACCGCCGATTTCAGGCCGGGCTGGCGATCGAGGAACTCGCGGAGGCGCCGGGTCACCAATTGGTCGTAGAGGCCCTCCTTGAATTCGCTCATTGTGGAATCGAAACTCCGGAATGAGTATGATCTCGCAGCGCGGTGCGATGACGCAAGATGTGGAGGTGACGCGGGCCACCATCGGTAGTACCCTGCCGGGTCTCAGCGGATTTCATTTGGTTCCTAGCAGAGAGCGCGGCTTCCAGACGGTCAGAGGCCGCCATTCCGTTTCTGAGTTCGCTCGCACTATTCGTGGTTCAGCCTCTCACAGAGCGAGTCGATCTCGTTGGCCGCTAGCGGTTTCAGTGATCCGCCATCGGTCGCGATGTCGCCCTCCATCAGCGCCGCATCGCTGAGGTCTTTGCCGTACAGCGTATTGGTGGTGCCCTGCGGGCGCGTGCGCTGCCAGTAGCGCAGCGCCGCAAGTACGGTCGCAAGTTCGCGGCCATCCAGAAGAACTCCATGACGCGTTTGACACCGCCGTGTTTTAAGCGCTTCGTTCTCCAACATGCGAGCTAGCCGTGGGCACGTCCTCCCTGACCAATCTACAACTTTTATCGGCACTTTGCGCAAGCCGCAACAGTGCTAATCCTATTCTTCCTCCGCCTTCACCTCCGCCTCCGGCAGCACATCGCGCTCGCCGGCTACCCACACGTACAGCGTCGGCAATAGGAAGATGCCCAGAATCAGCGCCGCCATCAGGCCGCCTACGATCACAATGGCGAACGGCCGTTGCGAATCCGAGCCGATGCCGCGCGACATCGCCGCGGGTAGCAGCCCCACGCTCGCGACCAGCATGGTCATCATGATGGGGCGCAGCCTTTGCACCGATCCGTTGACGGCCGCAGTCAGGATCGCTTCACCCCGCGCGCGCAACTGGTTGATGTATTCGAGCATGATGACGCCGGTCTGCACCGCGACCCCGAACAGCGCCAGGAATCCCACCCCCGAAGAAACGCTGAAGTGCGTATGCGTGATCAACAGCGCCACCAGGCCGCCAATCGGCGCCATGGCCACGTTGGCCAGAATCAGCATCACCCACTTGAAATCCTGGAACATGGTGTAGAGAATCAGGCAAATCACCAGAATGGTGACCGGCAAAACGATCATGAGCCGCTTCGACGATCGCTTCTGGCTCTCGTACTCGCCGGCCCAATCGATGTGGTAACCCGTGGGAAGTTTCACCTGCCGGGTCACCTTGCTCATGGCCTCCTCGACCGTGCTGCCGAGGTCGCGGACGGGCACGCTGTACTTGATGGCCACGTAGCGCGAATTGGCTTCCCGATAGATCTCCGATGCGCCATCCAGCACCTCGACACCGGCAAGCTGCGCGAGCGAAACGCGCTCGCCGGAAGGGCTCACCAGGCGGATGTTCTCAATCGCCTCTTTGGTGCTCCGATAGGGCGCCTGATACCGCACCACCAGGTCGTAGCGTTGCTCGCCCTGGAGCACCTGGGTCACGGCCTTCCCTCCGACGGCGGTCTCAATGGCATCCTGAACGTCGGCCACGTTGATTCCATAGCGGGCCGCCCGCGCGCGGTCCACCGTGAACTCCAGGTTGGGCTGGCCGATCACGCGAAACAGACCGAGGTCCGCGATGCCCCGGACCGTGCGCATGACATTGACGATTTCTTCGCCCTTGGCTTCCAGCACCTTCAAGTCGTCGCCGTAGATCTTGATGGCAAGCTGGCCTTTCACTCCGCTCACCGCCTCTTCCATGTTGTCCGCGATGGGCTGTGAGAAGTTCCACAACGCGCCGGGCATCTTCTCCAGTTCCCGATCCATGGCGGCGATGAGTTCCTCTTTGTTCTGTTGGAACACGGGCCGCCACTGCGCCTTGGGCTTGAGATCGACAAAGTATTCCGTGTTGAAGAAGCCGGTGGTGTCCGTTCCATCGTCGGGGCGTCCCACCTGGCTCACCACCTGGGTCACCTCGGGAAACGATGCGAAAATCACCCGCGCCTGGTTCATGACGCGCGCGCCTTCCGTGGGCCCGGTGCTCGGCGCCAGCGTGGCGCGCGCCCAGATGGCGCCCTCGTCGAGGTGCGGAAGGAACTCCGAGCCGATGATGCCGCTGGTGGTGAGATACCACGAGATGGCCACGGCCCCCGCCGCCACCGCCAGAGTCAGCCAGCGAAGCCGGATCGCCAGGTGAAGCGCACGGCGGTATGCCAGTGTCATCCAGATCATCGCCGGGTTGTGCCACTCGCGCACGTGCTTGCCGAAAAAGAGGCTGCAAACCACCGGCGCCACGATCATCGAAAACAGCAGCGAGCCCAGCAGCGCGAACGATACCGTCCATGCCATCGGTTTGAACAGGCGCCCCTCCACGCGCTGCAGCGTGAAGATCGGCAGATACGCCGTGATGATGATGCCGATCGAGTAGAACACCGGCCTCTGCACCTCGTGCGCGGCTTCGCGTATGGAGCCCAGCGCCGTTCCCGCCTCGCGCCGGCGGCCCAGGTACCGCACGATGTTCTCCACCATCACCACCGCGCCTTCCACCACCATCCCAAAATCCAGCGCGCCCAGCGACAGCAGGTTCGCCGGTACCTTGATCAGGCTGAGACAGATGCAGGCGAACAACAGCGAGAACGGGATGGTCAGCGCCACGATCAGCGAGCCGCGCGCATTCCCCAGAAACATGAAGAGGATGATCGCCACCAGCAGCATGCCTTCGGTCAGGTTGTGCAGCACCGTGTGTGTTGTGAGGTGAACCAGGTCGCTGCGGTCGAGAAACGGAACAACCTTCACGCCGGGAGGCAGGATGCGTTCATTCAGCTCCTGGACCTTGTCGTGAATGGCCTCCAGAGTCGAATCCGAGTTGGCGCCTTTTCGCAACAATACGATGCCTTCAATGACGTCGCCGTTGTCGAGGACCTTGCCATCGGCCCGATGAATCGCCCTCCCGATCTGGCCCAGGCGGATCTTGGGCCCCTGCGCCACCGTCCCGATGTCTTTGACTCTGACCGGCGTCCCGCCTTGCGTCTTGACAACCGTATCCTCGATGTCGCGAACGGTCTTGACTTGCCCGATGGCGCGAACGTTGACTTGCTGCAGGCCGGCTTCCACGAAACTGCCGCCGGCGTTCACGTTGTTATTGGCGAGCTGCTGTTCGACTTGGCCGATGCTCAGCCCATAGGACACCAGTTTGTCCGGCTCGATGCGTACCTGGTACTCCTTGGTGATTCCTCCGAAACTGACCACGTCCACGACGTCGGGAACGGACTTGAACTGCTTTTCCAGCACCCAGTCCTCGAGCGACTTCAACTCCATCAAATCGTATTGAGGATTGGTGCTCTTCAGCGTGTACCAATAGATCTGGCCGACCGGACTGTAATCCGTTCCGATCTGCGGCTGAAGGCCGTTCGGAAGCGTCGCCGTGGAGATTCGCTCCAGCACTTTCTGCCGGTTCCAGTCGTTCTCCGACTGGTCGTCGAAAATCAGCATCACGCTGGAGAGCCCAAACAGCGACGTGGACCGCAGATGGTCCAGGTGCGGAATTCCGTTCATCGCGATTTCGATGGGAATGGTGACCTGCTGTTCCACTTCCTCGGCGGCCCGGCCCGGCCATTGCGTGATTACCTGCACGTAGTTGTTGGCCACGTCGGGATACGCTTCCACGGGCAGATTGTGAAACGAAATGGCGCCCCAGACCAGCAACAGAATGGCCGCCGCCATCACCATCAGGCGGTTGTTGAGCGCGTAATCGACCAGGGCGCGGATCATCGGCTACTGCTCCGCCGTGTTCTGTAAGACCAGCGCGTTTGAAACCACGCGGTCCCCCGGCGCGATGCCCGTCACGATTTCCTGCATGTTGGGAGCGATCGTCTTCCCGCCCGTCACCTCCACGCGCCGGAACGTGTTGCCGCCGGCCGGCGCGTAGACCCAGTCGCGGTCGTGCAAGTGCAGCACCGCGGAGGCCGGAACCAGCGCGCGCGTCTCCTTCTGCTGGCCGTGGAAAGTGGCCGTGACGAACATGCCCAGGCGCATCAACCCCGGATTTTCCACTTCCAGCCGGACCTTGGCGGTGCGGATATTCGGATCGAGCGTCGGACCGATGTTGCTGACGCGCGCCTGCAAGACTCTACCCGGAAAGGCGTTCAGGTGGATGTCCGCGTATTCCCCCAGCCGGATATTCGCCATATCGTTCTCGTACACATCGCAGACAATCCAGACGCGGGAAAGATCGGCGATGGTGAACAGGTTCGGTGAATTGTCCAGGGTCTTGACGCCCGCCGCCGCGGTCACGTTCTGCTCGACGATCACCCCCGAAATGGGCGCGAAAATGTCAACCACCGTGGCCGGATGATCGACATCCACTCCCAGCACCTTGAGATGCTCCAGGGCCGTCTCGACATCCACTTTTGCCTTGTCGTCGGTGTCTTGGGCGACCTCCAGGTCTTTGGCCGCGATGGCTCCCTTGTCGTACAGGAGCTTGGAGCGATCGAGTTGCGCGCGCGCCAGAGTTTCGTCGGCCCGCGCTTTGCGGTAGTCGGAAAAGGCGCCGGAGACGTCCGTGCTTTCGACCCGCATCAAGAGCTGCCCCTTGGCGACCGTGTCGCCCAGCCGCGCGCGAATGTCCACCACGCGCCCGGAAGCCAGCGAAATCACGGGCACGTTTCTGGATACGTCGGCGCTCACAACCCCCGTCACGTTCAGCTCGGGCGCGGCCACATGCGCGCTGGCCGTGACCAGCGGAAATTGTTCGGGATGGTCCACTTGGACCATGTTGGCATCCTGTTCGCGCTCGACTTCGGCCGCGGGCGGCGCCTCGGCCGCCGGGTTCGGCTGCCCCTTCGCCCCGCAGCCGGCCAGCAGAAGCCCCATCGCCAGCGCGAGGCCGGCTTCCAAAACAACGGCGCGTTTCATGGGATCGCCTCGCGGCCCACCGCCAGATTCAACTGGCTGGCGGCGGTCATGTAGGAACCAATCAGGTTCAGGTAATTCAGTTCGACAGTGCGGTAGTCGTTCTGCGCATTCAGAAAATCCAGCAGCGACGCTCCGCCATGCTGATAGGAGTAGGAAATGGTCTCGCGAACTTGGGCCGCCAGTTGCAGGTACTTGGCCTTATACGGGCGCAGCAGGTTCAGATTGCCGTTGACCATGGCATAAGCCGAATCCACGTCGCTGAACACCTGCGCCTCGGCGGCCTCTCGCAGCCTTTGGTTGCGGCGAATGTCCAGTTCCGTGCGCTGCTTCTCCCCCTGGTTCTTATCGAAGATGCGCAGTGGGACGGTGACGCTGAAACCGATGTACGCCGGAATCGGAGGGTTGCGCCCCATGTCCACGCCGAAGGTGGGATCGGTCGACCCGTCGGCCACCGCCAGCTTGTGGTCGGTCTGGGCTTTATCGACGGCTTGCGCGGCGGCCTTCAAATCCGGCCGCGCCTCCAGAGCGATATTGCGAAACTCCTCCAATGGCAGGATGCGTTCGGCGAATTCGAACGGCCCGGCGACATCGAATTGCTCGACCGGCGTCCGGTCGTTCATCAGTGTCAGAAGCTGGATCTTCGACGTTCGCAAATTGGTTTCGGCGGTCTGCACGTCGGCTTCGAACTGGACGCGCTGCAGTTCCAGGCGGTCCAAATCGACTTGTGCGATGTCGCCGGCTTGGAACCGGTCGCGGCTCACCACCAGCAACCCGTCGTAGTACGCCAGGTTGTCCTTGGTCAGCGCCAGGACCGCCTTGGCTTGCAGGGTTTGAACGAATGCGCTCCGCAAACTGAAGAGCAGCGTTCTCTCCAGGTCGGCTTGTTGCGACACCGCGATGGCGGTGCCCTTTTGAGCGCTCTCCAGCCGCAATTCCCGCTTGTGCTGCCGCTCGTGCAGGTAGCTGGCCGAGATCAGCGGCAGGGTGTTCGCCAGCGGGCGATAAGGATTGGGCGTGAAGGGGTCGAGCTGATCGAGCGTGGTGGTGAGATCCGGGTTCGGCCGCAAGTAAGCCGTGGTCTCCTGGGTCTTGGCTTCATCGACGCCGAACTGGCTGGCCCGCAAAGTCGGGTTCGTAGCTTCGAACTTGTCGCGAATTTCCTGCCACGTGAAAGCCTTCTGCGCGCGAACGCCCTTGGTGAGGCAAACCACGATCAGAAGCCCGATCGACAGACGCACATGTAACCTCCGCACTGGTGTCAATAACAATTTTGGCGTCGTCCCGGCTCCGCCAAGCGCCTATCTTTCGGCGGAGTCGAACCTATCTTTTGGCCGGAGGGCTTGGTTTGGAACCGCGATTGTTCCTACAATCGAAACGGGGGCGCAGGCGCATCATGTTCCGTTATCTGCAAGGGTCCACGCCCGTGGTGCTCGCCCGGGCGGGATTGCTCATCGCCATCATCGCCCTCATCGACTGGCGCGTCGACCTCAACATTGCCTTCGGCTTCCTCTACCTGTTTCCCATTCTGCTGGTGGGAACGGTCTTGCCGCGCTGGCAGATCCTCCTGGCGGCGCTCCTTTGCACGTTCCTGTCCGATGTCTTCGACCCGTTCCCCTTTACGCTCGCCGTGGCGCTGCCGCAAGACATTCTGGTGTTCACGTCGCTGGCGGGCACGGGCCTGTTCGCGTTCGAGATCGCCAGGAGCCGCCGGCGGGACATGGAAAACCTCCGCCGGGTCGAAGTGGAAATGGCTGCCCGGCGCGAAGCCGAAGAGCAATTGGAGTTTCTCATCGACAGCAGTCCCGCCGCCATCCTCACCATGGGCGCCGACAGCGTGATTCTGCGGGCCAATGCCGCCGCGCACCGTCTCTTCGGAGCGCCCGACGGGGAACTGCCCGGAAGAAGCATCCGCCGCTACATCCCCGCCCTGGGACGCGTGCCTTTCTCCGGCGAGGCGCCCCAGGCATTCCGGACCGACATGCAGTGCCGCGGCGAGCGCGAAAACGGCGCTGTCTTCCCGGCCAACGTCTTCTTCTCCACTTACAACACGGCCATAGGCCCGCGCCTGGCCGCTTTGGTGGTGGACGCCTCCGAGGCGTTGCGGGAACGGGAAGAGTCGAGCCTCGAACAGCTCATGGCCGGATCGCGGATTCTGGTGGGCGCCGTTTCCCACGAAATCCGCAACGTCTGCGGCGCCATCGCCATCATCTATGAGAACCTCGTCCGCAGCGGCGTCCTGACCGGGACCAAGGATTTCGAGGCGCTCGGATCGTTGGTCGAAACGCTCAACAAGATTGCCTCCCTGGAGCTCAAACAGAGCGCCCGCGATTCCGAAATCGGCGGCATCGACCTGCGTGAGACCCTCGACGATCTCAAGATCGTGCTCGAGCCCTATTGCCAGGAAGCCGATATTGCCGTCTACTGGGCGATCCCCGCCGAACTCCCCGCGGTCTGGGCCGATCGCCACAGTTTGTTGCAGGTTCTTTTGAATCTCACCAAGAACAGCGAGAGGGCCCTGGAGGGCTCCGGCCTGAAGAGAATCGATATCGCGGTCACGGAAGGGCCGGGCGTCGTGTCCATCCGGGTCACCGACTCCGGGCCGGGCATCGGTTGTTCCGTCGACAAGCTCTTTCAACCCTTCCAGAAGGGGGCCGATTCCACGGGGCTCGGGTTGTATCTCTCGCGAGCCTTTGTGCGATCCTTTCGGGGTGAGCTTCGCCACGATCCGGCGGCGCCAGGCTGTTCTTTTGTGATCGACCTGGCCATCGCCGGTTCCCATGAGACGGATTATGGACGGACAGGCAAACAGGGAACGCATCCGGCTGCTCTTGCTCGATGATCACGTTCTGTTTCGAGAGGGCCTCAGCCGCCTTCTGGCTTCGGAGCCCGACTTCGAAATGGTGGGCAACTGCGGCACGTCCGCCGAGGCCCTCGAGGTTCTGAAAGGCTCGCCCGTCGATATCGTCCTCCTGGATTTCGACCTCGGCGACGATCACGGCAGCCAGTTCATCGCCGCGGCCCGCCGCGCCGGCTACCCGGGAAAGATCCTGATGGTCACCGCCGGAATGGATGCCGCCGAATCGTCCATCGCCTTGCAGTTGGGCGCGTCGGGCATCTTCCTGAAGCACAATTCTCCGGTGACCCTGGCCAAGGCCATCCGCCTGGTGGCCAGCGGAGAGATGTGGGTGGACCAGCGCGTCATTCACCTCATGGCCGACGGAATCCATCGGCGCGAAGGTCCCGGCTTTCAGAAGGTGCTGACGGAACGGGAGCAACAGGTGTTGCGGGGCATATTCGAGGGCCTTTCCAACAAAGAAATCGCCGCCCGGCTGGGGGTATCGGAGAGCGCGGTGAAGGCCACGCTACAGCAGTTATTTCAAAAGACTCGTGTGCGAACACGCAGCCAGCTTGTAAGAATCGCGCTCGAGACCTCCCTAGGCACCACGCGCAAGTTTTGACCGGCGCAGCCTCGCGAGCGCCCAGAGCAGCGCGCCGCCGCCCGGTAGCAGCACGGCCGAACCGGGTTCCGGCACGTCGGGAGGGTCGGGAGGGTCCGGCGAGTCCGTCAGGGCGACCCCGCCCAGCGGCGCGCCCACGCTCAACCCGCCGCCTTCCAGGCTCACGGTCATATCCTGCTGCAAGGTGTAAGGTGGCAGTCCCACGGTCACGGCCGGTCCGGTGTTGAGGAGCGTCAAGACCGCCGCCGAACTGCCGAACAACTGTTGCGAAAGCGCCTCGGAGAGCTGCAGCGAGCCATCCAGAACCGAGACTGCTCCGCCATAGCCGGCGCCTTGGAACATCCCCGTCGTAAAGCTCAACGGCGCGCCAAACGAAACCGAAACGGAGCCATCGCCCGATTCCAGAACCGCCTCCACCTGTGCCGGCAAATCCACGGAATCCGACACGAACAGGAACTCCACCGAGGTGGGGTACTCCGGGAGTCCGAAATTCGCCGCGTTGATGCCGAAATTCCAGGATGGAACCGTGAACGATAGCTCGTCGCCCGTATCGAGCAAGGCCGAAGTCTGCGTGGAAACGTTGATCGTTCCCGCGCCCAGCGGCAGCACGGACAAAATCACGGCCAATCCATACCACCGGTATGCCATGTATCGTGATACTACTCCGGGAATCACCGGATGAACAGAGCGCGCAGTACTAGTACCTACTCATCTGTGACTGGAAGGCCATGCAACGAATAGGATTAGGTTGAATGAAATATTTTTGAGAAATCCCATGAATTTCGAGAACGTCTGCATGGCGCGGGAGGGATTGGCCGCCGCCGTGAGCATGAACCGGGGGCACGCCGACTAGGTTCCTCGCGCCCCGCGTGCTTGGCTCTTACTGCGGTGGGCGCTGGCGCGTCTCGATGTTCAGGACGCGTTCTTCCAGGGCGGCGATGCGGATCCCCATGTCGTGCGTGGTGACTTCGGCGGTGTGGAGGCGTGCCGTCTGGCCCTTGGCGTGGCCGTGGAATGCCGTTAGCAGGTTGGTTTCGATTCCCCGCGCGAATTCCTGGGCTCGGTCTTCGGCGGCTTGAATTTCGGCCCGGATGGCGGCGGCGATGGATTCGACGGCGCGGTCGAGGTCCTGTTTGGTGGCGGGCCGGTTGTCCTCGGGTGTCATGTCGGTTTCTCCGCTTCCTTGGGGTGTGGCTGCCCCTGGTTTGATTATGCCACTGCCGGTGGGCGCGCGCGCTAGGGTTTTCCGCTCCGGCCGCAACCTCTCTGAAACGGCCGGCCGGACCATCGGCGAATGCCGCCGCCCGGCAGGTGCGGGATAATAGCCAGAAGGGTCTTCATGGACTTCGTCGAGCAGCTAAAATCCTCGGTCGATATTGTCGCTGTCGTCGGGGAATATGTGCGGCTGAAGAAGTCCGGCACGCAGCGCTACATGGGGCTGTGCCCCTTCCACAGCGAAAAAACCCCTTCCTTTACCGTCCACGTGGTGCATCAGTTCTACAAATGCTTCTCCTGCGGCGCGGGCGGCGACGTGGTGAAGTTTGTGATGGAGAAGGAAGGCATCGGCTTTTACGAGGCGCTGAAACTCCTGGCCGACCGCTACGGCATTCCCATGCCCAAGCGCTCGCAGTACGCCGACGAGGACTCCAAGCTGCGCGGCGCCATCTATCAAATGCACGAACTGGCGCAGGAGAATTTCCGCGCCCATCTCAACTCGCCGGCAGGGGAGGCCGCGCGGGATTACCTGGCGCGGCGGGGCGTGACGCCGGAAACGGCCGAACAATTCGCCCTGGGATACTCGGACCGCTCGGGACGCGCGCTGCTGCGCCTGTTCGAACAGCGGAATTTCCCCGCGGCGCAAATGGACCAGGCGGGGCTGGTGGGCACGCGGCAGGACGGAAGCCGGTACGACCGCTTCCGCAACCGGCTGATGTTCCCCATTCATAACGAATCGGGCAAGATCATCGGGTTCGGCGGGCGCGCGCTGGCGGCCGAGGAAGAACCCAAGTACTTAAATTCGCCGGAAACGCCGATCTATAAGAAGAGCTACGTGCTCTACAACCTGCACCGGGCAAAGGAGGCCATTCGCAAAGACGATCGGGTCATTCTGGTGGAAGGCTACATGGATGCCATCGGCGTTACCGCCGCCGGTTTCCCCGGCGTGGTGGCCAGTTGCGGCACCTCGCTCACCACCCAGCAGGCACAGGCGCTCAAACGCCACACCCAGAAGATCGTGGTGAACTTCGATCCGGATGCGCCGGGCGCCAACGCGGCGGAGCGGTCCATCAACCTGCTGCTCGAAGAGGGCATGCAGGTCCGCATCGTGGAACTGGACGGCGGTCTCGATCCGGACGAGTACTGCAAACAGCGCGGCGCGGCCGCCTACCAGGAGCGGCTGGAGGCGGCCAAAGGGTACTTTTACTGGCTGGCGGACCGGGCGCGCGCCCGGCACGATATGCGCACCACGGAAGGCAAGGTGGCCGTGCTGCAGTTTCTGATGCCGGCGGTCGAGCGCATATCGGACCGGCTCGAGCGCATGACCATCGCCAACGATGTGGCGGGCTACCTCGGCGTCGAGCGCGGGATGGTGCTGGACAGTTTTCGCAAAACCGTGGCGGAGCGGCGGGAGAACACTCTGGAAGGCCCCAAGGTGGCATTGCGCCACGACGAACGCATGCTGTTGAACGCGCTGCTGGCGCAGCCGGAGATGCGGGGCGAGGTCCTCGGGGAGCTGAAGTCCATGGAGGCCATCGGCGCCTTTTCTTCGCGGCGCATTTTTCAGGCGATTTTCGCGCTCCATGAGGCGGGCGGCCGGTTGAGTTTCGAAGAAGTCCACGCGCGCCTGGAGGAATCGGACCGGAGTTTACTGGCCCAGGCGGTTCTCAACGAGGATGCGCGGGCTTCGCACGAAGAAGTGCTGGCGGCCATCCAGAGCATGCGCCGCACCGGGGAGCAACAGCGGCGGTCGCAGCTGAAGGCGCGCATTCACGATTCCGAGCGCGCGGGCAATTGGGAAGAGGCGCTCCGGTTGACCGGAGAGTTGCAGGGGCTCGAGCGGGCGCCGCGGGGACCCCGATGACAGGTGCGCCCCCGGAAGTGCGGCGCGCCGTGGTGTACAATAGGCTCGTTTCTGTTGCGCGGGGAATGTGGCGGGGCTTCAGTGGCGCTTGAGGACAAATTCGAAGGGCTGAACCGTCTCGTACAGATGGGCAAGGAGAAGGGCTACGTCTTGTACGACGAGGTCAGCGAAGTCCTGCCCGGAGATCTGGCGGGCGGCGCCGAACTCGAAGACGTGCTGGCCGGCCTGGATACCGCCGGCATCGAAATTCTGGAGGAGCCCAAGGATTTCGAGAAAAAGACCGAGGAGGGCGACGAGCTCGTCGATCTGGACCTGCCCGCCGGCGTCGGCGAGAAGATCAACGACCCCGTGCGCATGTACCTGCGGGAGATGGGCACCGTCCCGCTGTTGACGCGCGAGGGCGAGGTCGAAATCGCGCGCCGTATCGAACGCGGCCAGAACGCGGCGCTCAAATCGCTCGCGCGCGCCCCGCTGATGATCCAGGAGATCGTGTTCCTGGGCGATGAAGCGGCCAGGAACTCCGTCTCGGCGCGCGACATCGTCCAGATTCCCGATCCCGTCCTGACCGACGAGCTGGTGGAGGAGAAGCGCAAGGAATTCTGCAAGCGCGTCGAGGACATCGCGCGGCATTACAAAAAGACCCTCCAGTGCCGCCAGAAACTTCAGGCGATTCCGCGCGGCATGAAGCCCAAGCAGTACCGGCGTCAATTGTGGGAGTTGGGGCGGCTGATCGTGCGCACTTCCCGCCTCGTGCGGCGGATCAAGTTCCAGACGCCGGTGATCCGCCGCTTGATCGACCGCATCCGGGCGGCGGTGGATGAGCTGAAGCCGCTCGAGCGAGAGATCGCCCGCGTCCAGAAAAAGCTCGAAACGTGGCCGGGCGCGCGCGCCGAAGGCATCAAGGAACTCCGCAAGGAGCAGCGCAGCCTCGGCCAGCGGCTGCAACAGAGCGAAGAGCGTTTTGGAGCGTCGGCGGCGGAGCTGCGGCGCACTCTTGAGATCATCACCCAGGCCCACCAGGAGGCGGAAGCCGCCAAGAAGGAGCTGATCGAGGCCAACCTTCGCCTGGTGGTGAGCATCGCCAAGCGCTACACCAACCGCGGGCTGCAATTCCTCGACCTCATCCAGGAAGGCAACATCGGGCTCATGCGGGCCGTGGACAAGTTCGAGTACCGCCGCGGCTATAAATTCTCCACCTACGCCACGTGGTGGGTGCGCCAGGCCATCACGCGCGCCATCGCCGACCAGGCGCGCACCATTCGCATTCCGGTCCACATGATCGAGACCATCAACAAGCTCGTTCGGACCTCGCGCCAGATGATCCAGGAGCTGGGCCGCGAGCCCACCAACGAGGAGCTCGCCAAACGGCTGCAACTGCCCGTCTCAAAGGTGCGCAAGGTGCTGCGCGTGGCGCAGGAGCCCATTTCGCTCGAAACCCCCATCGGCGAAGAGGAGGAATCGCACCTCGGCGACTTCATCGTGGACGCCAACGGGATTTCTCCCTCCGACGCCGTGATCAATCTGAACCTGCGGGAGCAGACCGCGCAAGTTCTGAAAACCCTCACGCCGCGCGAGGAGAAGATCATCAAGATGCGGTTCGGCCTGGACGATGGAAGCGAGCACACGCTGGAGGAAGTGGGGCAGAACTTTGCCGTCACGCGCGAGCGCATCCGGCAGATCGAGGCCAAAGCGCTGCGCAAGCTGCGTCACCCCAGCCGCAGCCACCGCCTGCGGGCATTCCTGGAGAACGGCGCCTAAGAACTGACGACAAGAAGCGATCGTCTGCCCCACGCCCGGTTCCGGACAACTCTTCCCATAAGCCAACAGCCAGCGCGTCATAATTGCGCGTGCCTGCAAGCACTTGCGGGGCGAATCAGCTCCTGAATCTGCTCGACAGCCTGCCCCAGGCTCGTGAGCAATCGATCCGGCGGAGTTCGTTCGAAACGCGCCTTGGCCTTCTCAATATCGCCGCTGAACCCCCAGACTCCGACTACCAGCTTGGGCTTGGGAAAGCGTTCCCGAACCAGTTTGCACATCGCCCGCGCGGGTGAAAAAGCATAGGGCGGCACTGAGCAGATGCAGATGACATCGTCTGGTCTCGTCTCCAGCAACGCCAGCATCTCCAGCAGGGAAGCGTGGGCCACCGGAAGACACAGAGCCGCGTGGCCCGCCTGCTCCAGGATCTGCGCCAGCATGGCGGCCGTGACCTCATCGGCCCGGTCGTTGGCGGGAAGGCAGAGTATCCTGGCGGCGGTCTGCTCGGCCGGGACCGATGGCGCCGCGGCATTTTCGGCTGTGGATGAATCCTGCGCCAGCCGGTACTCCGAAAGCTCGGTAATCATTTCATTGATGCTGAGAAAAAGGAACTCCTCCCGGGTTGGGTCAATCGCCCCTTTATGGCGATCCTGCTCGGCCAGGCTCAGAGCCGGTATGAGCACCGAATCGTACAGCTCCACCAGGGATTTTTCTTTCAAGCACCGGGTCACAATGGCGTGCGCCTCCGGTTGGTCCATCGCCAGCAAGCGCTGGTAGATCTGAGCTTCCGGCACCAGAACCATTTCATCCCCCAGCAGGGTATGAAGAAAAGAGAGTTGCGGAACGTAGCGGCCCAGCACCACCACGCAAACCGTGAGAGGCGTAGACAGGATGAGGCCGGCGGGTCCCCACAGAAGAGTCCAGAAGACAGCCGCCACCAGCAGCGCCAACGAAGAGATTCCCGTGTTCGCCCCGTAAAGCCACGGCTCGACGAAGTTGGCAATCATCGTTTCGAGGCCGGCAAACAGCAGGAACACCAGCAGCGGCGGCACCCAACTGTTAAAAGCCGCCAACGAGAGTGCGATCGGCAACGAGGCGGCAATCATGGTGCCGACATACGGCACGATGCGCAGGATGCCGGCGACCACTCCCCATAGCGCGGGATTGGGTACGCCAATCAAGTACAGACCGAATCCGAACAGAGTTCCAAAGCAGGTATTGACCAGAATCTGCATCAACAGGTACCGGCTGACACGTTGCGCCGCGTCGTCGAGCGCTTGCGTCATGATGTTGATCTGACCGAGTCCGACCAGCCGGAGCAGACGATGTCTCAAGTCGAATCTCTTGATCAGCATGAAGACCGTGAAGATGAGGACAAGTCCCATCAGTGCCAGAGGCTGAAGAACGGGCTGTAGATCGCGAAGGTAGTCCAATCCACTGGCCGGCGGCGGCACGATCTCGACGGGCAGAGGAGGCGCGGGAGTACTCGGCGCAATGCGCTGTTTCCGATTCCGCTCCGGCAAACCTGGGGCAGCAGACGGCGCGCCCAGGCTGGAAAGTTCGTTCCCGATTTCCTTCAAGCTGTCGGCCGCAAGGCCGAATGGTCCCGTGGTGGGAAGGCGAAGCGCTTCCATCTTGGCGTGAATGTTCTGGCTGTACCTGGGGATCTCCTCGGCGACGTCCACGAGCTGAACTGCGATGATCCAGCCCACACAGCCGGCCACCGCCATCGTTACCAGGACGGTCGCAACGACCGACGGTACGCGGCCGATGCGCAATCTCTCGAGGCGCGCGACCACCGGGCTCAGAATGAACGTCAGAGTGACGGCAAATGCCAGAGGGATCAGAATCACGCGGGCGAAGTAGAGCACCGCGATGGCGCCAAACAGCGTGACCATGGCCCACTGATTGGAGTTGGGGAGGTGGTGGTGCGATGCGCCGAGGTCCACCGCGCTTGTGGCGGGACCCCTCTCGGGGCGCCTGAGGAAGGACAATCGATTCCAGGAGAAAGCCATATTAGAGGCGCCGAAAGAGCATGGTAGCAATACTCACAGAGGGGTGGCGCCTGCGTGCCTCCACGCCTGTGTTACCATTCGCTGACGAGCGATTGCCAATGAGAGAAATCGGATTGCTGATAGGGGGCATAATCGTCGGGCTGATGATTGCCATGCCCGTGGGACCGGTAAACATCTTGTGCATTCACCGGACCCTCGAGGCAGGATGGAAGTCGGGCGTGATCTCCGGACTCGGAGCGGCGGCGGCCGATATGTTGTACGGCGGTGTCGCAGGCTTCAGCATCACACTGGTCGTCCAGTTCGTTGTGCGGGAACAATCCTGGATTCGCTTTTTCGGCGGCATTCTGCTGGTCCTGATCGGCATCTTTTACTTCTTCAAGCGGCCCGAGCCGCTGAACGCGCAAATGCAGGACCGTGGTAGCGCGTTCTCGGATATGAGGTCGGCCTTTCTCTTGACCATGACGAATCCGACCACGGTGCTGTCGTTTCTCGCCATCCTGGCGGCGCTCGGCATGGGGAATCAAAGGCAGTGGGGGTTGACCTTGTTTCTGGTAGGCGGGATCTTCTGCGGTTCGATGGTGTGGTGGATTGTGCTGAGCAGCATCGTGAACCGCTTCCGCGACCGGTTCAACGACCGCACCCTGCTATTGATGAACCGCATCGCCGGGCTGGCGATCGGCGGGTTCGGCGTAGCCGCATTCGTTCTTCTCCGCACTTGACATTCCGAAACTGTGCCCTCAGTTCACCGATTGCAGCAACGCGTCGATCTTGGCGATGTATTTCTTGGCGCGCTCCTCTGCGGTAGACTGAACCTGTGGTCTACGAGTGGCATGCGGCGAAGGCCAAGGCCAATCTCCAGAAGCACGGCGTGTCCTTTGACGACGCGGCGACGGTTTTCCTCG
>Ga0181536_10003845_pt1 | contig 16194 bp, 15 predicted proteins | sample PEATcosm2014_Bin_41_FD_121105 | JGI IMG/M metagenome (GOLD analysis project Ga0181536, IMG submission 121105) | Peatland microbial communities from MTU Mesocosm Facility, Houghton, MI, USA - PEATcosm2014_Bin17_60_metaG | ecosystem: Environmental > Terrestrial > Soil > Wetlands > Peat | place... | reverse complement strand
TGATGAGCAGGCTCAAAATCTCCTTGATGACATTGCCGAGCAACAGCACAAAGGTGAACACTGCCACCGTCAGCACCAACGAGGCGAGCACCTGGCCGGTCAGATATTTGTGCAGCGTTTTCACATTTTTTTATGCGGATGCCGGCACAATCCTAAGGCTAGGACGCGAAATCCGAAATGCCAAAATGAAGCGGCTGGCCGCGACGAAGCCCGCTGGCAGTGCGTCGCACCAGCCCGCCCGCACTCTGTGCTACGGCGCGGCAGCCCCGAAAGCTTTCGGAGGTGGTGGCTGGGGGCGGAATTGAGCAGCTCATGCCCGTTTTTCAAAGTTAAAAATACGTGATTCATCCAATAATTGCAAGCAACTCTTGCACTACTTGGACGAACCATTACCAACCCATTTACTGAAGGTTTACTGAAGGTCTTACTGAAACTTTCACTGAAGGTTTTCAATCAAGGCGTGTTCATCCAAAGTCACCGAAACACGTCAGACCAACGGCTACAAAACTTCCTTCAACGCAGGTATCCCTTTGATAAATCGTTTGCAGATTGAAGCGAATATCGCTCCAATCTGCAAACGCAATAATGGAGGAATCTGGCGATGATGTGTTTCCCTCCCTGCACTCTGCCTTTGCCATCTTTCACGCGGCGTGCTGCTGCGTGGTATTCCGGACCAGCCCCGGGCGTAATGGAATTCCATGGTTTTTCCGGGGTTGGGCGCTGGCCATAATTGCGGCAATCCTCCGGACGAAACAACATATTGTATTGGACGCGCTGGCCGATGCCGCGCTGGGATTTGCCGGGTTCGCCTTTTTTTACCGCTCGCCGAAAGAGTCCTGGAAGGATACAAAACAATCATGAAAGATAGCTGCCTTGGAACCTCCACTCCTGCACCAGGAGGATTTTGCGAACCAAATCGCAGCTGCGTGGTTGTTGCTGCCTGTGTTTCCTATTCGTCATCGGAGGTTGAAAAGGCGTTAGCAGAGATTCTGGAAAGTTTGGGCGGGCTTTCAACTTTTGTAAGAGCGGGCCAAACCGTTCTCATAAAACCCAACCTGTTCAGCACGCATCCGCCGGAACATGCGGTGACGACTCATCCCGAACTTGTGCGGCAAATGGTGCTCTCGTGCATCAAGGCGGGTGCGGGCCGTGTTTGGGTGGGCGACAGTCCGGTCGGCCTGCACTCCGAAACCGAGCTCTGGTCACTCACAGGCATGACGGCGGCAGTAGCAGGCACGCCGGCTGAATTGAAATCATGGCAGGTAAAACAAATCCCCCTCCAGTGCGGTGACGATGTACTGGCTGTGCCGGAATGGTATCGTGAAGTGGATGTGGTCATTTCGCTACCCAAGCTTAAGACTCACAATCTGACAACGCTGACCTGCGGCCTGAAAAATGTTTACGGGATCGTCAATGGCCCGGCAAAGTCGCGATTTCACGTCAAATATCCGTCGCCACTGGCCATGAGCGCCTTTCTGGTGCGGGCTTTTGGCACCTTCAAACCTCAGCTTACCATTGCGGACGCAATCGTAGCCATGGAAGGCAACGGGCCGGCGCATGGACACCCGGTGCCAGTGGGCGTATTGCTCGGCAGCCGCGATACCGTGGCTCTGGATGCGGTCGCCTGCAAGGCGTTGCGGATTTCACCTTCGGCAGTGCCCATGATCCGGTTGGCGGCAAAGAGCCAGTTGGGACAAATGGATGAATCCAGGATTGAATGCACAGGCAGCGGTGTTTCGCGGTTGCAGTCGGTGAAAATGAAGCCGTCCCTCGCGCGGTATCTTCGACTCTTTCCGGAGTGGTCTTTTTGGCTTACGCCGCGTCTTTTCCAGCTTCGGCCCCATATCAAGACTCTGCTGTGTGAAAAGTGCGGCATTTGCGCAGACATCTGCCCGAAGGGGGCCATCATGAAAAATGAGCGCACCGGTTATCCGGCCATCAATCATTCGAACTGCATTGACTGTTTCTGTTGCCTCGAATCCTGTCCGCACACTGCCATCGCGGCGCGATTCTACCTTGCCAACCTTTTTTGTATTGCCCAACAAAGCCGGAGAAAGGTCATTTCAAAATGATTCGGCAGATGTTCCTCCCCAGCCGTCATGACGCGGAATCAATTTTTGAACGGCTGCCGGCAATTCATGACAAGTTGGATCGGTTTCCACGTTTATCACTTGGAAGATTCCCCTCTCCAGTGAGGCAAACAAAACTGGAGAATGGCTTCCGGTTTTGGATCAAGGATGACGGGCGATGCTCCGAAATCTATGGCGGCAACAAGGTTCGAAAGCTGGAATACCTACTGGCCGCCTCACAGCAGGGAAGAAAGAGTGCGTTGGTTGTCCACGGTGACGTGGAATCGCACACGGTACAAGCTTGTGGGATGCTGGGCCGAAAGGCGGGTTTGGATGTGCATGCGGTGGTTTTTCCCTATCGAGGTCAATCGTTCGATGCACCGGAACTGACCAGGCTTCACGAAATGGGAGTCCACATTCACCGGCGAGGCACCATGCTTACGACGGTGTTGCACGCCCACTGGATTGGATGGCACATGAAGGCGCGTGTTGTACCCTTGGGAGCCTCCACGCCAGTCGCAACACTGGGTCATGTCCGTGCTGCCTTGGAGTTGGTTGAGCAGGTGCGGGAGGGACTGCTGCCGCAACCGCGGCGCATTTACATCCCGTTCGCCACCGGCGGTTCGGTCGCCGGATTGCTGATCGGGCTGGCGTTGGCGGGAGCCACAACGCGGGTGGTGGCCGTGCAAACAGTGGAGACCATCATCGCTAATCGTCGGCGGCTGGAACGGCTCGTGAAAAACACACTTTTGCTTCTCGACTCAGGAAAAGAGAACGTTGAGCGTTGTTTCAATCAACTTGAATTGATTGACGCCCACCAACTCGGACGAGGTTATCGAGACGTCCCGATGGCAACGAGGGCGGCGATTTCCACTGCGGCAAAACATGAACTTTACTTGGATCCAGCTTTCACCGGGAAGGCATTTGCCGCCTTGCTGGATGCTCTTCCCCAATTCCCAGATGGCGAGTTGCTCTTCTGGAACACGCATGATCAGCATGGAACGCCGACCGGCAATGGAGGTGACCAATGAGCCCCAACTGCCTTTGGCGGCGACTCATTGCTGAGTGGAAGATCAAGGTTTTCCTCGGCGGCGGCATTACAGCGGCATTTTGGATCGGTTACTTCCTGCTCGAACGTTTGCCGGAAGCTTCCGTGACTGAGATGCCCCAACTGGCGATTGATCGTTTGATTCCTTTTCAACCCGAAGCGGCTTTTATCTATGTCTCCCAATTTGTCACAATGCCACTGGTGATCTGGTTAATGACATCACGACGCCAATTGTTGGCGTGTTGCCAGGGGCTGGCGCTGCTGATTGTCGCCAGCTTCATCATCTTTTATTTTTGGCCGACCTCTATTGTACGACCGGAGACGTTTCCCGGCCGCCATTTCTTCTATGATTTGGTTACAGGCACTGACCTGCCCCGAAATGCGTGCCCGTCGTTGCATGCTGCCTTTGGCGTATTCACCGCAGGCTGCGCATTTGATCTTTTTCGGGGCTGGAACCATAATCGATGGTTCATCGGGGCTGTCTGGTTGTGGACTGCCGCAGTATTGGTGTCCACCCTTTTGATTAAACAGCACGTATTCCTGGACCTGCTGGCCGGTGGTGTGCTGGGGGCGGTGAGTTGGTCGTTAATGCGCCGGCAACACAGCTTTGCCGCAGGATGCGCCGTGGAAAATGCACAGATATGAAATTGCATCCTGACAGCGTTAGCACAACCGCAGCAGTTGCGACTGTGGAAGCCTTAAAACTCCTGGGAGTGGAGAGGGTTTTCGGGCTGCCGGGGATTCAAAACATCGAGTTGTTCGACGCTTTGGCCGACGCTCCATTTCCTACCTTCACACCAACCAACGAGAGCGCTGCGATATTCATGGCCGATGCCCATGCCCGAGTTACTGGAAAGCTAGGAGTTGCCGTAGTGACGGCGGGACCAGGGCTGACCAACGCTCTCACCGGCATCGCTGAGGCCCGACTTGATTCCTCTCCTTTGGTGGTTCTAGTCAGTGCGAGCGGCGAAGTGGCGGGAAAATCATTCCAGCTTCATCAAATCCAGCAGAATGCAGTGGTAGAACCGTTGGTCAAAGGCTGCTTCAAGCCGACGACAGCGGAAGAAGTTCCTCAGGCTGTTTTGCGAGCAGCGGAATTGGCACGCCAAGGCGAGCAAGGACCGGCACTGGTCGAACTCCCCTCAACTCTGCTGATGGAACGCGCCCGGTTTACGTTTTCCACCGGTGCCACCCAAGTCGTCTCACCGGACATCACCTCCCAGCTTGATGCGGCGGCGGAACGACTGCGACATTCTACATCTGTCGGGATTTACGCAGGCGCAGGCGCGCTGGCGGCAGTGGATGAATTGAGGGCGTTGGCGGAATTACTACAGGCACCTGTAGCCACAACGATCTCTGGGCGTGGCGTAATTTCCGAGGATCATCCCCTTAGCGTCGGCTATGGTTTTGGTCGCAGTGGAACGGCGGCAGCTTGGCGGGTGTTTCGCAAAATCCATGCACTGTTAGCTGTGGGTTGCAAGTATGGTGAGACCGCCACGGGTGCTTACGGTTTGAGGCCGCCTCCGGAGCATATCCACATTGATATTAACCCGTCGTCTTTGGGGACAAATTATCCAGCTTCGCTGGCAGTCACCTCTGACGCAAAGGTCGCGCTAAGGGGTTTGCTAGATCGCTTGGAGAAGGATCGCCGACCCGCCAATACACCGCTGCAGGAGCTCATCAGCCAAGTCCGCGCGCGCAGTGAAGTGAAGGCTTCGACAACTCCAGCTTCCTCTGTCGGTGTCACCCCATCTCGGTTTCTGAGGCTCTTGCGTCGGTACTTGGACCGAGATGCGATTCTGGTCACGGACAGCGGAGCGCACCAATTCTGGGCGCTGAACGATTTCCCGGTTTATTCACCCCGCTCATTTCTGGCGCCAGCGGATTTTCAGGCGATGGGCTTTTCAATCCCAGCGGCCATTTCGGCGAAACTCGCCTTTCCGACACGGCAGGTGGTGAGTCTGGTAGGGGATGGTGGATTCCTGATGAGCGGTTTCGAGTGCCTCAATACTGTGCGGTGGGGGGCAAAGATCATCGTGGTGGTTTTCCGAGACGGAGCTTGGGGACTGATCAAAGAAGCCCAGAGGCGCGTTTATCGTCGCACACCTTTTACGCAGATTCCCAACCCCGACCTTCAGCTTCTGGCGCAGAGTTTTGGCATGAAGTACGTTCGCATTGCCAACGATAGCGACACCGAACCGGGTTTGAGCCAGGCGCTGGCGGCCGGAGCGCCAGCCTTGGTTGATGTGAACGTGAGCTATGCCGAACCGCCTCCCTATGTGAAGGGAGCGGGACCGCAAATGTTTCGTAATCTACCGCCGCGACTGAAGGTCGGGGTCGCCTTGCGATTTGCCAAACGCTGGTTTTTCCCACCCCAAACAAAAAATATATGAGCCGCTTTGTCATTCGCTTTTGGGTTTATGCGCTACCGCTGCCACTGTTTGTGATTATGTACTTTGCTTGGGCGGCATGGTCAGCCAACCGCATTTTCGCGCTCTACGTGATGCTCTTGCCTCTGTTTTACGGCTACGTGGCGCCCGGCATAGCGACCAACCTTTTGCATAAGTGGCGGTTCAAAGGGCCGTGGGTGGTAGGCAGCTATTACGCGCACCACGGTTTTATGTACTCGGCAAACATGAGTCCCTTGCTGTTTGTTGCCTTCCTGGGAACTCACAGCGAACCTCTTTCGACAGCAACGGTGCTTCGGGTTTTGCTCTGTACGGGTGCTCTCCACGGCTACGTTCTCTGGGTGCATGACATCCTCATTGTGCGCCACGATATGGTCGAGATTTACAGCCGCCCCGCCGCGGAGGGGCGGAGTCCTGAAGAAATTGTAACGCATTACGCGCCACTTTGCTTTTTCCTGATCGGACTGACGTATGCGGCTGGAGCTTTGCTGGCTTTCCATACTTTTGTCCTGAACCACAAGACCGATGTTGCCTCTGTCGTATGGGTGTCTCTCGTCGGAGTCACACTGATGTTCTCGCTTCCATCGCTGGCATACCGGGCATTGGAGGGAAATCAAAAGTAAGTGCCCGGTGTCGAGACGCCAGATTGCGCTTGATTCCGGGATTGTTTGGCGGAACATCAGGCAAACTTGCGCCAAAAACATGCGATTAATGGAACTTAATATATGAAATTAAATATCAAAGTACTTTCTTTAGCGTTGGTGTTCGTATCGTCCATCGGGAGCAGCATCGTGGCATTCGCAGCGGACGACAACCGCGAAGCGGACCATGTGGCACTACGCGCTTTGCGCGATAAGGTGGCGACTGCGATCGACAAACAAGACATCAAGGCGTTGGCATCCTGCTTTGCCAAGGAGTTCGCTTTCACCACCGTCAACCAGACTGTCGTGACGAACGAAGCACAGATGCAAGAATTCTTTGACCGAATGTTCCGGTCGAGTGATGCGCTTGTCACCAGCATGAAAACCGAGCCGACGGCCGATATTTTGACACGCTTTATAGATGCCAACACTGGCGTGTGCTATGGCAGTTCCAAAGACACGTATACCATGAAGTCAGGAGAGGTGGTTGAGATGAACGTCCGGTGGAGCGCAACCGTCGTGAAGGAAAATGGGGAATGGAAGATCGCCGTCGCTCACATCGGCACCGACTTCCTTAACAATCCGGTACTGGATGGGGCTAAGGCGTTCGTAAAAAAGATCGGTTTTGGCGCCGGCTTGGGCGGTCTCCTGGTGGGCGGCTTGTTGGGAGTGATGATCGGTCGGTGCAAAAAGGCCAGCCACGCATGACCCGGCGAATGGCACCGGAATGTGCCTCCTCACCTGGTTTCTGATTGCCGACAAAATTCGCAAAGTCACTCCATGGAATCAACTTCTTCGACTGTGGTGAGAACCAATGGAGCCGGCGAGGCGCAGGAGCTGAACTCGATCCTTTCGGGCCCGAAACGGCTGTTGATGTTGGTCGTCAATTATTGTCCGCTCCTACACGCCATTATGATCGGGGTGACGCTCAGCGTCTCATGGGGACCGTGGTACTGGCGGCTTCTCGCCGCAATGGGTTTGCTCTATCTCCTTCCGCCGTTGGCCGCCAAAGTAATCCGGACAGTGGCACCACTCCGTGAAGGGCACATCCCAGTTGGCACAAGGCAGTTTTTTTCGTGGTGGGCCTTGTTCAACTTACAGGTCATTTTCTGTCGGCTGCCGGCGTTGGAGGAACTGCTTAGGCTGGTGCCCGGTCTTTACACCCTTTGGCTGCGGCTTTGGGGCGCGCGCATTGGCCGGTTAACTTACTGGGCCGCCGGATTGCGAATTCTCGATCGCTCTTTTATATGCATCGGCGACGACGTCATCTTCGGCGCGGGGGTGCGGCTGAATCCACATGTCATGGCGCGCAATGGTCGGGGCGAGTTAGAATTGGTTTTGGCGACCGTGAACATCGGTGACCGCGTGGTTGTGGGCGGTTACTCGCTCCTGACTGCTGGAACGGTCATCGCGCCGGACGAATGCACACGAGCCTTCCTGCTTTCGTCTCCATTCAGCAAGTGGAAAAACGGAACGCGCATCGCTAAAACAGATGCCACGACATGATCTGCGATCTTCATGTTCACGTCGCTGGAGTCGGTTCTCAAGCCAGCGGCAACTTTCTCGCTCCGGCGTTCCGGCGCAGCTTTGCGTTCCGCCTGTTCATACGTCGGTTCAAGTTGACGCCGAGAGTAATCAGCGCGCCGGATTTTGACCAGCAGATCGCGCGTTTGATCGTGGACAAGCTCAACGCGAGCCGGCTGGATCAGGCCGTGTTGCTGGCCTTCGATGCAGCCCACCGCGATAACGGAACGCGTGATGAGGAGCGCACTTTGATTGTAACCGACAACGATTTCGTTGCTGACCTCGCAGCCTCTCACCAAAAGGTTCTCTTTGGCGCGAGCGTTCACCCCTACCGCTCCGATGCCTTGGCCGAACTCGAACGACTCATTGGTCGTGGTGCCTGCCTGGTTAAATGGCTGCCCGGCGCACAGAACATCCAGCCGGATGATCCGCGCTGCCTCCCGTTCTACGATGTGTTGGCACAGCATCAAATTCCACTGCTCTGCCACACTGGCGGCGAACACACACTGAAGGCATTTCCCGATACGCTGAACGATCCTCGCCGATTGGCGCCAGCTCTGAAACGGGGCGTCACAGTGATTGCTGCGCATTGCGGGGCGCGACTTTTTCTTCATGAAAAATCGTATTTCCGAACCTGGCGGGAAATGGCTTTGCGTTACGAAAGGTTTTACGGGGATATCAGCGCCTTCGGTGTGATCACCCGCATTTGGTTGCTGCGTTTCTTGCTCCGTTCGCCGCAACTGGCGGCAAAACTGGTGTTCGGGTCCGACTTCCCGGTCGCACCGATGCCACTGAGTTGCATCGGCAAGGTGAGCCTCCGACGTGCGTTGGAATTGAGGCGCATGTCGAATCCTTTCGATCAAGCGGTCGAAATGATGAAAGCCGCTGGCGTGCCTGACGAGGTCTTCGCACGGTCGGGACAACTTCTGCGCATACCGGAGAATAAACGCGCAAGATTTACGGCGGAAATCGGAAAGGCGGCGGCATGAAAAAGAAGAACACGGCCCTGCCATTGCCATGGACACCGGAGAACGTCCCGCATGCAATCTTGGACATCCTGAGAGGTTGTAACATCCGCTGCCGTGATTGCTACAACCTGCAACCGGACCATATCAAGCCGCTGGCGGAAATTGACGCGCAACTGGACACGCTGATGCGCCTCCGCAGGTTGCAATCCATCTCCATCGTAGGCGGCGAACCCACGTTGCACCCGGAACTGGTCGAGATTGTCCGGCGAGTTCGGCGGCGTGGATTATTTGCCGAATTGTTCACAAACGGAGTCGATCTGAATGACCGGCTGCTAACCGAACTGAAGCAAGCGGGAACAAATGTTATATTCCTACACATCGAGCCGAATCAACGGCGTCCCGACCTGCCAGCGGAGGCCACCACCGATGATCTGCGGCGCTTGCGCATGGAAAAGGCTGCGCTTATTGCCGCCCACGGCATCGAGGTTGGATTGGCTGTGACTGCTTATCCGGACAAGCCTGCGGAGATCGAGGAAGCGGTCGGTTTCGCGCTGAACTCGCCTCACGTCTGCTATCTGCTGGTAACATGGTGGCGTGATGTCAACCGGATGTCCTCGATTCGCGGGGACCTTGAGACTGGCATGTTCGCACAATCCAGTTGCACTCGACAGTTGATCCTTGCGGATGAGGCATGCAGCCGCGAGAACAGCCGATCATTGCAGGCGAAATTTGGACTGAACCCGTTCGCGTTTCTTGGCTCCAACCTTGATGCAATGGACCCACGCTGGTCGTCATTCATGGTTGGCACGGTGCATCAGGGGGATGCACTTTCCTTCCACCACAGCTTGAAACCGACTTGGGTGGAAAGAGCATTTCTTGGATTGTCGCACATGGTGACGGGACGTTACCCGTTCTATCAACCTCAGCATGCTGGACGTTTTTCAGTGCATCTGCTGCTCAACGGGCTCGCTGGGGGCGGGCTCACTGGAAATCTAAAACTCCTCGCATGTGCGAGCCGCCCCGGCACGCGGTTAAGGGCCAAGCGGTTCTTGTTCCAAAGGCCCGCCGAATTTGACGAACAGGGCCGCGTGGTTCATTGCCAATCCTGTCCGGACGCAGTGGTGAAAGACGGTCGCCTGGTGCCGCTGTGTATTTCCGACTGTGTGGTAAGCAACAGCCTCAAGAACGAGCATGTCCCAGAGGGAACCCCTGCTTTTCGCGGATCTCCCGACGCACCAAAAAGTTTAACGCCAGAGATCCCAGAATTGCGCGTCGGTTGACTCCGAGACTGACCCGCCGGAAAATGTTGGCGAATTTATAAAATTTTCGACGGTTCAACCGGCAGCTTTCTGACAAAGTCTCCGCAGACATATTCTTCGGATCAAACACCACATCTCCCCAACGGAAACCTGACGAAAGCCACCATTTCTCGTGCCGAAGTCGATTCTGTGATTTTAACTCCTCATAAAGAGGTGTTCCCGGATAAGGGGTCAAATGGTTAAAAAACGCCAAAAGGAATTTCTTTTCATTCGCGAACACGAGTGTGGATTCAAAAGTCTCCGACGTATCGTGGTCGCAGCCAAAGACGAAAGAAGCGCATATCTTGATTCGCTGGTGGTGAATTTTGCGGATGGCTTCGTCAAATCTCAGAACACCGTTTGTCGCCGACTTGCGCATTTGTCTCAGATTGCCTTCATTCAGTGATTCAAAACCGACCAGCAGTCCCTCACAACCGCTGGCGGTTGCCAATCGGAGAAGTTCATCATCAAAGGCGATCTCGACACCTGCCTGCGCCGTCCAGCGGACGTGCAATGGAATCAAGGCGCGGAACAACTCCTTGGCTCGGCCGACATCACCGATCAGATTGTCGTCGGCAAAGAGTATTCTTCCCTGCGGCAAACCCCGAATCTCCTCGACCACTTCGGAGACTGGCCGGCAGGATTTCCGGTGCCCGAAATACACCCCCACAGAGCAGAAACTGCAGTCATGTGGACATCCGCGTCCGAATTCAACCAAATTCACTGGCAAGTAATGTTTACTGCAAAAAATATCCCGGCGGTAATTTAGCCCTCGAAGGCAAGGGCGTGCTCCCATCTGATAAACTCGCTGAAGCTGGCCCCTACGCGCATCTTCGATCACACGCGGCCAGAGGTCTTCCGACTCTCCAATCACAATGGCATCCGCGTGTTCCGCCGCTTCTTCAGGCATGGACGTCACATGGAATCCCCCTACCACGACGGGAACCCGCCGCCGCCGAAACTCCGCAGCGATTTCATAGGCCCTTTTTGCTGTGAAAACCTGCACCGAAATGCCCACCAGATCTGTCGGCTCATCGTAAGGAACCTTTTCGATGCGATCATCGAAAAACGAGAGCGACACGTTCTTCGGAGTGAGACCCGCCAGCGCCGCCATTGTCAGCGGTTGCATCTGGGCGGCTCGTATTCGCCCGCCCATCGAGGGGTAAATCAATGTGACACGCATCAGCGCCTGCATCCTACGGGAAGACCGGGTGGACGTGAATTCCGAAGTTAAATGGACAAAGCCGGAACAATTGTTCAACATTAGCAGCGTATTGAGACCGCCACTCCGAGTGGTTCAAACGAGCGGCCCGGTCGCTGTGTCGTGGCTGGTAACGGAACGGAACCGCAAACAAACGCTGACGCTGGTAAAAGTTCATAATGCGCATTCTTCTTATCATGCCGGACGCGCACATGCACAAGCTGCGGATTGGCTCGTTCATTCGGTCGATGCGCGAGGCGCCGCTCACCCTTACTACGCTGGCTGGGCTGGTCCCGGATCTTCCTGGGGTTGAGATCAGGCTTGTGGACGGCAGCGTGGATCCGATTCCCTTGGATGCACCAGCCGATTTGGTGGGGATCAGTGTCATTACCGGCTGCGCACGCCCGGCTTATGCGCTGGCCAAACATTTTCGTCAACGTGGCATCCCCGTTGTGCTCGGTGGCGTTCACGTAACGATCCTGCCCGGCGAAGCAATCCAGCACGCCAACAGCATTGTCATTGGACGCGGAGAACGGGCGTGGCCCCAACTCATTGAGGATTTTCGGCGCGGCAAACTCAAACGAATCTACCGCGAGCACGCGTTGCCTGACCATGTGCTTGCGGAAGTTCCCTCCCCGCGAAGAGATTTGCAGCGGCGCAGCGGTTACATGCTGCCCAACACTGTTCAGGCTACGCGTGGATGCAAGCGCATCTGCGATTTCTGCACTGTCAATGCCGTCTGGCCGCGCTATTTAAAGCGGCCGGTTTCTGATGTGGTCCGCGATGTTCGCAACATCCAGGGAAGACATTTCGCCTTCAACGACGTCAGCCTCATTGATGATACAGAATACGCACAGGAACTCTTCACCGCCATCGCCCCGCTCCAAAAACGCTGGGGCGGTCTCGTCACTGCCGACAACCTACAGAACACTGAACTGCTCGACCTCATGGCACGAAGCGGTTGTGTTTATCTGCTGGTCGGCTTCGAGTCTGGCAACCAGACGACGCTCCAAGGCATTCGCAAGAATTTTAACAAGACGCTGCACTACCACGATCTGATTCGTTCCCTGCAAAAGCGAGGCATCACCGTTCAGGGCTGTTTTGTGTTTGGGTTCGACCACGACGACGCCAGCGTATTTGAGTCGACAGTCCAGCTTGTCCAGGATCTCGGCGTGGATATACCGCGCTACTCGCTTTACACCCCTTACCCCGGCACCCAATTGTTTGCGCGAATGCAGGCGGAGAGCCGGATACTCAGTTACAACTGGGACGATTACGACACCATGCATGTTGTCATAAAACCCATTCAGATGACGCCCGAGGAGCTTTACCGCGGATTCAAGTGGGCTTACAAAGAAACTTTCCGGCTGGACCACGTGGTCAAGCGTGTCAGTCACCTGGACATCCGATGTGCCATCAATTTTGTCGGCAATTTGGCCTACCGAATTTTTGTGAAACGGCTCTATACAGAGCCGCGTTTTGCCACACCTTATTCGGTGCAGGACCCCGGAAGGCCACCTGAGCCAAGCCATTGGACTGTGCCAGAGGAAGAGGAGGAGGCTGTGTGCGTCGGTTGACGCTCATCTATCCGGCGATTGGGCGCAAACCGGGCAAGCCATTTGTCAGGTCATGGCAGCTCCAACCGCTGGCCATTGCCCGTCTGGCGGCGATGACGCCGCTGCACTGGCAGACCAGCTTTATCGACGATCGTCTCGAATCCATTGACTATGGCGTCGCAACGGACTTGGTGGCGTTGTCCATAGAGACGTATTCCTCCAAGCGCGGCTACCAGATTGCCGCTCGATTTCGTGAGCGCGGCATTCCTGTCGTGCTTGGCGGATACCACGCGACTTTATGCTCTGAGGAAGCCAAGGAATACGCCGATGCGGTATGCATCGGCGAAGCGGAATCGGTCTGGCCTGAGATTTTGGGAGACGCGGAACGTGGACAACTTAAAGCGTTCTACCGGGGCGACCGCACGCGGCCTTTGCAAGGGCTCCAGCCGGATCGCCGCATTTTTCAGGGAAAGAACTACCTTCCCGTGGCGCTGGTTGAAACCAGCCGAGGGTGTCCGTTTCAATGCAACTTCTGCTCGATTGGCGCTGTTTTCCAAGGCACTTACCGGCGCCGTCCGGCACAGGAAATCGTCGAGGAACTGCGCAACGTTCACGACAAATACGTCTTTTTCGTCGATGACAATATCGTCGGCGACCCAGCCAGCGCCCGCGAACTTTTCGAAGCCATAACACCGCTTGGAATCCAATGGATGAGCCAAGGCAGCCTCCATGCCTTGAAGGACGAAACGCTGATCCGACAGATGGCCCGCAGCGGGTGCATGGGATTGTTAGTCGGTTTCGAGTCTCTCAATGCTCAAAACCTCGCTGCAATGGGCAAACGAATCAACAAGGTGGACGATTACCACCTTGCTATGGACCGCTTGCGGCGAGCAGGGGTCTTTGTTTACGGAACATTCATATTCGGTTATCCTCACGACACGCCGGAGAGCTTCGATGAGAATGTTCGGTTCGCCAAAAAAGAAAATCTCTTCCTCGCTGCTTTCAATCACTTGGTCCCTTTTCCCGGCACGCCGCTTTACCACGACCTCGAAACGGCCGGGCGTCTGAATTACCGGCAATGGTGGCTCAGTGAGGAATACAGATTCGGCCAGGTACCGTTCCGTCCAGCAACCATGCGCCCCACGGAGGTGGAGGAGAAATGCCATCAGGCGCGAAAATCATTTTACACTTGGAGTTCCATCTTCCGCCGCAGCTTGGAATTTAGGTGCAACAGCCCGACTCCGGGCCGCGCTTGGGCTTACTGGATGCTCAATTGGATGTTACGCCGGGAGTTGTCCCAAAAGGCAGGTATCCCACTCGGAGGCGCTCAATGACTATCAGCAGTATTTCCGCCGCGCCCGCTGGCTTGCGCGTCCGCAAAGTAACGTCGGTTCCCGCATCTAATTTCCGCTTCGAGTTGGCTACACCGGCGGATAACTCGGAACTACAGCAGTTCAGCCGCAATGCTGAAATGCCTGGCGTGATCCGGTTTTCATTTGAACGGGAACCCGATTACTTCGGCGCGCTGTGCGTCGAAGGACGGCAATCCGAAGTGCTTGTCTGCCGGGGAACCGGGACGGGTCGCATCCGGGCAACTGGTCATCGGTCAATCAAGCCGGTGTTTGTTAATGGCCAGCCCATGCCCGTGGGTTATCTCAGCGGATTGCGTTTGGAGGAACCTGTCCGCAACAGACGAATTCTCGGGCGCGGCTACCAGTTCCTGCGCGAACGCCATGGTGACGGGCGGGTGCCTTTCTATTTGACCACCATCATGGAGGACAACCGTCACGCAACAGCCGCCTTACTCTCCAGGCGTTGCGGTTTGCCTAAATACCATGATTTTGGACGGTTCTGTTGCATGGCGATCAGCCTGAACTCAAGAGGCGCCTCCTCGGTCAATACCGATCTGCGTGTGCGGAATGCCAGTGCTGGCGATGTCTCGACAATCATTAACTTTCTCCAAAGCGAAGGCCGCTTGCGGCAATTCTTCCCCGAATATCAGGTGGCGGACTTCGGCACGGCTGGTGGATTGCTGGCGCACCTGAAATGGGACGACGTCTTCCTGGTTTTCCGCGGCGATGAATTGGTCGGGGTCGCTGCTGCCTGGGACCAGAGGGGAATCCGGCGCTGGCGTGTGACCGGCTACGCAAACTGGCTGCATGCTCTGCGACTACCATTCAACCTCCTCGCCAAAATGAGGCGCATGCCCCGGTTGCCGAAACCCGGCTCGACGCCGGATTATTTTATCCTCTCGTTGGTTTGCATTCGCAGCAGCGATCGGGCGGCATTCGCGGCATTGTTGGAAGAGATGGTCCGGCAAAAGCGCCGACAGTATGCGTTCTTTCTTGCGGGACTACATGAGCGTGATCCGTTGTTGCCGGAATTGCTGGCGCGACCGCATTTTCCCCTGCCCAGCCGGCTGTATGTTGCCGCGTGGGAAGATGGTGATACAGCGGTGCAAAAATTGGACCGTGGACTGGTCCCTTACCTGGAACTGGGTTCATTGTAATGAAACTGGAATCAAAAACCATTTCCGTAAACGAGTTGCCCCGCGACTGCATCCCCCGGATGCAACAGCTCATGGAGGCGCATTACGAAGGCGTTTCCAACTCGCGGTTTCTCGCGGATCTTTTTGACAAGCAATGGGTCATTCTCCTGTATCACGATAATCGGTTATGTGGATTCTCCACCCAAACGTTGTTTGACCACTCGCTACAGGGGCGGACTTTCAAGATTTTATTTTCGGGAGACACCGTCATTGAAAAGAACCTTTGGGGATCTTTGGCGCTTCCTGTAGCGTGGGGACGATTGATGCTTTCGCTCCAGGCCGCTCATCCGGGTGCGGAACTCTATTGGTTGCTCACCAGCAAAGGCTACAAGACCTATCGTTTTCTGCCGGTCTTCTTTCACCAATTCCATCCGTGTTGCGCGGCGAAAACGCCGTCACTGGAAAGGGAATTATTGCAGAGTGTCGCCACCCGCCGGTTCGGGAAAGATTTTGACGCGGCCACCGGAATCCTGCGCGCCACGCCCGGTGCCCAAAGGCTGCGCCCAGGCGTGGCGGACATTGACCAAAAACGGTTGCAGGACCCGAACGTGGCGTTTTTCCAGAAGCTGAACCCCGGACACGCACAAGGTGACGAACTGGTCTGTCTCGCAAGGTTCCATCCCGACAATCTGACACCCTACATCCGTCGCCAACTCTGAACATGTCCTCGCGTTCCTTCATCCGCCAACAAATCAACCGCGCCTGGATTGCCTCGTGCTCCCGCGAACACGCGCGATTCACCGTCGCCCTCAGGCGCGTGGCGGCAACCCAATCGCATTACCTGCTCGACCTGCTTGGGCGCAACGCGGAGACGCAGTTTGGACGCAAGCATGGTTTTGCCACCGTTCGTTCCGTGACGGAGTTTCAGGCGCGGGTGCCAGTTACCAATTATGAAGCACTCACCGAATCCATCGAGGAGATTGCTTGTGGTGA
>Ga0181536_10003843_pt1 | contig 16197 bp, 15 predicted proteins | sample PEATcosm2014_Bin_41_FD_121105 | JGI IMG/M metagenome (GOLD analysis project Ga0181536, IMG submission 121105) | Peatland microbial communities from MTU Mesocosm Facility, Houghton, MI, USA - PEATcosm2014_Bin17_60_metaG | ecosystem: Environmental > Terrestrial > Soil > Wetlands > Peat | place... | reverse complement strand
GGACGACCTTCTTGGAACCTTGGCCTTCAGCCGGCCGCCACCGCTCGGGCCATGAGTGTTTCGTGAAAAACGGCATTCCGGTGGTCAGGACAAACGCGTCAGGTCAAAATGAGAACTGCTGGCCTGAGACCCTGGCCTTGAGCAAAGCGCGGGCGCTTGCGATAAGCTCCGGCCAAGATCAATTCACAGGGAGTTCCGATCCTATGCGCCTCACCCGCCGCGCCGCGCTGTCGGCCGCCACCGCGACCGCCATGCTCCCCACTTTCCGCGCCCGCGCGCAGGGTAAACCGGTCATCAAGATCGGCGTGATCAATGACCAATCCGGACCGTACAAGGATCTGAACGGCCCCACCTCGGTCATCTGCACGCAGCAGGCCGTGCTGGAATTCAATGCCGGCGGCTTCGACGTCGAGGTCCTGTCGGCCGACAACCAGAACAAGCCTGACGTGGCGGTCGCGATCGGGCGGCAATGGATCGACAGCGACGGTGTCGACCTCATCATGGACTGCGCCGCGTCCTCGGCCGCCCTGGCGCTGGCATCATTGTGCCGGGAAAAGAACAAGATCTGCATCCCGACCAGCACGGCGACCTCCGACCTGACCGGCAAGGCGTGCTCGCCGAACACGATCCATTGGGTGTTCGACACGTATATGGAGGCGAAATCCACCGGCGGCGCGATGGTCAAGGCCGGTGGCGACACCTGGTATATGTTGTTTCCCAACTATGCCTTCGGGGAGGCTTTGCAACGCGATGCCTCGCGCTTCGTCGTCGCGGCGGGCGGCAAGGTACTGGGCGCGGAGACCTATCCGTTCCCGGAAACCACCGACTTTTCGGCGCAGTTGGTCAAGGCGCGATCCTCCGGCGCCAAAGTGCTGGGGTTTTGCGGCGCCGGCGCCGATCTGGTGAACGTGGTGAAGCAGGCCGCCGAGTTCGGCCTCAACAAGACGATGAGCGTCGCCGCGATGGTGGCCTACACGCAGGACGTCCGCTCGATCGGGCTGGAGGGCGCGCAAGGGATGAAGCTGTCGGAGTCGTATTACTGGGACCTGAACGACCGCACGCGGTCGTTTCAAAAGCGCATTCAACCCAAGGTGAAGCTGTGGCCGAGCATGGCACAGGCCGGCAATTATTCCGCGACATTGCACTACCTAAAGACGGTGACGGCGATGGGCGCGGCGGCGGCCAAGCTGGATGGCGCGGCCACGGTGGCGCAAATGAAGAAAATGCCCACCGACGACGATTGTTTCGGTCCCGGCCGCATTCGCGAGGACGGGCGGAAAATTCATCCGGTGTATTTGTTCGAGGTGAAGAAGCCCTCGGAAAGCAAGCAGGAGTGGGACGTCTATAAGCTGATCGCGACCACCCCGGCCGAGGAAGCCTTTCGTCCCCTGGCCGAGGACGGCTGCCCATTCATCAAGGCGTAGTAACCAGAATTGTTGAAGCGCGGCATATCCCAACACGTCATGGCCGGGCCTGACCCGGCCATCTCTGTCGGCACGTCCCAACACGTCATGGCCGGGCTTGACCCGGCCATCTTTCGCGGCACTGTGCTGGAAGAGATGGCCCGGCCATGACGGTACAGGGGCCGTGCCTCGCGCTTTGGCGATAGCAGGTAGTGGGGAGGATCAATCATGAGCCGGCTCTTCGGATCGATGCGCCAGGTGGGAATCGTCGTGCGCGATATCGAAACCGCGATGCAGCACTGGGTCGAGGTCTGCGGCGTCGGCCCATGGTTTTATACCGACAAGCTCGCGGTCACCGCGTTCACCTATAACGGCAGGCGATACGACGATCTGCATGCGTCGATCGCGCTGGCCAATTCGGGCGACGTGCAGCTCGAACTGATCCAGCAACGCTGCGATACACCCAGTATGTATCAGGAGTTCCTCGCCGCCGGACGTGAGGGGATGCAGCACTGGTCAAGCTGGCCCGCCGATTACGACGCGATTTACCAGCGCGCGCTGGCGAACGGTTACTCGGTCGGCCAGGAGGGCGACAGTCCGCGCGGCCGGTTCGTTTACTTCCGCCAGGAGGGTCATCCGGGCACGGTGATCGAGATGGCGCACGCCACACCGGCGCGGATGCGGATCTTCGACGCGGTGCGCGCCGCCGCGGCGAACTGGGACGGTGCCGAGCCGATCCGGAGGCAATGGCCAACTTAAGCCGCGATCGGAATGAACACCGAACGGCCGCACCCCTCCCTGGCGTCATGGCCCGGCTCGTCCGGGCCACCTGAACCAGCATTACACCGCGACAGGTGGCCCGGACGAGCCGGGCCATGACGTGGAGAAAGTCACTGCGCCAGGAACCCGCCGTCGATCACCAGTTCCGTTCCCGTGATGAACGACGCCTCGTCCGAGGCCAGGAACAGCACGCCGTTGGCGACATCGATCGGCTCCCCTAACCGGCGCAACGGCGTCGCCGCGATCTTCGAGGCGCGCATCGCCTGGTTCGTCGCGTTCAGCATCGGCGGCAGATATCCCGGATGCACCGAGTTCACCCGTACGCCATGCGGTCCGTAGCGGCACGCCGCCGCCTTGGTATACAGCCGCACCGCGCCTTTCGACGCCGAGTATCCCGGGTGCCCCTCGGCGTTGGCCACGAACCCCATGATCGAGGAAATGTTGACGATCGAGCCCCGGCCCGCCTTCACCATCTCCGCCGCCGCCAGTTTGGTGCCCAGAAAAACCCCGGTCGCGTTGATGTCCAGCAGCTTCTTCCAGCCGGCCAGATCGTCGTGATCGCCGACCGCGCTGCCGCTGATCCCGGCGTTGTTCACCAGGATATCCAGTTGGCCGAACTCCCGCATCGTTTCGGCGATGACATGCTTCCAGTCGGTCTCCGAGGTGACGTCGCAGCGAATGAACCGCGCCCGTCCCTGACCGGCCCGGATGTCGGCGGCGACCGCCTCGCCCGCGTCGATCACGTCGGCGATCACCACCGCGGCGCCCTCGCGCGCGAACAGGCGCGCCTCGCACTCTCCCATGCCATGCGCGCCACCGCTGATGATGGCGACTTTGTCTTGCAGACGCATTGGTTCCTCCCGTTCCGGCGATGCGCGGCGATCATTGTCCGGACCCGCGTCCTTCGCAACCTCAACCGCGCGGGGCGGCGGCGCGGCGCAGCCGGTCGTTGATCGCCCGCCCGAGCCCCGCCTCCGGAACCGGCATGGCGGCGATGCCGCGCAGCCCGCGACGTTGGCCCTCCGCGTCCAGCCGGCGCAGCCCGTCGAACAGCCGCGCCGCCGCTTCCACCGGATCGGCGGTTTCGCTCAATTGATAGACCACGGCGGCGCCTTCGCACGGTGGGCCGAACGCCAGCAGCGCCTCGTCCGCGGCGGCCGCGGCGGCATCCATACGCACCGGCAACGATGGCGCATAGTGCGACGCCAGCTGACCCGGAGATCGTACCGAACCCGATACGACCAAAGGGGCGCCATGTTCGACCGCTCCGATCACCGCCTCGATCGCTTCCACCGTCACACCGCCGGGCCGCAGCAGCAGCGGCCGCGGGCCGCACAGATCGAGCACCGTGGACTCCACCCCAACGCCGCAGGGACCGCTGTCCAGCACCGCCGCGATCCGCCCGCCCAACCCTTCCAGCACATGCGCCGCCGTGGTCGGGCTGACCTGACCCGAGCGGTTGGCCGACGGCGCCGCCACCGGACGATCCACCGCGGCCAGTAACGCCAGCGCGTCCCGCTGCGCCGGCACTCGTACCGCCAACGTATCCAACCCGGCCCCGGCGATCAGCGCCACGCGACACTCCGGCCGCCGCGGCAACACCAGGGTCAAAGGCCCAGGCCAGAACGCCGCGGCGAGGGATCGGGCGAGGTCGTTGGCTATGACGTCGGTAAACGCCGTGTCCGCCGTTGGATAATGACAAATCAGCGGATTAAATCTGGGGCGCCCCTTCGCGGCGAAGATCCCCGCCACCGCGACGGCGTTGGTCGCGTCGCCGCCGAGCCCATAAACCGTTTCGGTCCCGAACGCGACGAGCGCGCCGTGCCGCAGCAAGTCCGCCGCGCGCGCGATCCCATCCGGTGTGGCGGGCAAAATCTCTGTCATGCGCGTGCCATAGCGGCCCATCCGGCCGCGGCAAAGCCCCCAATGGCTAAGCCCCGGCCCCCGGTCTAATGTCCGCCGCCGCGATCAATCCGGGGGGTTCCAAGATCATGCTCGACATCGCCTTCGTCAGGCCGTCCTTGCCAAAATCCGGCGCGCTGGTGCTGCTCGCGCATGAAGGCGAAAAACCGTCCGGGCTGTGGCAACAGGCCGATGAGGCGACCGGCGGGGCGATCGCGCGGGCCTTGGAGGTCGCCGAGTTCAAAGGCGCCAAGGGCAAAAGCGTCACCATCCTGGCGCCCGGTGCCGGCCTGTCCCGCGTCATCGTCGTCGGTCTGGGCAAGCCCGCCGAGGTCACCGATCGCGGGCTCAACGAGGCCGGCGGCACCGCGGTGGCGGCCTTGTCGCGCGATGCCACGGCGGCCGTCGCCTCCGGCACGCTCACGCCGGCACAGGCCGCCGATGTCGCGCTCGGCGCGGTGTTGAAAGCGTATCGCTTCGACCGTTACCGCACCAAGGAAAAACCCGAGGACAAACCGAAACTGACCAGGCTCTCGATCCTGACCGCCGACGCCGCCAAGGCGCGGTCCGCATGGGATCGTAACAAAGCCGTGGCCGAGGGCGTGTTCCTGACCCGCGACCTGGTCAGCGAGCCGCCCAACGTCCTCAACCCCGCCGAAATGGCGGAGCGCTGCAAGAAACTGACCGCGCTCGGCCTGAAGGTCGACGTGTTCGGCCCGAAGGAAATGCAGAAGTTTGGCTTCGGCGCGCTGCTCGGCGTCGCGCAAGGCAGCACGAACGAGCCGCGCATGGTCGTGATGCAATGGAACGGCGGCAGCGGCGGTAAAGGCAAAGCCAAAGAAAAGCCGGTCGCCTTCGTCGGCAAGGGCGTGACCTTCGACACCGGCGGCATCAGCATCAAACCCGCCGGCGGCATGGAGGACATGAAGTGGGACATGGCCGGCGCCGGCACCGTCGTCGGGTTGATGGCGGCGCTGGCCGGCCGCAAGGCGAAGGTCGACGCGGTGGGCCTCGTCGGCCTCGTCGAGAACATGCCGTCCGGCACCGCGCAACGGCCGGGCGATGTGGTGAAAAGTTACTCGGGCCAGACCATCGAGGTGATCAATACCGACGCCGAGGGACGCCTCGTACTGGCGGATGTACTGTGGTACGCGCAGGAGAAATTCGACCCGAAGTTCATGATCGACCTCGCGACACTGACCGGCGCGATCATTATTGGGCTGGGTCATGAGCACGCGGGTATGTTCAGTAATGATGATGGACTTTGCCAGAAACTAACCGCCGCTGGTCTCGCGACCGGCGAGAAACTCTGGCGCATGCCGTTGGACGAAGCCTACGACAAGCAGATCCGTTCCGAGATCGCCGATATGAAGAACATCGGCGGGCGGCCCGCCGGCTCGATCACCGCCGCCCAATTCATCCAGCGGTTCGTGAACAAGAAGCCGTGGGCGCATCTGGACATCGCCGGCATGGCCTGGAGCAGCAAGGACGGAGCGTGCACGCCGAAAGGCGCGACGGCGTTCGGTGTGCGACTGCTGGATCGGCTGGTGGCGGATCATTACGAGGGATAGCGCCGGACGGTGGCCGAGATCGGCTTTTATCATCTGACCCGGACCGCGTTACCCGAGGCTCTGGCGCGGCTGCTGGACCGCACCTCGCGGGCCGGCCAGCGGGCCCTGGTGCTCTGCCCGGACGCGGCGCGGCTGAAGGCGCTGGACACCGCGCTGTGGGCCTGTCCCGAGCCGGCCTGGCTGCCGCATGGCACGGCGGCGGATGGCGATCCCGATTTGCAGCCGGTTTGGCTCAGCACCGAGCCGGAGCCGGCGAACGGCGCGCGCTTCCTGTTCCTGGTGGATGGCGCGGCGACGGATCGCGGCGGCGCGTTCGACCGGGTATTCGATCTGTTCGACGGCAACGACCCCGCTTCGGTCGCCGCCGCGCGCGATCGCTGGCGCGCGGCGAAGGACGCCGGGCATGCCTTGACGTATTGGAAGCAGGGTCCCCGCGGCTGGGAAAAGGGGAGTTAGATCACGCGCTGACATCGCGCCTGATTCGTCATGGCCCGGCCAAGCCATGACGCGGTTGGACTTAGCGCCGTTTCGCCGCCGTTTTCACCGGGAGCAGCCACCACTTGACCGGCTCCGGCTCGACTTCGGGTTCGGCGCGAACGGCGGGCGGGCGGCCGCGGCGGGCCGGGATCCGCTCGACCGGTTCGCGCGGACGATGCGCTGGCGCGATTTCATAGCTGGGGGCCAGAACGGCCTCCTCCGTCGCTTCCCGCAACAGGCGCTCGGCCAGTTTCCGGGCCCGGCGCTCCTCGGCCAGTTCGGCGCGGGCCGCGCGCAGGTCTTCCTCGATGTCATGCGCGCGGGTCTCAGCCTCATGCAGGCGTTCGGCGCCGGCGGCCAGTTCTTCTCGCAGTGTAACGACTTCCTCGAGGTGGCGTTTGCTCGCCGCGACCGCCTCATTCTTCGCGAGGTCGTTATGTCCCATCTTCGTCTGCAACGCCTGCACCGCCGCCTGGGCTTCGTGCAACGCCCGCTCGGCGCGTTCGCGGCCGACGGTCTCCGTCGCCAACGCGGCTTCAACCCGCTGCAAACGGCTGGAGGTCGGACCGGCCGGCCCAGTACCGGGATGCGCGGCATCCGGCGCCTCGCGCCGCACGACGGTCACCGGGACTTCGCCATCCTGCACGAAGCGCCGCCGATGCAAGCCCTGCATGAACCCGCCGCCGGCGCGCTGTCCCGGCTCCGCCCGCTCACCCTCCGGACGCGGTCTTGGCGCGTCGCCATGCAGACCAAGGGCGCGGCGCATCTGTTGCTCGGCGTCATCCATGGGCGGTGCCGTCGCGGAAGATGCTGGTTGTTCGCGCGGCAGGCTCATGCGCTGGCCTGGATCCGCGTGCGGTTTCAACTGTTCGTTCAAGTCGATCACCCGGTCAGATTTTGAAGTCGCACGTGATTGATCGGCACGCGCGGTCCTGATTCGCAAGTAGCCAGGACCAATACAGACCCCGGTCGGACCGGGCCTGGCGCGGAAATGTCATATCAATACGTCTCAACCATTATACGTCTCAACCATTATTGTGTTTGTCGCTGTTGGCCAGCGGGCATCAATCCGTACGCTGTCTTGTTCAGGGTTGGCGTTGGCTTGTGAACCGAAGCGCTAACCTGCCGGATCTATTTCCGCGAAGCATAGCATTGGACCCCTATCCGATCCGATAACCGAATGCAAGCCCCGGTTTTGGTTTGTCCCTGAGCCTGGGTATTCCAGCCGGCCATGGCCTGATTACAGATGATACGAGACGCGGCGTTGATCAAGCGTTAAAATTTCAATAATTCGGCCGGACCAGCCGAAGATTGTTCGGCGATCTCACGACGCCGCCTCCAACGCTTCCGCCGCCGCGAGCCATTCGGCCTCCACCGCTTCCGCCTCGCGCCGGATCGACGCCAGGCGCGCGTTCGCCGCCGCGACGTCATTCACCCGGCCGGGCACATACAAGGCGGGATCAGCGAGTTTGGCCTCGATCGCGACGCGCTCGGCGGTTAGTTTCGCCAGCAACGCCTCCGCATCCCTGGCCTGCTTGCGCAACGGCGCCAACGCCGCGCGCGCCGCCGCCCGCTCGCGCCGGTCGTCCTTGCGGCCGGCGATCTCGGCTTTGCCGGCGGGCCGCGCACGCTCCGCCAGCAACGCCCGATAATCGTCGAGGTCGCCGTCGAACGGACGCACCGTCGCATCCGCCACCAGCCATAAACGATCGGCCACCAGCTCCACCAGATGCGGGTCATGCGTGATCAGCAAGACCGCGCCTTCGAAGTCCGCCAGCGCTTTGACCAATGCCTCACGCGCGTCGATGTCCAGATGATTGGTCGGCTCGTCGAGGATCAGCAACTGCGGCGCGTCCCGGGTCGCGAGCGCCAGCAGCAGCCGCGCCTTTTCCCCACCGGATAAATTCGCCACCGGCGTTTCCGCGCGCGCGGCATCGAGACCGAACCTGGCGAGTTGCGAGCGCACCACGGTCTGCGTGGCACGCGGCATGACCCGCGCCATGTGATCGACCGGGTTTTCGTCCAGGATCAGTTCGTCCGTCTGATGTTGCGCGAAATAGCCGACCCGCAGCTTTGGCCCGCGTCTGACTTCGCCGCGCAACGGATCGAGACGCCCGGCCAGCAGTTTCGCCAGTGTCGACTTGCCGTTGCCGTTCGCGCCAAGCAGCGCGATGCGATCATCCATATCAATGGTGAGCGACAGATCGCGCAACACTGGCGTTCCATCGTAGCCAACATCGACATGCTCCAGCGCCAGGATCGGTGGCGCGATCCGCGCCGGTTCCGGAAACGCGAAGCGGGTCGGCGCGTCCTCGATGACGTTTTCAATTTGCGGCAACCGCGCCAGCGCCTTGATCCGCGCCTGTGCCTGCCGCGCTTTGCTCGCTTTATAGCGAAACCGGTCGATGAAACTCTGGATATGCGCCCGCTCCGCCGCGATCCGCTCCACCGCGCGGGACTGCTGCAGGGCCTTTTCAGTTCGGATGCGCACGAACTCGTCGAACCCGCCGGGCGTCAGCGACAATTTGCCGCGGTCGAGATGCGCGATCGCCTGCACCGCCCGATCGAGCAGGCCGCGGTCATGCGACACCACCAGCGCCGCGCCGGGGAAGCGGGCGAGCCAGCCCTCCAGCCACAACGTCGCCTCGAGGTCGAGATGGTTGGTCGGCTCGTCCAGCAACAGCAGATCGGGGTTGGCGAACAAAGCCGTCGCCAGCGCCACGCGCATCCGCCAGCCGCCGGAAAACGAGGACACCGGCCGCGCCTGCGCCGCCTCGTCGAAGCCGAGGCCCGCCAGGATGGTGGCGGCGCGGGCGGGCGCGGAATCGGCGCCGATGGCACGCAGCCGCTCGTGGATTTCGGCGAGCCGCAGCGGGTCGGCGCGTTCCTCTTCGGCCAGCAAGGCGAGGCGTTCGGGATCGCCCTCCAGCACGGTGTCGAGCAGGCTGGCGGGGCCCTCCGGCGCCTCCTGCCGCACGGTCGCGACGCGGGCGTTGCGGGCGAGGCGGATCTCGCCGCCGTCGAGCGCGATGTCGCCGATGATGGCGCGCAACAGCGTGGATTTGCCCGCGCCGTTGCGGCCCACGAGACCGATGCGCCGGCCGGGGTCGATCGTGAGATCGGCCCCATCCAGCAACGTGCGGCCACCAAGGCGAATGGTGACACCGGAAATAACCAGCAGCGACATGGTGGGACGGGAGACCGTGAAGGAAACGCGATGGGCGCTTACACTATCGCGTCGTCCCGCGCCACGGAACCATTGGGCCGGCGCGGATGCCGGTCGCGGTCAGACGGGCGGCTTCGCACCCGCCGCCGCGGCGGCGCCCTTGTTGGTATAGGCGTTGACGAGGCCCGCGATATCCGTGGCGGTCGTCTGCGCGGCGGTTTGCAGCCCGGAGTTCTCCGGCCAGACCAGACCGACCACGCCGGCCGCCAGCAACGGCGCGGCGCCGGCCCAAGTGATGGCGCCGGACATGACGGAAAGCAGCGTGCCGGCGAGGATCATGAACCCATGGCCCGTCGTCACCTGGCCGAGCCAGGATTTTAACGAATTGATCATAATATGTTCTCCTTAAAGACCGCGGGCGGTCCGCGTTTCAGGAAATTCGTCTGGTTTCCAGATCGCGTCAAGGTAATAAGACCTATATCGCCCTCGCTCCGTACGCATTAGGTTCTCGTTTGGGACCCAGACGAGTCCAACCCTGGAGCGCGCCATGAAAATCACCGCCGTCGAGACGTACTGGACCCGGATCCCCTTCGACATGGGCGGCAAGCCCGCCGTCATGGGCGGCCTCAACTGGCAGACCATGAACTCGGTCTGGCTGCGGATCGTCACCGATCAGGGGTTGGAGGGGTGGGGCGAAGGATTTGGCCACGCCTCGGCCGCCACCACGATGACGGTGTTGAACAGCCAGCTCGCGCCGGCGCTGCTGGGCCAGGACGCGCGTGACATCGCCGGGTTGCGGCTGCGCCTGAGCAAGGCATTCCACGGGTCCGGCCGCAATGGCCCGCATGTGTTCGCGCTCTCGGCGCTGGACATCGCGCTGTGGGACCTCGCCGGTAAGGCGGCGGGCCAACCGTTGTGGCGGTTACTCGGCGGCACGCCGGTGGCCTCGATGCCGAGCTATGCCAGCCTGCTGCGCTATGGCGAGGTGAGCCTGGTCGCCGCGGCCTGCGAGCGTGCGATCGGTCAGGGCTACCGCGACATCAAGCTGCACGAGATCACCGTCCCCGAGGTCGCCGCCGCCCGCGCCGCGATCGGTCCCGAGGCGAAGCTGATGGTCGACACCAATTGCCCGTGGACCGTCTGGCGGGCGATCGAGATGGCGCACCAGATGGAGCCGTCCGGCCTGACATGGTTCGAAGAGCCGGTCTGGCCGCCGGGCGATCACGAGGGTCTCGCCCGCGTGCGCCTGGAGGGCGGGTTGCCGATCGCCGCCGGGGAAAACGCCGCCGGCCTGCATGACTTCCGCGCCGCGTTCGAGGCTGGCGCGCTGGATGTGGCGCAACCCAGTGTGATCAAGATTGGCGGGCCGTCGGCGATGGTGGAGATCGCCGCGCTGGCGAAGGCGTTCGGCGTGCGCGTGGTGCCGCACAACGCGTATTTTGGCGCGGGGTTCCTGGCGTCACTGCATTGCAACGCCGCGCTCGCTCCCGATGCGCCGTTCGAGCGCCTGTTCATCGATCTGGAAGCCAGCCCCTATCACGAACTGGTAGTCGCCCGGGACGGACGCGTAACGGTGCCGGACGGTCCCGGTCTGGGCCGCGATCCGGATATGTCAGTGCTGCAACGGTATCAGGTGGCGGAACCCGGTATCCACCGCGTTTAAGCGCTGGCGGGGCAATCGCCTGCACCTGAGAAAGCGCCGGGGTTTCAACCCCGGACCCCGACCAAGGGGCGCTGCCCCTTGGATCCCCGCCAAGGGCAGTGGCCCTTGGAACCATTCATTTTGGTTGGGGAATGGGAGAGGGCCGACACGGACGTTGATCGGTCACGGTCGGCCCTCTCCCATTCCCCAACCAATGGACAGATTGCAAAGGGCCTCGCCCTTTGCTGGGGTCCAGGGGCAAAGCCCCTGGCGGGTTCGAGGGCGGAGCCCTCGCGCTTTCTCAGGTTCAGCCGATTGCCCCGTCGCGCTTGACGGACGCGCGCGTGGCGCGGAAAGCTGGGACGACGTCCAAGGAAGCACACCCATGCCCGACGATTTGCGCCCACGCGATATCAGCGACATGCCAGCGCAACGGCCGCTCGCGCCGCGCTCGGTGGCCGAGGCGCGTGGCCGGTTCTTCAACACCGGCAACGCGTTCAACATCGTCAACCCGCCGGTGCCGGATCACGCGTTCGTGGAAGAACCCCGCCGCGCGCTGGATGACGCGACCCCGACCGGCCTGATCGCCTGCGATCTGTCCACCGTGCTCGGTTGTCCGTTTCCCGCGACCTCGCCGCTGATCCTGGCGCATTACGGCCGGATCAGGGAAGGCGAGACCCTGACAACAGACTTCGTCACCAGCGGCACCATCATTTATGTCATAAAAGGCGCCGGCATCACCGTTTGCGGCGCGGAACAAATCGCCTGGTCCGCCGGCGATGTCTTCGTGTTGCCGGGCGGGATGCCGGCGTCGCACACCGCCGAAACGACCGCGGTTTTGTGGCTGGTGACCAACGAACCGCAACTGGCCTTCGAACATCTCCGCGCGCCCGCCCTTGGCCACGCCCCGACCGACCTGGTGCACTATCGCGGCGAGGAAATCGACCGTCAGATCGCGTTGCTGTACGAGGTCGGGCGGAATGCGACGATCGCCGGCTCGGCGCTGATTTTCTCGACGGAGCGGCAGGAGGCGACGCGCAACATCCTGCCCACGCTGACGGCGGCGATGAACTCCTTGCCCGCGGGATTCGTGCAGCCGCCGCATCGGCATAACTCGGTGGCGGTGTCGCTGATCATTCGCGGCGAAGCTTGCTTTTCCATCATCGACGGCAAACGCAAGGACTGGTCCCCCTGGGCCACCACCATCACGCCGCCGGCGTCGGTGCACTCGCATCACAATGGCGGAACGGAGCAGGCGCGGTTCCTGATCATTCAGGACGGCGGGATTTATTATCACGCCCGCGCCATGGGGTTCGAATTCGCGGAGCAACCGGCATGACAATCACCGTTCGCAAGTTACATCCCGCGCTTGGCGCCGAAATCCGCGGCGTCGATCTGCACGCGCCGATGGACCCGGAAACATTTCGAAATGTTCACGATGCGTGGATGCAACATCTGGTGGTGGTATTTCCCAACCAGCCGATCACCGACGAGGAACATGTCGCCTTCACCCGGTATTTCGGCGAGCCGGAGATCTTCCACCAGACGATCATTCGGTCCCGCGCGGTGCAGGAGATCTTCCGGGTCTCGAACGTCGACGACGACGGCAATCTGATGCCGCCCTCGCATCCGACGGTACGGCAGGTGTCGCTGGCGCAACTCTGGCACACCGACAGCAGTTACCGGGCGATGCCGTGCGTCGGTTCGTTGCTGCATGGCGTGGAAATCAGCCGGACCGGCGGTGAGACCCAGTTCATCAACATGTACATGGTTTACGATGAACTGCCGGACAGTCTGCGGCGTCAGGTGGACGGCCGCCGCGCGCGGCACGATTTCGGCAACCTGCACCGGCTCAGCGAACTGAAGCCGCTGACCGAGGCGGAGAAAGCCGCCATGCCGCCGGCGTGGCAGCCGATGGTGCGCCGCCACCCGGTCACCGGCCGCGAGTCGCTGTATATCAGCCCGATCTATAACGACGCGGTCGAGGGCCTGGACGACGAGACGGCGCGCCGCCTGATCGAGGACCTGACCGCGTTCGCGGCGCAATCGCGCTTCATGTACAAGCACCGGTGGGAACCTGACGATGTGTTGATGTGGGACAACCGTTGCACGATCCACGCTGTCACGCCGCACGATCCCACCGAACGCCGCGTCATGCACCGCACGACGATCGTGGGCGATCAGCCCGTGCTCGCCGTCTGACCGATTGGAGGCTTCCGCAATGACCACACCCATCGTGCTGCGCCATCCCGTTCCGCGCCCAGAATGGCTCGGCAAATTGACTGAGGACATTCTGGAGCCGGAGCTGCCGATCATCGATCCGCACCATCATCTGTGGGATCACCCCGGCAACAAATATTACCTCGATGAATTGCTGGCCGACGTGAACAGCGGTCACAACATCGCCGCGACGGTATTTCTGCAGTGCTTCTGGGCGTATCGCACCAGCGGCCCGGAGGAAATGAAGCCGGTTGGCGAAACGGAATTCGTCGCCTCGGTCGCCGCCGAGGCGGAGCGGCGCGGAACCCGGACGCGGATCTGCGCCGGGATCATCGGCCATGTCGATTTTCGGATCGGCGACCGGGTGAATGAGGTCCTGCAAGCGCACGCGGCCGCCGGCGGCGGGCGGTTCCGCGGCATCAGACAGGTCACCGCGCGGCATCATCGCATCCTGGCCAGTATCGCCACACCGCCCACCTTCGGACTGATGGCCGACCCGGCGTTTCGCCGCGGCTTCGCCTGGCTCGGCCGGCACGGGCTGAGTTTCGACGCGTGGTTGTATCACACTCAGATCGATCAGTTGGTTGATCTCGCGCGCGCGTTCCCCGAGACGCCGATCGTGTTGAACCACGCCGGCGGCCCGCTTGGGGTCGGACCGTATCGCGGCAAGCGGGACGAGGTGTTCGCGGCCTGGCGGGCGGCGATGCAGACGCTTGCCTCGTGCCCCAACGTCCATGTGAAACTGGGCGGGTTGGCGATGGTGGTGAACGGCTTCGACTTCCACGAGAACATCCTGCCGCCGTCATCCGGTGAACTGGCCAATGCGTGGCGTCCGTGGATGGAAGCCTGCATCGAGGACTTCGGCGCCAGGCGTTGCATGTTCGAGAGCAATTTCCCGGTCGATAAGGGGATGTGTTCGTATCCGGTGCTGTGGAACGGCTTCAAACGCATCGCCGCCGGCGCGTCCGCGACGGAGAAGACGGCGCTGTTTCATGGCACGGCGGAGCGGTTTTACCGGCTGGGGTAAAAAGCGGGCGCGCGCACGGCAATTCAGGACTGCACGGCCGCTTTCCTTTCCCCCGTCACGGCCGCTTTCCTCTCCCCCGTCATGGCCCGGCTCGACCGGGCCATCTGGCGCGGCACGATGGCTGCCCCAGGTGGCCCGGACGAACCGGGCGATGACGATAGGTGGGGCGGGTGCGGACGGCGAGCCGTCAACCAACCTCGAACCAAAAATCCAACACGTCGCCTTTCCGCTGCTCGGCGAATTTCGTGACAACACGAGTGCCGATCGCGAGTTTCTCCGCCGCCTCCCGCGGGTTGGTCAGATCGACGCCCTTGAAATAGCCGCCAAGCGCGGTATCCGCGCCATCCAGCAGCACATAGCCAAACGCATAAGGCGGTGGCGGCAGATTGTTGAACTGCTCGTAGACGAACGTGAACGCCTCGATGCGGCCGCCGGGCCCAACTTCCACCCACTCCGTCGTCGGCAACAGCGTTTCATCCGAAAACGCTCTGGGCGGCACCAGCACCCGGTTCGTCTTCGCGCAACGCCGGCCAAATATCTTGCCATTGTCACGGATCTGGGTGAAGAAATAACTCGCCGTTTCGCCCAGAGCGTGATCGTAGGTGATGTTCCAGACTTCCTGGCGGCCGAGAAGTTCCATCCGACTCTCCTGATTGCTCATGCCTCGATCACCATCGTGCCGAAGATCTGGTGATCGCCGCCATTGCCGCTGGCGATGCCGACCCGCGCACCATCCACCTGATGCGCGCCCGCCCTGCCCCACACCTGCAACGCCGTCTCCGCCACCCGCGCCATCGCCGTGACCGCGATCGCATTGGTGCACAACGTCCCACCCGAGGGATTGACCGGGATCCGCCCGCCAAGTTCGAACTCGCCGTCCCGCACCCGCTTGATCGACTCGCCCGATTTCGCGACCAGCCGGGCAGCGTCGATCGCGTGATACTCCGTGTTGCTGAACGGCGCGTAAAGTTCCGCGACATGCACCTGCTTCGCCGGATCGGTGATGCCGGCCATCCGGTAGGACTGCGCGAACGAACGGCCCAGCGCATAGGCATCCGCGTGCTCGGCCGTCGGATTGTTGCCCATCCGGTCGCCCATCCAGTAAGTTTCCGCCCGGCAGGCGACACCGGTGATCCAAACCGCGTCGAGCTTATTGTCGCGAATGAACCGTTCCGAGGCCAACACCATCGCGGCACCGCCCGAGGATTGCGGGCAGCAATCCATCAATTTGATCGGCCAGGAAATGATGCGTGATTCCATCACCTCGTCGATCGTCACCACCTTGCGCAGATGCGCCCGAGGATTCAATGACGCGTGGCGGCGGTTCTTCACCGTCACATACGCCATGTCCTCCTCGGTCATGCCGTAGCGCCGCATGTACCGCACCGCCGACATCGCCAGCATGTTGATGGTGCCGAGCGGCAAGGCGCGCTCGTAGGCCGGATCCCAGATCTTGTTCAATACGGTTTGCGAATCGCCGCACTCACCGACCTTGTCCGCCCCCGCGGTCAGCACGACGTCGCACACGCCGGACGCGATATGATAATACGCCGCCGTGACCGAGGAGATGCCGGTCGCCCCGCCGGTATTGACGCGCAGGAACCGCTTGTTCCGCCCGCCGACCGCGTCGACGCCAAGCCGTTCCGCGTTGCCGATCCCGACCATCGCGTCGGGCGACAACGAATAAACCACGGCGTCGATCGCGTCGAAATCCAGTTTCGCGTCCAGCATCGCCGGCACCACGGCCTCCCGCACCAGGTCGGGATAGCTGGCGTCGTCGCGGCGCGAGCGAAAGTTCGACTGGCCGATGCCGATGATGCCGACCCGATCGCCGCTCATGGGACCGCTCCCAATACGATGGCGGATTGATATTGCATCGCGAAGCCGCTGCCGGCATGCGCCAGACCCAACCGCGCGCCCTCAAGCTGGTGCGGACCGGCGCGGCCGCGGACCTGGTTGGCGATTTCCGCGATGCGGATCAGGCCCGTGCAGAACACCGGATTGAAGGT
>Ga0181536_10003839_pt1 | contig 16205 bp, 15 predicted proteins | sample PEATcosm2014_Bin_41_FD_121105 | JGI IMG/M metagenome (GOLD analysis project Ga0181536, IMG submission 121105) | Peatland microbial communities from MTU Mesocosm Facility, Houghton, MI, USA - PEATcosm2014_Bin17_60_metaG | ecosystem: Environmental > Terrestrial > Soil > Wetlands > Peat | place... | reverse complement strand
TCATCGTTATCCTCCAAGGTCACTACCTGGAAGTTTATGCGATGAACGCCTCCAGACACCACCAGGGATACCAAGGGCGAAGCCCTTGACTAGCTTGCTGGCGCGGACTTCAGTCCGCGCTCCAGTTTCCTGCTACTCTGAAGCGCATGACAACCCTCATCGACCTGAGCCATACGGTGGAGCATGGCTTGATCACTTACAGGGGTCTGCCCGCACCGATCGTCTGCGACTTCCTGAGCCGGGAAGAGTCGCGGCGGATCTATACCGCGGGGACGGAATTCCATATCGGCAAAATCGAAATGGTGGCCAATACCGGCACCTATGTGGACTCGCCGTTTCACCGCTACGCCGATGGCCAGGATCTCTCCGAACTGCCGCTGGAGTCGCTCGCGGACCTGGAGGGCATCCTGGTGCGCCACGCCGGGCGCGCGATCGGCCGCTCCGCATTCGGCGATTTGGATCTGCGCGGCAAGGCTGTGCTGGTGCACACCGGCTGGGACCGGCATTGGGCCACGGATCGATATTTCGAAGGCCATCCGTTCCTGACGGCGGAGGCGGCGCGGCACATCGCCAAATCCGGCGCCGCACTGGCAGGCATCGATTCGCTGAATATCGACGATACGGCCGATCTGTCGCGGCCGGCGCATTCGATCCTGCTGCGCGCCGGCATTCCGATCGCCGAGCATCTCTGCAACCTCGAATCGCTGCCGGCGCGAGGTTTCCGGTTTTTCGCCGTGCCGGTAAAGGTGAAGCGCTTCGGCACCTTCCCCGTGCGGGCCTTTGCGATACTGTAGGCCGTGCTCGGCACGGCGCTGGAGTTTCTACATTCGATGAGCACAGCAAGGGAGGGCGGGCTTCAGCCCGCGCGGGGCTTTAGCCCCGCTCTTCGGCGAGCGAAGCTCGCCCACGGCGAACTTCAGTTTGCCGTCTGTCGGCGGAAGCCGACAGGGGACAGACCGGAGGTCTGTCCAGGCCGTGCTCCGCACGGCGACAGAATCAGGATGAGCCGACCACGGCGCCGTACCTGCAGGGAGTAAAGGCCGTGGTCGTCTTTGGCGTCCGTGTCGGCGCGATTTCGGTCACCTTGGGGTCGCCCGGAATGCGTGAGTGTTGCCGTTTATCGTGCCATAGCCCACGATCTCTCCAGCATCGTTGATCGCTTCGGCAGCCTGCAGATACCAACCCGAATCCGCCGGGATGAGGGTGTTCAGGTCCACCGGCACTTTGTCTTGCCAGATGAGGGCGCGTGAGCTGAAGGTGGTCCCATCGATCGAAAAGCCCACCACCTCGCCTCTGTCGTTAATGGTGTTGCAACAGGGGGCCACGGTCACGATGGCTCCGGGAAAAATGCCGAGGTCCTGCATCCCTTTATCCCTGGTCCACAGGAAGGTGTGAATGTTGCCGTCTAGAGACGATTGCGCCCCGCCGACCACTTCACCTCGGTTATTGATGGCGTCGGCAACGTTTAACGTGCCTCCCAGGCTGCCGAGGTCGATGGCCGAGCCGTCCTTTTCCCACAGCACGGCGTGCGGCCCACCCGGGTTGGGGGGAATTGTGGTGTTCGAGCACAAACCAGACGAGCCGACCACTTGCCCGAGGTCGTTGATCCCGAAAGCGAATCCGACGGTGTCGCCACTAAGCGGAGAGAGTTCATGGATCTCGCCCCTCGGTCCCCATAGCACGGCTTCAAAACGCAGAACTTGAGAAGGCGTTGCGCAGGTTGAGTCGGGCGTGCCATTCTCCGCAAACCCGACTACCTGGCCTCGATCGTTCAGGCCAAAAGCGTTGGCGTTGTTGCCGCCCGCCAGGTTGGGAAGCGCCGTCAGCGCCCCATTTCTCCAAATGGCCCCCAGGCATTGACGGTGAGTGCCGTACTCGCAAAAGTCTTCCCCATTTGGATCCATCTGGGAAGTCTCCGAACCAACCGCCGCCTCGCCGTTCCAGTTAGGCCCGTCCGCACCGCTGTTGCAGGCGGGGCATGCCGGTCCGTCCAGTGTGCCGAGGTCGTGCAAGTGGCCGCCGCCATACCAAAGGAAGGCGTGTTGGGGGCCCCCGCTAGTCAGGTTCGAGGACCCGGCCACCCAGCCCGCATTGTTCATGTCAAAAGCGTTGCTATTCGTCCCGTTCCCGCCCAGCGTGCCGAGGTCGGTGACGGTATAGCGCGGCGTCTGTGCCATTGCAAACACGGTGAGCAAGCCGCTCGCCGCAATCGAAGTCAAGATCGTTTTCATGTTAAGTTCCCTCCACTCTGAAAAGGCGCAGAATGCGGCACGGGCGGATCATCAGCGGCGGTATAATTCATAGGCGATGCAGAGGGCGTCACAAGCTGGTGAACCGGCTGCGGAGGACATCAGCACGCTGCTCCGCGCCTGGAGCGACGGAGACCAGAGCGCGCTGGAGCGGCTGACCCCTGTCGTTTACGACGAGCTCCACCGCCTGGCGCGCCGCTACATGAAAGGCGAGCGCTCCGGCCACAGCCTCCAAACCACGGCCCTGGTCAATGAAGCCTACATGCGGCTGGTGGATTACGAGCGCATGCAGTGGCAGAATCGCGCCCACTTCTTCGCCGTTTCCGCGCAGTTGATGCGGCGCATCCTGGTGGAGCATGCACGCCGCCACAACCTGAAACGCGGAGGCGGTGTGCAGCACGTCTCGCTCGACGAAGCTGCCATGGTGGACGGTGACCAGGACGCGGACCTGGTGGCGCTGGACGACGCCATGAACGGATTGGCGCGGATCGACCCACGCAAGGTGCAAGTTGTCGAAATGCGCTTCTTTGGCGGGCTCAGCGTCGAAGAGACGGCCGAGGTGCTCAGAGTATCGCCCGTCACCGTGAAGCGCGACTGGAGGGCGGCCAGGGCTTGGCTCTACCGCGAACTGACCGGCGGGACTGACGATGGACTCCGAACGATGGAAACAGGTTAACGAAATCCTGCAGTCGGCGCTGGACCGTCCGCCCGAAGAGCGCGACGCGTTCCTGCGGTCCGCATGCGCGGGCGACCAGACGCTGGAGCGGGAAGTCCGTTCCCTGCTGGCGTCGGATGAGCGGGCAGGGAAGTTCCTGGAGGATCCAGCGATAGAAGTGGCGGCGCGAGCGGTGGCTCGCGGGGATGGCGAAGACGGGCAGGAGGTCCCGATCGGGCGGACCGTTTCGCATTACCGCATCGTGGAGAAGTTGGGCCACGGCGGCATGGGCGTGGTCTATAAGGCCGAGGACACCCGGCTCCAGCGCTTTGTCGCTCTCAAGTTCCTGTCCGGCGAGTTCGCCCGGCACCCGGAGGCCTTGAATCGCTTCCGGCGCGAGGCCCGCGCCGCTTCCGCTTTAAATCACCCGAACATCTGCACGATTTATGACATCGGCGAGCAGGACGGCCGCTCCTTCATCGCCATGGAGTTCCTGGACGGAACTACGCTGAAGCATCGCATCGCCGCGCGCCCCCTGGAAATCGAGGCGCTTCTGTCGTTGGGCAACGAAATCGCCGAGGCGTTAGACGCGGCTCACTCGGCGGGGATCGTCCACCGCGACATCAAACCCGCGAACATCTTCGTGACCGGGCGGGGTCATGCGAAGGTTCTCGACTTTGGACTGGCCAAAGTCGATCCCGCCTCCGACCATCGAGCCGGCCCCGCCGCAGGTGCGGGCGCGGGCGCCACGGCGCAACCCACCGTCACGATCGAAGACCAAGCCACCAATCCAGGGCGCGCGCTGGGGACGGTGCCATACATGTCGCCGGAGCAAGTCCGCGCTCAACCTTTGGACGCGCGCACGGATTTGTTCTCGTTCGGGGTGGTGCTCTACGAAATGGCTACGGGCAAGCTGCCCTTTCGCGGAGAGAGCTCGGGGATGGTTTTCGATGGCATTCTGAATCGCGATCCTGTGCCCCCCGTGCGTCTGAATCCCGGCGTGCCGGCGGAGTTGGAGCGCATCATCGACAAGTGCCTGGAAAAAGATCGCAACCTGCGCTACCAGCACGCTTCGGAGATTGCCGCCGACCTTCAGCGCCTCAAGCGGGACACGGGGCAACCTGCGGGCCCGGGCCGGGTGACAACCGCCCCGCAGCCCAAACGCTGGAAGGCGATTGCCGCCGCCGCGGCAGTGATGGCGCTATTCGCCGCCGGTTACTTCTATTTCCACCGCGCGCCAAAACTCACGGACAAAGACACCATTGTGCTCGCCGATTTCGTAAACACGACGGGTGACCCTGTGTTCGACGGGACGCTTCGCCAGGGGCTGGCGGTAGAGCTTGAACAGTCGCCTTTCCTCAGCCTCGTCTCCGAGCAGCGTATCCGGAAGACACTGCTCCTGATGAGTCGCCCGGCGGATGCGCCTTTGACTCCGGACCTCGCCCGGGAAATCTGCGAACGAACCGCCAGTACCGCGGTCCTGGATGGCTCGATTGGCAGACTCGGAAACCAGTACGTTTTGGCGTTGCGCGCCCGGAACTGCCGCACAGGCGACGTTCTCGACGACGAGCAGGGGCAAGCCGCCAGGAAAGAGGACGTTTTGGCTGCCCTCAGTCAAATCGCCGGCAGATTTAGAATCCGAATCGGCGAATCGCTGGCCACGGTCGAAAAGCACGATACTCCCCTCGCCGAGGCAACCACACCATCGCTCGAAGCCTTGAAGGCCTATAGTACGGCCTTGCAGGTCTGGTCCTCCACCGGGCCTGGCGCGGCTGTGCCCCATCTCGAGCGCGCGATTGGGATCGACCCCCAATTCGCGATGGCCTATGCATGGCTCGGGCGCATGTACAGCGAGCTTTGGGAGCCTGCCCTCGCAGCGGAGAGCGCCGGCAAAGCCTATCAGTTGCGGAATCGCGTCAGCGACCCGGAGCGATTTTTTATCATGGTCCCTCACGATCTGGACGTAACGGGAAACCTGGAAAGGGCCCAACAGACCGCCGAATTGTGGGCCGAAACCTATCCGCGCGACGTCAGGCCCCGCGGATACTTGTCCTGGATTTGCCAGCAACTCGGCAAGTATGACCAGTCGATCGAAGAAGGCAAGAGAGCGGTCGATCTCAATCCGGACTTTCCCTCCGGCTACAACAATCTTGCCTGGGGCTATGTGCTATCGGACCGCCTGCTGGAGGCCGAGAACACTATGCGGCGAGCCTCAGAGCGCAAAGTCGCATTCCTCGAGTTTCCGATCATGCGATATTACATCGCTTTCTTGCGGGGCGACCAGGCGGGAATGGGGCGGGAAGCGGCTCTAGCTGAGGCGAATCCCGACGTGCGAGACTGGGCCTTCCACGCGGAGGCTTCCGTCCTGGCCTATTCGGGTCACTTGCAAGAGGCCAGGAGGAAATCGCGCCAGGCAGTGGACCTGGCCCAGCAGACGCCGCACAGGCGCGAAAACGCGGCGACCTACGACGCTGGAGCGGCAGTGCGCGAAGCCTTTTTCGGGAATGCGCGAGAGGCAAGACGTTACGCCGCGGCGGCGCTCGACCTCTCCAAGGGCCGGGATGTGGAGTACGGCACTGCGTTCGCGCTGGCCCTCTCCGGGGATGTGGCGCAGTCCCAAGCGCTGGCGAGCGATCTGGAAAAGAGATCGGAGGATACATACGTCAGATTCAACTACCTGCCAACTCTTCGGGCGCTTTGGGCGCTGAGCCATGGCGATTCTTCCAGCGCCATCGATCTGCTGCAAATCGCGGCTCCCTATGAGCTCGCCGTATCGGGTAGCGGGTCTGGTATCTTCGGAAACCTCTATCCTGTGTACTTGCGCGGCCAGGCCTTTCTGTTGGCGCACCGGGGCCTCGAAGCCGCCGCGCAATTTCAGAGAATCCTCGATCACCGCGGCATTCTTTTCGCCGATCCAGTAGGCGCAGTGGCGCGCCTGCAACTGGCGCGAGCGTTGGTTTTGTCCGGGGATACGGCCAAGGCAAACACCGCCTACCAGGACTTCCTCACCCTCTGGAAAGACGCCGACCCCGGCATCCCGATCCTCATCCAGGCCAGGGCGGAATACGCCAAGCTGCACCCGGCCGCCAGCGCGACGAAGTGAGGTTTAACGCCCATGCCCCGCCCAGAGGGCATCCCGGCTAAAACTCCGCCTTCCATCCTTCAGTGCAGGATTTCCAGCGCCTTGAGAATCTGCGGGTCGCGCTGAGCTTCCACTTCGTCGCCCTTTTCCACCCCCAGCGCCAGGTTGAAGATTTCCGCCTTCAGCCGGTTGGTGACGAATTCGCGCTCGACGGACCACTCGTTCACGCCGGGCTGGATGTTGCGCTGCGAGAGGAACACCTGAAAATCGTCGAGCAGCGCGGGAGTCACTTCGAAGTCTTCCGCGATCTTGTGATCGGCCACATAGCCGGTGGCGAAAGTGGTGAAGGAGCCGCTGGCCTCCAGTACGGCCCGCAGACGCGTGACGCCGGCCGGTTCCACGACGTAGTCGGGCACGATGCCGCCCCCTCCGGTGACCTTGCGGCCTGCGTCGGTGTGAAACTCGGATGTGCCATTCGGGTGGGCGGTGGCGGCAGCCAGCGCGAACTGGGAAGAGTCCAGCGGTTTCTGAATGGAGCGTCCGCTGGGCGTGTAGTAGAGCGCGGTGGTCAGCGCCAGTCCCGTGCCCTCGGAAAGCGGATAAACGCTCTGGACCAATCCCTTGCCGAAGCTGGCCTCGCCGACGATGGTGGCCCGGTCGTGGTCCTGCAGGGCGCCGGCCACGATCTCCGAGGCGCTGGCGGTCCTTTCGTTGACCAGCACGGCCAGCGGGAACTCGTAGGGAGTGGCCCCGGCCGGAACGTCTTCGGATTTCTCGGCTACGTTGCGGCCGCGCACCGTCACAATTCTCGCGCCGGGCTTGAGAAACAGGGCCGCGGTTTCGAGCGCCGACGTCACCAGGCCGCCGGGATTCTTGCGCAGATCGAGCACCAGCCCCTTGAGATTGCGGCCGCCGAGATTTTCGATGGCGTCCCTGATCAGCCTGCCGGTCTTTTCATCGAAGCTGGAAACACGCAGGTAGCCGATGCCGGGTTTCAGTAAGAAGGCGCGCTCCACGCTGGGTGTCTGCATCTCCTCCGGCGTGAGGACGAAGTTCAGGAAGCGCGCGTTGCCCGGCCGCCGGACCACAAGCTGGGCCTGCTGCTGGCGCGATTGCGTGAGCAGGGCGATGAGTTGCTCCATATCGAGGCGGCTAAGCTGGTAGCCGTTGACCGCCAGGATCTCGTCGCCGGGCGCCATGCCCGATTTCGCCGACGGCGTGCCGGGCATCGTTTGCAGCACGATCACGCGGCCGGGCAGCACCGACACCACGCTGCCGAATCCTTTGTCGGTGGAGGTCTGGAGTTTCTTGAGCTGCTCGAACTGGCCGGGATCGAAGAACACGGAGTGCGGATCGAGCCGCCGGAGCATGCCCGGAATGGCGCCTTGAAAGAAGGCTTGCTCGGCGGAAACCGGTTCGGCCGCGTTATCTTCGACGATGGCGTAGGCTTCGGTGATGCTTTTGATGCTGGACTCCAGTCCGTCGTCCAACGCCAGGGACGACAGGCATACCAAGAGTGCGAGCATCGCGGCCCCACGGAGATGATTGCGCATGCGGTTGTGGTATATCCATCTTAGCGCGGCAGCTTACCGGGTCCTCGCCTGGAAGCTCGCGGCCCGCCGCAAACCCGCCGCCCGGCCCATGCAGCAACGCAACGTTAGGAGTTGTCAGCTTGAGGCTGTGCAGACGAGCCGTCTCTCCGCCAATCGCCGTTTCCGCGCCGCGTCTGCCGCCGCCGCATTGCGACCGGTAGCCAACTACACGCTCATGTGGAAGGCGGATTCCCAGACGCAAGCGCGGACATTTGTCCCGGGGGCGTCAGTCGTTCTGCCGATCCGATGATCCAATGCTCGAGGTCCAACTCAGGAATGTCGGCAGCCTTTGACACCAAGAACATGAGCCCGCAAATGTTTGGTTCGGGCGGCCACCCCGGCGTTAGCCCATGGCAACCCCTTTACCGAGGCAGCAGCTCAGAGAACGACCGGAACGCCATTTGAAAACGGTGCTCTTCGAGGGTCGCTTTGGCCTCATCCGCCACCGCCACCGTGATCAACCCAGCCTGAATGCTCAGCACGTAAATGCCGGGAGTATTCAGTATCCGCCCTTCTCCAAGGCGCCTCCTCGCCTCTCTAAGAAATACTCTTTTCTCGTCGCAAGCCACGATCCAGCCGCGCATCTCCGCAAGCGCGAGACAGGAGGATTCGCCAGCGCCGAGAACCTGGCGCAATTCCGCATAGAGGGCCAGTTCTTCCGTGCTCGATATCGACTCGCGCCGAATGTGCCCCGCGGTGATCGCTTCAGTGACGATCCGCTGCTGCACGGGGTGGAGAATCTCTGCTAAAACCTCGTCAAGTATCACGAACCGGAAACCCGGCAGGCCGCCGAGCAACGCGAGATGGCCAGTGTGGATCAGATTGATCAAGATGCTCGTGTCGGTTACAACAACCGTCCGCACCGCCGCAACCGACACTAGACCCCCGACGGGAGCAGCGCATCAGCCGGCTCGCCGGCATCAAGCCCGAGGCTCCGGACTACCCGCTCTACCTCCTCCGTCGTCGCGCCGAGCTGATTCGCAATCTCGAACAGCTTCCGCCGGCTGATCTTGTCGCGCCGGTACGCCTCCAGCGCGAGCACCAAATAACGCCGGTAGAACTCGTCAACATTCTCGGCAGCGGAGGCCTGTGGCAGGCCCAGAACCCCCGCAAGCTCTTGGCTCAGGCCCTCCTGGTCCATCCGCTTCATCTCCCCGAACTGACTCTCCGTCAAAAGCCGCAGATTGAGTAGCCGGTACAGCGCCGACAACACACTGACTCCGAAGTGATGCGCCAGCTTCACCACATCATAGAGCTGTAGATCCTGGCTGCCTCCCGCGGTCCGGCTGTCGATCTCCACCACGCCGACCTCGTCATAAACGTCCGCGTGCAACCGGCTGCCGCTCCCTTTACCCATCCCGGCGACGAATTGCCTTACCCCATCCTCGGGCATCAGGAAACAGGCGGCGAATACATTGGCGCGCACCTCGATAAGGCTGGCCCGCTCCGACTCTTTGCTAACGTGTCCCATCTGCGCACGATCGAGCAACACATGCGCATACTCGTGGCACCAGGAGAAGCGCTGGCGCACGGGAGGATGGTCCCGATCCACAACCACGAACAAGCCCACATCCGGGTGGCTGATCGTGAGGCCCGAGATCCCCGCCGGCATCGCGATCAGGCCGGTCCGAATACCCTGCGCTTCAAGAAGGGAAGGAACGTCCCCCAAAGGCGAAGTCCCCAAGCCCAGGCGCCGGCGCTCTTCCTGTGCCGCCAACGTGCCGCTCTGAATCGCGTCCCATTTTGACCCCAGCGTGACGGATGGGTACGACGGAACGCTCGCGGTCGTCCGGCTAATCCTGAGGCTGGTTTCGAGATCCCGCAGTTGATGGCCCAGCGCCACACAGTCGCGTAGGGCCTGCTGAACGCCATCGCCCGCGCCATCGTCGGCGCGCAGCAGCACGGCCATCAGACTGTCGGAGCTGAATTCATCGGCCAAGAACTCGCGGATGTCGCGGGCGTAAAGATACGCCAAGTGCGACAACTCCAAGCCGGACACGGAACGGTTTCCCGATTCGATCTGCGCAATCGTCGCGCGCGCCATCCCCATCTCTTGCGCGACCTGCTCCTGCGTCGTCCCGCAGGCCTTCCGTGCCTGCTTCAGCCGCTTTCCGAGTTCGACCTGATCGATTGCCATGGTTGCTCACGCCACAAAAGGGAGGCCGCGTGGGGTACCGTAGTCTAGCATAATGTGCGAAATGTAGCCCGCGCCAAATCCTGCCACGAACCCCGCGAGGAATCGTAGGAGCCATTCCGCCAACAGGTGTCCAAGTGCGGCCAATACGTCTTCAGCCCAGATCTCCTGAGCGCGATGTCGGTCCGCCAAGCAACGTAGACCGTCCTGCCATGATCGTAGGTTACCAGCCCATAACAGCGATCCGGCCACAACTGGACAGATCCCATGTCCCATCGCGCGATGTCCGGGGTGAGACGGCGGGTCGAAAAGATCAGGTAGAACGGCGGCTGCCGTTCCGCCCCACCAACCTCCGAAGGCCTCGAGTGTAATATTTAAGCCGCCTTGATTCAGCGAGTTAGCGAAGGCGCAGGTGAGCCCTACCGGCGCTCCGACCGCGATGTGCGTGCAGTAGTCTGGCATATGACCTCCGCTACCAAACATATCATGATTTGCCAAAATTTGGAATAGGCGATATAATCTTCATGGAGGAAACACCTTAGCCTTCTCGGATACCTGCTGTCCGACATTCCGGCCGCGGAGGTCTATCAGCTTCACCGGGAACCGCCCAATTGGAAGTGGCAGACGAGCTCGGAGGGGGCCGAGTTCGTCATCGAAGAACCCGAAATAATCACTGGGGAGCCGGCGCTCGTCGTTTCGTTAAGCGCCACGATCATAAACAGCCGAGTGGAGGCCGTCTTAGGCAATCCCACTCTCTGGAAGATTTCGCATCCATCCCCTCATAACGACATTCTGAAAACGAGACGGCAGGCAGGCGCGTTCCGCACCGCTGCGCGCCGACTGATGGATCGCATCAAGGCCCGGCACGTACAGGAAGCGACGATTCATGTGTTCCCCGCGATGCCAGTTGCATTAGCGGTCGAACTCGGCCGAATTATCATGCCGAAGGCCGATCTCCCGCTGCGCATCTACGATGAAAACAGATCCACCGGGGGATTCTCGGCTGCTATCGAACTGATACCCTCGATGCTCCTGGCTCCTTAGATACAAAGTCCTTTTCCAGCAAACCGCGCGGGCTTGGTCAAATTGACCACTACTCAACTTTAAGAACACTACCCGCCGGCCCTCGCGCCAGTCACCAATCGAGAAAATCTCCTTCCCCCCTTGCTTTCAATCACTTGCCCAAAAACACGACCCGCTTCCCCCAAACCCTCCCCGTAACATGGAGGCGTGAGGTAAACATGGCCACAGAAGCTCAGATCAACGCCAACCGCCGGAACGCGCAAAAGTCTACCGGCCCCACCAGCGCCGAAGGCAAAGCCAAATCCAGCCGCAACGGCATCCCCCGCCCCCCGCGCACCAACCACCACCTGCTCGACGACGACGATCCCGGCGAACTTCTGCTCCTCCTCCAGGACCTCTTCAACCGCTTCCGCCCGGTCGGCGAGGGCGAAGAAAAACTGGTCCTGCGCATCGGCCTCGACCAATGGCGCTTGGACCGCGCCATCCCCCTGGAAGCCGGCATCTATCGCGACCGCTTCCAGGATGTCGCCGCCAAGGACAAGTCCGGCGAAAAACAGTACGCCAAAGAAAAGGAGTGGGCCGAGCAGGACGGCAAGCCCGCGCCGTCCCCGCCGGCCCCGCCCGATGAGGGCGACCTCCTGGCTCGCGCCTTCAACGTCGATTGCGCCGGTCCCAATTCCTTCACCAAGCTCGCCCGCTACGAAAGCCACCTGGAGCGCTCCATCGACCGCTGCCTCCGCCAGTTAAAGGCGTACCAGGCCGCGCGCAACGCCCCGGACGCCGGCCCCAAAGACCCGCAAGAACCTTCCAAAGCGCCCCCCGATCCCCCCTCAACGCCTTCCAAAACAGAGGATTACGAAGCGAACCCAAAAAATGGGGGGATGCACAATCGTGTCCACGCCGCAAAGCCGCACAACCACCAGCCGCCAATCACCAGCCACAGGCCAACGAGGCACAACCACCAGCCACCGACCACCAGCCACCAGCCACGGCGAGGTATGCTCGCCCGCCACGATCTTGGCCTTGATGCGGTCCACGTTGTCCATGGTGATGGTATTTTCGAGCGCGGCGGGCACCAGCACGTCGCACTTCAACTCCAGCAGGTCCTTATTGGAGATGAAATCGCAGCCGGGGAAGCCGACCGCGGTTCCGGTCTCATCCTTATACTTCATCACCGCTATGGGGTCGAGGTCCGCGCCGTTGTAGATGCCGCCCTTGGAGTCGCTGACGGCCAGGATGCAGGCGCCGTCCTCGTGCAACAGCTTGGCCGCGATGTGGTGCGCTCTCGGAAGCTCGAAGTCGCCGCTAGTCCACCCGGAAACGGATGATGCCGTATCATGGACGTATGGCGGAATTGGTATTTGAGGTTGTCCAAGAGCCCGATGGCGGTTATTGCGCCGAATGCCTGACGGAGAACATCTTTACGCAAGGGGATACCTGGGAGGAGTTGCGCAGGAACGTTATCGAGGCGACGAGCGCGTTCTTTTTTGACCGGCAGCGGCCCGAACTGGTTCGGCTTCACCTTGTCCGGGACGAAATCCTTTCTGTAGCATGAGGGTGCCACGCGACGTCTCGGGCGCCCACCTTGCCGACACCCTGTGCCGGCGATGGCAGTACACGACGGTGCACCAGGTCGGTAGTCACATCATCCTGGAAACCTCTGAGCCGTTTCACCAGCGGATTGTGGTTCCAGACCATGATCCACTTCGCCTGGGCACTTTCGTTTCGATTCTGCGATCGGTTGCCCGGCATAAAGGCGTCTCACGGGACGCGATTATCGCCACGTTGTAGAACTCCGCCCAGGTTTCGACGAATTCGGCTAGTGACGTCTTGCACCGTGTCACGCGGGTAGAATGGGTTTCGTCAATGGGTGATGTCGTGGCGCCGCGGCTACTTGGCTGGGTCGGTGCAAGTGCCGATGGGCTTCGGCCGATGCCAGGCCAGCGCAACGCCAATAGCCAAGCACGCGACCACGAGTGAGGAAAAGACGGCATCGTCGACTGGGTTAACAAAGATGCTCGCCCGGCCACCGCGTATCAACTCAATGAGGTCGGCTATCGTCAGGTAGACGAAGATCGCCGAACAGAACAAATAGATGACTGTGACGAGCGTCCATCCGAGCAGTGTGGGATAGGCGGCCTGAAACAGGCAAATCAGTGCGAGCCCGCCGTACCAAGGAAAAGCGCCTTCCTCGCCGCCCATGGCTCCCATGAAGAGTAATGGAAATGCTGCAACCAGGAGCACTGCGCGCCAGGGCTGCCTGCGCCTGGTCACTAGCGCGCGCAAAGTCTGATCTGGCATAACGTCATTTAGTGACCCAAGATTTTCGCACCGTCAAACCGGGGACCCTCAGGCCACGCGCAGCGATAACTCAAAGAAAGCCGCCCTCCAACTCAGGCGTTGGGGTGCGAGCTGTGGTTCTTAGTGCGGCCCTGCTGTAGAGTGGACAGACCACCAAAAACGATGGTCTGCCCCACAGAAAGAGCAGACAGGCCAGGAGGCCTGTCCTACTACGGGAAGATGCCCCGCACGCGCGTGGCTTCGGCGACGCGCGAGACGGCCAGGATGTAAGCCCCGGTCCGCATGTCGGTGCGATAGCTTTCGGCGGTGCCGTAAACTTCCTTGAAGGCCGCATTCATGGTCCGCTCCAGGTATTGGTTCACCTCGATCTCGGTCCAGAAGAAGCCGTACAGGTCTTGCACCCACTCGAAGTACGACACCGTGACGCCGCCGGCATTGCACAGGATGTCGGGGATCACCAGCACTCCGCGCGCGAACAGCTCTTTGTCGGCGCTGGGGGTGGTGGGGCCGTTGGCCGCTTCCGCCACGATCTTGGCCTTGATGCGGTCCACGTTGTCCATGGTGATGGTATTCTCGAGCGCGGCGGGCACCAGCACGTCGCACTTCAACTCCAACAGGTCCTTGTTGGAGATGAAATCGCAGCCGGGGAAGCCGACCACGGTGCCGGTCTCATCCTTATACTTAATGACGGCCACGGGGTCCAGGCCCGCGCCGTTGTAGATGCCGCCCTTGGAGTCGCTGACGGCCAGGATGCGGACGCCGTCCTCATGCAACAGCTTGGCGGCGATGCTGCCGGCGTTGCCGAAGCCCTGCACCACGGCGGTGGCTTTGGGGAGCGAGATGCCCTTGATCTCGCACGCCGCGCGAGTAGTGAACTGGCAGCCGCGGGCGGTGGCCTCGTTGCGGCCCTTCGATCCGCCCAGGCTGAGCGGTTTACCGGTGACCACGCCCAGTTCGGTGTGGCCATGGAACATGCTGATGGTGTCCATGAACCAGGCCATGGTCTGGGAATTTGTGTAGACGTCCGGCGCGGGAATGTCGCGGTCGGGCCCGATGATGGGCGAGATCTCGGTGGCATAGCGCCGGGTCAGGCGCTCCAGCTCGCCGAGCGAAAGCTGCTTGGGATCGACGCGCACGCCACCCTTCGCGCCGCCATAAGGGATGTTGACGGTGGCGCACTTCCAGGTCATCCAGGCGGCCAGGGCCTTCACTTCGTCCAGGGTGACGCCCGGGTGATACCGGATGCCGCCCTTGCCGGGGCCGCGGGACAGGTTGTACTGCACGCGGTAGCCTTCGAACACCTGAATTCGCCCGTCGTCCATGCGCACGGGGAGGGAAACAATCAATTGCCTCTTGGGTTGTTTCAGGATGGCTCGCAGTCCCGCATCCAGTTTCAGATGATCGGCCGCGGTGTCGAACTGCTCTTGGGCGATCTCAAATGGATTCAGGACCTCTTTGGTCATTACGGCTGTACTCATACTTTCTCCTTTTTCTTAGAGAGGGCTTGCGGTAACAAGCTCCTCGTGTTCCTGCACATGCCGGGCGATGGCCACCTGGTGAAGTGGCACATGGCGGCGGCAAAACTCACAGGCGCCGGCATCGGCATAATAGGTGGCGTCCAGCTTGGCCAGGTAGTAGAGCGGCAAAGATCCGAAGCCGAGGGTTTGCGGCGTCGGCTGATAGACCAGGACGGCCAGCGCCACCACCTGGGCGCCGCGGGATTCAAGCAACTGGCGGGCTTCGGTGAGCAGCATGCCGGAACGCAGCAGATCGTCGACCAGGACGACCTTTTCGCCCGCCACCGGCTCCAGAAATTGGCGGAAGCGCATGGGCGCGTGGCGGCCGTCTTTTTCGGCCCAATATACCTGGCCGGCGCGCAGCGCCTCGCAGAGTCCGTAGGCCACCGGCAGGCCGGCTGGCGTGGCCGAAACGATGGAAAGCTCGGGGATGATGGCGCGCAGCTCGGAGTTGGCGCGCAGTTTGCGGCTCAGCCCGACGCTGAGCGTTTTGGCGTTGCGGTGATGGCGCATGGCCAGCGCCGTTTCCAGGTTGATGTCCGTATGCAGGCCGTTAAGACACTCGAAGTGCCCATTTTGCAGGGCGCCGGTCTCGCGCAGGAGCGCCAGCACCTCATCTTGGGTGGGAACCAGTTCCATCGCTTTCCTGCCTTTCGGTGACGATTCTATATTATCAGAGGTTTTTGTCGTTATCCAGGGGAAAGTGGTGCTGCCGCGAAATTCAACGCAATTTTTCCTCGACGCTGCGGATTTTATCCTCAATGTGTTGCTCGCGGTCGGTGCGGGTGCCGAAGCGCAGGCTGGAGGTGATGCGCGGCGCGCCCATGGCGTGGACCACTTCGTGGCAGCGTTTGATGGCGGCGAATACGTCGTCCCACTCACCTTCGATGTTGGTGCCGTAGGCGTGCAGTTTGGTTTTGAGGCCGGCTTCGGCGAGCACCCGCTCGCAGGCGGCTACTTCTTTGGATACGGAAGTCCCGACGCCGATGGGGACCACGCAGAGGTCTGCGATGACGTTCATGGGGACCGCCTCCTGGCGGACATCCACAGTCTAGCAGTCCGTGGCGCACGCTTTAGCGTGCAGGGGCGAACTTCAGTTCGCCCTGCGGGACGTTAGTCCCGCTAGATCAGTGACTTGCGCAGTGGTTCTCTGGAAAGCGTGCAGGTGCGAACTTCAGTTCGCCCTGCGGGATGTTAGTCCCGCTACTAGATCGGTGACTTGCGCAATGGTTCTCTCCAAAGCGTGCTGCCGTGGGCTTCAGCCCACGCTGCCGCTGGTCATCCGAAGATGGCGAGCTGAAGCTCGCCACAGCACGCTCAAGCGTGCGCCCCTGCACGCTCAAGCGTGCGCCACGCCGCCCGCCAGAGTCATCGCCAGCACCACCACATTGCGATTGCGCGGAAGGGTGATGGAGCTCACGGTTTTGGCGCTATTCAGGTTGAAGGAATAGCCGTACAAATAAAGAATCCGGTTGTCTACGGTTCCCGCGCTGTTGTCGCGGTAGTTCATGGTCAGCGCTTGCGACTAGCCCAAGTTCGTCATCGGACCGTCGGATTCAGCGATTTTGGGACACGGCGCAGGAGCAAGTCCTGTGCCTGCAATGGCCGGTTTTGAAAATCGCGATGTAGTGTAGACCTACCCTCTTGTCCGG
>Ga0181536_10003837_pt1 | contig 16208 bp, 10 predicted proteins | sample PEATcosm2014_Bin_41_FD_121105 | JGI IMG/M metagenome (GOLD analysis project Ga0181536, IMG submission 121105) | Peatland microbial communities from MTU Mesocosm Facility, Houghton, MI, USA - PEATcosm2014_Bin17_60_metaG | ecosystem: Environmental > Terrestrial > Soil > Wetlands > Peat | place... | reverse complement strand
ATGGGAGCCCCAGGATCGAATCCAGAAGCGCAGATCCAAAAATATGCTGATCTAAGCGCGCACCCAGGGATGGAAAGTGGTCTTTGGGGGCGACATCGCGTTCTTACACGGCCTGGACCCGGACCGGACATCGCTGGGCTCTCAATCAGTGCAAACTTACATTACAACGGACGGCGGCAATCCTGGAAAGAATAAAAGCTGTCTGCTGGCGGCGAAAAGCGTTTACGCCGATCGCTCAGGTGAGCAATTTTGAACAGACTCGTCTCGGCTGAGGTGGAAGCGTTGAGTGTAAATGGCGACTATTGGAGGGAGCCATGCACTCGATAGTTCCATTCATCAGCAATACGGTGTTTGAACCGGCAGACATCAAGTTAATGTCTGATGCTTATAACAAGGCAGTCGAAGACGTTTACGGCTTCGGGCACCCCAATAAGATCGTTAGAAAGATGATCGCCGCCCGAATTATAACACTTAGAAACGGCGGCGAGCGCGACCTGGATCGATTGCATGAAAGGGCTCTTGCTGCATGTGGTTTCAGCCTGGATCGCGCTGGCTGGGAACCTCGTTAGAAGGCGGCAGTTAGACGGTAAGGCAATGTTAACCTTTGCGGTTCGGAATCTCGGACAATCGTAATCACCGATGGGTGAGCGAATGTTCGAAGTTACAAAATACGAGCCTCCGCAGATATTCGTGACAAGTCGTCGAACTGGCGAGACCTATATGTTTTTGGTTGGAGTCGACGGTGCCGTGACACACGATGGAGCATGCTTCGACCAAGGGGATGCTCGTCGGACTGCAATTGCGTATTTGGCTCAGCGACCGCGAGCCGCATAGCCGTCTTGAGGGCGCCGGACCGGCCATGACCCGGATCATCCTGGCATTTGCCTGCTGTATTGCCGTTGCCGCCTGCGCCACAGGGCAGAAGGTTGTTTGGACGAGAACGGATGGCCGCCCAGTGGTTCAGACTCTGCTCGAGATCGACCAAGCAGATTGTCGTGACGAAGTGCAGAAGGCAAACTCGTCCGGCAACAACGACAAGATTGGACTTTTGCGAGGGCAATCAAAGGTCGATGATAAATTTGCCGGCTGCATGGCGGAACGCGGCTATTTGGCGGCGAAATAATCAACAACCGCCTGTACGGTATGCTGCCACGCCGCCGAGCGCGGATATGAACTGCCGTCTTCCAATGCCGATTGCCATACGGAGCGGGTGCTGGTGGCGGTGAGGTTCGCCGTCAGAGGTTTTGTTGATCTAGATCAACGTCGGAATCGGTAGGTAACATTATATTTAGTTTCATCACCGCCTTGTCGATTAAGAAGCGGCAACGCTAGGCACAAAGCAACGGAGAGACTCAATGATGAATCGACAGGCTACCGTCGCTGCCGCAGTATTGATTGTAATGAGCATCGCGCCGTTTATGAGCGTTGCATCGGCGATGCCGATCGCCGATCCTCTCGTTATTAAGAACGCTGCTCCAACCAACATCGAGACCGTGCAATGGCGTGGCAGAGGGTGGCGCGGGAGAGGACCGGGCTGGGGCTTTGGCGGAGCATTACTCGGCGGTGCGATCATAGGCGGAATACTCGCCGCTCCCTACTATTACGGCCCTGGCCCGTATTACGGGCCCGGCTATGTTGCCCCTGTACCGGGAGACGCGGTGGGATACTGCATGCAGCGGTTCAGGTCTTACGATCCGGGGAGCGGTACATACCTCGGCTATGATGGCCTACGTCATCCATGTCCATGAGCAGATAAAGTAGAAGAAAAGAGCCGTCGGGAAAGCCGTGCCGGCGAACAGCAAGAGCGTGATCGCGCCCGCGATGGCGTAGGGCGCGAAAGATTTCTCGGCAATTAATCCGGCCGCGCCGGCGATTAGGCTCGCATTGCCAAGCGCCGGCGCAACCGAAAACAGAGCCCAGTCGAGCCAATCGAGCGAGGCGAAATCGATCTTGCGCTGCACGAGGATGACGTAAATTTGATAACTGAGGCCGATTAGCCCGCACAGGCCCAGAATGATCCCGACTGGCCACACGGACGGCCACGGGAACAGCACGACCATGCACTGAAATAGCACGCTGCCGAAAAGAACGAGCGTCGGCGTCAAGAAGGCGCTACGCGCGCGCGAGGGGCGCGCCGAGCCGGGCGCGGCGTTCCATCGTTGATGCCGGACGAAATGTAGCGAGCTCCGCCAGCAGACCGACCCGCCGGCGCCGCCGGCGGTGTCAGTGCTGTTTCGATCGGGGTGTTGTCGAAGCGGACCCCATAGCTCGCGCCGTGCGGGTGCCGGCGGCCTCATGATCGTTCGCTCCGAACGCCCGAGTTCCATCGTTCGCCCCGAACCGGACTCGGCGAAAAAGAAATTGGGCGACGTCGGTCGGCAGCCGCAGCGCGGCGCCGGCGGCGGTGCGGGTCGGTCTGCTGGCGAATCTCGCTGTGTCGGCGCGCCCCTTGCGCGCGCCTATGGGTGATCAAAATGCTGAACGCGAGCATGTCGGGCGAAAGGAAATGATACAGGGCTCCGAATCCAGGTTAATAACATGCAACCGGCGGTTGATTAAGACCAGCGACAGACTCGCATCACGAGTGTTTTCTTCGCCCAATCGTTCGGAACGAGTATCTACCACAGGCAAGCATGAGTGAAATGGGGAACTAACTCCGGAGTCGATCGTTAATCTTAGTTCGAGCCCCGGGGAAATCATATGCGTACCCTCGTCCAGCCGCCGCCCTCGTCACGCTGCGACCTCTGCGGCGGCGAATTGCGGCTCAAACAAATTGAGTCATCCAACCGCACCCTTGATTTGGACAACGAAATATTCGTCTGCGTCACGTGCGGACGGGAGCGGCTCTATACTATGAGCCACAACCACACGGTGCCGCACACGGTGCCGGATCCTAAAGGCGGCCTAGCCAAGCAACCGCAGGCAGATTAGCCAAGTATCACCCGAACATGATGGGTGGTGCCGTCGTCCAGCAGAGCGATCTGGGTCGAACCGGAAGGCAGCGCTTGGTTATCCAGTTCCAAGCGGGCGATGCCACGGCAAACCCCGGCATGATTTTCAACGACCACCTCGTACCGGGTCGTGCGGTGATGAAATACGATTTTAAAATCTCGCCACACTTTGGGCACACATGGGTCGAGCCGCAAAGTTGCACCCTCCACGGTGAACCCCAAAATCGACTCCAGGCCCGCCCGATACATCCATCCGGCCGACCCCGTGTACCAAGTCCAGCCGCCCCGCCCGACGTGGGGCGGAACGGAGTAGACATCCGCACACATCACATACGGCTCGACCTTGTAGCGTTGTGCGGCGGACCACGTGCGGGCGTGGTTGATCGGATTAAGCAGCGACACCAACTCGGCGGCCTTGTCCCCATCGCCCACCTTGGCGAGGGCTTGTACCAACCAGATAGCTGCATGGGTATATTGCCCGCCATTCTCGCGGATGCCCGGCGGATAGCCCTTAATGTAACCGGGCTCCAGCGTGGTTTGATCGAAGGGCGGCGTGAACAGGAGAGCCAACCCATCATTCCGCAAGACGAGCTTATCATCGGCCGCGGCCATGGCGCGCACGCCGCGCGCCGGATCGGCCGCACCGGAGATCACTCCCCAGGATTGAGCAATGGAGTCGATGCGGCACTCGCTGCTCGATGCAGCGCCAAGCGGTGTTCCGTCATCGAAATAGCCACGGCGATACCAATCGCCATCCCAACCGTCGCGCTCAAGGGCGTCTCTCAGCAAAGTTGCGTGCTGCCGCCATGATGTTGCACGATCGTGCTGACCCCGTTGCTCTGCGAACGCGACGAAATTCTCGATGGTGGCGTAAAGAAACCAACCCAGCCATACGCTCTCGCCCTGTCCTCCCGCGCCGACCCGGTTCAATCCGTCGTTCCAGTCACCCGCGCCGATCAGCGGCAGACCATGCCGTCCGACCGCGAGGCTGCGATCGATACCCCGGGCGCAATGTTCGAAGAGAGTGGCGCTTTCATCCGAGACCATCGGCTGAAAAAAGGCATCCTGCTCGCTCGGCGCAAGAGTCATTCCATCAAGAAAGGGAATTTGCTCGTCGAGGACACTCAGATCGCCGGTTGCCGACACATATTGCGCGGCGGTGTAGGGTAGCCAGAGCAGGTCATCGGATACGCGCGTGCGAATGCCCTTGCTTGAGGACGGCGACCACCAGTGTTGAACGTCGCCTTCGGTAAACTGCCGCGCGGCCGCGCACAGAAGATGCGCCCGTGTCAGCTCCGGCTTAGCCAGACAGAGTGCCATTCCGTCTTGCAGTTGATCGCGGAAGCCATAGGCACCGCTCGCCTGGTAGAAGCCAGACCGGGCCCATAACCGGCAAACGATCGTTTGATAGATAAGCCAGCCGTTTAGCAGAATGTCCATGGCGCGATCGGGCGTTTTCACCTGGACCACGCCCAGCGTTTGGTCCCAGAACCTGCCCACATCGTGGAAGACTTCGTCGAGGTCCGCTGCACGATATCGCGCAGCCAGCGACAGGGCTTCCGTCACGTTGGCCGCCTCGCCCAGAAAAAATGTGATTTCGACTTCGGCATTTGCCGGAATCTCGACTCCGGTTTGCAGCACGCCGCAGGGATCGAGCCCCGCGCCGACCCGGTTGGACAGCGGCTTCCGAGTGGCCAGCGCGGCCGGCAATGCGAAAGAGCCGTTGCGGCCGATGAACTCCGTGCGATCGCCCGACCACGATCGTTGACGGCCGGCTAGATCAGCAAAGGCCACGCGGGAGCCGAACTCCATGCGCCACGGATTTCGCGCAAGCAATACACCGGTTTGCGGATCGACCTCGGTAACGACATAGGGCGCGCAGGCGGCGCGCGACGGACCCAGCACCCACTCCACATAGGCCGTTACCGCCAGCCGCCGCCGGCGGCCGGAGACGTTCTTGACCTTCAATCGGGATATCTTGACCGGATCGGCGAGTGGCACGAACTGCACAAGATCGAGTGCAATCCCATGAGACACATGCTCGAAACGACTATAGCCCTGGCCATGTCTGGCAATGTATCGGGACGCGTCGGTGCGAATAGGAATCGCGGTCGCGGTCCAGACATCTCCGCTATCCATATCGCGCAGGTAGATGGCTTCGCCGGGGCTGTCGCTGACGGGATCGTTTGAGCGAGGCGTGAGTTGGTTCTCGCGGCTATTGATCGACCATGTGTAACCGCTGCCCTCGGCGGAGACCTGAAAGCCGAAGGACGGATTGGCGATCACATTCACCCACGGCGCGGGCGTCACCTGATCCCCGTCGAGGATGGTGACGTACTCCCGTCCATCCTTATCGAATCCGCCGATGCCGTTGAAGAACTCGAGCTGCGGCGGTGCGACGAACTCCGGCGGGATGACGCTCTGCGGCTTCAGATGCGGCGGCTCGGTGGCCGGTACGATCTCTTGCTGACGTTTGACTTGCTCGGCGAGCCCGCCACGCCGGCTCACGATCACCACACGCGCCACCGTCTGCAGGAGGTTTCGCACTTCGGCGGACAGCAAGTCGGCGCGCAGGAGAAACACGCTCCCCGGTGCGCTATCCTTCTCTGATGGCGATCGCGACAGGTTAACTCGGATGACCGACTCCAGCGCGGATTGCAGGTCCTGCACATACGAGGTGCTTCGCTCGTTAATGATCACCAAGTCCACCGCGATCTGCTTCATCCGCCAGTAGCGATGCGCACGGATCAACTGGCGTACGGTCTCCAGGCGCTCAGCCTCGTCGATCCGACACAGCACGATCGGCAAGTCGCCGGAAATCCCGTGCGCCCAAAGCGCTGACGGTCCGAGATCGTTCCGTTTCAGGATTTCGGCCGACGGCCGCAGCGTCGGGTCCGAGTACATGACCCGGTTGGCCAGGCGCTGGAAGAGGTGCGCCTCGTCCGGCGTTATTCCGAGGTGATGGCGCTGAACCTGCGCCTGGGTCCAGGCCAAGATGGCGGCACGTTCGAACGCCGCAACATCGTGGTGCTTGTCGGCGAGACCAATAATCTCCTCGCGCGAACCGGCGACAAGCGTCCAAAACGAGATACGCACGGTGGCGCCGGGCGGGATACGGACGCGCCGGCGGATGCTGAAGATCGGATCGAGCACGGTGCCGACCGTGTTTGAAAGCGGCTGGCCGCTGCTGATGGAAATCGGCGTGCGGACGCCGTTGCCGCGTCCAAGGAAGCGCGCCCGGTCGGTCTCGAATTGCAGCTCCCCGGCGGCCTCCCCTTCCAATACGGAGAGATGGGCGGCCCATACCTCCGGTTCATGCGGCGCCCGCCTGCGGCGAGTCGCGAGAAGCGCACCCAGTTCCGGCACGAACTCGGTTTGCACAAAAAGCTTCGAAAACGCGAGATGCGAAGCATCATCGCTCGCCGGCGCCAGGACGACCTCGGCATAAGAGGTCAATTCGATCTCGCGTGTTCGCACCCCGAGATTCGAGATCGACACACGCCTGACATCTCCGTCCTCTTCCGGCGATACGATGACATCGAGCGTTGTCGTCAGGGTTCCATCGCGTCTTGCAATTTCGGCGCGGTCCTCGGAAAACGTGACTTCATAATTGTCCGGCCGGGCGCCGCTCGGCTGATAACCGGCGGACCACACAGAGCCGTTGTCGACATCCCGCAAATAAACATACGATCCCCAAGGATCGCAGGTGACATCTTCGCGCCAACGCGATACGGCGAGATTTCGCCAACGGCTGAAACCCGATCCGGCGGCGGTGAGCATGACGGCATAACGGCCGTTCGACAGGATATGCGTTCGCGGGACACGGTCGTGCGGCGAGCGGAACCGGCGCAACATGGGCGGCACGAGTTCGCGGACCTGCGTCGTCTGATTGACTTCGTCGGCGCGCACCCATTTGACATCGACGTCGCGCGGAGGCCGTTCCTGCAACAACAGTTCGGTTGCCTGGACGATCGGATTGGCATGAAAGCGCGTGCGCATCGTCCCGCTGCAGAGCGTGTTGGCGATCGCGACCAGGCTCATCCCCTGATGATGGGCCATATAGGCGCGCACCACGGCGACGCTTTTGCCCTCGGGGAGACGCCCCGGCGTATAGTCCAGCGCCTCATACCATCCGTAGCGGCCGCACCCGCCTACGTCGGCCAGACGGGCGAAATTTCGCACGGCGGCGGCCGGTTCGATCATGGATGCAAGCGCCGTCGCATAAGGCGCGACGACGATGTTTTCGCTCAGCCCCCGCTTCAGCCCCAGTCCAGGGACACCAAAATTGGAGTATTGATAGGTGAGCTCGAGGTCGCGAAAATTATACGCGGATTCGGAAATCCCCCACGGAACGCCACGCTGGGCGCCGTACTCCATCTGACGGCTTACGATCAACTGGGCCGTTTGATGCAATAGACTCCCTTCGGGCTCGCGCATCACCAGCGCCGGCATCAAGTACTCGAACATCGATCCCGACCATGAAATCAGCGCCGAGCCGCGGTCGATCGGGGTTACCGCACGGCCCAGTTTGAACCAGTGTTTCGGGGCGATATCGCCTTTGGCGATCGCGATGAAACTCGCCAGCCGCGCCTCGGATGCCAGCAGATCGTAACAGCTCAGATCCAGCGCACCCTCGGCAGATTGATAGCCGAGGGACAGCAACTGCCGCGCCGGATCCAAAAGGAATCCGAATTGCATGTCGTCAAACATTTTTTCCGCGAGCTCGCCGAGACTTTCAATTCGTCGCATGAGAGCTATGGCACTTGCCGCCGATTGTTCCAACGCCGCAATGAGACGGTCAATTTTGGCGGCGTCATCAGCGGCGATTTTTAATGTAAGATCGGCTTTCTGTTGAATCAATTTTTTGATCAACGTCTCACAGTAATCCGGAAGGTCATCTAAGGTCAGCGCGCCGGATGAAGCCTCGCCAGCGGTGAGATGAATCCAAGGCAGCAAACCGTCGAGATCGCGCTGATGGCCCAGCACAGATGAAGCAACAGCCTCTGTCCAAGTCACCACATCCGCTATGCCAGCAATGTCGCTATACCCTTCCCCGAAAAGCGCGCGCGCGAGCTCAGGAAGCGCTTCGGACTTTTGCTTTAAGTTCGACAACCGGGCGGAAAAATCCGCCGGTGACCCAGCAGGCGCCTTCAATAATACCGCGAGCGAATCGAGCGCGATTTGAAGCTGTTTGTGGGCGTTCTCCGAAATTCGGCGATCTCCGCTCATGGCATCCAGAGAGCCGCGAGCGAGTTTCACTGCGTCCGCGATTCCGGTGAGCGGCTCCGGACCGATCACAGGCATTGAAACCATCTCCCGGCACGCGCTCCGGAGCACGATCAGATGCCCGGCAAGATTCCCGCTGTCGACCGACGATATGTATTTGGGCTCGAGCGGATGCAGATCATGCGTGTCATACCAATTGAAGAAATGACCGCGGAACCGCTCCAGCCGGTTCATTGTCAGAAGCGTTTCTTCCAGCCGATCGACGGCCGACGTAATGCCGAGCCAGCCAAAATCGCGCGCGGCAAGAACCGAGAGAAGATAGAGGCCGAGATTGGTCGGCGAGGTGCGGTGGGCCAGGACTGGCCGCGGATCCTCCTGAAAATTGTCCGGAGGAAGCATATGATCCTCCGCCGTGACGAATGTTTCAAAGAAGTGCCATGTGCGCCGCGCCGTGAGGCGCAGGCTTTCCGAGTCCGCCTCCAGCAGCATCCTCTGGGCGGGGCGTGGCGCCCGGCTCACCCACCACGCGATGCCCGGTGACAGCATCCAAGCGCCGAGCAACGGAGTGGCTATCAACCAAGACCAATGATCGGCGTAAACAACGGCAACGGCCGCACACGCAGCCAACGCGACAGCGCCGGCCAGCCGCCGATAGAAGTCGACAAGTCCAAGCTCTCGATCCGAACTCGCCGCCGCGGCGGTCACCCATTCCAGCAATTGCCGCTGCCGATATAACCGCGACAACGTCCGCACGATGGCATCGACCATCAGCCAGGCCTGGTGCGCAAGCAGTGCCACTTGGAGGCCGAACTGCAGCAGGGCTACTCTGAAATCCAGACGAAATGCGCGGAAGTGACTGCCGGTCGAGATCCCCGGGCGACGCGGTATCACGCGAGCGACGAGAGGCAGGAACGCACTCAACAGGAAAGGAAGGAAAACGAAGCCGCACCAGACCACGGCGGGTGCTGGCGGCAGCAGAATCCATCCGGTCAGGAGGGCGAGGAAACTTGCCGGGGCCAACAAAGTGCGGCGAAGATTATCGGCGAGTTTCCAGCGCCCAAGTAGCGGAATGCCGGTGCGGCCAGGCTCGCCGCCGGTCGCCGGACGCTTGCCAGTGATCCAGGGAAGCAATTGCCAGTCGCCGCGCGCCCACCGGTGCTGGCGGGATGCGGCGACGTCGTAACGCGACGGAAAATCTTCAAAGACCTCGACGTCGGAGACCAAGCCCGCGCGCGCAAAAATGCCTTCCAGAAGGTCATGACTGAGAACCGAACTTTCCGCGATCCGGCCTGCGAGAGCACCCTCTAAGGCATCCACATCGTAAATGCCCTTGCCGCTGTAGGACCCCTCTTCGAACAGGTCCTGATAAACGTCCGAAACGGCGGATGCGTAGGGGTCGATGCCGGTCGGGCTCGAGAACACACACTGGAAAACCGAGCCATCCCGCGCCGTGGGAAGTGATGGCGTCACCCGCGGCTGCAGCACGCCATATCCCTCGACCACACGGCGACATACCGGGTCAAGCTTTGGTCGATTGAGCGGGTGTGCCATTTTCCCGATCAGGCGCTTTGCGGCACCAATGGGAAGACGGGTGTCGGTGTCCAAGGTTATGACGTAGCGAACGTCCGAAGGCACGAGCAGCGGTTTGCCGCCGACCGCCAGGAACGTGGTGTCCGTGGCCCCGCGAAGCAGCCGGTTCAGTTCATGCAGTTTTCCGCGCTTGCGTTCCCATCCGATCCACTTGCCTTGGCCCTCGTTCCAGACTCGCCGGCGGTGGAGCAGGAAAAAACGAGGACCGTCCGCTGCAGGTCCGTATTGGCCATTGAGTCGAACGATTCCTGCAATCGCCGCACCCAATAGCTCCTCGTCACCTGCCGTGCTCTCCGTGGCCGCGTCGGTCCAGTCCGACAGGAGCGCAAACCGGATATCGCCGTCCAGGCTCGCGAGATAGTGGATTTCCAACCGCTCGACGAGTTCGTCGATCGCTGCGCTGGTTGTGAGCAGCGTCGGCACGACCACGATGGTACGCAATTCATTCGAAATACCATCGCGAAGCTCAAGCCCGGGCAGCACGGCCGGGCCGAAGGGACCTGTGACTGCTCGGTTCACCAGCGTGATTGCGGCGTCTGCGGATACAAAGAGTCCCAAGAATGCCAGCGGCAGAAAAACCCAACCACCGGTACCGGTCAACATGACCGCGAGCAACGCCAATCCGAGAAGCAGCCCGGCAGCGAACGCGATGGTCACGAGGTAACCTGAAATCCCGACCGCCGCGTTCGCGCGGACCAGCCAGTCCTTCATCAATGCGTGGAAGCCAAGCTTCTTTTCGAACGCTCGGCGTCCTTGTCCAATCAAGTAATAACCGGGATCCCGCCGGCGCGGATCCTGTTCAGGCGCTCCGATTGGCTGGTCCGATTCCGTCCGTTTTGCAATGAGAATGGCTGCCCGGGCGATATCGGCCTCCGAATGGATAGAGCCGCGCGCAAGCTCTTCGATCGCACGGCGATATCGATCGCGGGTCGGAAAATCCATGTCGGCGAACTCACTGCCCGCGCGCAGTGCCTCGTCGACCATGCTGACGCCTTCGAAAAACTCCGCCCAATCAAGCTCGGATATGAGCCGCATGCTGGTGACGATATTGCGGACAGTGACGTTCGCTGCGCCCTGCCGGCGGTGCTCTTCGCGCACGATTTCATCGGCGTTCGTACCCTGCGCACGCAGGCGCTCGTCGAGCCACAGAAGTGCTGGCGTCGTGGCCGGATCTTCGTCGCGCAATCGTTGCACCAGTTGGACCGCAAACGACCTCGTGAGCGGTAAATTTGTAAACGGCCGCAGCGCGACGCCAGCCGGTTCCGGCGACCTGATCCCGGTACCGAGCAGACGCTCGGCCAATGCGTCGGCGACGTCACGCGACGTCTGACTGCCGACGATGAGATCGGCCAAGCGCCGCAGGTTCTCTACGAGCACAACACGAATCGTGATGGCGAGCGCCCACAGCTCGCCGATCGTCAGCGGCTGAACGCGCTGATAGGCCAACACGAAGCGCCGAAGCATCTCCGCTTCGAAACGGCTGTCGGTGTGCGCAACAAACGCCCATGCCACTTCGAAGATGCGCGGATATCCCTCAAACGGGCCTTCCGCCAGCTTTGGAAGCTGACGGTAATAACTGGACGGAAGATCGGTTCGGATCTCGCGGATCTGATCTTCGGCGACATGAAAATTGTCGATCAGCCATTCGGCCGCCGGGGTAATGGGGCGCTTATCCGCTATCGCGGCTGCAATGACACGATAGGCTTCAAGAAGCGCCTCATCGTTGTCGCGAACCCGTTTCGCAAGAGGCCGCCCTTTTCCCGGTTGCGATTTGATGGACTGAGCCGCAGCCAAGCTCTCGGCATGCTGTTCAAGGCGCTCGACGCTGAAAAGTTCTTCGCGGATTGCCTCGTCGCTGGCCCACGGCGGCCCCGACGACATCCTCGGCAGAAATTTTGCGAACGGGGTGGGCAAATCTACCTGCCTCGGAAATCCGTGATATCGCGAGGGAACTGGAGATGGTGGGACGATTAAGGCTGGCTTTGCAGTCTGTATGTTCCCATATAGGGACGAACATCGCAAACACATCATGCAATTCGATGTTTCAGTGACTTTTGAAGCACCATTGCAGGCGTACCAACCGTCGGGACGGCCGTGAAAACTTTGACCGACAGCGAACGCGCCGAAAGGCTGTGGTGCAAGCACTCTTCATCGGCCAGGCATACATCGACGTGACCTTTTTGACCGATCGGATGCTGACCGGGGACGAGAAGCATGTCGCATCGGCATACGCTATCTCGTTCGGAGCATTGCGGTCACGGCTGCGTTCTGCTGCGCAAAGCTGGGCTTTGTGCCCGAACTGCTGGCGACGCTGGCCGACGACTGGCTCGGCCGTATATTCCTGGATATGGCCGCTAAATACGGTATTCCGATCCATCCGCGGAAGGTCAGAAGGTCGTCGCTGTCATTCATCATGCCAAACGACGGCAAGCGGGCCATCGTCCGTTGTCGTGACGACGATTATCTCGACCCCTTCCCACGCCTGAACCTGTCAGGCTGCCGGACTCTTCATCTGGATGGCCACCAGCCGGATGCGCGCTGTATCATGCTAAGGCCGCCCGCGAGGCAGGGATCCTCACCTCGCTCGACGGCGGCGGACTGCGATCAAACACGCATGAGCTGCTTGCCTTCATCGACGTCGCGATCGTATCTGAGCGCCTGTGCGAGCAGATGGAGTTCGAGCCGGCAGGAATACTCGATTATCTCAAGAGTTGGGGCTGCAAAATCGGCGGCGTGTTGCTGTGCCGCCGCATCGTGTTCTCGATTCGAGTGGCGCCGGCGATGTTTTCCATGGCGCTTACGTCTATTCCTACCTCGCCGATGCAACGAAGAGTTGGGAGGAGCATTTCCGCTTTGGGCGCGTGCTTCTGCATACAAAATCCAACATCTCGGCAACGAGGCAGGGTTGCCAACTCTTGCCGACATCGCCGCGGTTCAACGGGAGTTCAATGTTGGCAAGCGCCTTGAAGTCCGATCGTCGAAGTGACAATTAGCGACTGCGATGACTCGCATCTTGTCGGGGCTCTGAAATGAGCAAGGTCGGCGGCAGCGATTCCAAGAACACGCTCTTTTGCTCTTTCTGCGGCAAGAGCCAGCACGAGGTGCGCATCCTCGCCAGGAGGGCGGCGAAGGGACCGCGCAAGAAACGCACGCGGCCGGAGCCTCGGCAGCACACCGTTGCCGACCTGGCGCGCACACGAGACCGGGTAGCGGCGGCGGAGCGCCGAATCGACAACGACCGCAGAAGCAATCCCAACAGGGGACGCGCGGGGTTGGAGCGGGCGCAGCTCGAACTGTCCGTCATCGTGTCGCAACTACGCTTGCGCGTGCGTGACCTGTTGCGGGTTGGAGCCGGCCCCGTGCTCGACGCAGCGGTCGCGCCGGCGATGCGCCGGCGGCCGGTCCTCGAATGGGGGTTCACACAAGCGATGCACGTTTTCGGAGTGAACACGCCGCACGCAGCTCTTGCCGCTGCCGCGCAATACCGGACCCGCGACGTGTCGGCGCGAGTGACCCAGGATGTGCTCTTATGCGCAGGCGAGGAAGATCACTACGTGCCGCTGCATCAACTCTATGATCAGGCGCGCTGGCTGACCGGCGCACGGTCGGTGACGACGCGCGTGGTTACCCGGCTCGACCAGGCGCAGAAACCACTGCCAAATCGGAAATCTGGCGCTGGCGTTGCGCACCATCTGCGCATGGATCGATTTGACTCTGGCGTCGAATGACCATCAATGAGGCCGGCCGGTGAATTTCGGCTAATTTCATTATCGCCGGGCCTGACCCGGCAATCCATGTACTTTTTCGCGTGAAAGATGGATCATGGACTACACCTGTTTGCGCTAGAAAGGGGTGTGTATGTCTCTCCTCCTGGCTCTTAGGAAGAATTTGCTAGTTTATTGGTCATTCGCATATAGAGCGACACGGTCGAAATCGATCACCCGTTGCGCGGTGGCATTGCATTCGAACCGGTACATTCTGCGCAAGCATGCAGCCCCATTGCGATCAGAGCGGAGCCACCGAGGATCATGTTGATCCCGACTAGGAGGCCCATCGTCCAGGCAGAAGTCCCCGGAAGATCGAAAATAATGATACTTGCCAGAATAATGTCGACGACACCGCTTGCCAGCATCCAGGCCCAGCGCCCGGAGAACTGACGTCGGTGTTCGAACGCGAACATGATGGACGCGCCCCCTTCGACTAGGAAGAACAGAACCAATATCAGCCGCAGCGGGCCGGCGTTCTCAAATGGCCATCCCATCAGACCGCCATACAGATCCTGCGATTTGTTTGCGATCAGAACTACACCGACGAAAATCGCCAGCAAAGCCGATACGAGAGACCACCAAAATCCTGGTGCCGGTCGCGCCCAGTAGGTTGTCGCTATCCCCGTGGCTCCGCTGACGAGAAAGAGCCAGCCCAGAACTACGGTCACGTTCGAACTGGCGATTGATGGAACGACGATCGCGAGCAGCCCCAACAAGACGAGAACCCATCCTTCGGCGACAAAGAGAATCCAATGGGCGCGTATCGACTTTGCGACCGATCCTCGAATGCGATCGCTGTCCGAATGTCGGTTGGTAGTCATTTGAAACCTCAACGAACTTTGCCGTTTCATTTCCTAATTGGCTATCCGAGCTCCGCTTCGGCGGGGCCTGCTAGCTCCCCGGCCAGATTGCCGAGGCTAAAAGTCCCGTTGCCGTGATGCAAGTGTGATCAGCTGGATTCCTATGGGACACAACAACGATAAGCCCTTCGTCGACGTCCACCGGCAGTAATAACCGAATCGATGCCTATATGACTTGGCCGCGCAGCAGCCATCGTGGCGAAGGCTGTGGGGTTAGCAATCAGTGGAATTGCAATAGCGCCTTTGCTGGTGTGGACCGTGGCCGGCACGAATTCGCGTGAGACTATTGAAATAATATAAATGTCCGGTGTCAGACACAGTTGATCCACATTAATGCAACTTGGTTTTATCGGCTACGATTATATTCGCTTTGTTCGGAGGTGTGGTATGGATACCGCAAACAGAAGAACAGCTTTGAAAGCTTCGGCCTTATTCGACGCCACCGCATTCGCAAGCCGAGCCTGATGCCGACAGCAATGGTCGCTGAGCAGTCGCAGACGCCAACCAGCGGCACGCCATCACCGGCGCCGGCTATTAATCGGCGCGGGGTCCGGACGCCGATCGGCTTCGCTAAGATATTGATAATTCTCAGATCGCAGGGGGTCAAAGTTCGGGGCTTAATCACAGCACTGAACGTCACTTGCCGCGATGCAGCGATTCGGTCGCTATCGGAGCGATAGCGGAAGTCGCTGGAGCGCGCCCAAACCGACGAGATTGACCCGAAGGAGACTTTCCAGGCCGCCAATTATTGCATTGCGAGAGGCTCGCCGGACTCGCGGCCGACCTCGAAGGGCCCTCCTTCATCTTTCGTATAGTTGCGCACCGCCATGTGGACCGGCGATGCTCGTGACACAAGACTCGTTACGGAAGTCGAAGCCCCTTATTCGATCATGTCATCGCAACTTTTCAAGCGGTCTCACTTTGGCGATCCCGATGGATCGGACAGCGCCTTGATACCACTGGCTTGATTTCAACTTGGCCGTTCTACTCGCAGTTTTTTTCTTCTTGTTTGCTGGCACTGTGGATTTCGCAGCACCCACTTTAGTCACATCATTCTTGGACACTTGTGCCTCCAATTAGCGAACGTTGCACTGCATGAGCGCCTACTCGATCACCTCGTCGGCGATGGTGAGCACGCTTGACGCGAGCGGCCACGCGATAGACTCGCCTCCGAGCGCGGAAATGAATTGCTGTCTTCCGATGCCGATTGCCATTTGTCCCCCGCCAATGGGATCAGGCCCGTTGCAATTTGGGCAAAGATATCGCGCCTTAAATTGGCGGTTTTTGATCTACATCACGGCGCTGCGAGCGACTGGGGATGTCGCTCGTCGCCCGAAGCGCCACTTGCTGCGGTGCCGCAATTCGGTAGCTATCGCGGGCATAGCAGACTCGACCTGGACATCGTGAATCCGGCGCTTTTGACCGTTAGCGTCATTTTGCTGCGAGACTTCGGTGCAACGCAGCACGTGAAGCGTTGGCGCTGTCGTGCCGCTCGTGCCGTCCGAACGCGCCATTCGCCGAACTCGTGCGGCCGTCACAAAAGAACATCGCCGACGAGATGCGGGAAGAGCGCCCGCGCCGGGTGCACGACGACTAAGCGCGGAGTCGAGCTGCGATCGACGGCACCGGCGGTGCGGTCATCGCCCACCAGCATTATGCCGAAATAGAAGCAATGGGCGGTGGCGACGACAGACGGTTCTACTTTGACGCAAGTCCCTCTTCGTCTTTCAAGGCTTCGTCGATAGCGCGGATGGTCGCTTGAACTTCGATCATGTTCTTGCGCCATTGCTCTGTATCAGCTCGCGCAAATGGCT
>Ga0181536_10003836_pt1 | contig 16210 bp, 9 predicted proteins | sample PEATcosm2014_Bin_41_FD_121105 | JGI IMG/M metagenome (GOLD analysis project Ga0181536, IMG submission 121105) | Peatland microbial communities from MTU Mesocosm Facility, Houghton, MI, USA - PEATcosm2014_Bin17_60_metaG | ecosystem: Environmental > Terrestrial > Soil > Wetlands > Peat | place... | reverse complement strand
GACGGAACGGGAATGTGCGGAGGCTGCCGGGTGCTGGTGGGCGGGAAGAGTCAATTTGCGTGCGTGGATGGGCCGGAGTTTGACGCGCACCAGGTGGATTTTGGGGTGTTGATGCGGCGGAACCGGATGTACCGGGATGCGGAGAAGGAATCGCTGGAGAGATTCCAGCACGCGTGCGAGGGCGACGGACAGAGTGGGACATGCAGGAGCGGAGTAGCGGAGACGGCGCCGCTGGTGATTGCGGGAGGCAAGCCGTGAGCCCAGCCAAAGAAGCCTCCGCGAATCCGGTGCCAATGAAGGAGCGGATGAAAATACCGCGGCAAGGGATGCCGGAGCAGGCCGCGGAATTACGGGTGATGAATTTTACGGAAGTGAACCTGGGATATTCGATGGAGCTGGCGCGGCAAGAGGCGCTGCGATGCCTGGAATGCGCGAAGCCGACGTGCGTGACCTATTGCCCGGTGGGCGTGAAGGTGAAGGATTTCGTGAAGCTGATCGTGGCGGGCGACTATTTGGGAGCGGCGGCAAAGATTCGCGAGGACAACGTGCTGCCGGCTATCACAGGGCGTGTTTGCCCACAGGAAGATCACTGCGAGGGATTCTGCCTGCTGCACAAAAAGGTGGATTCGCTGGGGATCGGGTACCTGGAACGGTTTGTGGCGGACTACGAGCAGAAGGCGGGAGCGCCGCCAGCAGCGAATGCGGCGCCCACGGGCAAGAAGGTAGCGATTGTGGGAAGCGGGCCAGCGGGATTGAGCGCGGCAGGTGATTTGATCCAGAGAGGCCACCAAGTCCACGTGTTCGAGGCGCTGCATGAGATTGGCGGCGTGCTGGTGTACGGGATACCGGAGTTCCGATTGCCGAAGCAGGTGATCCGCGAGCAGATCGACACGATGCGGAAGATGGGCGTGGAGTTCGAGACGAACGTGGTGGTGGGGAAGACGGTGTCGATTGACGAGCTGCTGGAAGAGGAAGGCTACGACGCTGTTTTCATCGCCACGGGCGCGGGATTGCCGGTGTTTCTGAATATTCCAGGAGAGCACCTGAACGGGGTGTACTCGGCGAACGAATTTCTGACGCGGATCAACCTGATGCACGCGTACGAATTCCCGCGGTACGACGAGCCGATGGTGAGTTTACGCGGGAAGCACGTGGCGGTGATCGGCGGGGGAAACACGGCGCTGGACGCGATCCGGTCGGCGCGGCGGCTGGGGGCGGAAAGGGCGTACGTGTTGTACCGGCGGAGCGAGACGGAGATGCCGGCGCGCGTGGAAGAGGTGAAGCACGCGAAGCAAGAGGGCATCGATTTCCAGGTGCTGACCAATCCGGTGGAATTTCTGGACGATGGGCAAGGCTGGCTGAGAGCAGCGCGTTGCCTGCGAATGGAACTGGGCGAACCGGACGCTTCGGGACGGCGGCGGCCGATTCCGATCGCCGGATCGGAGTTTGAGGTGCCGCTTTCGCTGGCAATCATCTCGACGGGAACATCGGTGAATCCGCTGGTGCAATCGACGACGCCGGGGCTGAAGACGAACAAGCGAGGCTACATCGAGGCGGACGGCGAATCGCAGCGAACGTCGAGAGAAGGCGTGTTTGCCGGCGGCGACATCGTGACAGGAAGCGCGACGGTGATCCTGGCGATGGGAGCGGGGAGACGCGCGGCAAAAGCGATCCATGAGTATTTGAACACGGGGGCGTGGTAGGGGAATGGGCGCGTAAGGAATAGGGAGTGGCCTTGTGGCCGATCTAAAGATCGCCCACTACAGAGCGCGGGATCGGGATTTACTTGGACGGGTAGAAGTCAGGTAGGAAGTTGAACGACGTGCCTTCGAGGTCGAGGGATTCACTCGCCTCGCCTCCCCACACGCCTACGGGCCTGCAGTCTGGAGAAAAAACATGCCGATAACGAAGTCTGATGCGCTGGCGTATCACTTTGGGGCGCGCCCTGGAAAAATCGAAGTAACGCCGACGAAGCCGTGCCGCACACAGAGGGACTTGAGCCTGGCGTACACGCCCGGAGTGGCGCTGCCCTGCCTGGCGATTCAGCAGGAGCCGCACGACGCATTCAAGTACACCGCGAAAGGGAACCTCGTGGCGGTGGTGTCCAATGGTACCGCCGTGCTGGGTTTGGGGAACATTGGAGCACTGGCCGGGAAACCGGTGATGGAAGGAAAGGGAGTGCTGTTCAAGAGGTTTGCGGACGTGGATGTGTTCGATCTGGAAGTGGATTCGATGAATCCAGACGACGTCATCAAGGTGTGCCAACTGCTGGAGCCGACGTTCGGGGGAATCAACCTGGAGGATATCAAGGCGCCGGAATGTTTTTACATTGAAGAGACACTGAAGAAAACGATGAAGATCCCGGTCTTTCACGACGACCAGCACGGTACGGCGATCATTTCGGGAGCAGCCCTGCTGAATGCGCTGGAAATCGTGGGCAAACCGATCGACAAGGTGCGCGTGGTGTTCAATGGAAGCGGCGCGGCGGGGATTGCGTGCGCGGAACACTATGTGCGGCTGGGAGTGAAGCGCGAAAACATTTTCATGGCGGACACGAAAGGCGTGATCTATGAAGGGCGCACCGAGGGGATGAACCCGTATAAGGCGCGGTTCGCGCAGAAGACGGAGTGGCGCACGCTGGCGGAAGCGGTGAAGGGCGCGGACGTGTTTATAGGATTGTCCGTGAAGGGCGCGTTCACGCCGGAGATGCTGCGAACGATGGCGGCACGGCCGATCGTGTTTGCGATGGCGAACCCCGATCCGGAGATTACCTATGACGAAGCGGTGGCCACACGCAAGGACGTGATCATCGCCACGGGGCGCTCCGATTATCCGAACCAGGTGAACAACGTGCTGGGATTCCCGTTCATTTTCCGCGGGGCGCTGGACGTGCACGCCACGGCGATCAACGAGCAGATGAAGCTGGCGGCGACGCGGGCGCTGGCGGAACTGGCCAAGGAAGACGTGCCGGATTCGGTGTGCCACGCGTACGGAGTGGAGCGCATACGGTTTGGGCCGGAATACATTATTCCGAAACCATTTGATCCGCGGGTGCTGGTGTGGGAAGCGTCGGCAGTGGCGCGAGCGGCGATGGAAACGGGCGTGGCGAGCGAGCCGGTAAACCTGGACGAATATCGCGAGCGGCTGGAAAGACTGCTGGGGAAGGCGCACGAAGTGATGCGGCTGATCATTCACAAGGCACAGAACAAGCCGCGGCGCGTGGTGTTTCCGGAAGGAGAACACGAGAAGATTCTGCGGGCGGCGCACATCCTGGTGGAAGAGAAGATCGCGCAGCCGATCCTGCTCGGGAATACCCAAGTGATTCGCGCGAAGGCGGCGGATCTGTCCATGGAGATGGCGGAGATCCAGATCGTGGACCCGGCGACATGGCCGAAGCGGGAGGCGTACATCCAGACGCTGTATGAATTGCGGCAGCGGCGCGGGGTGACGCTTTCGGAGGCGCGGGAACTGATCAACAACCGGAACCTGTTTGGGGCGGTGATGGTGCAGGTGGGAGACGCGGACGCACTGGTGGCCGGGGTGATGCAGCATTTCGGGGACACCATCCGGCCGGCCCTGCAGGTGATCAAGCCGCGGCCGGGGCTGCACAAGGTCTCCGGGTTATATGCGCTCGTGACACGGCGCGGCGACATCTATTTCCTGGCGGATTGCACGGTAAATATCGAGCCGAGCGCCGAGGATCTGGCGGAGATCGCACTGTGCGCGGCGGAAACGGCGAGGCGGTTCAACGTAACGCCGCGGGTGGCAATGCTGTCGTTTTCCAACTTTGGCAGCACGCCGCACCCGCTGACAGAGAAGGTGCGGCAGGCGGTGCAACTGGTTCACAAAGCCGATCCAGCATTGATGATTGACGGGGAGATGATGGCGGATACGGCGGTGGTGCCGGAAATCATCGCGGAGACGTACCCGTTCTCAAAGCTGCGCGGCGCGGCGAACGTGCTGGTCTTTCCGGACCTGACGTCGGCGAATACCTGCTACAAACTGCTCGCGCGAATTGGCGGAGCAGAGGCGATTGGGCCGATCCTGATGGGGATGTCGAAGCCGGTGCATGTACTGCAACGCGGTGCAGAAGTCGAGGAGATCGTGAACATCGCCGCGATTGCGGTAGTGGATGCGCAAGAGACGGAAGTGCGGATGAACGGCGGGGCAGAAAAGAAGGGGAGCACCGCGACGGAGGATGGGGCGAAGCAGCAGGTGCAGACGCTGCATCTGTCGTAAGGATTTAAAATCATCGCGTCTAATGGGGCTGCAGAGAAATGCTTGACGACATTTCTTCAGGGACTATTGACGCCTGCATAAGTAATGTCCTATTCGCACAGGGGAAAAGCAGATTCCTCGCTCCGCTCGGAATGACAAGTTGGGATATTACATGTGCAGGGACTAGTAAAGCCCGTTGCCTAAAGGGGCTTTGCGCCGGGGCCCTTCAAAGCTCAGGGTAAACTGAAGCCCCGGCGTCCTAAAGAGAAGAGCAACGCAATGGAAGGGCACCGTGAGCAAAGCGGAGCATGGGCTGCGGGGAACCGAACAGGATTAAAGAAGCACAAGATTTAAGGATCGTGCGGGCCAGGGGCGCAGCAGTGCTGCGCCCCTACAATTGTAGGAATTGCGGTTACGCGCAGAGATATGCGCGTGGCTTTGGAATGCCAACGGAGGATGGAGCGCGATGAGCGAAACCGAGAAGAAATCGCTGCCGAGCAATGCTTATCGGAGCCTGGAGAAGGGCGAGGTGTACAGGCCGATCGTTGGCGCGGAGGCCAAGGAGCCGGAGCTGACGTTGCGCTCGGTGGGCTGGGGGGTGGTGTTCTGCGTGATCTTCACGGTGGCGGCGGCCTACTCGGGGCTGAAGGTGGGCCAGGTGATGGAATCGGCGATTCCGATTTCGATCCTGGCAATCGGGCTGGCGCGGCTGTACAAGCGGCGCTCGAGTTTGCTGGAAAACGTAATCATTACCGGAATTGGGGGAGTGGCGGGCGGAGTGGTAGCGGGAGCGGTCTTCACGGTGCCGGCGCTGTACATTCTGAAATTGAATCCACATCCCGTGCAGACGATTTTCATCTGCCTGGCGGGCGGCTGCCTGGGAGTGATGTTCCTGATTCCGTTGCGGAGGTATTTCGTGAGGGAGCAGCACGGGCTACTTCCCTACCCCGAAGCCACGGCGATCACGGAAGTGCTGGTGACCGGGGAGAAGGGGGGATCGCAGGCGAAGCTGCTGCTGCAGGCAACGGCGATCGCGGGCGTGTACGACTTTTTTGTGACCACGTTTCAGGTGTGGAAGGAGTATGTGGATTTTCAATTTGTGCCGGTGATCCGGATGCTGAATGAGCGGGCGCGGATGGCGCTAAGCTTCGATGCAGTGGGGTTCATTCTGGGGCTGGGGTATGTGATCGGACTCCGCAGCTCGATGATCCTGTGCGCGGGCGGCCTGCTCTCGAATCTGGTGCTGGTGCCGCTGATCTGGTTCGTGGGAAGCCACCTGGACAGCGCGGTGTACCCGGCGGCGATTCCGATAGCGAAGATGACTGCGGTACAAATCTACCGGAACTACGTGCGGTTTGTGGGCGTGGGAGCGATTGCGACGGCGGGGATCTTCGGGATCGTGAAGTCGCTGCGGGTGGTGGCGGGTTCGTTCGGGATTGCGCTGCGAGTGTTCCGGAAGGGCGAAGCGGCGGCGCCAGAGCGTACGGATCGCGACATTTCGATGACAACGATTCTTGCGGGGGTTGTGATTGGCGCGATTGGCGTGGCGCTGTTGCTGGGAAACCTGCGGGTGTCGTTTGCGGTGCTGGCGGCAGGATTGCTGCTGACGCTGGTGTTTTCGTTTTTCTTCACGTCGGTGGCGGCGAACGCGATTGCAACAACGGCGAGGAATCCGGTGTCCGGGATGACGATGCTGACGATCATTTTGTCGTCGGCGGTACTGCTCCGGTTCGGGCTGAGCGGAACGACGGGAATGTTTTTTGTAATGGCGATTGCGGGAATGGTGTGCACGGCGCTTTCCATCTCCGGACAAACTATCACGGACTTGAAGACGGGATATTGGCTCGGATCGACCCCTGCGGCACAGGAGAAGGTGAAATTCCTAGGAGTGATCGCGGCGGCGATTTTCGCCGGGTTGACGATCGTGCTGCTGGCGCGGGTATACCAGTTTGGAGAAGCGGCGGCGGGAGATTTGCGGCCGGTGCTGGCATCGCCGCAAGCATCCATCATGAAAGCGTTGGTGGAAGGATTCATGAGTCACCAGCCGATTGCGTACTTGTTATTTGGAACAGGCGCGATGATTGCAGTGATCCTGGAGATGCTGGGGCAGCCATCGCTGATTTTCGCGCTGGGAATGTATTTGCCGCTGGAGCTGAATACGCCGGCGCTGGTGGGAGGGTTTTTGTCGCACTGGTTGAATAAGCGCGCGGATAAAGCAGGCGGTGCGATGGGGGACCGAGTGAGGTCGCGCGGCGTAATTATTGCGTCGGGACTGATGGCGGGCGGAGCATTGGGCGGAGTGCTGGGAGCGGCGTTGCGGACGGTGCCAGGGTTCCGGGAAGATCTGATCCATACGCCGTTTTATGCAAAGGAAGAGATATCGCAGATTGTGTCGGCGGTGTTTTTCGTGGGGCTGTGCCTGTATGTTTGGTTTGGCTCCCTGCGAAAAGGGAAGGAGATCTGATGGATCAACTGGGAAGGTACGTGGCGGACGCGGTTTTGGGCGTGGACACGCTGTGGGGCGGTGATGTGATGTGCGCAAGCGGCACGGGACGATTTATTGCCGACTCCTGGTTTTCGGATGAGGCGCTGCCGGCGGCGTACACGATTCCGGTAGCGGCACGCATACGGCAATCGGGGGGAGTTGCGTCGAAGGACGTGGACCGCAAGGCAATTGACGAGTATTTGCAGCAGATCGATATTGCCGGGGCGATTGCCGGAATTCGCGCGGAAGAGAAAAAAACAAAGGGCTTGCGCGGTGCGTATCTCGCGGGCCTGGCCACGTCGCTGGAAGCGATGTGGAAGCTGGCAATGGAGACGCTGGGCAAAGGCGAACCGGTAAGCTACGCAGATTGCGTGAAGGCTTCCACGGGGCGCGCGCCGGAGCCGTCGAAGCCAGAACGAAAACGGGAACGTGTGGCGGAGTTGCTGCGGCGAGCAAGCTATTTGAAGAATGGAGCCGCGGGAGTGCTGAAGGCGGTGGATGAATGGCGGCAGGAGCGCACGGTGCCGATGGCGTCGGTGCGACGGCTTAGCGCGGGGTTCATCGCGCATTACGACAAGCTGTGCGAGACAAATCTGATGCCACATCTGCCGAAGGAACTGGGGGGAGTGCCGCGGGCGAACATTGAGTTTCTGCCGATCAAGGATGCGTGGTTTTCTGGTTCGATGAACTACATCGGGCGGGCGCGAAAGGCGGACGGCAAACCGAAATATGAGGCGACGTATGAGATCAACGCTTCGCTGAAAATATCGGTGCCGGAGTTCGAGCAATTGGTGAGCCATGAGGTGGTGCCGGGGCACGTGACGACGTTTGCGTATCTGCAGGATCTGCACGTGCGCGGGCTCGTTGGGTTTGAGGCCACGGTGCTGACGATGAATACGCGGGCGGCGACGCTGTTTGAGGGCATCGCGAACGACGCGATCCTGATTGCGCACGGCGTGACGGAGGTGGAGCAACTGCCGGAGGAAGATTTGCAGATCGGGGTGCTGCTGGCGCTGTTGCAGGATGATGCGAAGAACCAGTCGTCGTATTTGACATGGGGCGAAGGCGCGGCGCGGGAGGAAGTGGCGAAGATTTTGAGGCGAGAGTACCTGGTGACGGAAGAACGCGCGGACAAACTTTCCGGTGCGTGGGGGAGGCACCCGCTGCTGGGAAGAATGTATCTGCCGGCGTACAGGGCGGGGACGGAACGCGTGGCGGAGTTGCGGAGAAAGCATGAAGCGGGGCGCGTGCTGCCGGCGTTGTATGGTTGCCGGGGGTTGGTGGACATCGAGACGGTTGAGGAAGCGATTGCGAGCGGGGAGAAGGGATAGAGCGGATTTTTTGCCGGGGCGACGGAGAAGAGAGATTCATCGCGCAAGAACGGCGCGATGGAAAACCGCACCTCACTTCGCAGACTCCGTTCGGAATGACGGAGGGTGAAAACTCCGGCGTGGTTGGGATGGTAGAGATTTTGCCGCGATCCCTCCACTCCGGCCCGCAAACGATGCGGGCCTCCGGTCGGGATGACAAAGATGGTGACATCCTGCCGAGGTGGGGTCGAGCGGTGCTCGACCACTATGCGAACCAACCCCCAAGAAAAAACAAACCCAAGAGCACAGTCAAGGGTGACTGTGCCACAGCGATGAAAACGTAGCGCGAGCGGTTATTTGCGCGGGTTGCGGGAAGAACGCGCCAAGACGTGGGAGGCGAAGAGTTCCTGCTCGACAATTTCGGAGAGGATGTGGCCGAGCAGGATGTGGCACTCCTGAATGCGCGGAGTATCGTCAGAAGGCACGCGCAGACAAATATCGACAATGGATTTGAGCTTGCCGCCGGAACGCCCGGTGAGGGCAGCGGTGTGCATGCGTATTTTTTTGGCGAGAGCGACAGCGTGAAGGACGTTGGGGGAATTGCCGCTGGTGGAAATGGCGATGGCAACGTCGCCGGGGCGGCCAAAGGCTTCGATCTGGCGGGAGAAAACTCGGCGGAAGCCGTGGTCATTGGCGATGGCGGTGACGGCGGAAAGATTCGTGGCAAGAGAGAGCGCGGGAAGAGCGGGACGATCAAAGGCGAAGCGGCCAACGAGTTCCGCGGCGATGTGCTGGGCATCCATGGCGCTGCCGCCATTACCGAAGAGGAGAACCTTGTTGCCACGCTCGAAGGCATGGATCAGGGAAGCGGCGAGCTGGGAAAGGCCGGAAAGGATTTGAGAGTTGCGAAGGAGGGAACGTTTCGCGGCGATCGATGCTTCGATGGAGTGGCGAGCACGACGTTCTAATTGTGAGAGGCGAGCCATGGAGTCTCCACGGGCGAGCACCGGACGAGGCAGAGCGGTGAACGCGAAGGGGTAGTCTAGCATGGAGGCGGGGGATGGTTGGGTGGGCGGGGAAACAGAAAACCAAGAGAAGGCCTCAGGCCTGAAGGCCTGAGCTACAAGGGAGAGAAGAGCCGGAGGGCTCTCGCCAGAAGACCGCGGGCAAGCGGAGACTCGACCCGCGATACAAAAGGCAAACCCGAGAGGCGGCAAGATCTGTGGATATTGCGGACATGAGGCGCAGGACTCCGGCGCCCCTACAAGGGCAAGAGAAAAACAGGAAAAAGATTCAGACCATTAGGCCGAGGAAGCGGGCGGCGTTCTGATAGCAGATGTTTTCGATCATCGGGCCGACGAGATCTTCGCGGTCGGGCAGCTCGCCGCGCTCGATATCGCGGCCCAAGAGATTGCAGAGAACACGGCGGAAATATTCGTGGCGGGGAAAAGACATGAAGGAGCGGGAATCCGTCAACATGCCTACGAAACGGGAGAGCAAGCCAACGTTGGAAAGCGCGTTCAACTGCGACTCAATGCCTTCCTTCTGATCGAGAAACCACCAGGCGCTGCCAAACTGGATTTTGCCGGGGATGCTGCCGTCCTGGAAATTGCCGGCCATGGTGCCGAAGATGTAGTTATCGCTGGGATTGAGATTGTAGAGGATCATTTTGGGCAAGGCGTTTTCGCGATCGAGTTGATTCAGGTAGGCACCGAGGGACGCCGCCTGCGGGAAGTCGACGATGGAGTCAAAGCCGGTATCGGGGCCGAGGGATTTCAGGACGCGAGAGTTGACGCTGCGGAGAGCGCCCAGATGCAATTGCTTGGTCCAACCGGATTGCGCGTCGAGATGGCCGAAATAGAGCATCAGGTAAGAGGCAAATTCGGCGTGCTCTTCGCGCGTTGCGGCTTGCCCGGAGCGCGCCTTATCGAAAATGGCGCGGGCGCGGGATTCGCTACAGAAATTTGCGTAACAGTGGACCAGGCCGTGATCGGAGAGACGGCAACCCGCTTGATGAAAAAAATCGTGGCGTTGGCGCAAGGCGTCCAGGAAATCTGGGAAGGAGCGGATATTGACGTTGGCGGCGGCAGAAAGACGCTCGAGCCAGGGATTGAAGATGGCGGGGAGATGAACGTCCAAGGCGCGATCGGGGCGAAACGTCGGGTAGACACGCGTGGGCAGATGGGCCGAGGCAATTTGGGCGTGGGGCTGCAGATCGTCGGTGGGGTCGTTGGTGGTGCAGAGGGCACGCACCCCGAATTTGGCGAGAATTTCTTGCGTGGACAATTCCGGAGTTTCCAGGAGCTTGTTGGCATGCTGCCAAATTTCCGGAGCAGATTCTTCATCGAGCAATTCGTCGACGCCAAAATAGCGCTGCAATTCCAGATGAGTCCAGTGGTAGAGCGGATTGCGGAGGCAGTGCGGGACCGTGGAGGCCCAAGCGAGGAACTTGTCGTAGGGCGGAGCATCGCCGGTACAAAAGGTTTCGGCGATACCGTTGGCGCGCATGGCACGCCATTTGTAGTGATCGCCCTCGAGCCAAATCTCGAAGAGGTTGCGAAACCGCCGATTGGCGGCGATGTCCGCCGCGGAGAGATGAGAGTGGAAATCAAGGATGGGTTGACCGGCGGCAAATCTGTGGTAGAGATGGCGGGCGGTGGCGTTCTGGAGCAGGAAATCCTCGTGGATAAAGGGCATATCGCTTTGCCGCGAAGTGGTTGCTAATGAGAAAAGCGCTCGCGACTCTCGCAAAGCAGGAAACCACCTGGCGCGGCGGATTGTCAAGCGAATCGTTGGGGAATTGCATTTCTGGCTTTCGCGGAGGGAGGGCAACGGGTACTCTTAGGCAACTGAACGGGCTGTTGGAGAACATGGGCGAAGAGTTTCTTCAGGGCCATCGAAGGGTGTAGTAGTAATGTCCTATAAGCACCAGGGAAAAGCAGATTCCTCGCTTCGCTCGGAATGACAAGCCAGAACATTACCTGCGCTGGGACCGATAAAGCCCAGTTCATTTAGCAGGCTTTATGTCAGGGCCCTTCGAAGCTCCCCTCGAAGCTCGGGGCAAGCAGGGTAAACAAGCCGCTGCACTCCAAGAGGATCGTCCGCGCCTGCGAACTGCCTCATCCGCGCAAATGCGGGAGTCAGCTCAAGGCGCGGTCGAGGTGAACGTAGCCGCCATCCACGAACAAAAACTGTGCAGTGATGTGGGCGGCCTGGGCAGAGAGGAGAAAGAGAACCATCGCGGCAATTTCTTCGGCATTCGTCATTCTTTTGCCCAGCGGAATTTTCGAGACAATCTGCTGCAGCCTTTCTTCCGGATTTGGCAAACTGCTGAGCCACTCCTTGTAGAGCGACGTCATCACCTCCGCAGGGACGACGGCGTTCACGCGGATTCCGTAGGGAAGCAGTTCCACAGCCCACTCGCGCGTCAAAGCGAGGATGGCACCCTTGGAAGAGGCATAGCCTGAGGCGCCGCCCTGGCCGGTGAAAGCCGTCTTGGAGGCGATGTTGACGATACAGCCGTGCGACTTCTTCAGCGCGGGCAGCGCGTAGTGCGCCATGTTGTAGTAATGCAGAAGATTGCGTTGCAGGGAGGCCAAGTATTTTTCGGGGCTGCCCTGTTCGAGGCCGACGCGGTCATTGGTGCCGGCGTTGTTGACGAGAACATCGAGCCTGCCAAAATCGCGAATTGTCCGTTCGACCGCGGAGGAACAATTTTCCACGACTTGCAGATCAACGCAGATCTGCCCGCAGGCTTTGCCCGCCGATTGCAGTTCAGACTGCAATTGTTTCCCGGCCTCGACATCGCGGTCCACGAAGACCGGGATAGCACCCTCGTGCGCGCAGGCCCGGGCGATTGCCGCGCCGATACCCTTGGCGCCGCCGGTGATCAGGACAACTTTTTCTTCAATTTGTAAGTCCATGTGAAGCCGCCTTGAAACCGGAGAGAGTTTGAGCGACTCTCGAGCCTATTTCATAAATGTTCCGCTGTGCCGTTCTGCCCACCTCAGGGGTTAAAACCGCCAAATATCCGGATTTTTTCGGCACGTCTGAAGAGGCCGCGGATAAATCCAAGAAAGGCTTTCTTCAGGGGCTAAAGCCCATTGGTTTTGGTGGCATTGCGCCGGGACTGAAGTCCCGGCCTCCTAAAGAGAAATTTTCCCCGAAAGCTGGGATGCCGTGCCTTCCCGAGAACCATTCATGAGATGGTGTCTGGTAATCTCTCAGAGTGAAACTCCTCTTTTCCAGGGGATAAAGTCGTCTTGGCCGAGCAGTTCGGCTTTGGTGCGGATTTCACCGCTCGCGACCTGGATGGTGCGGTCCAAAATCATCTCACCCGTCTGCTCGATGGTTTTCTCACCGGAGATGATGCCACCTGCGTCGATATCAATAATGTCCGGCATGCGCTGCGCGAGGCTCGAATTGGTGGATATCTTAAGGACCGGAGCAATGGGATTACCGGTGGGCGTACCCAGCCCGGTCGTGAACAAGACGACGTTGGCGCCGGCACCGACCTGGGCGGTAACGCATTCCACGTCATTGCCCGGCGTACATTGGAGGTTCAGCCCAGCCTCGCTGGAATATTCCGGATAATCGAGTACCGCGGTGACGGGAGATGTGCCCCCTTTTTTGGCCGCGCCTGCGGACTTCATGGCATCCGTGAGCAAACCATCACGGATATTGCCGGGGGAAGGGTTCATCTCGAAGCCGGAACGAACGGCCTTGGCCCGCGCCGCATAATCGCTCATGAGCTGCATGAAGCGGTCGGAGACCTCTTCACTGACACAACGATTGATCAGCTCCTGCTCGACACCACAAAGTTCGGGGAATTCGGAGAGAATTCCCTTCCCACCGAGCGCGACGACGAGATCAGCGGTGTGCCCGATGGCGGGGTTCGCGGAGAGGCCTGAAAATCCATCCGAACCGCCGCATTTGAGGCCAAGGGTGAGTTGCGACAACGGCGCCGGTACGCGTGTGGATTTGTCCGCCTCGGCAAGTCCCAGAAAAGTGTCGCGGATGGCCTGTGAAATCATGGCCGCTTCGGAGGAGCTCTTTTGCTGCTCGAAGATCAGAAGCGGTTTGTCGAAATGTGGATCGCGGCGCTTCATTTCCTCGAGGAGAATGGAAACCTGGGCATGCTGGCAACCGAGGCTGAGCACGGTCGCGCCGGCCACATTGGGATGGTGGATGTAACCGGCGAGGAGCGCACAAAGATTGTTGGAATCCTCGCGTGTTCCCCCGCAGCCACCTTCGTGCGCGAGAAATTTGATGCCGTCGACATTGCGAAAGATCCTGAGAGAGGCCGGCGCTTGCAGTATTTCGGTGAGGGGGAAAGTTTTTATCTTTTCCGTGCCGCCTTCGCGGTAGAGCCGGGCGAGTTCCGCAACCTGGCGGCGATAGATTTGAGGGGCAGTGAACCCAAGTTCTTCCTCGAACGATTGTTTCAAGACATGCAGATTTCTGTTTTCGCAAAAGACCAGGGGAAGAACGAGCCAATAATTCCGGGTGCCGACCTGGCCGTCAGCCCTTCGGTATCCAAGAAACATTTTGCCCTGCCAGGGAGAAACGTCCGGCGGGGTCCAGCGGGCCAGGCCTTCCTTTTTGTGAAACGTGGAAGCAGCGTGGCGGATGTTGTGCGTGGAAAGCAATTCTCCGCGTTGCAGATTCTGAGTCGCCTTGCCGACCAGGACGCCGTACATGATGACGTCTTCGCCGGGGGAAAGATCTTGGGTGACGAACTTATGTTTGGCAGGCACGCCGGACAAGAGAAGATAGTCACTCCCGGAAAAGCGAATGGTTTCGCCTTTACGCAGATCGGTCAGGGCAACAAGGACGTTGTCGCGCGCGTCGAGTCTTAGAATTTTTCCTTGTGATGAATCGTTAGCTGGCACTTTCGAGCCGCCTTGTTAAATCATAGCCGAGGATTGGAGCCTGCCTCACAAATGATTCGAGCTACCAACCTGCGCGCCTCAGGGGCTAAAACCCCTGAATTCGCGGACCTTTTCGGCACGGCTGAAGAGGTTGTAGAAAAAGCCCTAAGACCATTTCCTCCGGGGCGCTTCGCGCCCTGGGCTGAAGCCCAGGGTCTACCGAGCCCAATGAAAGCCAAGCACTTGATGTCGGAGCTAAAAATCCGACTCCCTGCACTAGGAAATTTTTCCTCAATCCGAGCCTTGACGAAGGGCGTGCCATTGCGCAGGGGATGAGGGCAACGCTCGGAACCCACGACAAAGGGGCACCCTTCTTGGGAGCGCTAATGCAATCTTCAGAAGGAATGTTCTATTGACGCAACGGAACAGCAGATTCCTCGTTTCGCTCGGAATGACAAGCTAGGACATTCCATCCACAGATCTGCACAAATCTACATCTGGCGCGCCGTGCGGCTCGCGAGCAACGGGAGTCGGAAGCGCCTACATTCCCAGGTAGGTGACGTGGACGTAGACGCCGGTGTGGACGTTGTAAAGGAGATACCAGCCGATGTGGTCGGAATCCTCGTAGACAACGAAATCATCGGCACAATTCCAGCACCAATCGGCGCACACGGGCCAATCCCAGGAAGCAACTTCAAAGCCGAAGCCGCCGGGGAACCAGAAACGATGATGGTCGAGATCGAAGCGTTCGATGCGATAGCGATAGGAGGGGCCAAAGTGTTCGAAGCGCCCATGCTCGAAGGGATGATCAATGTGGAAGCGCTTGTCGTTGGGGCTGTCGTGGCCGTACCAATGGTCGTTGTTGACGTGGGGCGTGCTGTTGACGCGGCCATTCACATGATGTTCGGGTTCGGGCTTGGCGTGGGGATTGTCCCGCTTGGGCGGAGCCGGGGGCACGTGACCCTGATTGGCGCGCGGCGTGTTCTGCGCGTGTTCTTCAGGGTGCTGTCCCCGATCTTCTGGGTGTTGTGCAACAGCAGGAAGGGCTACGAGAGCTGCGATAGCAACTGGAAATAAGAAGCGTCGATACATTCTCTCCTCCTCGAACACGTAAAGAGTAAAAGCTCCGGGCCGGATGAGGGTGTCGGCGGGACTGGTCTCCGGCCTTGCCATACCGGCGTACGCAGGAGCGGTGAGCGTACAACTTAAATCAGACCGGAATTTCCGACGGGGAACTCCGGCTTGCGCATCGTAAGCTTTTTCTGGCCTCGAGACAACGAATTTGTGACCAGGGTTGCGCCCGAGCATTTCAAGCAAACAATGGAACATGCCAATCGAGGTTTCCAGTGGCCGCGAAACGCCGAAGGACCTCGAGCAAAATTGTGGACGGGGTGTCAGTTGAGATCTTTCGGGGCCCCCGACCAGGTCGGGGTAAACGCCCGACGCACTCCCTCAAGATGACAGGGTGCTGCGCAGCTTGAATAACATGAAAATTGTATCTTGTGAGAAAGTCCGGTTAGTTCGTGTTCACCGCCGGCGTTGTTGTTGGCGCGGCGCTGGGCGGGGCGCTGTACTGGTTGATGTGTTCGAGTTCTCTCAGGTGGTTGTACCAAGTGAACTTCAAAATGATGGAGGTGATGGCGACAATGGCAAAGGTGATAGCCGCGGTGCGCAGGCGCCACGTCACGATGTAAATGGGCAGGGCCACCAGGGCGACCTGCCAGACAATGCCAACGACGACGTTGAACATGTCGCGGAAGAAATCCTGGTTCTTTTGAAAGGACGGATCTTCCTGCAGCACTTTCTTCAGGATCGGACCCCAAAAGCCCCAAGGCCGCACGCGCCGATAGAACTCCTTAAGCACCTCTTCATCTTCAGGCACAGTCAAATATGTGCCCAGGAAGCAGCCGATGAGAGAGAGGAGGAACACCAGGCCAAAGCCCACGGAGACTTCCAAGTTGAGGGAATGAGCATGAGCAAAATTCTGCAAGGGGGCGATCTTAGTGACCAATGTCGGAATGGTGAGAGCGGAACACATTCCCGCCACCATGCCCCAGAAATAACCGTAGCCGTTGAAGCGCCACCAATACCACTTGAGGACATTGGAAGCGGTGTAGCCGCCCCACAGGGCGGTGACGATCCAGATCACTACATTGTTTACGCTGGTCACGTACCAGCCGATCAACACGCCGAGGAGAACCACAACGAAGGAACTCAGATAGCTGAGCCGCACGTAGGTCTTCGGGCTGGCATGCGGATTGATGAAGCGCTTGTAAATGTCGTTGACGAAGTAAGGAGGCGCGGCGTTCACGGTCGCGGCGAAGTTG
>Ga0181536_10003834_pt1 | contig 16222 bp, 14 predicted proteins | sample PEATcosm2014_Bin_41_FD_121105 | JGI IMG/M metagenome (GOLD analysis project Ga0181536, IMG submission 121105) | Peatland microbial communities from MTU Mesocosm Facility, Houghton, MI, USA - PEATcosm2014_Bin17_60_metaG | ecosystem: Environmental > Terrestrial > Soil > Wetlands > Peat | place... | reverse complement strand
TTCCGCCGCCGCCATTTCGCCTTCCGCCTTGATGATGCGGGCGCGCTTTTCCCGGATCGCCTCGGCCTCGCGGGCGATGGCGCGCTGCATCTGCTCGGGGATGTCGAGGTCTTTCAGTTCGACCGCCTCGATCTCGACGCCCCAGCGCTGCACGGCGTTGCGCAACACCTCCAGCAGGCGGGCGTTGACCGACAGGCGGTCGCGCAGCAGGCCGTCCAGCTCGCTCTGGCCGATGGTGTCGCGCATGCCGGTCTCGGCGGCCTGCTTCACCGCGTTCTTCCAGTTCTCGACCGCGACGACGGTGCGTTCCGGATCGGCGGCGCGGTACCACAGTACGGCGTTGACCTTCACCGCCACGCCGTCGCTGCTGAGGGTCTCCTGGGTGTCGAGTTGTTGCGTGATGGTGCGCAGATCGACGGTGACCTGCCGCTCGATCAGCGGGATCAGCAGATAAATCCCGGGACCGCGGTGGCCTTTGAGGCGGCCGAGACGGAAGATGACGGCGCGCTGATATTCCTGCGCCATGCGCACGGACAGGATCAGCAGCACGATCACGATGGCGGCGAGGGTACCGAGTGTGCCCATGACGGCGATTCCCTTCTGACGGGCGTTTGCCGCGGGACAGTGGCACCCCGCGGCGGCGGGAGAAAGGGCCGAGGTCCGGTTCCCCGCATGGCGCGGCGCGCCCGGGGCCTCAATGCCGCGGCGTGCCCGGGGTCGGCAGTTGAATGTCGAACGACAGGAAACGGTCGAACAAGGCGGTCTTGCGATAGAGCCGCCGGGCGACGACCTGGCCGGGTTCGCGCTCCTTGTCCTGGTGTTCCAGCAGGCCAAACCACGTCAGGGGCTGGAGAATTTGCGCTTCCGTCGCGAAAGACGTGGTGTCCCAGGGCCGGTCCAACAGGCCGCCAACGGGGATCGTGCACAATCGGGTCAGGCGCTCGGGGGTTTGCCAGTCATGGGCCGCGACCGACAATGACCAGAGGACCGTGCCGGCGTCCCGTTGCGGCCATCCGTCAAGCGGGCCCCGGCTCAGATACCCGAGATCGAGATACCAGAAGGTCATGTGGAACAGCATCGCCTGCAGCGCCCGGACGTTCGGTTCCCGCGACATCTTCCGGCCCGCCGGCGTGGCCCTGAGATGGCCCTTGTAACGACGGACCAATTTACCGGCCGCGACGAGATGACGCAGAAAGAACAGCGGCAGAAAGTCCGGCTCGTTGATCACTTTGTTGTACTGAAAAGCGTCCGCCATGTCGAAGCCGGGCCACATGGTGCGATCGCACATCTCCGCCACCACGGCACGCGCCAGGTTCCCCGTGGCCGTCAGCTTCAATCCTTCGCCGGCGGCGGCGGCGCGCAGCAGAATCAGCGCGTTGCGCGCGATGGCTGATCGCTGGATCTCCTCCGGCGTGAGATCGGTGGCCAGCCGGATCGGGCCGAACACCGGCGACGGGGGATACCGCAGCGCCGCGAGGCTTTCCTGATCCAGCATGGTCCAGGCGGGTTCGATGCCGCCGAGCCACTTCGTGATTACCGGGTCCCGCATGTCTCGAACTACAGGCCGAGGTGAGCAAAAAGCAAGCCGCGCGCCGGCGTCCGGCCCACGGCGGCGGCGGTACTGGGCCGCCTGATCGCGCCGCCGGGGTCCCGCGCGCGCTGTTCGAAACGCAGGCGTACTGAGAGGTAAGCGAAACCGGCGCGGAGGAACGAAAATCGGCGAGGATGAGCCGCGCGCTCAATATCGCCGGGACCAAGCATCGTCCGGAAAATTCGCGAAAACGTGACCTGGATCACAGCGTACGGATTGTGAAACGTCTACGTGGGTCCCCGCGTAAGCATGATGCTGGAAAGTGGTAAACTGAATAGCATGACATTCGTTCCACGCGAGCGCACCGGGCGAGGTTGTACAATCCGATCCGCAGGTGGACGAAATCCACGTCGAACCAGGCTTTGGACGCGGCTCCCACCCACGACTGATCCAAACCTACCAAACGGCACGTACAGGGATCTGTTGGCGACGGAGGACGCATATCCTGAACCAGGAATGATCCGCGGCGCCTCGTCGTCAACGAGCATCGCCATGATGTTGCCTGGAAGGAATGATACGGCCGACCGGAAGGGAGGCGGGTTCGTTGTAACAACAATGTGAGGGCTTGAACAATGAGCGAACATACGGAACTCTCGGCGGCCATATCGTTGCCCACCGGCTTCAAGATCGACGCGGTGACCAGTCTCGCGGCACCCCGGGCGGCCGTCTCGCCGCCGAGCCTTGGACCGCTCGCCGCTTTTACCGGCACCTGGACCGGGAGCGGCTTCAACACCATCTTCCGGCCCGACAGCACCCAGACGCCAACGCCGCTGCCCATTCCGGTTCCCGGCACCGACAACATCCTTGAACTGAACCTCACGTCGGAAACCCTGTCGTTTTCCTCAAGCCTGGGCTCGGTGCCCAACCGGGGCATGGTGCAGGGCGACATTTTCCTCAACGGCGTGCCCTATCTGCAGGCGATCAACGATGTCACCACCGGCACACCTACCGGCATTCACCTTGAGCCGGGACTCTGGGTGATCGTTCCGTCAACGACCAATCCGGCCGAGGGGACGACGCTGGTGCGCATGGCGTCGATCCCGCACGGCACGACGATTCTGGCGCAGGGGACCTCGAGCACCAAAAGCGGGCCGCCGACCATACCGTCCGTCAGCATTACCCCGTTCGACACGACGGCCACGGGCACCGGGGGAGCGTTGCACGTGTTTCCCAGTCAGACCGCGGCCAATAAAGAAACCGCGCGGATTCCCCAGGACCTGACCAGCTTCATCGCCGCCGGCACGATCACGCAGGCGATCTTGAACGATCCGAACACGGTGCTCCGCGATCACCTCGCGGGGCAGAAAATCACCGCCACCACCACGATCTCGATCAGCAGCAACCCGGCCACGCCGCTGTTCGGCGGCGGCACCGACAACATCGCCTTTCTGCTGGGCAATGCCGCGGTGTCGAGCAATCCCACGGCCGGCAAGCCAAACGCCCAGTCGTTGAAGATTACCGCGACGTTCTGGATCGAAACCGTTGAGCACCAGATCGTGGTGCCGCCCTTCAAACCCGGTCAGGCGCCGCTGACGATCTCCGCCGGGCCGGCGAAAGTGCCTGGTCAACCCGTGCCGATATTTCTCGTGAACCCGCCGATCGAGATCACGACGCCGCGTACGATCACGGTGTTCTCGACGCAGATCCAGTACTCGCAGGAGGTGTTGCTGAACTTCAACACCCTCACTTGGCCGCATGTTTCGGTGGCCACGCTGGTGCCGAATGGTGCGATCACGGTGCCGCCCTCCGTTTGGGCGTGAGACGGTGCGGGACCGGGGGCGATCTTACCGGATCGCCCCCGGCCGGCCGCGCGCGTGACCGCTATCGTTTCGAGGCCGGTACGGGGATGCCGGGGACCTTCACGTTGACCGCGCCCAGATGGTTCCGGCTGGTGAAGTATAGCGTCTTCCAATCATCGCCCCCGAAGGCCAGGTTGGTAGTGGCGGGCGCCCCGTGCACGATGCGGCCCAGCTTCTTGCCCGCCGGATCGATGATCCAGATGCCACCGGCGCCGCCGCACCAGACATTGCCTTCCGCGTCCACCTTCATGCCGTCGGGAACGCCGGGTTCCGGGCCGCGCAGATCGGCGAAGACGCGGTCGGTGTGTTTCGCGAGCGTACCGTTGGGCTGCAGGTCGAACGCCCTGATGTGGCCGCGCCGCGAGTCGTTGATGTACAGCACGGTTTCATCGGGAGAAAAGGCGAGGCCGTTGGGCAACACGAAGTCGCCGGTCAGCAGCGTCATGGTGCCCAGATCGGGGGTGACGCGGTAGACACCGGAGAACGTCAGGTCCCACTGCTGGGGTGGCGACGGACTGGTCCACGGGTCGGTGAAGTAGATACAGCCATCGGACTTCACCACGACGTCGTTGGGCCGGTTCAACCGCCGCCCCTGGAAGCTGTTCGCGATCACCGTGACGTCGCCGTCAGCTTCCTGTCGCGTGACCCGGCGCGAGTCGTGCTCACAGGCGAGCAGGCGGCCCTGAAGATCTCTGGTCAACCCATTGGCCCGGTTGGTCGGTTCCTGGAACAAGGAAACGCCGGTGCCGGGGACATATTTCATCCGCTTGTTGTTATGAATGTCGCTGAACAGCAGGTAGCGGCCTTCCTTCCACCAGACCGGTCCCTCGGCCGGGCCCTGGGCGCCGCCAAATCCATCGGCTAGGTCCAGGATGGGTTCCGATGGGGAGATGAGTTCTTCCAGCGCCGGATCCCATTGCTCGATCCGTTTCGCTGCTTGGGCGCGACTGTCGGCAGACATGGCGAGACCTCCTGTTGTGACGGTTATCCCCGGCGCCGGTCCGCGCGGGCAGCCGTTCTGCGCGCTGATGGTGCTTCCGTTCCCGGGATGTGAGGCGACGGACGAAGCGCCCGTCCCGGACCGCCGTCGAAGCGGCCATCGCGCGGTAACCCAGGCACGACGGAACCGGCCGGGCAATGGCGATCGTGCCGGCAACCAGCCGCGCGGTGACCTGCCGGCCAAGGACCTCGCGGAGGCCGCTTCTCCCCCCGCCGGTCAATCAATCGCGTGCCCGGGGACCGCCGCCCCCGGGCATCGCGTCGGCAAACCTTAAAGCTGCGCCTCGGCGTATTCGTAATTCGCCAGGTTATCCAGCCAGTTCGCCAGGTAATCCGGCCGCCGGTTGCGGAAGTCCAGATAATAGCTGTGCTCCCACACGTCGCACGCCAGCAGCACCTTGCCCTCGCCGGTCGCCAGCGGGTTCGAGCCATTCGGTGTCTTCGTCACCTTCAGCTTGCCGTCCGATCCCAGCACGAGCCAGGCCCAGCCGGAGCCGAACTGCGTGACGCCGGCCGCCTTGAAGGCGTCCTTGAACTTCTCGGTGCCGCCCAGATCGCTGTCGATCTTCGCCTGCAGTTTGGTCGGGATTTTGCCGCCGGTCGGGCTCATGCATTGCCAGAACAGGATGTGGTTCCAATGCTGGCCGGCATTGTTGAACACCGGTCCGCCGGCGGCGGCGGTCGCCTTGACGATGTCTTCGAGCGACTTGCCTTGTAACGACGCATCGGCCGCCACGAAGCCGTTCAACGCCGTGACATAGGCCTGATGGTGTTTGCCATGGTGCAGGTCGAGGGTTTCCTCGCACATGCCTTTGGCGCCAAGCGCCGATTTGGCGTAGTTCAGGGTTGGCAGTTCAAAAGCCATTGGATCCTCCGGGTTTCGCGCCAGTGGGGCGTGGGATTGGACGCGGTGGTCTGTATGGGCCGCCTCGCGCGCGGTCAACCTTGCACGACTCCGCGTTTGACGCCACCTCCGGGGAATGCGCACGCTCCCGCCGCCGTTCCCGGCCGTTGCTTCATGAACGAACCGATCGCCGGGCTGGTCCGGCGGCATGATCCGGACCGGTTCCTGACCGCGCTGTTCGCGCCGCCCGAGCATCGGGACGCGCTGCTGACGTTGTACGCCTTCGACCACGAACTGGCCCGCGCGCGGGAGGTGACGTCGGAGCCGCATTTGGCGCTGATCCGGCTGCACTGGTGGCGCGAAGTGGTGGAGGGCGCGCGCCGCCGGCATGAGGTCGCGACTCCGCTCGCCGCTCTGCTCGACAGCGGGCGGCTGGCGCCCGAGGCGTTGCCGCCGATCATCGACGCCTATGAAATCGAGGTCGAGCCGTGCATCGAGACGCTGGCCGCCTGGCGGGCCTGGCTGCTCGCCGGTGCCGGAGGGATCGCCGCCGCCGCGGGCCGGATTCTGGGCGTCCTCGATCCCGAAACGCTGCGTCCCGCCGGCGCGGCGTTTGGCGCGGCACGGGTAATCCGATGGAACTTCGCATTGGCCCGCCGAGGCCGCTGCCTGTTGCCGGCCGACCTGCTGGCGGACGCGGGGCTCTCGGTGCACGAGGCGATGGCCGCGCCCGAATCGCCGGGCGTCACCGCGGTGCTACGCCGTTTGACGGCGGAGGGGGAGGGGTTCCTGGCAGGTGGACCGTCGGGCCGGATGCCGCGCGGTTTGGTCGCGGCGGCGCTGCCGGCCGTGCTCGCCCGCCGCGATCTACGGCGCGGGCCAGCGACTCATGCCGGCCCGCGCGGCCTCGCCGACCGGCTCGCCGTCACCTGGGCGGGGTTCACGGGTTGGGTCTGACTCAACAAGGCCGGCCTCGCGTGAGCCGGACGGTTGGTCAGAGGCGCTCGGGGCCGCAGACCAACTTACCGTGGCTGTTCTTGTGGCACCCGGGCGGCGCCTGCACCGGTCCGCTGGCATGCAGCTTCCAGGTCGCCGTGTCGTGGCCATGACCATGCTCGGCCTTGGTGTAACTCACCGGGATCGTGATGGCTTTGCGGCCCCGGCGCGTCGTGTAGACCTCGGCCGCGACGGCGCTGGAGATCAGGTGCAGGCTACCCCCGCTGCGCTGCGGCGGCACCGGTCGAATGGCGAGCGCGACCCGGCTGGTCCCGCCCTGACGCGCGAACACATGCGGCCGCCGCGACGGAGCCTCATCCTCATCCCGAACGTCGGCGCGCGCCACTTCGGTCCGTTGTGGCGACGGCGCGTAGGCCGGGGCCGGGGCATAGACGGGTTTCGGCGGCTCGGACCAGGCGAGGGCGGACGGCCGCTGAACCGGCGCCGGCGCGTAGACCGGTTGCGGCTGCGCCCAGGCGAGGGCGCGGGGCTGCGGGAGCGGGGCGTAGGTCGGCTGGACCGGCGCCTGCGTGAACACCGGCGGCGTATAGGGGGTCGCCGCGGCGAGTTGGACCGTCGGCACCTGCACCGCGCCATACCCGTACCGCGGGCCCGGCGGGATATTGAGCGGGAGCTGGTTCATCGCGAACTGCTCGGCCGGCGAGTGGACTTGCGGCTGGGCGTAGCGCAGCGCGGGCCCGATGGCGGCCACGTAATGCCGCGTTTCGTCGGGCAGGGACCGTTGATTGGCGAGGTAATCGTCCAATCGGTTGGGTCCGGCATTGTAGGCCGCGAGGAACCCTGGCGACCCGTACATGTCATACATTTCCCGCATATACGCGACGCCGGCCATGATGTTCTCATGCGGATCGAACGGATCGGGGCCAAGATTGTGACGGGCGCGCAGTTCGGCGTAGGTGCCGGGCATCACCTGCATCAGGCCCATCGCGCCGGCGCTGGAGGTGATCAGCCGCCCGTTGCGGTAGAGGCTGCCCCCCGATTCCTGACGCATCAGGGCGCGGATCCACGACTCCGGCATATCGTAGCGCTGGGAGGCCTCGCGGATATACGGGCCCCATGGGTCGCCGGGCGAACCCGGGATCACATAGCGGCCGCGGGCATTCTGCAGATACCGGGAGGTTTCGTCGGCGGCGCTGAGGCCGGACTGACGGGTGGCGCATCCCGCCAGGATCGCGAGGCCGATCGCCCCGGAAACGGCGGTGAACATGGCGGAACGCCAATGCGGTCGTCTCATCCGCTGCGAACTCCTTGTTGGCCTGGCCAAAGGACCCGTTTGCACGACGACCCGACGGAGCCCCCCCCGTACTGGTCGCTTGAGATAGGCGATGAGCAATCCTCGCTAACCCCCTATCCTACCCCGATCTTTATGGCAAGACTGTGTCAGCCCCCTTACGAGTGTCTCCCTCGTCTGTTTCCCTTGAACACGATCCTGACGAGTTCGCCAACCCTCAAACGACGTTTTTTTGCCTTGCGGCAAAGAAAATCGCCCGCCGGAGCGTCTGTTGCCTGGGCCTGAGGGATGGGGTACTGGCCTGCCGCACATGACGATCCAGGTTTCAGAGGCCGACCAGGACACGGTTCTCGAGTTCTTCTCGGGGATGTCGCTGGTCGTCCGCAATCGCTTCGCGATCAACGACGTACTGGGTGGGCTCCGGCTCTGGCGCCTCGCCTGGTCGCTGGGCTGGCTCGATATCCGGCTGCGCTACCGCGGCTCAATGCTGGGGCCGTTCTGGCTCACGATTTCGACCGGCGTCATGGTCGGTTCGCTCGGCGTTCTGTACTCCGCGCTGTTTCACATGTCGCTGCGCGACTACCTGCCGTTCCTGGCGCTGTCGCAGGTGCTGTGGGGCTTCCTGGCCACGCTGGTCGGCGAGGCCTGCGGCGCGTTCACCGAGTCCGAGCCGGTCATCCGCTCCATCCGCATGCCGTTCTTCCTGTTCGCGATGCGCATTCTGGTGCGGAACGTCCTCGTGCTGGCGCACAACATTTGCGTGATCGTCGTGGTGTTCCTGGCCCTGCGGATGTGGCCCGGCGCGGCCGCGCTGCTGGCGCTCCCGGCCCTGCCGCTGTGGGTCGCCGACGCCCTGGCGCTGTCGCTGCTTTTGGGCGGGATTTGCGCGCGGTTCCGCGACATCATGCCGATCGTCAATAGCGTGATGCAGATCGCCTTCTTTCTGTCGCCGGTGATCTGGAAGCCGGAGCAGCTGGGCGCGCACGCCGTCTGGCTGCCGTTCAATCCGTTCTACGACATGCTGGAAATCGTCCGCTCGCCGCTGCTGGGCCAGGCCCCATCGCTGCTCGTCTGGGGTGCCGCGCTCGGCTACAGCGCTATCCTGTGCGGCCTGGCATGGATGTTCTTCCTGCGCGCGCGCGGCCGGATCGCGTTCTGGATTTAAATGATGAGTCGCGACGCGTCGATCGACGCCCAGGACGTCTCCGTGCTGTTTCCGCTCTACCACGGCAATTCCCGCAGCCTGAAGAAGCTGCTGGTCGCCGCCGCGTCCGGCCGGCTGGCCGAGGATCAGCAGCACCGCGTCGTCGTCCGCGCGCTGAGCGACATCAACTTCAACCTGAAGAGCGGCGAGCGGATGGGCCTGGTCGGCTCGAACGGCGCCGGCAAGACCACCTTGCTGCGCGTGTTGGCCGGAATTTACGAGCCGGTCACCGGCCGTGTCCGCCTGCATGGCACCCTCAACGCCTTACTCGATCCCAGCCTGGGCATGAACCCGGAACTGACCGGGCGGGAAAACATCATGCTGCGCGGGCTGTATGGCGGACTCTCGCGACCGTTGCTGGCGCGGCTGGAAGAAGATGTCATTGAGTTCTCGGAACTGTCCGATTTCATCGATCTGCCGATGCGCATTTACTCCGCCGGCATGGCGATCCGGCTGGGGTTCGCGCTGGCGACGGCGATCCGGCCGCGGATTTTGCTGATGGACGAATGGTTCCTGGCCGGTGACGCCGGGTTTTTGGAAAAGGCCCGGCAGCGTATGGAGGAAATGGTGCGCGCCGCCGATATCCTGGTGTTGTCGACGCATAACGATGCGATCGTCCGGGAATGGTGCACGCGGGTGATGTGGCTGGATAAGGGACGCATCCGCGCTGACGGTCCGGCGGCGGAGGTCATGGACCAGTATGTCGGGACGCCAGCGGAATAAAAAGTTGCCCATCTGTCATGGCCCGGCTCGTCCGGGCCACCCGGCGCGGCACTGTGCTGGTTCAGGTGGCCCGGACACGCCGGGCCATGACGGTGTTTGGTCGGCATGACTTTATCGGAAGTCACGGGTTGCCACGCGCATGCCGCGCGTCTCGTCGCCCACGCTCCGCAGCAGCGCGGACAGATCGGTGATCTCATCGGCGATGACGTGAATGACCTCACCCTCCTTTTGCAATTTGCCGCGGCAGGCGAGCATCCTGGCTGACAGCAACACGCGCCGCTGCCTTTCGAACACCGATGGCCAGACGATCAGATTGGCGTGACCGGTCTCATCCTCGATGGTGACGAACAGCACGCCCCGCGCGCTGCCGGGTCGTTGCCGGACCAGCACGATCCCGGCCACCGTCAGGCGCGCGCCGTCGCGCCATCGCGCCAGATCGGCGCAGCGCGCGATACGGCGCTCGTTCAGCGTGGCGCGCAGAAACGCGACCGGATGATCGCGCAGGCTCAGGCCGACCGAGCGGTAGTCCTCCACCACCTGACGGCCTTTGCTCATCACCGGCAGGCTGACCGCCGGCTCGTTCGTTTCGCTGTCCGCGTGGTCGAACAGCGGCAGGCGGTGATCGGACAGGCCGCGAATGGCCCAGACCGCCTGGCGCCGGTCGAGCTTCAGGGCGCGAAACGAGTCGGCCTCGGCGAGGCGTTCCAGCGCGGCCACCGGCACGGCGGCACGGCGATGCAGATCCGGAATGGATTTGTACGGTGTGGCGCGCGCGGCGATGATGGCGTCCGCGTGGTCGGCGGCGAGCCCTTTGATCATGCGAAAGCCGAGCCGAACGGCGGTCAGGCGCCCTTTTTCGTCATGGCCCGGCCCTTCGGCCCGCCCAAGGACAAGCCTGTGCGGGCCACCTGTCGCGGCACGGTGCGGGTTCAGATGGCCGGGCCCTTGCTTAAGCGTGCAATCCCACACCGAGGAGTTGACGCAGACCGGCCGGACTTCCACGCCATGCTGTTCCGCGTCGCGCACGATTTGCGCCGGAGCATAAAACCCCATCGGTTGCGCGTTCAGCAGGGCGCAGCAAAACACGTCCGGGTGATGGCACTTCAGCCAGGCGGACGCATAAGCGATCAACGCGAAACTGGCGGCGTGGCTTTCCGGGAAACCGTAACTGCCAAACCCCTCGATACGGGAAAACGTCTGTTCGGCGAATTCCCGCGTGTAGCCGCGCTCGATCATGCCGGAGATCATCTTGTCGCGGAAATGACTGACGCCGCCGGTGAATTTGAAAGTCGCCATGCTGCGGCGCAACTGGTCGGCCTCACCCGGCGTGAAGCCGGCGCAGACGATCGCCACCTGCATCGCCTGTTCCTGAAACAGCGGCACGCCGAGGGTCTTTTCCAGCACGCGCCGCAGTTCCGGTGTGGGATACTCGACTGTTTCCAGCCCCTCCCGCCGCCGTAGATACGGATGTACCATGTCGCCCTGGATCGGGCCGGGCCGGACGATCGCGACCTGAATGACGATGTCGTAAAATGTCCTGGGTTTCAGCCGCGGCAGCATCGACATTTGCGCCCGCGATTCAATTTGAAACGTTCCCAGTGTGTCGGCTTTACGGATCATCGCGTAGGTGGCCGGGTCCTCGGGCGGGATCGTGGCCAGATCCAGGTTTTTCCCATTATGTTTCCGCAGCAGATCGAAGGCGCGGCGCAGACAACCCAGCATGCCGAGGCCGAGGACGTCGACTTTCATGAAACGGAGGGCGTCGATGTCGTCCTTGTCCCATTCGATGACCTGGCGGTTGATCATGGCGGCGGGCTCGATCGGCACGAGGTCGTCAAGACGATCTTCAGTCAGAACGAAGCCGCCGGGGTGCTGCGACAGATGCCTGGGAAAGCCGATCAGCGTGCGGGCGAGGTCGACGGTCAGACGCAGACGGCGATCCTCCAGATTGAGGTTCAGTTCGGCGGCGCGATCGTCGTCGAGTCCATCGCTGCCCCAGTGCGAGATCTGCGTCGCCAGGGCGCCGGTCACGTCCTCGGGCAATCCCATGGCTTTGCCGACGTCGCGCACGGCGCCGCGGCCGCGGTAGCGGATCACCGTGGCGCAGATCGCGGCCCGGTCGCGGCCGTAGGTGTCGTAGATCCACTGGATTACTTCCTCGCGCCGCTCGTGCTCGAAGTCGACATCGATGTCCGGCGGTTCGCGGCGTTCGGCGCTGACGAAACGTTCAAACAACAAGCCGCTACGCGTGGGATCGATCGAGGTGATGCCAAGTACGTAACAAACCGCCGAGTTGGCGGCGGACCCGCGGCCCTGGCACAAAATGTATTGTGATCGCGCGAACCGGACAATCGCGTGAACGGTGAGGAAATACGGTGCGTAGTCCAGTTGCGCGATCAAATCCAGTTCGTGACGCAGTTGCTTCGTCACGTTGTCCGGCACGCCGTCGGGGTAGCGCGAGGCGGCGCCTTCCCAGGTTAGCCGCTCCAGCGTTTGTTGCGCGGTCAGACCGGCGATGTGTACCTCGTTCGGGTATTGGTACCGCAATTCTTTGAGGGAAAACCGGCAACGTTCGGCGATCTCCATCGTGCGTTCGACGGCGCCGGGATGACGGGCGAACAGACGGGCCATTTCCTCGGGCGATTTGAGGTGGCGGTCGGCGGCATGGTCGCGGTCGTGACCGATCTCGTCGATGGTGCGGCCCTCGCGGATGCAGGTCAGCACATCGGCGAGGATGTGCCGGCCGGGCGCGTGATACAGCACATCGCCGGTGGCGACGGTGGGGACACCGGCGGCGCGGGCCAGCTCGGCGGCTTCGTGCCGCCGGACGGCGTCGTTGGGACGGCGCCGCACCGTCAAAGCCATGTAGGCACGATCGGCGAAGTCGGCTTTCAGGCGTCGCAGATCGGCGGGTGAGGGGGGCGAGCAAAGCACGGCGATCATGCCGTCCCCGGCGGCGGCGAGATCGTTCCAGGTGAGCTCGCAACCACCCTTTCCGGCGCGGCTTTTGCCGATCGTGAGCAGGCGGCAGAGACGCGCGTAAGCGGGTTGATCCGTGGGGTAGACCAGGACGGCGGGACCATCGGTCAGGTCGAGGCGGGTGCCGATAATGAGACGAATATTCGTTTCTTCGGCGCGTTGATGGGCGCGGACGATGCCGCCCAGGGTGCCCCGGTCGGTGATGCCCAGAGCGGGGAGGCCGAGCACGGCGGCGCGGGCGAACAACTCCTCGACGTGCGAGGCGCCGCGGAGGAACGAGAAGTTCGTCGTGGTCTGGAGTTCGGTGTACATCGTTAAGGGTTTGTTCAGGTTTCGCGGGGATGGTGGGGACGTTTGTGCGGAGGAGAGGTTCCATGCATCACGAAGGTCTCAAAGCACACCAAGGTCACGAAGGGGGCGGGGGGACGGTTGATGAAGAGGAGGTGGCCAGACGAGTGGTACCAACGGCCATAAGTCATGACTCATCGTCACTCATCATGGCCGGGCCCTGACCCGGCCATCTCTCGCGGCACGTGCTGGAAGAGATGGCCGGGTCAGGCCCGGCCATGACGGTAAGCGGCAGAAGTGCATCGGTAGGGACTTATGCCCGTTGGTATGATCGGCATGGCGATCAAGATTCATCGTGCAGTCGGTCCTGGGCTTTTTGAGCATCCTTACGAGGATTGTCCTGACCTTGAACTGTCGCGGGCGGGTCCGCGATTTGAAAGGGCAGGTCGAATTGCATCTGGTTTATGAAGGCGTCCGCTTCGAGCGCACTTATCGAGCCGATATCATCGTCGAGAACACGGTTCTTCTCGAAATAAAATCGGGCGACGAATTTTTGCCGATTCATGAATCCCAAATCCTGACCTACCTTCGTTCAAGCGGCTGCCATATCGGCCTGCTATTGAATTTCAATCCCGTGCCAATGAAACACGGCCTTCGCCGCTTCGTATCCTGAAGAAAGCTTCGTGACCTTGGTGTTCTTCGCGACCTTCATGATGCATCGAACCCCTCCACCAGCACGAACCTACCCCCCATGCCCCACATCCGAAGGCGCCTCCCCCCCAGGCCGCCGCATCAACACGAACCCGCTCTCCGCCAAATGCCGCACCAACCGGTCGGCGGTAATCCTCGCCATCGTCTCATCCGCGTGATTGACCCGCTTCCTTCCTTCATACCGCAAAGCGAACGCCAAACTCTCGACGATCTCCTCCACCGACGCCTCTCGCAACATCCGCCTTCTCCTCTTCAAAAAAACCCGTGCAAGAACCAGCGCATATCCCCGCTGATCGCATTCTCTCCATCGCCACGCCGAAACAGCCAGTAACGATGCCCCTCTTCATCTTCCACCCGGAAGTAATCCCGCACCGACCGCGTCTCCCCGTTGCGTTTCCACCACTCCCCGGCGATCCGTTCCGGCCCATCCGCGCGCCGCACCCGATGCCGCACCCGCCGCCAGGTGAACGCCATCGGCGGGTGATCGGGCAGTAGCGCCATCGCCTCCACCGGCTGCGGCGGATCGAGCAACCGCACCGGCCGCGGCAAATCCGCGGGCCACGTTCCCACCGCCTTCTCCTGGGCTTGCACCTGACGCACCGATCGTTCCGGTACATCACTGTCCACCGGCGCCACGCGGTACACCCGCTCGGGCCCCAACCGGTTCGCCAGCCGATCGATCAAGGGTGCGATATCGGGTTCTTCCATGTCCGCGGCCGTCAGCCGCGCCGCCGCCTGCGCCGGCACCAGCTTGCCCATCCGCGGCACGATCAGCCGCATCGCCTCCACGCCCAGACCGGGATCGACCCGCTCAATCCGCTCCTTCAACAACCGCGTCAAATGCCGCGTGTCCCGCGACGCGCGCGCCGTGCCGATGCGGATCGCCTGCGTGGTGCCATCCACGCGCTCGAACAGCAGATCCAGCCGCCGCGCCCCGCTGCCCAACCGTTCCATATCCGAACAGACCGTCACGGTCAGGCGATCGATGACGGTGGCGAACGCCTCCGCCGTCAGTAGCGGCTCGACGAAGGTCAGACGCGCCTGGATCAGTTCGGGCGGGAATTCGGGTTCGATCGTCTCCGGCGCGCGGCCGAACGCCTGATCCAGCCGCGCCGTCACCAGAGTGCCAAAGCGGCGGACCAGAGGCGCCCGCGGCAACGCGGCCAGGGCGCCGATTTGCTCGATCCCCATCAGGCGCAGCCCATCCAGCGTCTCCTCCGGCAAGCGCAGCGCCGCCAGAGGCAACCGGGCCAGCGCCGCCGCCTGCCCACCGGAGGGCACGACCGTTATTTCCTCCATGCCGAACCGCGCCATGGCGTGCGCCGCCCCTGGCGTATCCGCCACGGCGGCGCGGGCGGAAAAACCCTGGGCCAGCAACCGGCTGACCAGGTCGCGCAGTAGCTGGGTCTCCCCGCCTCGCAGATGCGCGCTGCCGGTGACATCGATCCACACCCCATCCGGCGGCGCGGCGGCGGCCAGCGGGGCATAGCGCAGGCACCAGCCGGCGAGCCGGCGCAACGCCGCCATATCATCGTCCGGCCGCGCCTCCCGTACCGTCAGCTCCGGCACCAGCGCCTGGCCCTGTGCCACCGGCATCCCCGGCCACAGGCCCGCCTGCGCCGCGCTCGCGTCCACCGCCGCGATCACCCGCCGCCGCCCGTCATGCATCGCCGTGACCAGCGCCCCATCAGGCGGCGCGTCCTGTTTCCGTAGCCGATCCGTGGGCCACGCCGGCAACCAAAGCGAGACGACCCGTCGCATCACATGCCTCCACGATCCAGGATCCCGGTTCTCCGCCGCGGCGGTGTGTCAATTCCAACCGCCATAGCGCGCGGCCCAGTCCGGGCACCGCGGGTGCGTGCGGCAATGGCGGGTCGGAGGGCAACGCGGCGATCCGCCAACGGGTGACGGCGGCACTCGGCGCCGCCAGCGCGGGGTCGTTGAAAATCCGGCTGCGGCGCAGCAGGGCGGCCATCACGCCGGACTGCTCAGCCGCCAGTTGCAGGCGGCGCGAGGCGACGAGGCTCAGGCGGCCCGCGTATTCCCCCACCACGGCGGTGAGGCCGGAATGCGCCAGGCCTTCCTCCATCGCCGCCAGCACGTCTTTGCCGGCCTCGGCGAATACCAGGCGGGCGGGGTGCAGCCCGGCACAGGCGAGGCCGGGGGCGAACAAATCCTGTCGCTCCACCACCCACAGCACCGGCCCCTCCAGCCGCGCCAGCACGCCCCCGAGGAACAAGGCCGCCGCGGCGCCATGCTCGGTATCCGGCCCGGCGCCCGCGACCTCATGCAGGCAGCCCAGAAGCAGACCGCCAGAGGGGCGAAGGGACTGGTCGAGGGCGGGGATGCCGAAGGGGATCGTCCGGACGGCCCGGGACGCGCCGCCATCCCCATGGGTGATCCGCGCGATCTGGTCACGCAGGCGGGCGATTGTCTCGGTACGGGTGGCCGGTAAGAACATAGAGGGAACATACGGCCGCCCTCTGTCCGAGTCGAGTCGGAAATCAGCGCTCGCTGAACAGCACCCCGCCCTTGGCTTTGTTCTCCTTGGGGGACTCGACGATCTGCACCATCACGGCCTCGGGCGTGGCGTTGAAGTGCTTCACCACCGCGGCGGTGATGTCTTTCACCAGCGCGCGCTTCTGGTCGATTGTGCGGCCTTCGACGGCGTGGACGTAGACTTCTGGCATGGCGGGTCTCCTGAAAATCGTCATCCTCGGCTTGCGGATCGTCAGCCTCGGCTTACGGATCGTCATCCTCGGCTTGCGGATCGTCATCCTTGGGCTTGCGGATCGTCATCCTTGGGCATGTGGATCGTCATCCTCGGCTTACGGAT
>Ga0181536_10003831_pt1 | contig 16230 bp, 15 predicted proteins | sample PEATcosm2014_Bin_41_FD_121105 | JGI IMG/M metagenome (GOLD analysis project Ga0181536, IMG submission 121105) | Peatland microbial communities from MTU Mesocosm Facility, Houghton, MI, USA - PEATcosm2014_Bin17_60_metaG | ecosystem: Environmental > Terrestrial > Soil > Wetlands > Peat | place... | reverse complement strand
GAAAGCTGACTTATGAAACGCAGCCATCCCGATCGATACGGTTTTGATGATGGAGTAATACATAATCATCAAACTGTACTGCGCACAGATGGAGTTACTTATATGATGGATCCCGGCTCTCCGGTTGTTCTCCAGGCGGTCGAACGGAAACACGCTCCGGTAGACGTGGTTGATAAAATACCGCTCCATCACATATTCATGCCGTTGCATTAGCGGCGCATAATATGCCGAGTAAGCCTCTTGATAGCGGTTCACAAGATCGGTCATCGTGGACTTCTGCGTCCATTGCAGGCCCAGTAAAAACTCCTGATAGCAGTCAAGAAACCTACGAACCGTAAAATCCGAAGTAATGCGGTTAATGATCAACTCTACCGTGGTTTCGAACTGCACTGCCGGTCGAGCTTCGAGCTTACTCAAAACATCATCGAACAACCTATGCTGGGTGGCATCCAGGTAGCCCTGAATAATCTTCGGCACATCCTGGTCGTTGCCTGCTTCCGCCATTTCGTCCAGCTTATCGCAAAGATAGGCTAGGATTATCAGACGCTGCCATAAAGGATACATCCGCTCCTGTAGCAAAGTAACTGCGAGCCCTCGGACTTCCCTAAAATATGGGTAAGGCCTGTCTGCGTATTTCGAGTTAGGCGTATCCGGCGCCGGCACATTGCCGGTCCGAAAGCTTTCGTCGCTCCCGTCTTTCTCCTCGAACCGCATGGGACCAGGACTCAGCAGAACGAGCCGCGCCGCCTCCGGACAAGACAGATCTAGCGTTCTCTCTAGAACATCGCCAACCACGGTCATCACGCGAGGGTAGGTCGCGCAAGTATTGGGCAGGTAGTCCTCGCCCAGTCTGCTTTGAATGGAACACAGGCCTTGCGCAAGAAACGGGCAGTGGGGCCCGGAAAGATTGATGGTGGCGTAGTCATCGTCACTAGTGGCCGTGGCATTAATCGTAATGAGTTCATGCAGCGGAGACCGTAACTCCGTATCACTGCAATTCTGATACTTATCGTAGGTATGCCGGTCCACCGTGATGCCCCAGCCAGTGCAGCACGTATCCTCGCAATCCGCGCCGATGCAGCGAAACTCGTCATAGTGCCGCGCCTGAAGTAGCTTCTCCGGTCGTGACATTGGTTCAGGATATCACCGCCAATAGTGTTCCCTTGCCTTTTGCCTTTTGCCATGTAAAATGGCCATTCCTGCTTCTGATTTCGAAATGAGGAGAACTATGTCCCTGAAAACCCTTCTTGCTTCGCTCACCCTCGCCGCCGTGGCCGTAACGCTCACCGCAGCCGACGAGAAGAATGCCGACACCAAGAATTCCGCGGCCGGCCCGCTCCAGCCCCAGATGACTCCCGAAGGCGGCTGGGACCAGACCATGGGAACGCTCGGTGAGAAGCCCGCCCAGCCATGGACCGGCACTACCATCGGCGCCGGCGTCGACAAGAAGCCGCTCGACGGCAAAATCGTCACCGTCACCGGCGAGATTGTCGATCTCTCCTGCTACCTCCAGCTCGGTAAGCACGGCGAGAAGCACAAAGCCTGCGGCGCAAAGTGCATCGCCAATGGCCAGCCTATCGGCCTGCTCACCAAGAATGGCGGCGTCTACTTGCTGATCGATGAGGAACACGATCCCCGCCGCGATGGCCTGACCGAATTCCGCAAAGCCGCCGGCGACCACTTCGCCCACGTCATGGAAGTCACCGGCACGGAAACCTCCGTTCGTGGCATCCACACCATCTACGTGCAAGGCTTCGTGAAGAAGTGATCAGGCGCTATTGCCTGGTTGCTTCGGTCGCTGGTTTGCTGGCGTCGTGTGCCTGCAATCGCGACACGCGCAAGCGCATCGCCGTCGTCCCGAAAGGCCAGGCTCAGTTGTTCTGGCAGTCCGTGCACGCCGGAGCCGCCGCGGCTGCGCGGGAGAGCAATGTCGACATCCTATGGAACGGTCCCGCTTCCGAAACTGACTTCACCGCCCAGTTACAGATCGTCGATTCCATGATCACACAGCGTGTCGACGCCATTTGCCTCGCGCCGGACGACAAGTCTGCCATGGTGAACGTCGTCGAGCGCGCGGCACGCGAACACATTCCCGTTGTGATCTTGGACTCGCCCGTCGACACGCAGGCGTTCGTCGCCCAGGTCGCTACGGACAACTACGGCGCCGGCGTGATGGCCGCCCAGCGCATGGGAAAAATTCTGAGCGGCAAAGGCAAAATCGCAGAAGTCGCCGTGGAACCGGGCGCAGCCTCCGCTATGGCCCGTGAGCAGGGCTTCGAAGATGGCATCAAGAAAGATTTTCCGGGGATTCAGATCGTCGACAAGCGCTATGGCGCGGCCGACCGCGCTAAGTCGCTCAACGTCGCCGAAAACATGCTGACCGCGCACGATGACCTGGCCGCGATGTTCGCGTCGAATGAATCCAGCGCCGTCGGCGCCGCGCAGGCTATCAAAAGCCGCAACACCAAAGTGAAACTGGTGGGATTTGACTGGAGTCCGGGCCTGCTGGACGATCTGAAGTCCGGTCTGATCGACTCGCTCGTCGTGCAGGACCCATTTCGTATGGGCCACGACGCCGTCATCGCCGCCGTGGATAAATTGAAGGGCGCCACGCCAAAGAGGCTGCAGAACCTCCCGCCGCGGGTGGTGACCAAGGAGATGCTCGACGACCCCGAGGTGCAGAAGCAGCTACACCCTGATCTCGATCAATATCTGAAGTAGCCTTAATGAGCAGGGTACCGGACAACCGTGAAATTGGTGAGTGTGATTGTATCCGCGGTTGTCTGGGCCATCTTCATCTGAAAATTGATGGTCAGCGCCCCGGCCACACTGTCCGTCGCATTCCCCACCGATGCGGCATAAGCCAGCACCGTTCCCCAGCTCTCCGCTCGCAACTGGGACCCGGCGCTATAAACGGCCGCTTCCCCTTTGCCTGCAATCATGGCGTCCCCTGTGCCAGCCACTCGGTCCGTCACGATTGTCGCACCCCAAAGCACTTGGTATTCAAAGCCCGATGTTGAACCCGCGTGCGCCAAATCGAAGTGAATCTCAATCCGGTCACCAGTTTGCAGCGTGCTTGCCGGGAAGGTACAACTGCCGAGCGGCGCAAAACTCGTCGACGATGTGCTGGTCCCCGGAGCACTGCAGTAGATCTGAGGATTTGCGGTCGTCTGCGTTCCGCTTGAGCCGGCTGGCAGCCGGTACCACGCCAGTAGCGTGTCGCCGGGCTGCGGAACCGCTCCGCTCAAGAACTGTACCGTCGATCCCGTTAGCGTGTAGTCAGCAGCGGGTTGCTGTTCGATGCCGTTCCGGAACAGCTCCAGACTCGGTGCCGGATTCGGCGCATTGGCCAGCGTGAACGTGGCGTTGACGCCATCCATCGTGCCGCCCGGAATTTCGCCGTCGGAGTACAGAACGCCACCCCCCGTGCCGCACGGACCCGACGTGCCGTTCACGAAAACGCAGTCTGACGGGTTTCCCACCACGGCATCGATCCCGCCAGTCGAGTTGATTATCGCCACGCTGCCGGTGTTGAAGCCTGGCCCCTTGACTGGCCGCAGGCTCAAGTCGCTCGTCAGGCCAATGACCGCGCTCTCTGGGATGGGGGTCTGCGAGCTGGCCTGTACGGGACTGGCGGTTTGGGTTGTGTTAGACGTCCGCACATCGCTGATTGTCAGTGGAGTGGTTGAAACGGGCACGACCCAGGTCTCCTGAAATTGAATCTTGCCGTCGCTGTTGTAGGTCACGGTGTAGAAACTAGCTGGATTGGCATCCGCGGTCGGCACCAGTTGTACTTGAAAGAGTCCCCCGACTACTTGCACGGTGATGCTCTGCGAAACGATGTTGGCCTGGTTGTCCGCCAGGAAGCTGTTCCACGAGATCACCAAGAGCCCGTTGAATGGAGTGCCATCGGCCTTGTAAAGAGTGTCCTGGATGGTGGTCAGGGGGGGCTGTGCAAAGGCCGCCACTGCCGTCAAAACCACAGTTGCCAACTTGCCTAACGCTGTCGGTCGCACCTGGCCTCAGTCTAGCGTCGGGGGGACTGGGTACTGGCTGTTTTTGCAATCGCGGAAGACGCTAAGTCACCGTTCCCCGTGAATTTGGCGGAATTGAATTTTCTTGCGAACAGTTGTGAACGGAAATGCCTAACGGTAGAGATGGTGCTCGGAGATGTAGGCCAGCACCGATGGTGGTACGTCCACGCGTTCGTCGCCCGCCGCGAGGCGCCGGCGAATCTCGGAAGACGAAACCGGCAGGTTGACGCCCTCAAGAGGGTGGACGCGGGCGCCTTCCGGCACCTCATAGGCGCCTCCGGGACGGCTGACCACGATGAAGTCAACCGAAGCAATCACTTCGCGCCATCGCCGCCAGGTGCGGATTTCGGCAAACGCGTCGGCACCAATCAGAAAATACAGTTCGTCCCCGGGCCCGATCGAGGCGCGCACCCTCTGGATGGTTTCGATCGAGTAGCTTTTCTCTTGGCCCTCCTCGATACGCGACGCTTCAAACATGGGCTGGCCCACGCAGGCGAGTTGCACCATGCGGTAGCGGTCGTCATATGGCGTACTCGTCACGGCGGATTTATGGGGCGGGCGAGACGCGGGAATGAACCAGACGCGGTCCAGAGCAAATTGGCGCGCGGCTTCGCGGGCGATCTTCAAGTGGGCATTGTGGATGGGATCGAACGTACCGCCAAATAGAGCGAGCTTCAACGCTAGTTACTTCAATTCCTTGATACGAATGTTGCGAAAATAGGCTTCCATGGGCGGGCCGGCATGAAGTTGTAAGGCAATAATCCCGCTCAGCCGCAGGGAATCGTGCAGGTCGGCAGTTTTCACACCATTCAGCTTCAACTCAATGTGATCGCCGTTACAAGAGATTTCGTACTCGTTCCAATCCTTGAGATGCACCACATGTCTGGCTTTCGGCCATCCGTCCACCATGGTTTGGCGGGTACCCTTCTCTTCGTAGATATTGCCCCAGTAATTATCCTCGCCCATGTCGGCCTGATAGCCGCGGCACACCCACTCGGGAAGGGCCTCACTGCGAAACTGGATACCGCTGTTGTGATTGCGCAGCTTGCACTCGGCCCGGAGCACGAAGTTGCCGAAAGACTGCTTGGTAATCAGGAACTCGTTGTGCGGGAGCTTGGCTTTCTCGGTCGAACCCACGATGATCCCGTCGCGAACACTCCAAAAGCGCGAGTCGCCATCCCAACCATCCAAGTTCTTGCCGTTGAATAAAGGGTGAAAGCCCTCTTCGGCGAAGGCTGCGAACGAGCACAGCAGAACGAGCAACGCCAGTTTCTTCACGGCGTCAGGTCCTTTCGATCTTGAGAGAGCGGATCTGCACTTCCTTTTTGGGCCGGTCCTGCGCACCGCGGGGCACTTTGGAGATTTTTTCCACGACCTCGTATCCCTCGACGACCTCACCGAAGATGCTGTGCTTATTGTCGAGCCATGACGTAGGCGCCACGGTGATAAAAAACTGGCTGCCATTGGTGTTCGGCCCGGCATTGGCCATCGAGAGCATACCGGGCTTTTTGTGGTTCAGCTCGGGGTGAAATTCATCGGGGAATTTGTAGCCGGGACCGCCGCGGCCAGTGCCATCGGGGCAGCCGCCCTGAATCATGAAATCGGGAATCACGCGGTGAAAAATGAGGCCGTCGTAAAACGGCTTGCCGGTTTTCGTTCCTTCGGCGAGCAAGACAAAATTCTCCACCGTCTTGGGCACGCGGTCGGCAAAGAGCCGCGCTTTGAAGGAGCCTTCGGTGGTGTCAAAAATGGCGAATACTTCGTTAGACATGAAGGTGATTGTATCAGCAAGCAGGAGAGTGGTCGGGCTAGTCGAACAGGTCGTGTTCCCAGAGGTGCTGGCCTGCGACAGCGTTGTGAAAGGCCCAGGCGGCGATGGCGATTACACTCCCCACCATGAAGACGGCGCTGGTGAAATACCAGGCTGAGGGATGCATCGTCACCGGAGCGCTTCCCAATGCGCCGGAGACGAATATGCCGACCGCCATCGACAGCAAACCCCACCTCAGCATGACAACGGCAAATAGCGAGAGCACAAGGAACGCCGTGACTCCGCTGATGATGGGGTGGTCGGCTCCCAGAAAATCCAGCGACGAGAATAGCAGCGCAAATGCCGCACCGGCCAGCCATTGGTTACGCAGCAGCGCGCGCAGCAGGAACAGCAAGAAGAAGAATAGCAGCGCGTCACGGACGCCATGCGGCACGAGCGTCAGCCACGCACCGATCGTGCTCCGCAGTCCCAGCAGAGCATCTGTGGAGGTCAAGGACGGAGTGTTGTCCCCCATCGCCGTCCACAAATCCGTGAGACGGTCCACCAAGGGCAAGCTGACACCGAGAGCGACGCCGATGAGGACATCGCGACCTACGACGGGATCTCGCAAATGGCCGGTTAAAACACTGGTCCAGGAGATCAAGCTGCGGGGCCAGCGCCGGCGGGCATAAGGCTCGAGCGCGACATACATGGTCCACACCACGGCGCCATAGAAGACCGACGTACAGGTGGCGATGAGAAACATGGCGAAGGTTCCGAGGGAAACCACAAAGTGCCCCTGCGAAATCCACAGAGCCATTTGCACACAAAAGATGAACGAAGCCAGACGGAGAGCGCCGCGGCGATCCCCTCTTCCCTGGATGAGATTTCGCCGGGCCAATAACGGCGCTGCCACACACGTGAGGACGGCGAGGAAGCCGAAAATCAGAAGCGTTCCATATTCGCGGCCCGACGATTCCTTCGAGGGCATGCGTCCAGGTTTCGTCCAGGGGCCCACAAGCCTGAAGGCTACGGGCTTGCCGCGCAATGCCGCAGCCTCGACGCGGAGAGGGCGACCGGAGCCGGGCCACGTTCCCGTCCATGCCGCGCGCGAATCCGAAGTGGCGAGCCAGGTCCAGAGAGGATCGGTGGGTTGGAATTTCGAGGAATCAAGACCTGCCGCAGTGAAGAGCATGTTCCAATCCACGGGCGGGGTTTGCTTCGCAGGCTCCTGTAATTGTGGCGGAACGGCCTGAAATTGAACCAAGCGGCCCTGGGTGTCCAGGGTCAGACCGATCATTCCCGAGAGTATCGGGGCAGGAGCGTCGTCGGTAACGATTCCCGGAACTAACAGGTCGCTGTGGTATTCGTCGCCGGTCATCGGAGAGTCGCTCTGGCGATACCAGAACTGGAACACGGAAGGCCGCTGAGCCAGAACTTCGGACCAGCGAGGCGCCGGCTTGTCATTGGTCTTGACGTCATCGAAAAAATGTTTATCCCAGTCGAAGCCGTAGGCATCGTCCGCCGGTTGGCCGGAATAGCCGAGGCGCTGGATCACATCCCGCGCTTTCTGCGCCAGCACGTCCGGCGAGTACTGGGGCCGGATCTGTTCCAGCGCGCTCGATCGGGTTGCCATCACGAAGGTGGCGATCAAACCCGCAATGATGGCGATCAATAGCGTAACAGCCACGCGCGGCGCTAGCCCAGAGCCCTCGCCCGCGGCCGCAACCATTTCGGGCGACGGTGTTTCTCCCGCCGCGAGTGCGGCCGCCAGGGGATCACCACCCGGCAATGCGGCCGCGACGGCCAACGCCGAAGACGGGCGGTGCGACGGTTCCGATTGGAGACAGCGCAAGATGACGCGCTCGACCGCCGGGTCGAGTTCGCGGACGATGCTGGAGGGGCTGACGGGTGTGGTCTCGGAACGGGCGCGTACGAGCTCTGGCAGCGTGTTCGCCTCGAAGGGGCGCTTACCGGTGAAAATTTCGTAGAGCACCAGGCCGAGGGCGTAGATATCGCTCTTGACGGTGACTTCCTTGCCGGCGAGTTGTTCGGGCGCCATGTACGCCGGAGTCCCGCTGCGAACCTCGGCTCCCTCAATCCGGTCCGCAAGGCCAGCGAGGCCGAAGTCGGTGAGCAGCACCTGACCGCGGGCATCCAGCATGACGTTGCCCGGTTTCAGGTCGCGGTGTAAGACACCCTTTTCATGGGCCGCGGCCAATCCTGCGCACAGGCGGCGCGCGATCTCGACAGCTTTGTCGGCGGGCAGGCGGCCGATGCGGCGCAGCAACGAGCCAAGGTCCTCGCCATCTACGTATTCCATGGAGAGGAACAATTGGCCGTCGACGGTACCGACATCGTAAACACGGCAGACGTTCGGGTGGGAGACCTGGCGCGCGGTGCGGACTTCATTGCGGAAGCGCTCGACGGCGCTGGCATTGTTGGCAACAGCCTCGGGCAAAAACTTGAGGGCGACCGGCTGGCCGAGCGTCAGGTCGTCGGCGCGGTACACCTCGCCCATGCCGCCCTTGCCGAGCATGGCCACGATGCGGTAGCGGCCGGCGAGCAAAGCACCGGGAAGAAAGCGGCTCTGCTGCAGGGATCGGGGGGTCGAGAGCGAGGTGGCGGATGGGGAGCGGTCGCCGGAACTGGAAGCTGGCTTGGGGGCTGCTGTCGCAACCGTACGTGTGGCGAAGGTTTCGCGGTCGATGGCAGCGCCGCAGGAAGAACAGAAACGGCTGGCATCGGCGACCTCACTCGCGCATGAGGAGCACTTGACCATGACGATTGGGTCCGGCTTCGAGTTGGTCTTATGATCTCACGCTGCGGCCGATGACGGCTACGCTCACGTTTCGAAACAGAGCCGCTTACGACGGGTACTCTTTCGCGCTCGCGGCGAGCGAGAGAAGGATCTTGCGGTCCGGCACGGAACGCCGCAGCAAATCGATTTCATCGACGGCTGTAGTAAGCGGCAATGCGATCTGGCCTCCCTGCGCGGCCGAGCGGCAGAAGGCCATCATGATCTCGAAACCCTTATAGGCGCTGGCGAAGTTGCAAGGGTGCACCGCGCTATCGCGATCGAGCCAGTCAGCCATCTCCTGGATGTAGGGCGGCATGTCGAGGTCGTAGTTCATGGAGCCGCCGCCGGAGCAGGCGCCGCTCTTGGTTACCGCGCGCCAGCCGCCGCCGGTGAGCACTTCGGCGAAGCCATCGACGCCCTGCGCGCCGATGCGGCACTTGCGCCACCAGTAATCGACTTCGGGGACGTCGGGCGCGCCGGCGCCGCACTCGATGACACCGTGCACGCCGTTGGCGAAATGGATGAACCCGGCGATGTAGTCGGGCGAGGGATGAATGTCGGTGAGCTTGCCGCGGCCGGCGGCTTGCGCGATCACCCACTCGGCTTCCTGCTCACCGCTGAACCAGCGAAGGTAGTCAACCAGGTGCGAGAGCATGTGCATCATCCAGCCGGTTGCGGTGCCGTAGACGGTTTGGATGCGGCCGAGGGCGCCGCTTGCGACCAGCTCGCCGACCTTCTGGTAGTGCGTCCCGTAGCGGTGCTGGTGGCTCACCACGGCCTTGACTCCGCTTGCAGCCAGCAGATCGCGCACCTGAAAGCCTTCGGCGCTGGTGAGCGCGACGGGCTTCTCCATGGCGATGAGTTGCGCGCCACTCTCGATGCCGATACGGACCATCGACGCGCGGATGTTGGGCAGCGTACAAAAACAGAAAACGTCGGGGCGAACCGACTTGGCCACACCGGCCGCATCGGTTCCCTTCACCGCGACACCCAGCTTGGCGGCGGCATCATTCAGACGCGTCTGATCGATATCGCAGATGCCCGCCAATTCGAAACGGCTGTTGGCCTTAAAGGTAGTAGCATGGTGCATACCGCGCTTGCCCATGCCGACGACGACGACTCGGTATTTGTCCTTCACGCTTACCCCACCGTCCTATCCCACTCAAGGGTCTTGGCGATCGTGTAGTCGACCTCTTCAGCGGTGAGCTCGGGGAACATCGGCAGCGAGATACAGCAGCCTGCGTTACGCTCTGCGTTGGGGATTGGGCCCACGATGCGAGCGCCCTTGCCCCACGGATAGCCTTCCTGCTGGTGGATGGCGATGTCGTAGTGGCACTTCGCGTCGACGCCGTTTTTAATCAGGAAATCGAGCAGCGGACGGCGCTGCTCGGGCTGCTTGGTCTCGATCACGTAGAGATGGAAAACGTGATGGTAGCCGGGGACCTCGTAGGGCAGCGTGATGTTTCGGGCGTCCTTCAAGCAAGCGGAGTAACGAGCGGCGTGCTTGCGGCGCAGATCGTTGCCTGCGTCGATGTGTTTCAGCTTGGCGCTGAGGATGCCGGCGTGAATGTCATCCAGGCGGCTGTTGAACCCGTAGCTATGACACGAGCGCTTTTCAGAGCCGTGATTGCGCAAACGGCGCACGTGGCGATCGACGTTTTCGTTGTTGGTGACTACCGCGCCGCCATCGCCGAAGGTGCCAAGATTTTTCTGAATAATGAAACTGGTGCAAACGGCGTCGCTCAGCTCGCCGATCTTGAAGCCGTCGCCGCGCGAGCCGATGGCCTGCGCATTATCTTCGATCACGAGGAGCTTATGCTTGTCGGCGATCTTGCGGATGGCCTTCATATCGGCGCACTGTCCGTAGAGATGGACGGGCACGATCGCTTTCGTTTTCGGCGTGATGGCCGCTTCAATTTTAGAAGGGTCGATGCAATTGGTTTTCGGATCGGAATCGACGAAGACGGCGGTGGCGCCGGCGATCCAGATGGCTTCGGCGGTAGCAAAGAACGTGTTGGGGTGAGTGATACACTCGTCACCCGGTCCGATACCGAGGGCCATAAATGAGAGCCACAGTGCATCGGTGCCGTTGCCGACGCCGATGGCGTACTTCATTCCGTGATAGGCGGCGAATTCCTTTTCGAAACGCTTCAGCATCGGCCCCATCACGTATTGGCCGCTTTCGAGAACTTCGTGGATATTGGCGTCGATCTCTGACTTAATATTGTGGTACTGCTTGACGTGACCGTAGAAGGGCACAGTCATGGGGTGGGTCTCCTTTTTTTGTGGTGAACAAATAAGTATATCAGGAGCGGGGTGGTGAAGGGGCGGGAGGAAGTGCGGCGCAGAGCGATGGCCGCCTATCCCGCTGCCGCGGGCGACGCTACGAAGCGGTAGCCTACGCCGCGCACCGTCAATAAATGCCGGGGCCGCGTGGGGTCGTCTTCGATGTAGCGGCGCAGGCGGACGATGAAGTTGTCGATGGCGCGCGTGTCGGTGTCTTCGTGCAGGCCCCAGACTTCTTCGAGCATGGTTTTGCGAGACACGGGTTTACCCTCATGCTGGATGAGGTGCCGAAGCAGGTTGGCTTCCATCAACGTCAGGGGGAAGGTCTGATCGCGAACGCAAAGTTCCAAGCGATCGAAATGTACCGCCTTGTCGCCGAAGGTAAACGTGTCAGTGGACTCAGCTGGAGCTGCGTGGTTCGCGTAATTCAGTGAGACGCGCATCCATTCATGCCGGCGGAGCAGGCCGCGAATGCGCGCAATCAGAATCGACAGTTCGAAAGGCTTGGTGAGGTAATCGTCGGCTCCGGCGGCGAAGCCGCGCAGCACATCTTCGGGATGGCCGCGAGCAGTCAGCATCAGGGTGGGAATGAACTTGCCGGCGCGACGCAGTTCGGACATCACCGTAAAGCCATCCTTGCCGGGCAGCATGACGTCCAGAACGACGACATCGAACGGGGACGAGTGGGTCATCAGGAGATCGAGCGCGGCTTCGCCCGTCTCGACCACCAGCACCTGATAACCTTCGGCTTCCAGGTTGAAGCGCAGGCCATCGGCAAGGTGCCGCTCGTCTTCGACTACCAACACACGGCTCATTTGGCGATGGGGAGTTGCAGCACAAACGTGCTGCCATGTCCGGGTCCTTCGCTTTCCGCCCAAGCGCGGCCACCATGGCGCTTGGCCACGGACCGGACAATGTACAAACCCAGGCCGATGCCCTTTACGCGCGTGGCCAAGGAACCGGGCGCGCGATAGAAGCGCTTGAAAATGCGCTTCAGCTCGGTCTTGGGGATGCCCACACCCTGGTCTCTCACGCGCAGCGACACGTACTTGCCGTCAACCGTCACCGTCTCGATACTGATCTTCAGATCATCTCCCGAATACTTGACGGCGTTCTCGATCAGGTTCGAAACGGCGGCACGCACTTCGTCGACGTCCCCCAGAATCGTGACCGGCGGACCCGGATGGTATTCGAGCGATTCCGGCGAGATATCGAGGAGCGTCCGGGCGCGAGCCAGGCATTCCTCCACGACTTCCCCGAGATCGATGGGCACGACGTGAAGCTTACGGCCGGTCGCGCCCGCGCGTCCGGTGCGCAAGACTTGTTCGATGGTGTTGAGCAGCCGGCCGCTTTCATCCAGCATGATACGGTAGAACTCTTTGCGTTTGGCCTCGTCGACGTCACGTGTCTGCAACGTCTCGAGGTAGAGCCGGATGGCGGCAACAGGAGTCTTCAGCTCGTGCGTGACCGCGTTGATGAAGGCATCATGCTGCTCATTTCGCCGGATTTCCCGCACAAGAAAGATGGTGTTCAGTATGACGCCGGCGATGATCATGGCCAGCAACAGCACGCCCAGAAAGAGCAGGATGCCGCTACGCCAATTGAGCACCACCCAACCGATGTAGAGAAGGAGAATGACCGAGATGAGGCAGGCGCCGAGCGCGATAAAGAACGCGATCGACTTCCGCCGCCCGGCAACCACCATGATTACAGCTTATGCCGAAGAGGGCCGCGCATGCGCGACGGCTGCGAGAACGGGACTACGCGGCTTCGCGCTCGACCAGCTTGGTGGTGACTTTCGCCACTTGTACGGACTTGGCAATGCCGAGGTATTTCAGGAGCTTGATCTGGATCCAGGATGGATCAAACTCGTACCAGGCAAGACCGTGACGGGCCGAGGTCGGATGTGCGTGGTGATTGTTGTGCCAACCCTCGCCGAAGGTCATGAGGGCTACCCACCAGTTGTTGCGGGAATCATCGCGGGTGGCGAACCGGCGCGCGCCCCACATGTGAGTGGCGGAATTCACGAGCCATGTCGCATGGAGACCGAAGACCACGCGAACGAAGACGCCCCACAGCATCAAGGGAAGTCCGCCGATGGCGAACAGCAGGACAGCGAGCACCACGCTGGGCAGCCAGTGGTAATTGTTCAGCCAGACGTAGAAGCGGTCTTTGGAGAGATCGGGCGCATATTTCGCCATCGCCCGGGTGTTGTTGTGCAGGGTTTCTCCGGTAAGCAGCCAGCCGGCATGGGCCCACCAGCCACCATCGCGGGGAGAGTGCGGGTCACCGGGGAGATCGGAATACTGGTGGTGAACGCGATGCACCGCAACCCAACTGATCGGCCCACCTTCGAGCGTTAATGCGCCGCAGACGGCAAAGAAATACTCCAACACCGTGGGCACTTTATAGGAGCGATGGGTGTGTAGGCGATGGTAACCCATACTGATTCCCAGGCCAGTGGTCAACCAATACAAGACAACCGTGATGGCTAACAACTTCCAGGTGAAAAAGAACAGGCCAGCGATCGCGCCGACGTGGAGAAGCGACATGATGATGCAGTTGGGCCAGTTGATCTTGGCGCTGGTCGATTTTCCGAAGTCGTTGAGGTTTACTGAGATTCCCGGGGGCATTGGCGGCACAGTCCCAAGCTAACAGGGAATCCGAGAGCCATTTGTAAGAGTTATGTAATTTCAGGAGATAGAGAGAGATAGCCCGGTCCTGGGGGTGGAGATAACCAACGGCAGCACCCGCCCGGAGTGGGGGTCGCGTTTCTGAGAGAATTGGACCGGTGAGCCAACTGCCATGCCTTGCTGCCTGATCATTGCCGTTCTAGCGTTTCCGCGCATCGTCCTGGTGTGCATGTTCTTGTTCTCGCACTACTTGGAGCGAGCGTATCACGGGCTGATTCTGCCCATATTGGGGTTTATCTTCCTTCCCCTGACGACGATCACCTACGCGTGGCTGATGAATACCCATCGACCGCTCGAGGGAGTCAATCTGTTGATTCTAATTGTTGCCGTACTGGTGGATGCGGGCGGAATCGGAGGAGGGGCGTTTCGGAAGAGGGAGTGAGATGGTCTTCACCCACTCGTGTTCTGCTCTCGCGCGGCGGCCGTGGCTAACTCGTCCGCACGGTTGTTGTCATCGTGAGAGGCGTGGCCTTTGGTCCAGGTCCAGCTGGTTTTGTGGCGGGCGGTTTCGGCGTCGAGGTCACGCCAGAGATCGGCATTCAGCACGGGTTTCTTATCGCTCTTGATCCAGTTCTTGCGCTTCCAGCCATGGATCCACTGGGTGATGCCGTTCTTCACATATTCCGAATCGGTTACGACCTCCACCTCGCAGGACTCCTTGATGGCACGCAACCCTTCGATGGCGGCGGTTAGCTCCATGCGGTTGTTAGTGGTGTGCGGGGCGGAGCCGAACAATTCGCGCGTGTGACCGCTGTAGCGCAGGATCGCGGCCCAACCGCCTGGACCGGGGTTGCCGAGGCAGGCCCCATCTGTGATGAGTTGGAGTTTTTTCACGAAATCAGAGCGGGTTCCGCTTCCCGGTGGAAGAACGCGTCGACGCGATCGAGAATCTCCTGCGCTTCGTGCGCATGATAGACCTCGGCACGGAGCTTGGAGCCGTTGCGGATACCGTGGGTGAAGTACGTCGCAAATTGCTTCATCTTGCCGACGGTGTCGGGCTCGTCACGCTCCATCAGCATAGAGTAATAAGTACGCATCATTTCGTAGCGGCCGTTGTGCGTTGACTGTTCATAGCGGCCGGTGGCAAGATACTGCTCGATCTGGCGGAAGATCCAGGGATTCGACGACGCCGCCCGGCCGATCATGATGGCGTCGCAGCCGGTTTCACTTACCATACGGACGGCGTCTTCGGGCGTCACGATGTCGCCGTTGCCGATCACCGGGATCTTGACCGCGGCTTTCACTTCGGCGATGCGCGTCCAGTCAGCTTTGCCGGCATAGCCCTGCTCGCGTGTGCGCGGGTGGAGGGCGACGGCTTGCAAGCCGCAATCCTCCGCGAGACGGGCCATCTTCACGGCGACGAGTTCTTCGTCATTCCAGCCGGCGCGAAATTTCATGGTGAAGGGAATCTGAATCGCCGCGCGCACGGTGCGCAGAAGGCGCTCGACCAGGGGCAGGTCGCGCAGAAGCCCTGAGCCGCCGTTGCACTTCACGACTTTATTCACCGGGCAGCCGAAGTTGATATCGAGGATGTCGAAACCGAGATCCTGGCAGACGCGCGCGGCGTCGGCCATCACGGCTGGATCGGCGCCAAAGAGCTGCGCGGAAATGGGGTGTTCTTCGGGCTCGAACGCCAGATATTTCAGCGTGCGAGTGGGCTTGCGCGAGCGCAGCGAGGCGCTGACGCCGTGCGAACTGGTGAACTCGGTCATGATGAGCCCACACCCGCCAAGCGAGCGGATGAAGCGGCGAAACACAGTGTCGGTGACGCCGGCCATGGGCGCAAGCACCGTCGCTGGCGCGATGCGCACGCTTCCGATGTCGAAACTGGAGGGGAAACTTGTCATCGGCCCGTGGGTTTTCTATATATTAGCGGGTAGGACGGTAGAAACGGAAGCGACGCGGCACGCGTCTGGGTGGTTAAGGGCTGTTGCAAGTGATAGGGAGGAAAGCATGAAGCCGCTTCAAGTGGCGATTTTGGTGGCGGTCTCGGCGGTGGCCGGCGGGCTGTTCATGAAGTGGCAGATCAGCCGCAATGTGGTGCAGGCGACGGCGGCGGTCTCCGTGGCAAAACCGGCGCCAGTGCAGCCCGTCGCGGTGCCAGCGCAGCCGGTGGAAGCACCAAGGCCCTCACCTCTTGTTGAGCCGAAAGCCACGAAAGTTAGCGAAAACCCTCGTGAAATTCGCAAGGCTCACCGAGCTCAGCCCGTGATGATGGCGCGGAATGAGGAGCCTGCTATGGACGCACCTCCCACGGTCGCGGTACCCCAATCTGCGGTTGTCCCGCCGCAGCAGGAAGCAGCAGCGCCCGCTCCGGTTCAGCAACCGGAAACACAGCAGCAGCCAGAGCCAATCGTGGCTGTGCCGGCACCTCAGCCTCCGCCGCCCCTGCAAGTGACACTCAAGGCGGGGATGCTGATTCCGGTCCGCACGGTGGAACGGCTGTCGAGCGATCGCAACTCAACCGGCGACGGATTTACCGCGACGCTAGATCAGCCGCTCGTCGTCGATGGCTGGGTGATCGCTGAACGGGGTGCGCGGCTCGAGGGCAAGGTCGTTGATGCGCAACGGGCGGGCGTCGGGAACGGAAGATCGGGCCTGACGATCGTCTTGACGCAGTTGAAAACCTCAGACGGGCAGCGTGTAGCAATTGAAACGGAGACGTTT
>Ga0181536_10003828_pt1 | contig 16240 bp, 18 predicted proteins | sample PEATcosm2014_Bin_41_FD_121105 | JGI IMG/M metagenome (GOLD analysis project Ga0181536, IMG submission 121105) | Peatland microbial communities from MTU Mesocosm Facility, Houghton, MI, USA - PEATcosm2014_Bin17_60_metaG | ecosystem: Environmental > Terrestrial > Soil > Wetlands > Peat | place... | reverse complement strand
TAGCAACGAGGCGATTGTTGAACAGATCGTCGAGCGCGCGCCGATTTCGTTTCATGATGGTACCAACTGAAGGGTGCAAGTCACCAAACAGCTGCGACCATGCCACACGTCTAAACCGCACCTCGTAAAGCGGGCCATCGTGTTCTGATAAGAGCCAATGTATCGACGGTATCGACGTTCGTTTCTTGCGATAAGCGCCGAACCGGCAAGCAGCTGAGCACTTGGGCCGGCCACATTTCGCCGCGCTGCAATGCTCTAAGCCCTCATACAGGCTGGTTTCAACCAAAGTGTTTTTGAGCTTCTCTAGCAATCGCTGCTGATCTTGGGCGACGGAAGCAATCGTTGGGAAATTGAGGATGCCGAGTTCGGCCATCCCCGCAGTGCAGTCCTGATTCCATGGCATCTGATACTCCAATGCAGAATTAGCGTTGGTTGCGAAATTTCTGTTTGGTTTCGCCGTCACCGCCGACCGCGCGCAAAGGCTGCGCCGGATTCAGTACCAATCGCCAACTTGGCGCGACCGCACAGGCTGCGGAACTGATCTGCGTCGTTTTCGGTGACGGTCACGATGATGTTCTTCCCTTGGCTGGCGATGCGCGCGATAATAAACTTGGCGAATTCCGCCAGAATGAAGAGTGCCTCATCTGCCTCGACATATTGTTCGGCGTAGACGTGACCCCCATCGCCGACATCGGGTTTGTCGATCTTGGGAACTGTGACCGTCTCGCCACGTGCCGCGGCAGCCTCCGCTTGCTCGCTGCTGGTGGCTGGTTTCGGTTTCTTTTGTTCAGTCGAATAAACGCGCTGAGCGCGTTGCCGAGCGACCTTGGCCTGCGGTCCAAACGGGGTGTCGTCCGTATAGCCGCTTTCACGCCATTTCAGCAGGCGATTGACCAACGCCGCCGACTTTCCGACTGCCTCAGCGATTTGCCGCTGGGTCGCGCCTTGCTCTTGAGCGGCTGCGATGTCTTCAGCGGCGGCGTGCAGCGCGGACTCGCCGGACTCAATTGCCTCCTTCGCGCGCTTCAATAGATCAGGAACCAGCATCAAGACGCCCTCCACGTAAATGGGATGCTTTCGAGATGGGCGTTTTCTGCCAGCGAGTCGATGCGTGAAACGCATCCAGACCATCACCGCCAAATGGGCTTAACCCATCGCCAATATACTGATTTAATTCACAAAATGGCTCAGCTAATCTTAGGCAGTTGCGTTCGTGCGGCGTGTTTTGACTCAACCATGCGCCGTTACAGCGTTAAAATGGCGGCGCACGAACAGCCACAAAAGTACGGATCAACATCATGACCCAGCGGGTGATCAAAACAACAAAAATAAATCATCGTCCACGTTTCACTAAGTGGTGGTCCACATGGACCGACTACAAGTTTTGGACCAAGCCAGAACGTTGGCCTGATGACGCACCGGATTATATTTTTTTGGCGCGCGCGTTTGAAAAAATTGGCAACGCGATGTTCGGAGATTACTGGCTAGGCAATGAGCACCTGGCCAAGACCGACTGGGATAGCGATCCGGGTCTGATCGCTAGACGGGCAGCGGTATTGCAGGAAATGGCCAAACGACTGCGCAGTGGTGAGCTTATTTCCGCAACTCGCCCCATTCCCGGTGGGGCAATAAATGATGCTCCAAAAGATTGGTGGAATAGCGAGCTAGATCGAGTAGCGAATCGTTTTATGGAATGTGAAATCAGCACCGCGAAGCCTTTTGGTGGGCCAATACTCAGTCCCAACAATTCATGGATCCTGGGTGGATTGCATCACCGATATGTCCGGATCTAGTTTCCGATAGGGACAGCTGGGTGATTACATTGCATCGCTATTCGGGGGATAAGTGGCCATTGAAATCGCCGACAACCGACTCTGACCTTCTGCGGCCGTGAACCTCCGCTCCTGGCGCGGAAACCGATCGGAGAAGACTGTCAGCAGGTCACGTGGAACAGGCCAATCTTCTTTCCATGTGTTTCATTGAAGGCGCGAATTGCCTGCGGTGTCGGTTGAATCACGACCTGGCAGTTCTGCTTGGCGAAGTAGGCCTCTGCCTCAGGGGAGAGGTGCACATTGCCCTGTTGCCCCGAACCCAGGATGAGCTGCCTGCACCCTTTTTCGAATACGAATTTAGCCTCGTCCTTCGACACGACGTGCGAGGTACCGTACAGCTGCTTCGAGAGCTTCTTCTTGCGTTTCACGACCTCGCCCGAGAGCCGAATGATGACGTCGTGTTCGTAGGTCCTTCCGTCGATCGTAATCTTTCCAAACTCGCTGCGTTCGATGCGCATTGGGCCAACCTCAGGTTGCTTGCTCAAACGGAGTGCGCGGCGAGTTCGAGCGTGACGGTTCGAAGATCCAGTATTAGCTTGCCTTGCGGGCCCGGCCGTACTTCCTTTTGGCCCCCTTCGCGTGCTTCAGATCGGTCTTAGTGGGGACCACAGGTTTCGACTTGTTCTTCTTCCCGATCGTCATTTTTGCCTTTGGCGTCCCGCGTTTCGATTTTGTGCTCGTTGCCGCACGCTTCCGTTTCGTCTTGGCCGCAGCCAACTTCGCTCTCGCGCTAACGGTGGCTCGCTCGGGGCTGGAGAAATACTCCTTCATTGGCTCAAAATAATACTCTTGCCAGCCGCCTTGCTCATAACTCGTCTGCTCATCTGGAACGTTGACGTGCATGAGTGTTAGTAACGTGCTGCCATCGATCTCTTCGAGCACAACAGTAACGATTGAGTCCTCGTGCTCGTCGGAAAACTGCGTTGTTCGCCACGACTGAACGATACGCTTGCCAGGGACAAGTTCGAGGTTGCGACCAGTGATGTAACCATCCCAGGCGGAAACTTCGGCGCCAATCTGGTTTGACATGCTCGCGTCGGCCCGCGTCATCTCAGAATGGGAAAGGCTGTCGAGCCAAGCGTCATAAACCTCCTGCGCAGGAGCAGGGATCGTGGTGTTGAGTTTGAAATCGTAGGGCACAGGAGCCTCCCTCGGTAACAAAGAATAGATCTGCGTTATTTACACCCACAACCGCTGGCTAGCGGCATGCGTCCCCTCTTGCTGGCAGCGAACTAACATCTAATCACTCTGAGACAGTTGTCTCGCGGTAACGAAGCTCAATGATTTCAACGGCCCCCACTAGACTACGAATCTGGGGTCATCGAATCTGTTCCCGCGCGCCATTGACGGCGCTAAAACGGCTCGACATCGAATACTGAACGCCGGCCCGTCTCAATCAGGTATTTTGTCTCATTCAAGCATGGTGGGCCGAGACCCCTTTAGTCACTTCGGCTGCAATTCGCTGCGACGCCGCATGCGAAATATCACCGAGGCTAAGCATGCCGACCATTCGCTTGTTTTCGTCAATAACCGGCAGCCGTCGGAGGTGCTTGGTTTCCATGATGCGCGCTGCATCGTCCGCATTCTCACTGTCTCGGCACCAGATCACACCCTTGGTCATGATGTCTCCTGCAGTAAGCTTGGAAATATCCTTGCCTTTGGCGACGGCTCTCACGGCGATATCGCGATCGGTCACCATGCCGATCAGCCGGTCATTCTCGCCAACCGGAAGCGCGCCGACGTCATGTTGCAGCATTTTCTTCGCAAGCGTTATGAGCGGCGTCTCAGGCGAAACCCACTCGACGCCTTTGTGCATCATTTCCTTGATTTTCATCGGAATTCTCCGTTCGAAAAAAGTATCCGGCCGCCAATCTGGCAGTTACTCGAACTGCCAAGTGCGCTGCATCGTCGATGCAAATATACTAACGAATTTTTATCATTCGATTACCCCGGGCATAATCTGCATTGATCCTGATCAAAATACCGAAACTTTATTCACGGTCATATTTTATGCTGGACGGCATTCTATTGCGAAAAAAATATCGGAGTGTTTTTGTCGAGAAATTGGACAGCGGCCGATGGCAGCGGCGACATGACAACGCCAATACCCGTCGTGCAATTAAATAGCAAATGAGGACATTTACGACGCAACTCGTGGCGGTAACGATAAGCGCATGTTGGCCGAACGCAGCAAGTTGAATAATTTCATAGAGCAGCGGTCCCATACGAATCAAACGGCCGCCCACGTTCACGGCGATGATCGTCAATCGTGAATAGGATCATGCGCGGCTTTGGAACAACTTTGCTTGGAGTGCTGTTCTGTGGCCTCTTCTGGTATTTGGCTTGGTCCGATCTTGACCTCATTGCGTGATACGCGTTTTTCCCCTCTGGCTCGGATACCTGTCGACGATCGCCACGATAGAATCCCATGCAATTCGCGCTGCGCAAGGTGGGATTCAGCCACAGGTATTGAGCCAGGAGATAATCTGTGGCCAGACTTTGGCATATGCCTCGCGCCCGACGAGGATCCCCAGATGCTGCAGGCAGGCCCCTGTTTCGCCGGGATATTCGATGATACGCATCTTTCCCGCTGGCATCGCTTCTGCAAAAGGCGCGATCGAGACCAGAGGGGCCACATCGTCAGCCATGTTTACGACCGCAAGCGTCGGAACTAACACGCTGGAAGGACCAATGAGCGTTCCACCGATCATCAAGGCTCCCCGACAAAAGCGGTTTTCACGATAAAGCCACTCGATGATCTGGTGCACCAACTTGCCGGGAAGAGGTACCTCGTCGAGAGCCCACCGCTCAATCCGGGAATGAATGTCGAGCGCCTGACTATCGTTCATGCTGAGGATCGCGTCCCTTAGCCTCGACCATATGAATGTGTCGGGAGATGCCAGGGCACTCGCGTGAGATAGGAGCGAGCCTGGAAATGGATCTGCTTCGGACAGGGCTGACGGAACTAGGGAGACGAGTGCATCCCGGAAACGGCTTGTGTCCGACTGGAAACAAAGCGGTGCTCCGAGAAGCACGAGGCCGCGGACGCCTTCGGGTGCCAATGCACTGTATATGGCCGCGAGCGTGCCACCGAGTGAATGACCGATGAGGAACGGCTTTGTGCCTTGGGTTTCGTTTGAGACTTTGGCAACGCATTCGGAGATAGCTTGGGCGTATTCAACAAGCCCGTTGTTTCCGCTACGGCGCGAGGCTGGCAACCATTCGAGGAGATAGACGTGCAAGCGTTCGCGCAGGCAGTAGCGGATTGCGCTCGCCGACGGGGCGAGATCCCAGATGTATGGCCGTTTGATGGGCGCCGCGACAATAAGCAATGAAAGTAGTGACGATGACGCTTCATGCTCTGCATAGTCGCGGAGACGCCAGTGCTGACCGGAGGAGACGATTCTGTAGGGGCACTCGGTGGGGTTCAGCCCGAATGCTCCAAGTGCGTTGCCCTGTGTCCGACGCAGAACGTCCATCATGGCAAACTGCACCCTGCGCAAGGCGTCCAGCGCGGCGTCCATCGAAGTCTGGCTTTGCACTGATCGAATTCCTTGCTCGCTGTCGAATTGGTCAAGGACGAAGTGACAAGTGCTGGAAGGCTAAGCTTGGCCGTTCCAATCAAACCACAAGAGCCTTCAATCGATCTCGGTCACGAGGCGCGCATTGAGCCAAATCAAGCAAAACGGCAATTCTCAATAGATCAATGGCAAGCTGCCATTGGTCTAGTCGAAAATGAGCTGCTTGCGGGGTGCGCGCGATGCCTGGACATCAATTATAATGTTCAACTTCACGCCTAGCGTGACAGTTACTCTTGCAGACCAATGACTTAGGTCAGCGCGAAAAGTACCTGCGATTTGCCGATCATGCTGGGCAGTGTGCAACGCTGGCATGCCGGTTGATCCAGCGCAAGGCAGACCGGCGGTCAGACGTGATCGATTGCGCCATAAGAGGTGGCGGTCGCCATGCGGTTTCCCCATGAACTGCAAGATGAGTTTCCCGATCAAGCGCCGCTGATCGAGCGGCTAACGAAAACGAATTACGAGTTTGAACGGCTCGCAGCCGCCTATGACGACGTCAATCGTCATATCTGGCGGATCGAATCCGAAGACGAGTCGACGACAGACGAGGTGCTCGAAAAACTGAAGAAGCGGCGCCTCTTGCTCAAGGACGACATTAAAGCCCTGCTCACCAGTGAGCAGCGTCGAATCTAGGACCGTGCAGGGGGTGTGCGACCGATGGTGCCAAGGCTTCTCACTCTAAGACGCAGCACGTTCATAGACCGAGAAGCATTCGCGCTCCCGACCGCGGACCACGCGTTGCCCAGCGAGAACCCCGCGCGTTTCCATGACGATCGTGCGTTGCGCCTCACCGCCACTGTCGGAATGAAAATAGAGAACGACCCAATCCCGCACCTTGTTTAGTTCATGCGCGCGGGCAGTATTTGAGAACAATGCGGTGAAGTGCCATTTACCACTGCGCGTATGCAGAATCGGAAGCCACGCCTCGCCTTTCGGATTAAAGCGCTTGGGAGCGATTTTCTTGAGTTCGTTCGCCTTCGCCTTTGCATGATATTCGCGATCGACATCAAGCAAGACGGCGACCGATGGTTCATCCGTGGGACCCGTGCGTACGGGGCGGATGCGCGCCAGCATTTGACCGAGCGCGGCACGCAAGGTTGCGAGCCGCCGCGGACCGATTCCAGCAACCGACTTGCGATCCTTCTCGTGCAATGCAGCCTCGAGCTGCTCCAGTGTCTCGACGTGGAGCGTCTCATGCAGGCGCTTGGCCAATGTCGGGCCCACTCCCGGAATAACGCAAAAAATGTCGGGCGGCTCACCCGAACCGCGCAGCCGCTCAAGGTATGTCCAGCGTCCAGTGCGCGCGAGCTCTGCGAGTCCGCCGGCAATCCTGGGACCTACCCCAGGAGTCGCCTGCAATGACTTGATGCCACCAGCGTCAAGCAGATCGCGCAGGTCGGTCGCAACCGCTGCAACCGCATCCGCCGCCCGGCGATAGGCAGCGACCCGAAAGGGGTTATCATCCTGATGCGCGAGCAGGGTCGCAGACGCGCAGCCGCTCGGCGGCAAGCTGGTTGAATGCGAGCGGCTTGGCATCTTCGGCTGGCTCAAGCACGTTCTCTCGTCCATCGTAGCCAGCGGCCGGACAGTCTGCCGCCGTCGCAGGCAAAGCGACGATACCGACGAGCATGGGCTCCGATCTCGCCGCATTTGCTGCGGAACGTAAGAGTCAATGCGTTGGCACGGGCTTCACCTTGCTACCCAGAGCATTGTCATGGTGTTCCGACTGGGAGGAGGCACAGGGGAGTTTCACTTGGAGCGAGATGCAGGAGATGCCTCACTTCGTCGTCGCCGAATGCCCCGACCATCGTGGTCGCAAGACCGAGGGCAACCGCCTGGAGCATCAGGCTTTCAGCGGCGTGGCCTGCCTCCATATAGACATAGCCGCGCCCGCGGTTCCCATACTTGACCGTTGTGCGCTCGAAGGCTGCGGCAATGCAGATCACCGCCGCCGCGGTGGCGATCCATTCTTGGCCGCGCGTGGCATCGACAAGCTTTTCGCGTTGATGACCGGCGGCTACTAGCAAGAGGTCGTGATGCGTCGGATTATGGCGATACACGCCGCTGGTCAGGCCGGCCACATTGCCGCAAACGACATAGAGCTCCAGCGGGTAGAGCGCGCCTGCGGACGAGACCGCACGCTTGCCATCGACTGCAGTGATGCCCTGGGCCGCCCATAGAAGTTGGCCAAGTTCATTCTCGGTTAGCGCCCGATCGCGGAAGCCGCGCACTGATCGCCGCTGCCGAATGCAGTGTTCAACTGCCACGCTGCCATGCTCGCGCGGTTCGGTGAATGTAACTCTTGTCGTTTTGTCGAGCACCGTCGCACTTTCGCTTCGCATTCGGTCATGATTATTGCGCTCGCCGTCGGCTTACGCGCTCTTGATCTCGACCTTTTTCTGCTTCCTCCGCAACTCGGCTGTTTTCGGCAGCGTGACGCTGAGTACACCGTTCTTGAAGCTCGCCTCGATCTTGTCCGGATCCACTCCATCCGGCACGCGGAAGGTGCGATGGAAATCGCCGAAGTGGCGCTCCGATACGAAGTGGTCCCGCCTAGCGTCCTCGGGTTCTTCGTCCTTTTTTCCTTCGATCATCAGCGTGCCATCGGAGAACCTGATTTCGACCTGCTTCTCGTCCATTCCCGGCAACTCGGCTGTGAGCTTATAGGCATCGTCTTTATCGACGATGTCGACCGTAGGTGTTGCTCCAAGACTGATATCGCCACGCCAAATTGGCTCGAGATCGACCGCTGAGCGCCTGAATGGAATATGCCAATAGCCTCGCAGGAAATCGCCCAGCAGCCGATCAATTTCCGTCCGCAATTGTTCGACAGGATGCGATGTTCCTCTCATGCCGGAGCGTCTGTCCGCGCTGCTAACCGTGATCGGCATTTTTGTCACTGCCTCCACCATCTCCGAACCTCCTTCGCGGATCGGATTCGTTCGCAATTCAATGCTCCGACAACAATATCCAATCTATTTCCAACGTCCGCGATTGAGCCGCGCCGGCAGCAAAAGCCCCGCCGTACTCAGCCAGGTCCAGGCAGCGTGCGGACGATTTCCTTGAACCGGTCCCACTCCGTCGCCGTCCAGATCTCGGTCTTAGCGTGGCCGAATGTCCGAACGAGAGTGGAAACTCGCGCCGCCGTTTCGACGTCGTTAGCGATAAAAATATCGAGATAATCGCACGGTCCCAGCACCGCATAGCTGCTAAGCCACTTAACGTTTGGGCATTCGTCCCGCACGCGCTTCATGGCATCGCGCTCGAGTTGCTCAAGCCCTTTCGGCGAGCGCACCGCGTCGGCATTCAGTCGCGTCAGCATAATGAAGGTTGGCATGGCATGGCCTCCCATATGAGACGGAGAGATTAATGAGGCGTCGGACGGACGCATTGATTTCAATCAAATGGCGAAAGATGCCCGATGCACCCGCCGCTGCGGAATCGCCCCGGCAAGCCGCCTGTTTCGGGCTAAGGCCCTTCGGACAGCGCTCTTTTCTGGAAGATTTGCGGAGCGCTATCGAGCACAGCCAACTCTGGGACATCACCTGGCAGTTGTTCGTGACTTCCGATCACCAAATAGCCTTGCGGTCGGACCTGTTCGAGCATGCTCGCTAGGACGTTCCGCTGCAGTGGCACAGCGAAATAGGTGAAGGCGACAAAGCGGCAAAGGATGAGGTCGAAAATACGTGGAGGCATCTCCGTGCGGAGATCTTGATTGAGAAACTCGATACCCTCGCGATGCTCGGGCTTGACGCAGTACTGAGGCCCCAATCGATTGAAGGCCTGCTCGATCAGCGGCGGCGGCAGTTCGTGCAAGCTTGTCAGCTCAAAGCAGCCCTCATGGGCGCGCGTAAGCATTGCTTTATCAACATCTGAGGCGATGATCGAGAGGGAGACGCCTGGATATGCGCTTGCGACCTCGACATCCCAAAGTATTTTTAATGTGTAAGGCTCTTCACCCGAGGCGCATCCGGCCGACCAGATTTGTGCGTCGCGCCCTTCGCGCTTGGCTCGCGCGGCGATATCTGGCAACACCTGCCTGCGCACGACTTCGAATATGCCTCTGTCACGAAAGAACCGCGAAATCGTGATGTGGCAGCACTCATCAAAGATCCGCCATTCCGATGGATCCGCTTCGAGGCGGCCGCGATAAGCCGAATAATTGTCCAAGCCGAGATCGCGCATCCGCTCCTTCAGGCGCTTACACACCTGACGTCGCACCTTGCGGAACCCAGGCCAGCGCAGCTCGAGCTGCGGCAATGCCCACTGAAGGAAGGCGGTGCAATCCGTATCGTTCACGATGTCTCGGCTCAATCTTACTTATGTGACAGAACGCCGATTTAAATTAGGTCCGGGTTTCGGCAGGTCTCCTTGAGACAAGTCAATCCACCCGCGTTTCCTTATGGTTTCGCCAATGGCGCGGAAAGAAAATTCGAACGCTTTTGATCAGGATCAAGACGGCCAGCCAACTCGTGCAGTGATCTTATGTCACCGTCGTGCAGAGGCAAGATTGGCGAAGCACAGCAGTGAAACGTCTATGGGCGCGGATCTGCCTATGCGATAAACTAGTCTACCGATGAAGCATGGCGGAGGGACCCGTAGCTATTCTGTCCGAACACCCCGGGGGAGACCCCGGTTCGTCGGGTAGGAGGCGCGGGTCCTGCGCTTTCAGGCCTAACAACCCCGCCTCTCCGGTGGGGGCTAAGCTACGCGTCGCGGCGATAGGGAGCACGCCATGCAGGTCCAGGTCGAAACCTATGTGGACGAACGCGGCGCCGAAAAGCTCCGACGATTTCGCCTCGACAGCCGGGTGATCGAGGTGGCTGATAACATCGACCAGTGGCACGGCGCCGATTATCGCTACGTCAAAGTCAGAGGCAGCGACGGTAACGTCTATATTCTGCGCCATAATGAAGTTCGAGTTGAATGGGAGCTGACGATGTACCAGCGCTCGCAATCACAAGGCGCTCGCGCCGCTATTGCTATGTTTTAAATAATGCGGCTGGCAGTCCCGTTCTTGAGGAGGCGTGTGTACCGAAAACCTTATCCGCATTGACCAAGTCAACGGGTTTGAGGCAGCGGCACAATTTGAAATCTAGGGCGACCATTGCCATCTATGGTTCATGAGTGAGGAATTTGACCCAGCCGATTATTCATTCGTCGTGAAGAGGCGAGGGGGCCGCTGAAGCCATGGGTATGGCAGATTTATCGTGCCGGTCGGTCGGGGCCGGTAAAGCGGTCAGCTGTCTTTTTTGAAATCATGGCAGAGGCGACCAAAGAAGGAAAAAAGGCCCTTGCTGGCTTCCTGGCAAAATGGGCTGGCTGACGTAGAGGTCGTGCTACGTGTAGCTCTGGGTGAAGCGACCGCACAAAATGTCACCCCCTCCGGACCTTTGCGAAAATAGATCGGGCGATGCGGGGCGTTACTCCCGCTCTTTCGGCTCGTCGGCGTCCCTTGCATCGCCGCCTTGTGGAGAGTGAAGAGCCTACCGCGTCACCGCGGCGATCGCCCGAAACTGAATAAACTCGTCGCTGCCGACCGCCACATGCGCCATGCAAACGGTCTGCTTAGTGTCGATATCCAATACGGCAGGGCGCTTGGTCAAACGTGGGATCTCCCGGGCCAACGAGCTTCCAAGTCTGGCGGTTTAGATCGCCCTCGACATCGCGGCAAATTCTGCTATGTTGTTTCTCGGTCCGAAGACATCGATCTGAAATAATGCTCGGCGTGCTGGTAGTAGTTCTCCGCCCCGATTACATCGCCGGACTGAGCTTGTGCTTGGGCTAGCGCGAGATACCGCTCATAGCTTCTTTGTGCGTTTTGAGAGCCCCCCGACTCGGGGCGTGAGCTATTCGATGTCCACCGCTTTGAGCGGTTAGCAAATGGCGTCGCCGATTTGGGGCGGTGCGTACTCATCATTGTTTTTGGGCCATTCTGCATGGCTCACTCCTTGGTAATGGCAGGTGAAATATGCTCCGTGCGGCAGGACGGGAATCAGAGCGAGCGCAATTCACGCCGCCCTTGCTCGTGTCCGACCTGCACTATTCGCAGTGGAGAAAATGCTCCCGAGAAAGCGTTCACGATTTCTGAAGCTGATCGGTTCAGTCGTCGTGGCGGTACCTGCCGACTACACGCGATATTTATGAACCGATTGCTAATTATGTGGGGGTATCAGGAGGAATTGTCAAGCACGGCGGCATGTTCGCGTGCCGAAGGCAATTGTCCGTTCAACTCGCCCGCTTCACACGTTCCACGACAAAACTGCGTTACCGCTTCGCTGGCAGCCTTCGCCCATTTAGCTGCCACGCGATCCAGCAAAGCCCGTATTGCCATCGCCGATGCGCTGTTGCGCGCCCCATCCGACGTCAACTGTCCGCAATTCGCTTACATCGCGAAATGTCCGCTAATAACTTAAGGGGACCTCGAATAATTGCCGTGGCAGGCAATCGCGGACATCTTTGGGGCGAACAGCACCGAATCGAAACGAGAACAAAGCGGAATCATAAATTCGGGGTGCCTGACAATCGGGGGTAATTATTCGAGGTCCCCTTAATGCGACATGACGCAAGGGTGTCCAATTTACGGAGTGCACTTTCGACGGCCAATTCAACGCGCATCTAAACATGACAACCGTTGTGTTGATGCTTATATATTGAAAAGGTATTTGTCAGGACATGCTGTATGAACGTTCTCACGGCCATCTCGCCTGGGCTAAAAGTACTGTTTGAGCGCATCGGCAAGCCTGAGATCGTCAACCGGCCCGACTTGTTTCGGTCCGGCGGGGCGGGGGCGGTCATCGCCTGCAATCACGTCGGCTGGGCGGACAGCCTATGGATGGCGTATGCCGTATACCCAAGACAGCTACGCTATATGTCAAAAAAGGAATTGTTCGGCCCAACGCTATCGCGTTTTGTCTTGGCGCACAGCGGTTCCTTTCCGATTGACCGCGCCGACCCGTCGCCAAGTTCGATCAAGACCGCGGTCGATATGCTGCAGCACGGTGAAATTATCTTGATCTTTCCGAGCGGCACGCGTAGCCAGGAAAATGTTGCTTTCAAGCGCGGCGCCGCGACCATCGCGCTTCATGCCCGGGTTCCACTTGTGCCCGCCTTCTTTCAAGGCCCGAAGCAGATGCAAGTCGCGCATCTCCTGCACCGACCTCCCATCCGGGTGACATTTGGGTCACCGATCTCAACAGCGGAACTGCCGATTGGGAAGGGAACGACGATTGACCTCACGCGTCAGCTTCAAGCAGCAATCGGCGAATTACGATCGATCACGGACACCAGGCTGTTCGCCGCCTAGTGTCCCTTCCGAAAATGTCATCCGGGGTAGATTCGCCTCGTGAGGCAGAATCATCGCATCAATCTCAGTGATGCTTGCGATCCTCCACGCGCTCGGAATGTTCGTCGCCGACTTGTTCAAGCCGCGGTTATGGCTTGAAGCTGAGAACCTTTTTCTTCGCCATCAACTCAGCATTGCTGAAACTATGGCCCGGGAGAAATCCCGGGCCCTTTCATTTGTCCGGACTTGGCTTCTCAAAGGCCGATTCCTTCGACGTCTGCCCGGCGCACGCGGCGCAACGCCCCCCAGCCCAAACCGCGTGCGCCACCTTTTGCTCAACATCCCACTTGTTGCCGTACTCTTGATCATGGCCGAGCCGCCCTCGACATTCTTGATGAGCGCTTTGCCAAGGGCGAGATCCACAAGGCGGCGTTCGAGGAGAAGCACAAGCTGCTCGGCCGGTAAGGCCTGATGAGGATCTCCCACCGGTCGTCATATGAAAAAAAAGCCCCGCGCACATCAGTTGCGGGGCTGAGTTCGCCGTGTAGCGCAGAGCTGCGAAGTTCAAAGGGCTCTTATCGATTGCCGCGGGTCTTGAGCCGCCGAACATTTGTTTTCGACGGCGGCTGCTCGTTTTGCGCCTGGGCTTCCTTAGCTAATCGAAGCACCTTTAAATGTGCGGTCTTTTCGCGAATAGCGAGGACCTGAGCTTCATATTCGGTCATCGCCTTTCGACCATCTAACGCTCGCTCTTCCTGCTTGAAGCGTGCGTCTGCTCGCTTCTTCAGGGCCTCCTTCGAATTCTTCGTCACAATTGTCTCCTTTTCGGCGCGTCTATTCTGACACAACCCCTTTCATTACGGTGTTGATTGAAGCTGCTATGGGCGCGGAAATGCGACCCTATAGCGTTGACGCAGAATATACATATGCACGAAATGATAGGAAAAAAGCCCCACAAATGGCGAGGCTGAATTCGAAGCGAAGCTCGGCTGCAGATGGCCAATCAATGCCAGCAAACTTTCTACGTCCTTCGCGACGCTATCTGTGAGCGCCGCCATCGACTACACTAACGGTTGCGGCTCGACTTCCCGCAGATTTGCGAGAACTTCGGAGCATGAGACGTTGAATTCGGCTCGTGACGTTCCCAAATTCTATAGCTGACCGGTGGGTGAGAGCCATGGACCGTGACGACGCGCGCAATTGGATGTGGTCGGAGGCTTGCGAAATGCTGGCCCGCGCGGAGCGGCTACATCGGGAGTTCTTCAGGCCCACAGGCCTGGTCGCGCGGCTTCCAACCTGGGAACCCCCCGTCGACATTCTAGAGACCGAACGTGAAGTCCTCGTGCTCGTCGCCTTGCCAGGTGTTCACCCTGACCGGGTCGAAACGGCCATCGTCGGAAACGATCTAGTGATTGCCGGAACTCGCGTGCTGCCAGATGAGTTGCGCACGGCGGTTATCCATCGTCTTGAGCTCCCGCAGGGCCGATTCGAACGCCGTGTACGGCTCCCGGCCGGGCGCTACAGCACGGTTCGCAGGTCCGCAGCCGACGGCTGCCTTCTGATCACTCTGAAAAAATCGGAGGCATTTCGTGGCTGAGACAAGGCTTTTGGACGCATCTGACGAGAGCGCGGGCAGGGCAACAGCGCCAATGCCCCCATTGCCGCCCGATGCGCTCATTATCGTTCCGGTCCGTAATACCATTCTGTTTCCAAGCCACGTTTTGCCGATCACGATCGGCCGGCAGCGGTCGATTGCTGCAGCTCAGCAGGCGGTGCGCGAGCAGCGGCAGGTCGGCGTCCTAATGCAACGGAGCGCGGATATAGCCGATCCGACACCTATCGACATGCACCGGATGGGTACGGTGGCGAATATTGTGCGCTACATCACCGCGCCGGATGGTACTCACCACCTCGTCTGTCAGGGTGACCAGCGGTTCCAAGTTACTGAGTTCCTTGCCGGTTGGCCGTTTTTCGTTGCACGCGTTTTGCGGATTCCAGAGCCGGAAACGCGATCATCCGAAATCGAAGCCCGCTTCCTTCATCTGAAGAGCCAAGCCGCGGAGGCTGTGCAGTTGTTGCCACAGGCACCTCCGGAATTGCTGGCCATGGTCCAAGGCGTCAGTTCGCCAGCAGCCCTCGCCGATCTTGCGGCGACATATATGGACGTGACGCCGGACGAGAAGCAGGAGGTGCTGGAGACCATCGACATCACAGCGCGGATGGAGAAAGTCTCGCGCATGCTGGCTCATCGCATTGAAGTCTTGCGATTGTCGCAAGAGATCAGCCAACAGACCAAGGCTGCCCTCGGCGAACGTCAGCGCGAAGTTCTGCTGCGCGAGCAAATGGCTGCGATCCAGCGCCAACTTGGCGAGGGCGAGGAGGGCAAAACAGCCGAAATGGCTGAACTCAATCAGGCGATTACCAAGGCTAAAATGCCGAAGGAGGTCGAAGAGGCCGCACGCAAGGAACTGCGCCGGCTGCAGCGGATGCCTGAAGCGGCCGGCGAATACGGCATGGTGAGGACCTACCTGGATTGGTTGGTCGAGCTGCCCTGGAGCCTGCCGGAGGAGAGTCCGATCGACATCGCCGAGGCGCGACGCATTTTGGACGAAGACCATTACGGACTCGAAAAAATCAAACGGCGTATCGTCGAATATCTCGCCGTGCGCAAGCTCGCGCCGCACGGCAAGGCTCCCATTTTGTGTTTTGTCGGGCCTCCAGGCGTCGGTAAGACCTCACTCGGCCAGTCGATCGCGCGCGCAATGAACCGAAAGTTCGTGCGGGTGAGCCTCGGTGGCGTGCACGACGAGGCAGAAATTCGTGGACACCGGCGCACCTATATCGGCGCGCTGCCGGGCAACATCATCCAGGCCATTCGCAAGGTCGGGTCGCGCAACTGTGTCATGATGCTGGACGAAATCGATAAGCTCGGCGCCGGCATCCACGGTGATCCCGGTTCAGCGCTACTTGAGGTACTCGATCCCGAGCAGAACAACACGTTCCGCGACAACTATCTCGGCGTGCCTTTCGACTTGAGTCGGATAGTGTTCATTACCACGGCTAATATGCTCGACACCATTCCCGGACCGCTGCGCGATCGGATGGAGATCATTAGTCTTGCCGGCTACACCGCGGATGAGAAATTCCAGATTGCCCGCCGCTATCTGGTTCGTCGGCAAGAAGAGGCGAATGGCCTGCAGCCGGGTCAAGTCGAGATCGCGGACGAGGCACTCCGAGAGGCCATCCAACATTATACGCGTGAAGCGGGCGTGCGAAACCTCGAGCGCGAGATCGGAAAAGCCTTGCGCCACGCAGCTGTCCGCATTGCCGAAGGGCAAAGCGGTCCCATCCGCATCGCCAGCAACGATCTCCTTAGTATTCTTGGCTCGCCGCAGTTCGAGAGCGAGCTGGCGATGCGCACGAGCGTGCCCGGCGTGGCGACCGGCCTCGCCTGGACTCCAGTCGGAGGTGACATCCTGTTCATCGAAGCAACCCGCATCCCGGGAAATGGCAAGTTGATCCTTACCGGCCAACTTGGCGAG
>Ga0181536_10003827_pt1 | contig 16244 bp, 9 predicted proteins | sample PEATcosm2014_Bin_41_FD_121105 | JGI IMG/M metagenome (GOLD analysis project Ga0181536, IMG submission 121105) | Peatland microbial communities from MTU Mesocosm Facility, Houghton, MI, USA - PEATcosm2014_Bin17_60_metaG | ecosystem: Environmental > Terrestrial > Soil > Wetlands > Peat | place... | reverse complement strand
GGCGCTGACCTCGTCCTATTTTCCGCTTTCGGCGCTTCTCTTCACCGACGCGATCTATCAGGCGGTCGCCGACAATTCCAACAAGATCGGCGTGTTCGCGCACGGCTTCACCGCCAGCGGCCATCCCGTGGGCGCGGCGGTCGCGCTGGAAAATCTCGACATCTTCGAGGAGCGCGATCTCGTCGGCAATGCGGCGCGCCTGGCGCCGCGGTTCCAGGCGCGCCTGCAAGCCTTCGCCGATCATCCGAAGGTCGGCGAGGCGCGCGGCGTCGGCCTGATCGGCGCGCTGGAGTTTGTCGCCGACAAAGCGACAAAGGCGCCCTTCGCGCCGCCCGGCTCGTTCGGCGCGCGCCTGGCCGAACTCTGCCATGAGGAGGGGCTTATCATCCGCGCCATCGGCGACATCGTCGCCTTCTGTCCGCCGCTGATCATCACGGCCGAGGAGATCGACGCGCTGTTCGACCGCTTCGGGCGGGCGCTGGCGCGGGCGGTCTGACGGTATTTGGCGCTGGCCCTCAAGGGGCCGGCCGACGGCGCCTTTGCGCGTTCGCGGCGTTTCGCCGATTGCACGAGCGCGCCCTTTTGCCTAAGCGAAGGCTTGGAAACCCCGACGAGGCGCGATTCCCCTCATGACCCAGCCCGCGAACAGCCCCGCCCCTCCCGCCTTCGCCCACGACAAGCTGTTGATCGTCGATTTCGGCTCCCAGGTGACGCAGCTCATCGCGCGGCGGGTGCGCGAGGCGGGGGTCTATTGCGAGATCGCGCCGTTCCAGAGCGCGGAGCAGGCTTTTTCCGAGCTGAAGCCGAAGGCGGTCATCCTGTCCGGCGGGCCGGCCTCGGTGCCCGACGAGGGGTCCCCGCGCGCGCCGCAGGCGATCTTCGATTCGAAAGTTCCCGTGCTCGGCATCTGCTACGGCCAGATGACGATGGCCGCCCAGCTCGGCGGCGAGGTCGAAAGCGGCCATCATCGCGAATTCGGCCGCGCCGAGGTCGCCGTCGGCGCGTCGAGCCCGTTGTTGGAAGGCGTCTGGAAGCCGGGCGAGCGCCACACCGTGTGGATGAGCCACGGCGACCGCATCACCCGCCTGCCGCCGGGCTTTACGCGAGTCGCGACCTCGGAGAACGCGCCCTTCGCGCTGATCGCCGACGAGGCGCGCCGCTACTACGGCCTGATGTTCCACCCCGAAGTCGTCCACACGCCCGACGGCGCGCGCCTCATCGGCAATTTCGTCCACGAGGTCGCCGGGCTGAAGAGCGACTGGACGATGGCGGCGTTCCGCGCCGAGGCGCGCGCGGCGATCCGCGCCCGCGTCGGCAAGGGCAGAGTGATCTGCGGCCTCTCCGGCGGCGTCGACTCCGCGGTGGCGGCGGTGCTGATCCACGAGGCGATCGGCGACCAGCTCACTTGCGTCTTCGTCGACCACGGCCTGATGCGCGCGGGCGAGGGCGAAGAGGTGGTGCGGTTGTTTCGCGGCCATTTCAACATCCCGCTGGTCCATGTCGCCGCCGAGCGGGCGTTTCTTGGCGCGCTCGACGGCGTCGCCGAGCCGGAGCTGAAGCGCAAGACGATCGGCCGCCTGTTCATCGAGACCTTCGAGCGGGAAGCGAAAAAAATCGCCGCCGACGGGCGCGGGCCGGTCGAATTCCTCGCCCAGGGGACGCTCTACCCCGACGTGATCGAATCGGTCTCCTTCACCGGCGGCCCGTCGGTGACCATCAAGTCGCACCACAACGTCGGCGGCCTGCCCGAGCGCATGAACATGAAGCTGGTCGAGCCGTTGCGCGAACTCTTCAAGGACGAAGTGCGCGCGCTCGGGCGCGAACTCGGCCTGCCCGAGAACTTCGTCGGCCGACATCCCTTTCCCGGGCCGGGCCTGGCGATCCGCATTCCCGGCGCCGTCAGCCAGGAGAAGCTCGACGTCCTGCGCCAGGCCGACGCGATCTATCTCGAGGAAATCCGCGCCGCCGGCCTCTACGACCAAATCTGGCAGGCCTTCGCCGTGCTGCTCCCCGTACGCACCGTCGGCGTGATGGGCGACGGCCGCACCTACGACCATGTCTGCGCGCTGCGCGCGGTGACGTCTTCGGACGGCATGACGGCGGACTTCTTTCCGTTCGACATGGGGTTTTTGGGGCGCGCGGCGACGCGCATCATCAACGAGGTCAAGGGGATCAACCGGGTGGTCTACGACGTGACGAGCAAGCCGCCGGGGACGATCGAGTGGGAATGATTTAATAGGGTCCGGGACGTATCGCGACCTATCGAAAATCGGCATTAGTATGTTGATTTATAAAGATAATAGTTTCTGTGTCTATCGCGGACTATCGGTGTCCAGCGGCTCAATTTGACGGTAAGTCTGACGGTAAGGCGTGAAGGGTTTCTGGCCGGCGATTACCTTTACCGTCAGCCAAATTCTCGGTGTGACGGTAAAAATATTCGTATAACCATTTGAGATATAACAAGAAAAAATATGACCTTGCCGGTGAAGGCCGCTGACGGTAAAAGTTGATCGTCAGACACCGAAATTTGCCCCGAAATGGCCGATCCATGTTGACCGACACCGCGCTTAAACAGCTGAAACCAAAAGAAAAAACTTACAAGGTCGCCGACCGTGACGGTATGTACGTCACCGTCTCTCCAACAGGGTTGATCACCTTCCGCTATGATTACCGTCTCAACGGGCGGCGCGAGACGCTGACGATCGGGCGATACGGCGCTGCCGGGCTCTCTCTGGCGCGCGCCAGAGAGAAGTGCATCGACGCCAAGCGGGAGGTCGTCGAGGGCAACTCGCCGGCGCACGGTAAGCAGCGGGAGAAGCGGCGCCTTAAGGAAGCGAAGAGTTTTGGGGAGTTTGGCGAGCGATGGCTTCAGGAGGCCAGGATGGCCGACAGCACGCGCTCAATGCGTCGTGCAATCTTCGAACGAGACATCCTGCCCCCGTTTCGAAGTCGGCTTCTTACCGAAATTACCTCGGGTGACGTGAGGGTCCTTTGCGCGAAGGTGAAGGACCGGGGTGCGCCGGCGACGGCCGTCCATGTGCGGGATATCATCAAGCTGGTCTATGGCTTCGCGATCCTGCACGGGGAGAAGGTGCCAAATCCGGCCGAGGAGGTCGGACCAGCTTCGATCGCCACCTTTGTCCCGAAAGATCGTTCGCTATCGCCCGCCGAGATCCGGATCATGCTCAAGCAGATCGGCCATGTGCCGACGCTCCCGACAATCAGGCTCGGTATGAAGCTTTTCCTGCTGACCATGGTCCGCAAGAGCGAATTGCAGGATGCGACCTGGGACGAAGTCGATTTCGAGAATGCCGTCTGGTCGATTCCCAAGGAGCGGATGAAGCGGTCCAAAGCTCATAACGTCTATCTCTCGCAGCAAGTGCTCGACATCATGATCGCGCTGAAAACTTGCGCAGGGAATTCGCGCTACCTTCTGCCATCTCGCTATGACGCCGACGCGCCGATGTCGCGCGCCACGTTCAACCGCATCACCTATGCCGTGGTTGAGCGGGCAAAGAAGGAAGGGCTGCCCCTGGAGCCGTTCACGGTTCACGATCTCCGGCGCACCGGCTCCACGCTCCTCAACGAGTTGGGCTTCAACAGCGACTGGATCGAGAAGTGCCTGGCGCACGAGGACGGGCGTTCGTCACGGGGCATCTACAACAAGGCGGAGTATGAGCATCAGCGGCGCCACATGATGCAGGAGTGGGCCGATATGGTCGATGCCTGGGTCGATGGCCGCAAGCATACGCCGACGCTCTATCCGCCAAACATGCAATTGCTCGCGCCGGAGCCTACGCTCTGACCGGGCGCGTCTTGCGTTGTCGCACGTCTGGGGCTGGGGCGCGTTTGTTCACAGCCGTGTCCGATGCGAGGCGGCGCTCGCTGATCCATGCTTCGACTTCAGCAAGATCCCAGACGACGCAGCGCGGCGTGAGATTGAACCGCCGCGGAAATTCGCCACGTTGCTCCATCTCATAGATGGTCGTGTCGGCGACCGGCACGATTTGGCGTAATTCAGTCCGACGGATTGTTCGTTTGATGGTTTGCTCAGCGTTCGCGCCCATGGCTCTGCTTCCGTTGGTCAGCGTCTGGTGCCAATGGAAACCGATAGTCCCTGGTATTTGGAAGACCTGAGTTGCCTTGGTAGGGCGGTGGGTCGGTCTGGCGTAGAAATCGGACTGTTGGTCAGCCGGAGGGTAAGGGGTGAAATCTCGTTCTGGCCCGCCCGAGCATCGACCACGGTAGCAGGGAATCTGGTGATGGGCGCTCCTGCTGCTCATGGTCAACCTCAGCATTGCGGGCGGCGGCGCTCCCGGCTATGGTGCGATCAGACTAGTAACTCGTTCCATCGCGTTACCCGTCGCGAAGTGTCAGTCGGAGCGTTTGGTGGGCGAAGAGCAGCGGGATCTCAGATGGGGCGTTGAGCGCAGACTTGAGTTCATCGAGTTCCGGCTCTTCTGGGAGGGGCATGTCAACCGCAGCGACCTGATCGATTCGTTCGGAATATCCGTACAGCAGGCGTCGACCGACCTGAACCGCTATCTCGGCTTGGCTCCGGCGAACATGGTCTATGACAAGAGCGGCAAGGCCTATGTGCGGGGGGCAGAATTCGCCCCAATATTCCTGCGGCCGGACGCAAGCCGCTATCTTTCTCAGCTCAGGTCGATGGCAGATGGCCTCCTTCAACTGAGAGAAACCTGGATTGGCGCGTCCCCGGCGTTTGACACCACGCCAACGCCGTCGCGTTCCGTAGACGCCAAAATATTGCGCTCGGTCGTTGCCGCCATCCGTGCAGGTGACGAGATCGAGATCAAATACCAGTCCCTCTCCCGGCCCGAGCCGATGTGGCGCTGGGTCGCGCCGCACGCGATCGGCTTTGACGGGTTTCGCTGGCACGCGCGGAGCTACTGCGCGCTCGATATGGTGTTCAAGGATTTCGTCCTGTCGCGGATCCTCGGAATACGTGGAACGAGGCCAGCCGACGTCGATCCAAAGGCCGATGCCGATTGGCATGAGTCTGTAGTCGTCAAAATTGCGCCCCATCCAGAACTATCGGCTGAGCAGCGGAGAATTGTCGAACTCGACTACGGCATGAATGGTGGTGTGGCTGAGATACCGGTTCGGAAGGCGTTGCTCTATTACACACTGCGACGTCTCGGTCTCGATACCGACCCTAGCGCGCGACTGCCGCAAGATCAGCAGATCACATTGGTCGGCGCGCCCGCGCACGCAGCCGCGCCGCATATAACAAACCGAATCGACGGGGGCCGAAATGTTAGGGCTTAACCTTCGCCAGGAGTTCAAAGGCAAGCGCCTTAAGGGCACGGCGATCGAGCTTTCCAACGAAAGCAATACCGGCGCGACCCAGATTGCGGCGGCTCAATTCCTCGAGATCACGTACCCTACCCATGATCTCTTGAAAGGCATCGAGGCTGTCGGGCCAAACCAGGGCCGCCCCGTTGTCGTCATCGGCGAGCGGGGCCTGGGTAAATCGCACCTTATGGCCGCTCTTTTCCATGCCGTACATGATCCCGTATCGACGGGCGCCTGGCTTAAATCCTGGGCGACGACGCTCAATGACCCGGCGATCGGAGCAATCCCGCTTCGGGACGGGATGCTCGTGATCGGCGAAAGCCTCCACCGGCAGCGTTACAAGTTTCTGTGGGACCTGCTTTTCGAGCAGCATCCGCACGGGACCTATATCCGCGGCAAATGGGAGGGGATGGGAAGTGCAAAGATGGACATTCCATCGGATAAGCTGATCCTGGAGCTATTACGTCATACGCCGACGATGCTCCTGCTGGACGAGTTTCAGACTTGGTATGACGGCCTGACCAACACCAAGCAGTATCCTTGGAAAAATTGGGCCTTCAATTTCATTCAGATCCTGTCGGAGATTTCCAAAGAGCATCCCGATCTTCTGGCGCTGGTGGTTTCGGTTCGGAACGGCGATACCGATGCTTACCAGCAGATCCATCGGGTGAATCCCGTCCAGATCGATTTCAAGGCCGGGGGTAGTCCGGAGCGTATCCAGCACGACCGCCGCAGGATGCTGCTGCATAGGTTGTTTGAGAACCGGATTCAGATTTCGCCCACCGGCATCGATGGGCTCATTGCCGTTCATGTCTCCGAATTTCTCCGCCTGTTCAACACTCCTGCATCCGAGCATGAGAGGAAGCGCAGAGATTTTAGTGAGGCGTGGCCATTTGCTCCACACCTTTTGCAGTTGCTTGAAGATCAAGTGTTGATCGCGACCGATGCGCAGGAAACCCGTGACCTCATCCGTATCTTGGCAAACCTGTTCAAGAGCCGTGGGGAGGACGAACCGATCCTGACGGCGGCTGATTTTCGCCTTGAAGATGACAGCACCGGCATCGGAGCCCTTCTCGATTCTGTCGCGAATCAGCAGCACCGGTCGCTGCGTGACAAGGCGTTGCGAAACATCACGTCGGTTGTCGAGGCTGTGCCGAACCACGCATCGGTGGCGCCGCATCTGCATGAGATCGTTGGGTCGCTATGGCTACGATCGATCGCCGTAGGCAACCTGGCAGGCGCCGAGCCGGCCGCCCTTCAGGTGGACATCACTCGTCAGAAACCGCTCGATGAGAATGCCTTCCAGGTGGAATTGGCCACCATTGTCGAAAACAGCTTCAACATTCACCAGGACGGCCAGCGGCTTGTTTTCCGGGAGGACGAAAACCCGCAAGCGAAGCTGATGGCTTGCGCGCGGAACGACAAGTTGTTCTCGGATGGCTCGGATCTCGCACAACTCGCGAAGGAGATCCGGTATGTCGTCGGCGGCTCGGAGGAGGTCGCAAAGACATTTCGCGTCATCGCGTTGCCGAAGGCTTGGATGACGGACCCGTGGTCTCAGCTTGAAGAAAGCGAGCATCCCGATAGGTGGGATGAGCGATTGCCGATCCTCGTGGTGCCAGAAGAGGTCGATAAAATCGGCGCGCGTCTTGGCCGCTGGGTAAAGGAGCATCTTCAAAAGCGGCGTAACACCGTGCGGTTCCTATTGCCGCGAAGCGGATCATCTCCGGTCTTCTATGACCGCGATTTGCTGGTCCTGGCTCGCGCTGAGATGAAGGCGCTTGAATGGAGCAGCCAGAGCCCGGAATACAGAAAGCTTCACACAAAATATCAGGGCGAGCTGCGCGATATTTTGAAGAAGCGGTTTGATCGCTTTGCGGTCCTGCACCGCTGGAATTTTGCCGACCCAGGTCAATGCGAGTTTCATGTCGAGGCCGTGAAGGCGACGGGCGTACAAATTCCCGAGGCGATCGAAACCGCGTTGGTCAACGATCTCTTCGTGCCAGAGGATTTTGCGGATCTCGTTCTGACGGCGGCATCCGACAACGCGTCCGTTGGGAAACTGCTCCGAGAGCTCCAAGAGCCGCGGCCAGCGGGGCAGGACTGTATCCCGTGGCTTGGCGAAACCGCGATGAAGGAGCGTATCCTGCGTCTATGTGCCCGCGGGAAGATCGCAATCAACCTGCGTGGGATGGAATACCTCCAGGCAATGCCGGGCGAGGACGAGGACGCTGCGTGGCGGCGCCTGCGGCCAAAGCTGTCGTACACAGGGCGTCAGCTTGATGAAGTGTTCCTGCTATCCCCGTCAGCCGTTCCCGCGACGGGCGGTGCAGCGCCCGCCGGCCCGACGACCGTTTCCCCGCCTGGAGGCCTTTTCGGCGGAGGCGCTGCTCCTTCGGGCGCGCCTCTTGGGACTCCTTTTCCGGTGCCGAGTGGAGGTGCCCCGATGCCGGGGGATAGCGGCAGTCCTGATGGTGGCAGCATTTTTGGCGGGGCCGTGCCGAAGGCCCGCACGAATCTGGCGAATCCGCCGACGTCGCCGCTCAACCTGATTGGGAAACTTGAAGGCTGGGGGATTGGGCCAGCGACGCCGGTCTCAGAGATCACGATAAAGGTGCCAACGGCGACGGGCGCGCAACTTCGCGAGCTGCTCAAGAGGCTACCTGACGGTATGACCTTCGAGCTGTCCCTTGAAAAAGAGGACGGCTGATGGCGATCGAAGCCGCCACACTCGAGCGGCTGCTAAGGGAGCCGTCGCCGGATGCATGGCGGCTGGTGATCGAGCGGGCCATTGCCATCGCTTCTCCTCCCTTGGGTGCCGGCAACGCGCCAGGAGAGGTGACCAAACGCGATCGGGAGATCGGAACGCTCGATCTCTTCCTATCGGCATGCGGATGGGACCTCTGGCAAGATTTTGGGAGCGCGGTCGAGCGCACTTCTGAACGCCTAGTGCGCTGGTGGGCCGAGCCCTACAGCGCGAAAGCGGTGCTCATCCTTGATGGCCTCAGTCTGCGCGAACTGCCATGGCTCATCGAGGGGGCAGAAAAAAGAGGTTTCATCCTGCATGGCGTGACGGCCCACGCGTCCGAATTGCCGAGCGAGACGAACGCGTTCGCACGCGCATTGGGGTTTGGCAGCCGCAGCCAGCTGCAAAATAATGGTGGCGGTGGGAATCACAAGCTAACGCCCGCGCGGACGGAATGCGTTGACCTCCCGTGGAAGGATTGCGCCGACCTGATTGACGCCACACCGAACTGGGTCTTCTGGCATCCTTGGCCAGACAGCATGGTGCATGACGGCGCTGGCGCCGGCCAGGGGCTCGACACGGTGACGCGCGATGCGGCCGAACGTCTTTCCAGCGATGAATTCTGGGGTTTTGTCGAGCGGTTAGCGATTGGGCGGCGCGTCGTCATCACTTCGGACCACGGTTATGCGGCAACCGGGCTCTTCTTCGACGCAGGAGACGAACAAGCCGCCTTCTTGAAAGCGACCTTCAAGAGCGGGCGCTTCGTCAGCGGCGAGCACGACCCCGGCCCGTTCGTTCCACCGGTCGCTTTGCCCGTGAACACCGCGCACGGCTCCAACCTGCTTGCCGTTGGGCGTTGGAAATGGCGCAGCCAAGGCGGCTACCCGACCCTCGCGCACGGGGGGGCGTCGCTCCTTGAAGTTTTGTCGCCCTTTATTGAGCTCTCGAAGTAGGAACGGGCGTATGGCCACCAGAAAAGAATTTGTCGCCGAGGAAGTCACTCGCGCCGTCGGTGCAGGTAAAGCAGTCGCCATGGAGACGGTCGATTTCAACGATCCGAACCGGCCTAAAACATGCCTTGAGGTCGATTTCCCGATCCTGCCCATAAACCAGGTTGCTGTGATCGAAGGCAACGCCAGCAAGCCAATCTATCAAATGTCGAAATGGTGGGCGCGTAGGCGGTCGAGCGTGTTCCGGTCAATGCTGATCGCGGCAGCGACCAAGGCACCGGAAGACCCTTCGCATGCGGCCAAACTTGTCTGGGACAACTATTACGCCAACCATCAGAAGAAGGGTGCATTCAAGCACCTGAAGGTCGCGGATATCTTCATGGGCGGGGGGACAACGCTGGTGGAGGGCTCGCGCCTTGGCATGCAGATGTTGGGGAACGACCTGAACCCTGTGGCGTGGTTCATAGTCAAGCAAGAATTGGCGGATGTCGATATCGACGAAGTCAAGAGATTGCTAGCCGATATTGAGGCTGAGGTGAAGCCGCAGATCATGCCGTTCTACTATTGTGACGGCCCCAAAGGCGAGAAGGGGACCTGGACGCACAGACCCTCCGGTAAGCGGATGACGGCACAATTTGACCCGCTGAAGTTGGAGCCCGGGGAGCGGGCAGACTACATCTACGAGGGGCCGGAGATCATTTATACCTTTTGGGCCAAACATGGCCCCTGCCAGGCAACAGGTTGCGGCCATCGCACGCCCATCATGACTACGCCTGTCTTGGCAGTGAAGACATTGACCATAAAGAGCTGGGAACATGCATGTGCATCCTGCGGCACGCATTACGACATAGAAGAGGCGGAAGCCCGAATGGCTCCCGACGTCCCAATATTTGTCGCGCTTGATGAGAAACCCTACGCGACACTAGACCCTAAAGGCCGGGCGATCTGCCCAAGCTGCGGCCACACATCGATGGTCCGGCTTGGGAAAGGCAAAAACAAGAAGGTCGAGTTGTCCCTACTGGTTCACCCCGAGTGGCTGGCAGGTAGCCCGGCAAGGGATGCTGAGGGCCGCGAATATGGTGGGTCTGCCACCGATACTGTCGAGGCTACGAGCCGCTGGAATGACGAACGCGCCAGACACCTGAGACTGCTGGAAGTGCGGGGTGAGCTGCCTGAAGAAGTTACGTGTCCCGAAACTGGGGTCACGTTCTCAACTGACAAGAGCGGTGGCACTGTTCCAAAAAAGTCGACGTTTACCTGTCAAGCAGACGGCCGAGAAAATGACGTTCTCGACGCTATAAAGGCATTTGGAAAGACTGGCCCCATGGCTGGTTATGCAGTGCAAGCCTTTTCTCCGTCACGCAAGGAAGGCAAGGAAGCTTATAGTGGTCGTTATTTTGTTCCTTTTGGAGAAAAATTGGCCACTCAATACAACGCTGCTTTGACCGAGTGGGAATTTCGCAAAGAAAAGGATTTGGCAAATTTCTGGCCAAGATCTGAATTGCCGTATGGATTTATGACTCACCATTTGCAGGGTGGCGTGCCCAATCACGGGTTCACTCACTGGTGGAAATTCTTCAATCCAAGGCAATTATTAGTGCATTCGTTGTTGCTGAAGGCAATTAGTGAGACTGGTAAATATTCAGACAGCGCACGAGAGTATGTTTTAGCTGCTTTTCAGCAGTACACCCGCAATCAGAATTTGTTCACTATATGGAATACGGGGGCGGACAAAATGGAGCCTCACTTTTCCAACAATAATTTTCATCCGAAATCAACAACGATTGAGAACTGCGTCTTTTCGGATTTAGGCCGGGGTAACTGGAAGTCTAGCGCTGAAAGTCTTATCGAAACTCTGGAGTGGAAGGCCAATCCCTGGGAGACCGTAGCGGTCTCAAATCTCGAATCAGCCGGTTTGCGAATTGCAGAGGAAATCAACGGAAAGAGCGAAAAAGTCTTCATCGGCGATCCAGTCGGTAAAGCGCAGATAAAACTCGCTTCATCGACGGATCTTTCCCATATCCCTGACCATTCGATTGACTTGGTGATCACCGATCCTCCTTTTGGAGGTTTGCTCCATTACTCAGAGCTTTCAGACTTTTTTCACGTATGGCTTCGCCTGCCGCTTGCCAAAAATTATCAAAGTGAATTTGGCCCCCAGTTTACACCGAAAGACTTGGAAGCGGTTTCAAACAAAGCGCGGGAACCGGTCGACCCTGATGCATTTTACCAAAGACTATTGACGGCATGCTGGAAGGAGGCATGCCGAATTCTAAAACCGGGAGGGATGCTGGCTTTTACATTCCATCATAGTGAGGATGACCCTTGGGTGTCCGTTCTTGAGTCTCTTTTTGACGCTGGCTTTTTTCTTGAGGCGACATATCCGATCCGCTCAGATGAGACAAAAGGTGATGGTCAATATGGCTCGAAGACGATCGAGTACGACATCATCCATGTCTGCCGCAAACGCACCGAGGAACCGAAGGCTGTGAGCTGGAGTCGTATGCGTCGGGAGGTGCTCGCCGATGTGCGCCAGCTGCAGGGTATGCTAGAAAACCATGCTCGCTCGGGTCTGCCGGCCGCCGATTTGCAGGTCATCCGCCGCGGCAAGGCGTTGGAGTATTTCTCCCGCCATTATGGCAAGGTATATGTCGACGAGGGTCGCCCAATCTCGGTCAAAGACGCGCTGGTCGGAATCAACCAGCTGATCGACGAAGACGCGAACAAGACCGCTGAGCCGCCGCCGGTGATCGCGGAGCCGATTTCGCGGCAGTTCCTCCGAATCTTCGACGGCAAGACAGAGCTTGCCCGCGACCAGATTCAGAAGCTGCTCCGCGGCTCCGGCATCGCGCCCGATGAATTTGAAAGCCGGGGGTGGTGCAATGAGGACAAGAAGGTGTTCCACCTCGTCGATCCGCTGGCCTTTGCCCGCGATTGGCAGGGCAAGCATCGCCGGCGTCTGACAGCGGACCTCGATCAGGCTTTGGTGATGATCGGTGCCTGCTATGACGGCAGCGGTATCAACGCCTCGGACACGCTGAAGAACGATAATTTCAAGCCGCACCCGGCGCTGAAAAGCTTGCTCGAATGGCTGAGCAAGCGCGGGTCGGGCCAGCCGATGCGCAACGCGGCATCGCGGGCGCTCTCAATCTATAACGGCTGGGCCGAGAGCAATCGCGATGCTGTCAGACAGCTCTCCCTATTCCAGGAGGAGTGACCGATGAAGCAGCTCCTGGACACGGTTTGGCAGCGCCGCGGCGTGAGTTGGATTTGGGACGACGAAGCTCTCAACGTGATCGCCAAACCCGCCGAGGTGCTTAGCCTACGCCAATTGCTTCGCGACGACGGGCATTGGCCAGACGATCTGCCGAGCAACAATGGGCGAACCATGGTCGTGGCCGGCCTTGACGCCTGCCTCGATCTGCTGTCGCCGGAAGACGCGGACGCGTGGCTGGCGGGTGAGTTCAAGCACGCGATTCTTTCTTTCCAGGACTTCTATCAAGGGGATGCTGCGCTCGTGTTCTGGCTTCCTGCCGGCCAGCGGCGCGTCCACGTCCAGACGGCCAGCGATGCAGTTGTCTGGCGCTGTGGCGCGCCCAATGGCGATCGACAAATCGATTTCGGGCGGCTTCTCTGGGGCGAAGCGCGGGAATACCCGCAGGAAATTCTGCTCGCGGCCGGCGCGAAGGCGGCGGGTCTCTTCCATCTGCGAATCACGTGAGGCGGGCGCATGATCGAAGAGCTGCGGTTTGCGCCCGGGGAGCGCATCACACATAGCGGGTTCGGTGCCGGAGTTGTGCTTGATGCACCGCACGACGGCTATCTTCGCGCTTTCTTCAGCAATGGGGAGCGGCGCGTACCGCTCGCCAGCATCCAGCGGCAGCTTTCACGGACCGAAAGGATATTGGCCTCCGTCGAAGGAGGCGATGAGCGCGCGCGAAGGGCATGGTTAGCCTACGAGGCCCATGCTCTGCCGGTTATGGAAAGCGCATCGGCGCTCACGTCGGCGCGCATTGATCTGCTGCCGCATCAGGTCGTGCTCACGCATCGGATCGCCACCGCGTCGCCGCGCCGTTTTCTGATCGCGGACGAGGTCGGGCTCGGCAAGACGATCGAAACAGCGCTAATCCTGCGTGAACTTGCCAGCCGCGGCGAACTCAGCCGAGCGCTGATGGTCGTACCGGCAGGGCTGGTGAACAACTGGCACCGGGAGCTGAACGAGGTGTTCAACCTCGATTTCGAGATCTTCGGCTCCGAGGGCGACATCACCGATCGTCGGACCAACGCTTTCGCCAAGCACGATCGTCTGATTGCCAGCATCGACACATTGAAGCGGCCGGCGCGGATCAAGCGCCTGCTCGATGCGCCGCAATGGGATCTCGTCGTGTTTGACGAGGCCCATCACCTCACAGCGGCGCGCGTTGGCGGAAAGGTCCGGAAAACCGAGAACTACAAGCTGGCGGAGGCGCTCAAAGGCCATACGCGCGACCTGCTACTTCTCTCGGCGACGCCGCACCAAGGCAATCATTTCCAGTTCTGGATGCTGGTTCAGCTCCTCAATCCGACACTTTTCGGCAGCCCAGAAGAGATGCTCGAACATCGGCACCGGCTCAACACGGTGATGTTCCGCCGCACCAAAGCAGATGCATGCCGACCTGACGGCGATCCTCTGTTCGCCCGCCGTTGGGTCCACACCGAGTCCTTCCTCATGTGTGACGAGGAACGGCGGTTTTACGAGAAATTGCGGGAGTATCTCGAGGACGGCTTCAACCTGGCTCGCCGAAAAGGCAACCAAGGGAGAGCGCTCGGTTTTCTTATGGCCATTTTCCAGAAGATCGCGGCGTCCAGTTTCGCCGCAGTGCGCCGGACTTTGATGCGCCGTATGTTGATGCTGACCCTCCACGAGGGACTGCTGCGTGATCGCGACCTCGATATCGAGGGGCGTGAACGTCTGTATGACGAGGCGCGGGAAATGATCCATTCCGAATGGAATCTGAACCGTGACGCGTTGGGGCGGACCGAGGCAGATCGCGTCATGGCGGACTTGAAGTACCGCCTGGCGAAAAAGCTCGATGAAGAGGCGCTTGAGATGGCGTCCGATCCCTACGGCGATGAGTTTGCTGCCGCTCATGCCGAGGATGTCGCGTCAGCCGCGATCGATCTCCATCTGCCGGAGGAGCGTCTGAGGATTCAGGATCTGCTTTCCGTATTTCCACAAAGCCGTGAAACGAAGGCTCAAAAACTACTCGACGGTCTTGGCACGCTATGGCGTCAAAACTCGGCTGAGAAGATTGTCATCTTCGCGACCTACCTCGGCACCGTGGATCTTCTGGCGCGCGAAATTGATCAGGTCTACCCTGGCCAGGGCGTCGTCGTTCTTCGAGGCGGCGATCACGGCGCGAAAGTTGCCGCCGAACGTCGTTTTCGCCAGAAGGACGGCCCCAGGGTCCTTGTCTGCACCGCCGCCGGACGCGAGGGGATCAATCTCCAATTCGCCCGCGTCCTGTTCAATTTCGATCTGCCCTGGAACCCGATGGACATGGAGCAGCGCATCGGGCGCATTCATCGTTATGGGCAGGCGCATACAGCTCAGGTCTACAATCTTGTCCTGTCGGACACGATCGAGGGCCGGATTTTCCTGCTGCTTGACGACAAGCTGAACGAGATCGCCAGGACGCTTGGCAAGGTCGACGATCAAGGCAATGTGGCCGAAGATCTTCGCTCGCAAATACTCGGGCAGCTATCTGAACGCCTAAATTATGATCGCCTCTATCAAGAAGCATTATCCGATCCGGAATTGAAAAGAACTGCCGTCGAGCTTGAAGCCGCATTGGCCAATGCGCGCGAGGCGCGAGAAGTCGTATTCGATTTGTTTCAAGATCTCGATGGCTTCAGCCTCGATGACTATAAGCCATTTTCAGATGTCACGATGGGCATGGATCGGCTAATCCACTTCCTCTCCGCAGCTGTCGCGGACCGGCAGCAGCGCGTCGTGAAAGTCGGCGACGACACCTATGACCTTCAGACGCTCGATGGAAAACGCCTCGCGCGCTTTACGTCGAATCGGGAAATCGCCACTAGCCGGGACGACATCGAATTGTTGGGGTTGGATCATCGGCTCATGCAGGACGAGCTTGGGCGGTGGCGCAGTCTCCCGCCGGAGGAAATCGGCATCGCAGTTCATGGTGGAGCGGAGACGCCGATCCTGCTGTCGTTCTGGCTCGTTGAAAGCTCGGCGGGCAATGGAGAACGCCGTGTGGGTGTCCAGACCATAGCGGTTAGGCCGGACGGTACGAGAGTTCCTGCTGCTGAGCGTCAAGCCGACCAATATCTTTCTGCATCCCCGGCTGCTCCAGTGTTCAGTCCGGCTGAGCGTAGCAACTTATTCGCAGTTGCGGTCGAGCCCACTCTGCAGCGCGAGTTGAAGCACAAAGGCGCCGCCAACGGGGACGGGAGCTACTCGGCGTCTCTGATCGGGTACGTCGAGGCCGAGTAATATCGACATCGATGAAGGGCGTGCGATTTCGACCGGAGCTTGGCTTATGGACTACGAATAGCCCAACGCTCATTTGACGGTGGGGTTGTTACATCAAATGTCTTCAATGGGGCTGGCCCTGCGCTGTGTAGGTTAACGTAGTATTAACGGACGGCGATGTTAGCAATTCGGCCTTTGCCACAGATTTGCCATACCAAACGACCACTTCGCCGCGCTTTTGCCTCAAAATACACGGCAAAATTCGTCCTCTGTGCTTAGGCACCCGGCGGGTTATGGAGGCTGGTGCGTGGTTAAACTTGTATCGATCTCTCAGGCGATTTTGGTCGCCGAGCATCTCAGCTTCAGCCGTGCGGCGCAGGTTCTTGGCATCCGGCAGTCGGCGGTCAGCCGGCGGGTGCGGGAGCTGGAGGACAGGCTCGGTGTTTCCCTGTTCGAGCGCGACGCCGGTGGTGTGCGGCTGACAGAGGCTGGGCGCCGGTTTCTGGAGCGGTCGCGCTCGGCGCTGGCCGAAATCGATCACGCCGTGAAGGGCGCCGCCAGCGCGGGGTGCGGTGCGGAGGGCGCGATCCGGATCGGTATCCTGTCGTCGCTGTCGGGCGGTTTCGTGCGTGAACTGCTTCGCACCTATCGCGCAACACACCCGGAAATCGCGATCGAAGTCGTCGAGGGTTCCGCAAGCGAGCACCTTGCGCGCATCAGCGAGCGCCTGCTCGACATTGCTTTCGTCACCGGGACG
>Ga0181536_10003826_pt1 | contig 16249 bp, 19 predicted proteins | sample PEATcosm2014_Bin_41_FD_121105 | JGI IMG/M metagenome (GOLD analysis project Ga0181536, IMG submission 121105) | Peatland microbial communities from MTU Mesocosm Facility, Houghton, MI, USA - PEATcosm2014_Bin17_60_metaG | ecosystem: Environmental > Terrestrial > Soil > Wetlands > Peat | place... | reverse complement strand
GTGCACCGACAAGACGGGGACGCTCACCGAGGACCGCGTCGTCCTCATGCGGCATTGCAACGTCGCTGGGCGCGAAACCGAGGACGTGCTCCTGGCCGGATACCTGATCAGCTACTTCCAGACAGGCCTCAAGAACCTGCTCGACCGGGCGATTCTGGATAGTGCCGACTTCCACGGGAAAGCGATGGTCGAGAAGTATAAGAAGCTGGATGAGCTCCCGTTCGATTTCACGCGACGCATGATGTCGGTCCTGGTGGCCGACGCCGAAGGTAAGGCGATCCTGCTGACCAAGGGGGCTCCGGAGGACGTATTTCACCGCTGCTCGCAGTTTGAACTCGATGGCAAGTTGTCCGCAATGGAACCCGATCTGATGGTCGGGCTGAAAGCAGAGTACGACAGCCTCAGCAACGATGGCTTTCGCGTGCTGGCAGTGGCCTCGAAGGAACTGCCCGGGAAGCAAGTTTGCGTTAAGGAAGACGAGCGCGAACTCACACTGAGAGGGTATGTCGCGTTCCTGGACCCGCCCAAGGACACTGCCGCCCGCGCCCTCGCGGCCCTGGCCAAGCATGGTGTGGCCGTAAAGATCCTCACCGGCGATAACCACCTTATCAGCCGCAAGGTGTGCAAGGACGTTGGCCTCGTGCCCGACCCCATGCTGCTCGGCGACGACGTGGAGAAAATGTCCGACGCCGAACTGGCCGAGGCCGCGGCGAAGGCGACGCTGTTCGCCCGCCTTTCTCCCGCGGACAAAGAGCGGGTCATTCGTGTCCTCCGGGGCAAGGGGCACGTTGTCGGATTCTTGGGCGACGGAATCAACGACGCTCCCGCCTTGCGAGCGGCCGACGTCGGCATCTCGGTGGACACGGCCACCGACATCGCCAAGGAGTCCGCTGATTTGATCTTGCTTGAGAAGGACCTGATGGTGCTCGAAGGAGGCGTGATTGAAGGCCGCAAGGTCTTCGCGAATATCGTAAAGTACATTCGGATGGGGGCGAGTTCCAACTTCGGGAACATGTTCAGCGTGCTGGGAGCGAGCGCCTTCCTTCCCTTCCTGCCGATGGCTCCGATTCAGGTGCTGACGAACAACCTGCTGTATGACTTCTCGCAGGTGCCGATTCCAGCGGACGCCGTGGACGAAGAGCAAGTAGCTAGTCCGCGGCCCTGGAACATCGGGGAAATCAAACGGTTCATTCTCTTTATCGGCCCTATCAGCTCGATTTTCGACTATACGACCTTCTTCGTCATGCTCTACCTCTTCAACTGCTGGGATCCATCCCGAGCGTCGCTCTTTCAGACCGGCTGGTTCGTCGAGTCCTTGATGACGCAGACGCTCATCATCCACGTCATTCGCACAAATAAGATTCCGTTCCTGCAGAGCCAAGCGAGTTGGGCGCTGATAGCTACAACACTATCAATCATGGCTTTTGGCGCGTGGCTGCCGTATTCCCCTTTGGCCTCTGCGTTGGGCTTCACGCACCTGCCGCGGCTGTACTGGCCAATCCTTATGCTCACGCTGCTCAGCTACATGGGCCTTACACAGATCATCAAAGTGTGGCTGCTGCGAAGGCACTGGATCTAGTGCCCGACCGGAGGAAGCAGGATCTCTGCCGGCGCGCTTATCAGGAGCTCCATTTGACGGTCCGACCGGAACCGCGTTAAGCTGCGCCGGGTAAGGTCAAAAATGCCGAAGCATCTTCCTGCTCTTTACTGCGAAATTGGCTGCCGGATTCCCAAGGAATATTTCTGGGTGATCGGCTGGGGAGAGAGCGATGTCGGAATTGAGATCGGATCGTATGACGCAGCCCTGCACATGGCCGGCGTCGAGAATTACAACGTAATGCTTTACACCTCCGTGCTGCCGCCCGACGCGGTCGAACTCTCATGCTTGCCTGACATCCACCATGGGTCCGTGCTTGAGGGAATCATCGCTGTTCGGCATACCGATAAGCCGGGAACACGGATCACTGCGGGTCTGCTTTTGGCCAAGGTGTATCGCAATTCAGACGGCTCTTATCTGGGCGGTTTTGCGTGCGAGTATGCTGGCAACGGATCGCTCGAAGAAGCGGAAGTCAGTCTAAAGGAAGCGATGCAGCAACTTTTTGCACGGCGTTATCAAACCAGGTTCTACAAACTCGAGATTGGGAAATCGGTCGTTCGGACGTACACGCCGGAGAGGTCGTTCGGGACCATTCTTGTCGGCATCGGCTTCGCTAGTTACCTTGTGCCGGTATTAAAACCCGCAGTGGACGTAACACCTTCCCACAAGGACAAGTCACATGTGAAATATACGACCAGATGAGTAAGCCAGCATCGAGTTTCCTATTCCACACACCCAGACTCGACGCGGCCGCATTCGGGGTGTATTGTCGCCGCCTCTTCCACAATCCGGTTATTTCAGAATAGCCCCGATCCCATCAGAATGCTCCAGGGTGGCGCGCGACCATGGGTAAACCCTTGGCAACAAGCCGCGACTGATTGCATTTGGTTCCTCAACACCCGGCAGCGTCTACTTGACTGCACGTGCAATACGCGCGGTTTGCGGATGACATGGTGATCTTAATCGACTCCCATCCGCGGAATGACTGGCTCATGCGGGCAGTGGACAAGCGATTGCGAGAGGAACTGGCGAAACTACGAGTCGAGATCAACGAAGACAAGAGTCGGACAATCGATCTGAGCAAAGGCGAAAGCTTCGCGTTCCTGGGGTTTGACTATCGCCGCGTGCTGGGGCGTAACCAGAAGTGGCGACCGCAATTTGTGCCGAAGATGAAGAAACGAACGGCGCTCTTTGCCAAGCTCAGGGAAGTCTTTCGGCAACACGTCAGCCAGCCAGTGGGGGGAGTGATTGAGGAGATCAATCCCATCCTCCGAGGCTGGGTGAACTATTACCGGATCGGGCATTCGGGTCGGTGTTTTTCGAAGATCAGAGACTGGGTAGAAACGAAGATCCGGCGACATCTGATGCGATCCAGATTACGCAAAGGGTACGGATGGAAACGGTGGAGTAGCGAGTGGATCTACCGCCGGCTCGGACTATACAACGACTATAGGCTGAGACGGCCAGCGCTCGCGAAAGCGGTTCCTGTCCCAGATGGCGCATAAACCTTGACCCGAAGCGAACAGGTGAGCGTAGTGCGGGAAATCCGCACGCTACGTTCGAAGTGGCGGGGGCTGGAAACCAACTTACGGTTTGGCTATTGAGGCACTCCCAAAGGAAACGGGGAGACCCAAGCTAGGCTGAACCTACGGAGCATGGCGCCAGTCCTCGACCCTACAAAAGCCCGTTTGGACCAGGACGCCGACTCGGCGTCCGTCAGTGGGTCGTGTTGGGTGAAGGTCTTCACTGGGAGTCTCCGAGCATCGTCAATAACCGTTTACGATACCACCCTCGATTGGCAAGTGATTTTCGTACTTCGACACGCTCAGGTTCCAATCATGGTTTAATATCCGTCGCATGTACGTGACCCCTCCTGAGATGAGTGCTGGTGAAGTCTTGAGTGCATTCCATCATGACGCTCCGTACCTCTTCTTGGGAGGAGCATTCGTTGCAGTGGGTTTCGTATCGGCTGCCTTTGCCGCCCTGCGCCGGAGGCACGACTCCCTCCTGATCTACTTCGCCCTATTTGCCGCCCTTTACGGGCTTCGCCTTTGGATTCAATCGAGCCTGCTGGGAATGACGGTGCACGGCTCGACCTTCTACACCCGCCTGCGTTCTGGGGGGATTGACTACATCGTCCTCATTCCCGCATTCCTGTTCTTCACCTCTCTGGGGCTGCCGAGGCGGTTTGAGCGGGTGGTTGGGTACGCAATGGTTGGCATCGGCGGTGCACTGGCTGCGGCCACCTTCCTTTTCGGCGACTCCGGCTTCTATCACCTGATTAACAGCATCGGCGTGATCGCGGCATTGAGTTTCTTCCTCATTCGATTCATGAGCAGCAGTTCTGCCGAGCGCCACAGTCCTGCCGCTGCCGATTTCGCGGTAATCCGCTGGGGCCTGCTGATTTTTGTCGCTTTCGTGGTCTGGGAAAACATGGCTAGACTGTTGTCCATATCCTCGCCCAAAGTGGAGCCATTCGGGTTTGCCGCCTTCCTCAGCACTCTGGGCTATGTGGCTGCGCGTAGGACTTTGCAGCGGGATCAACAGCTAAACGAAATTCAGACCGAACTTGAAGTCGCCCGCCGCATTCAACTATCCCTTCTGCCCGCAGAGTTCCCCAACTCGACACACTTCCGGGTCGCAGCCCGTTATGTACCGATGACTGCGGTAGCTGGCGACTTCTACGATTACATCGTCGGGGACGACCACCAAGCCGGGCTTCTGATTGCGGATGTGTCCGGGCATGGCGTTCCCGCCGCCCTGATCGCCTCGATGGTCAAGCTCGCGGCGGCTTCGCAGCGGGCGGTTGCTGCTGACCCCTCCCGCTTCCTGTCGGGCATGAACTCGGCTTTGTTAGGGAACACACAGAACCAGTTCGTCACGGCGGCATACGTCTACCTGAACTCGGAATCGCAAGAACTGCTCTACTCGGCGGCAGGGCATCCGCCCATGCTCTTGTTGAGGAATGGCCGGGTCATTGAAGTTGAGGAGAACGGCTTAATGCTCGCGGCGTTCGATTTTGCTTCCTACTCGAATGCCACCCACGGATTGGAGCCCGATGATAGGCTCCTGCTTTATACGGACGGGATCGTGGAAGCTTCCAATGCGATAGGAGATTTCTTCGGGCAGGATGCCCTATGTGAATTGTTGAGGAAAACTGCTGGGCTTTCGCCCTCGGCAGCGGCGGACTCGATCATGTCTTCAGTCCGCCACTGGTCAGCGAAGCAGGACGACGATTTGACGGTGCTCGTTTGCGATTATGTCTCCACGTGAGCGCCCCCCCCTGCTTTTCTGCCCGAACGATCCGGCACGTTCTTGAGCAACTGTCTGCGACGGGCTCCATTAGGAAACTGGGCGACGAGTTCGTTATTGAAGCCGAGATGGAAGGAGCCTGAGTTGCGGATGACACTGGCGACGTTCATACTCCGAGCATGACACTCAAAAATGCGGCGCTGCTGGCACTGATCGGAACGGTTCTGATGACGGCTCTCCTAGTGTGGCAGTTCGTCTTCAACCTCCTCAATCTGCTGCGGGGCTTGGTTCCTGCGGTCACGCTTTTCTCATCGTTCATCTATGCGTTTGGTTGCTTCAGCGTGATGGTGTTCTTTTACGTGTTCCATAGAGCACAGTCGTGATTTGAGCGAGAGTTCATGCGCTACGGACGGCTCTGTGTGCGTGACCCATCAGGAACCCCCTTCTGCTGTGATTCGGCTGCCCGGAGGGGGTCCTCTTCATTCTTGATCCAGACGGCTACGATTTATGGCTCGATCCGGGGATGAAGGATGTGAGCGTGGCGTCCGAACTGTTGAAGCACTACGACGCTCGGCTCATGCGATGCTATCCAGTGAGCACTCGGCTCAATCACGTGGCTCACGACGACGCGGAATGCTCCGCGCCCGTGGACTTCGCCCAGATTCAGGATCGACTTTTCTCATAGTGGAGCCCACTGGCGAAAAAGAATTCCCTGTCCGTTGTACCGGACTTCTGGAGGGAACCTGAACGGGATAACGAGGAATATTCATGCTACTCATACATAACTATCTTTTCCCTGCAATGTGGCTTAGTTATACGGCCTATTGGTGGGCGATGTCGACGCATGTCAAGGAAACCGAGCGCCGCGAGGCTGGGACCTCGCGGCTTGCACGCCTTGTTTTGATGGTTTGTGCGGTGGCGCTTCTTTCCCTCCCGAGTGTTCCGCTTCCTTTGCTAAACGAGCGTTTTCTTCCGCTGGGCGCTTGGTGCTTCTGGAGCGGCGCGGCAATGACCGCAGTTGGGCTGCTCTTCTCTGTCTGGGCGCGTCGTCACCTCGGAAAGAACTGGAGCCAAGCCGTCACCGTGAAGGAAGGTCAAGAACTCATTACCAGCGGTCCCTATGCTCTGGTTCGCCATCCCATCTATACCGGGCTTCTGCTGGCATTTGTTGGCTCAGCAGTGGCGCGTGGTGAATGGCGCGGGCTACTAGCTTCAGCCCTTGTTTTCGGCGCACTATGGCGCAAACTAAGGCTTGAGGAGAAATGGATGCGTGTGCAGTTCGGCGCGCCGTATGAAGCCTACTCTCGACAGGTGGCGGCGTTAGTGCCATATATCATGTGAGCGTGATGTATAGATCTCTATCCGCCACACGGTATTCCTTTATTACTTGAAGAATTCGCTGCCCTTCTTTGACCTGTGGGCGCTTCCCATGCCCAACACTCCGCAGGAGGCGGCAAAGGATGAACAACGAAGTACGCTACAATCTTCGCACCGCAGATATGGACATGTAGGATGTTCATGCTGCAAAGCATCTACCAACGCGCACGCATCCCGCTCTGTGCCGCAATAGCTGCTTTCCTGATTCACCTCGTTTGCAATCCACATTACGGATTCTTCGGCGATGAGCTTTATTTCATCGTCTGCGGGCAGCATCCCCAGTGGAACTACGTGGATCAGCCCCCCGTCGCACCGCTCCTGGCTGCGGCTTCGCAAGCGTTCGGTCCGTCGCTCGTGTTGCTGCGGGCTGTGCCAGCGCTCTTCGCGGGAGCGGGCGTCTATGTGACTTGCCTGGTTGTAATCGAGTTTGGTGGAGCGGCTTACGCCCAACTCCTGTCAGCGATTGTGGTGTTTTTCCTCCCGGTCTTGACGGATTTCGGGATGAAGGTCTCGCCCGACATGGTCGGCCTCTTTTCCTGGCCCCTTATCGCGTTGTGGATCGTGCGCTTGACGAAAGGAGCAAACCCGCGACTGTGGGTTGCAATCGGCGTGCTGATGGGAGTGTCCATACTGAGCAAATACAGCATTTTGTTTTTCGCGGTCGCATTGCTGATGGGGCTTCTACTCACGCCGGAAAGGCGGATTCTGTATTCGTGGTGGTTCATAGTTGGGGCAGTGATTTCCGCCGTGATCGCGCTGCCGGCGTTCCTGTGGCAGGTGCACTATGGATACCCGATGCTCGAACTGTTGCGTGCGGTCCAGCACGGCAAGAACGTCATCGTTGGGCCACTGGGCTATCTCGGACAACAGCTCTTGATCAGCGGCTTGCTGGCGGAGTTCTGGATTATCGGACTGGCCTGGCTGTTCTTGCGACCACGCTTTCGTTTCTTGGCCTATGGCTATGTACTCCTGATTGCCATGATGATTGTGGAGCACGGAAAGCATTACTACCCGGCGAACGCATATCCTTACCTCGTCGCGGCAGGATGCGTGCAAATCGAAGATTGGACCAGCAAACTCCGGCGGGGACGAGTTGTAATTGCAGCGGCCACGGTTCTACTCGGGTTGACTTTCTTTCCGCTAGTGATGCCAGTGCTTCCAGAAGCGCTGCTCGTGAAGTACGAGGTGCGACTACTGTCGTTCCTGCACCTTTCGAAAGAGAGTATGGCTACCGAACACGGCGAACCGGCGCAACTACTCTTTGATTTCCCGAGCATGCATGGCTGGACGGAGTTGACCGCCATCGTGAATCGCGTATACCAGGGACTTCCGCCCGGGGATCGGGCGCAGGCAGTGGTGATGGCACAGAACTACAGCGAAGCTGCGGCCATCGAGTTCCTCAGTGAGCCAAGACTGCCTGTCATCAGCGGACACAATCAATATTTCCTCTGGGGGCCTCGCGGGTACACCGGCGACATTCTTATCTGTGTTGGAGACAACTGCGACTCGGTTGCTAAGCAGTTTCGTACTTGTTCACTGGAAGCGAGCCTTGAAGCTCCCTGGATACAGCCCTCCGAATACGATATTCCGATTATGGTCTGCCGCGGCATAAAGAAACCTATTTCGGAATTGTGGCCACTCACGAAGTTTTACAACTGAGGAAAACCTGTGAAAACCCGATTAGGAAAGGGTTGTCCGTGATCCGGGGGCATGGCGGACCGCTCAGAAGTTCCAACCGTTAATTTACGGCGAGAACCACCAAGGTGGCGTCGTCCTCGAATTGCGTGGCGCAAAAATCCGACACCTGCGCGAGCAGTTGCTTATTCAACTGAGCAGCGGAACTGGCCGCGTGCGCTTTGCCGAATGCGGCGACCCTCTCCACTCCAAACTCTTCGCCTTGAGCGTCCTCGGCTTCGGTAATCCCGTCCGTAAATAGAAGCAACCTGTCCCCGGATTTCAGATTGACGCTGGAGTCCTGGTAATCCCACGAGGGGAAAACGCCGAGCACCGCGCCGCCTTCATCCAGGGTGTGCGCAGCACCGTCAGAAACGAGAATGGGATAGGGATGGCCGGCATTGCAGTAGCGAAACGTGCGCGTATTGGCGTCGAGAACGCCGCAGAAAAACGTCACGAACTTGTTCCCGGCGATGCTTTCGCGCAACATGCCGTTGACGATCCCGCATACCCGCGCCGGACTGTCTAGGTCGCGCACGGATGCGCGCAGGCTAGCCTGAACATTAGCCATAAGCAAAGCGGCGGCAACTCCCTTGCCGGATACATCGGCAATGCAGATGGCCAGCCGGTTGCCGTCGAGCCGCAGCACATCGAAGTAATCTCCGCCGACCGCGAGCGCCGGTTGCCAGGCGGTGGCTACCGCGATTCCCGGAAGCTGCGGAATTTCCTTGGGCAAAAGCGACTGCTGGATTTCGCGGGCGCGTTGCAATTCCTGCTCGTGGATTTCCAGGCGGGCCGCGCCCGACTGAACCATGCCCTGCAGCTCGACATTGCGGCGCTCGAGGCGGGTCTTCGTCTTGCCGTAGAGAAAATTCGCCACGCCATAGACCAAGGTGATCAGGAAGGGCAGCTTCCAGCCGGTGACGATCAACTGCCAAAGCGATTGCGGACCAGACGGAGCGAACCACCAGACAATTACGCTCGTCAGCGCGTAAACGGGCAGCATCACCACGCATAGCACGGCCAGGAAGATCAGCCAGTCATAAGGAGCCGGCTTTTCGTACAGCGCGTGCAGCCATTGCATGGGAGGCGAAAGCAAATTGCCGATGCACAGCGAGTACAAGATGACGGTGAAAGGATGTATGGGCTCGCTCATGGCCCAGAAAATTGCGCCAATCACGAGAGCAATGAACAGGTAAATGCCCTGATTGCGGAAGAAAACGGTCAACGATTTGGAGTCAATGGTCATGTTGACTTGCCCTGGCCTCGACACAACGGATTGGCCACCAAGGCTGGCACCAGTGAGATCAGCGCGGTTCCGACGGCTCGCTTTGCCCGTCTGATCGCATCCCAACCCATTTTATGCTCCTTAACTTAGGGATTGATCCCGAGTAGAACCAGAGGATGCTGGATATAGACTGGATGCTGAGTTTGGGAGGAGGTGACGCTCAGTCGCCGCCCCACGTTGCATCCGACGCCATGGAAGACTTAACCTTCTGTCATCCGCATGGCAGCAACACCAACTTCCCGCCTTCGAAGAGCGCCGTCGCTGTCTCAACCAGAACATTCCAACCTGCCGACTGTGATCGCCGCCGTTGTGTTTGTGTTCCTCATGTGCTTCGCCGGTCGCTACGGATTCCATGCCGACGAACTTTACTTCCTCGCCTGCGCCCAGCATCCCACGTGGGGCTACGTCGATCTTCCGCCGCTCCTTCCGTGGCTCACCTGGATCGTCATCCACACGCTCGGCACATCGCTGACTGCTGTTCACCTCTATCCCGCACTGGCCGCGGCAGCCACCGTGCTTCTCGTAGCGCGACTCGCGTCCGAGCTTGGCGGTCAGCGACGCGCGGTCATCACTGCCGCTGTACTGACAGCGATTGCTCCCGTCGCTCTAGCCTTCGGACACATCCTCAGCACCAACGCCCTCGATATGCCGCTGTGGACCGCGACCGTGTTGCTGCTCGTCCGCATCGAGAAGACCTCGAACCCGCGCCTTTGGCTCGCCTTCGGGACAGTCGTCGGCCTTGCGCTGATGCACAAGTACAGCCTCGCGTTCTACCTCGCCGCGCTCGTGGTCGGGACGCTACTCTCAGCATGGAGAAGGTGGTTCCTCAATCGTTGGTTCTGGGGAGGAGTCGCCATCGCTCTCGCGATCACTCTGCCCAACATCTTGTGGCAGGCACATCGTCACTTCCCATTCCTGGAGCTTCAGCACAATCACCACAACGTCATTCTTCCCCCGCTTCAGTTCGTCTTCGCACAGGCGCTGCTCGTCAACATTCTGAGTTCCGCCTTCGTCATTGCCGGCGCCGTGTTCTTCTTTACTTCGCCAATGAAGCGCTTCCGAGCCCTCGGCTGGGCCTTTATTGCCTACATGCTGCTGATGTACACGGTCCACGCCAAGGACTACCTCGTCACGCCCGTCTATCCAGCCATGCTCGCCGCAGGAGCCGTCGCCGCCGAACGCTGGTTAGCCAACACTTGGAGCCGCCGCTGCGTCGCCGCGTACGTCATCGCAGCCTGCGCCTTATCTGCACTTATGTTGCCGAGCTTCGTTCCCGTCCTTCCGATCGATGCCTATGCGTCCTACTACCAAAAAATGGTGCTGCACCGAACCGAATCCGAAGAGAACGCGCACTCCGCTGTCCCGGACTACTACAGCAGCTGTTTCGGATGGAAGGAGCGCACCGAATCCGTCGCGCGCTACTACAACGCTCTTCCCGCGGAAGAACGCCAGAAGACGGCGATCTTCGCCAACTTCTACGGACAAGCCGGAGCAATCGATCACTTCGGGCCCGCACTGGGATTGCCCAAGGCGATCTGCACTCACCACTCCTACTGGTATTGGGGAAGCAGAGGCTACACCGGCGAAAGCGTCATCGTCCTCGACGTAGACCTTGAGTACCTGCAGCGTCACTGCGCCTCGGTCACGCTTGTCGCCGATCCCAAGGTCCAGTGGGCGCGTCCCGACTGGGAACGGCCCATCTACCACTGTCGCAAATTCGACCGCGATCTCACCAAGGAGTGGGACGCTTACCGCCACTTCGACTAGAGCAGCCACAAAGATTCAGAACGTCATGTTGAGCTGAGGCGCGAAGCGTCGGCTTTGAAAACACCCCGTGTTTTCTCCATTAGATGAAGGTGGACCGAGCAGAGCAACAGACCGATCTGCCACGTCCCTGTGTTCTGGATCACAGCCTTCCTGCTATCCAAGATCGCAAAATGATGAACGACGGGAGCAGAACGATGCACGGCGGCCAGAAGATACTCGACCCGTTGACGGAATGGAAATCCAAGAAACAGGAGAACAAGATGGCGGGCCAAAGGCCAACCGACGAGTTCAATGCAGGCGGGCCCATGAGACTCGGACTATTCGCGCTTCTCACCATTTGCGGATTCTTGATCTTTGCTCTCACGATGACCTTTGTGCCCGTGTTGCCGACGTGGGTCAACTACGGCGCCCGAGCTGGATTCCTTGTCGTCTTTGGCGCTCTGTGGCGGGTCGCCCGCGATGGGCACATGCTGAGCCGCTTTCGTCCGGTTTTCTTTGCCTACTTCACGGCGGTCTTTGGATCTTCGTTAGGGTTCTTCTTGGCAGACCCGGGGCTTAAGTTCCTTGGCCTGACGACCCAAACGCCGATGGGAGTCGCTGTGGCGAGGTTTTTGCAATCGTCGCTGATCGTGATCGGGATTCTCGCCGTGGCGAAGCTCTGCGGGGAAGATTTCGCATCGCTCTACATCCGGAAAGGTCGTTTGCTACTCGGCCTTGGCGTGGGCTTGATCGCCGCCGCCGGATGTTTAATTCTGACGCTGTTGCAACCGGCGGTTAGAGCCCTCGGCACGGCCAGACTCATCTCATGGGCCCCATGGATACTGCTTTTTTCGGTATCCGGGGCCTTCATGGAGGAACTCCTCTTCCGCGGATTGTTTCTGGGACGATACGAGCCACTGATCGGAAAATGGTTGTCCCTTCTTTCGACCGCCTTGGTCTTCACTTTGGCACACATGCAAATCACCTACGCGCCGAATGGCTTATGGAAGTTTCTGTTCGTGCTCTTCGGGTTCTCGATCGCTTGGGGGTGGCTCATGCAGAAGACCGAGAGCTTATGGGGATCGGTCCTGTTTCACGCCGGGGCGGATTTCTTGATTATCCTGCCGGTCTTCATCAGTTTCGGTGCGGTGTGAACCTCGGCGAGACCTCTTCAGATGGGATGATGGCGGGGGGGATAGGGCTTCATGCGCGACGTTCGAAAACAGACCATGCGTTCCGAATTGCTCCTTGGTCTGGCGGCTTGTTTCTTCGGAGGGACTCGATGGGTCCAATTGGACACTTCGCGGTGGGATTGGCAGCCAAACCTGTGGCTCCGAAAGTGCCGATTTTCGTTTTGTTAGTCGCCACAGTGATTCTCGATGTTCTAGCCATCGCTTTCGCCTTCGCCGGTATTGAGGGTGTCAAGACAGGAATCCCTTGGTCTCACGGTCTCTTCATGTCAGTGATGTGGTCGGTGGTCGCCGCTCTCTTGGCTGCACGCATCTATCGCGACTTCCGCGCAGGCGCGGTTGTAGGGCTCTTGGTGCTTAGCCATTGGGTACTGGACTTCGTTTCCCATCCCATCCCCTTTTCCAGCTTTTCTTGGCATTCGTGGCAATGGAGCTTCGGACATCCCCTGCCGCCCGACTTGCCGCTTCTTTTCGGTGGCTCGCCGAAAGTGGGACTCGGCTTGTACAACTCCATCAGTGCGGTTGAAGCCACCGCGTTGGAGCTTGGGATGTTCCTTCTGGGGGCCGCAGTGTACGTAAGGTACATTGTCAGGGAGAGAAAAACTGCATGAATTGGCGGGCCACCCACTACGTCCCTTACCACCTGCCACGTGTCTGAAGGTATGGTGCCGTTTTCGAGGTCAAAAGGAAATTTCGGTTAAGAGCCGCTCACGAAACACGCTGCAAATGAGTCTGCACAGCTTGAAATACAGCTTGCAACAGCAGCAGGTGAAAGTCGCTTAAGAAAACACACTAGAGAAACGGAGAACCGCCATGCATCTTCCCGCCCCTCTGGAAACGCTGACGCAAAACTCTCTGCGAAAGGTATTATTCTCATTTATCGTCTACGTGACAGTTTCCTGTGTGTCACTAAATTCCGGATACGCGCAGACATCATCACAGTCCCAAACTCTGCCAGACCAACACAAAATCATCCAAGAGATAGATGGCGATCCATTAGCCATCGCGCTGGACGAGCAAATGCCAGCGTTGTTGGTGAAATACCGCGTGCCGGGCGCAGTGGTGTCTGGCATCAAAAACGGCAATGTGGCGTGGACGAAGGCATTCGGCTACGCAAACCTGTCGACCGGCACCCCCATGAAACCGGACATGGTTTTCGAGCACGGCTCCAACGGAAAGGTGCTGACGGCATGGGGCATCATGCGTCTTGTGGAAGAGGGAAAGTTGGATCTGGACGCTCCGGCAAACCGTTACTTGAAACGTTGGCAAATCCGGTCTTCGCAGTTCGATCCGAACGCCGTGACGATTCGGCGCCTGCTCAGCCATACCGCAGGTCTCACCGTCCACGGTTTCATGGACTACAGCCAGCGCCGCCGATTACCCAGTTTGGTGGAAATGCTGGAGGGCAAGAACCAGATTCCTCCGTTTGGCGAGGGTCCGGTCCTGATCGCATGGCAGCCGGGGTCGCGTGAAGTGTATTCCGGGGGCGGGTTTGTTCTCTTACAGATGGTCATTGAGGACGTTACGGGTGAATCATTCGCATCCTTTATGCATCGCGAAGTGACGGCGCCACTCGGATTACGAACATTGCAGTGGGCTTGGACACCAGCGCTTGAAGCCGCCGCCCCGATGCCGTACGGGGAATTGCAGGAACCGATAGGGTATCGGCAACTCGGTAGTCAGTCCATCGGAAGCGAGATTTGCAGCGTCCCCGATTTTGCGCGCTTCATTGCCGCCGCCGTGACCGGTTCCCACGGCGAGCCTGCCGGGCGTGGTGTTCTGAAACCGGACAGTGTGGAGCAGATGCTGGAAATCCAGACCAATTCTGAGGATGCTGGTCTCGGTTACGGCGTCGGCTGGGCAAATGGGCAGCACAAGATGCTTAACCATTCGGGAGCAAATCCCGGCTGGGACGCGTCCTTTAGCCTCGATGCCAGTCAGCGAGAGGGTTATGTGATCGCCATCAACTCGATGCTGGGCGGGCCGCTCCACGTTGCCGTTGACAATCTCTGGCGGCGGACCGTGTGGGGCAAAGCCTATGGTGCTGATCCCCCTCCCGCGAGTGGCGAGACGATCCACTTCAACCAGATCGTTCTGAAAATCGTTCTGGCGTTGTGGGCGTTGCTTCTGTTGATCACTGGCCAAATTACTCACCGGGCGCTGCGCGGAAAGAGGCGGTGGTCCTGGCCGCCTTCGAAGAGGCGGTTGCTGGTGCCGTCAGCCTTCGTCATGATGGCATTCGTTTGGTGGTATTTGTTTTATGCGCCGCAATCTCTGCCTTTGCCTCTCAGTCCGGCGATTCCGGACTTCTGGGTATTGCCGTTCGTCAACTACATTGCGACCGTGTTACTGGGTTTGGTCGGTGTCAGTCTCCTCATCGCCCTTCTTCCTCGAAATAATGCCGAGTTGAAAAATGAAAAAGAGGGTTAAGGAACTACTAGATGCGTTTCGATGTCCGACATGTCAGTCCTTCCTTTACGTCATTCCGAATCGCGGTCAAGTCGAAGGGCTGCGATGCGACTGCGGGACGATCAACATCAACCTTAAGAAGCGACCCAAGTGAGTCTTGTGCGGTTGGAGTCCTTCCCGAAGGCTCAGGGCGGCTCAGAAGGTATAGTGGTTGACCAATTTCGACGAGCCGAAAACAGCGGGCGAAACGGGGAGAAAAGACTGCAAAAACGGGGGACGCCGCAGACACCCTTTCGGACCACCTGATTGGCGAGGGCTTGGGAAAGCCCGAAATCGTGGGATTTGCCGTTTCCTGCTTCCATCGGTGTGTCGTCCTCGTTGACTCGGCTTCGCAGCACTCCTAACATGGCACCTGAGTTCCTTCGCCATCCATGATCAGCCAGACCATCTCGCACTACCGCATCCTCAGCAAGATCGGGGGCGGGGGCATGGGCGTGGTCTACAACGCCGAGAACGTGACTCGCCAACGCTTTCGTCCTGCCATAGCTTACTGCTTCCGGGCAACTGACGGGGATCCGCGATGAAACTCAGCATCCGTTACGTCATGCTTTTTTCTGGAGCCATCATCGCCGGAGTCTACCTGCACGAGATTGGGCACGCCGTAGTCGGTTGGATGGACGGCGTTGCCATCGTCCCCACGCCAGCGAAGGAGTATGTCCTCCAATCTCAATTAGGCTGGAACAAGGAAATCTGGATTGCCCTCGGAGGGGTTGTTGGAACGACGGTGTCGGCGTTGGCAGCGGCGTTGTACTTCTGGCGCAAACCGTGTCCTGACAGTGAGGCAATACTGATCGGGGCGTTTCTTCCGCTCGGCCTTTATTCCGTTCGCTTTCTCCTCGTCGGACGAGGGCATGACGACGTGGAATGGCAGGCCGCCCAGACCGCCCTTGGTCTGCCACCTACTGGTCATGCAATAGACGCTTTCTTTCTATGCCTCCTCATCGCCGGGTTCGTCGTCTGGGTTTTTCGGCTGCATCCGCCGCTGGGCTCATGGTTGAGGCTCGCGACGATGGCGATAGGTGGAATCGTCCTGCTGATAATGCTGCAAGTCGGCAATAATGCCGTCTTTGACCATCTGTTCCCTGTCGTCAAGATGGTCAACGTTCCGGCGGGACTTGATCCCCGCTAAGTCATCGCGATCACGCTTAGCGCAGAGACAAACAGGATTGTTGAAGTGATCAAGGCGATTACACCAAAAGATGTGCGACCCGATGACGGAAGGTCAAGAGGCGGGAGCCGATTCGAGCGGTCACATGCTTGCCGTACAGGAGCCAACCCACAACGAGGCCCGCGACCACGAACCGAAATCCAATGGCTATCAGCCCGCCCTCGGGGCCGTAGGCCCCGCCCGTCAGCCAGTCCGGTCCGCTAACAGATTGACTGAACACTGATCCGGGCATTACCCCTCCGCTAACGGGGAATCCCAAGACTACTCCTTGGACAAAGTTCCATGAGAAATGAATCCCAAATCCTAGCCACAACCGTTTGCTGCCAAGGAACGCCACGGCGTAGACTGCGCCTCCCAGAGCATTGCTAACAGCCCGTGGTAGAACTGCTGAAAATTCGTGAGTAGCGATGAAGCGTGCGGCGACGGGAACAGGATATAAGGTGCCCGCCAGCAGCGGCGGTCAGTCGCCGGACAGGCGAATGCAACGT
>Ga0181536_10003821_pt1 | contig 16263 bp, 14 predicted proteins | sample PEATcosm2014_Bin_41_FD_121105 | JGI IMG/M metagenome (GOLD analysis project Ga0181536, IMG submission 121105) | Peatland microbial communities from MTU Mesocosm Facility, Houghton, MI, USA - PEATcosm2014_Bin17_60_metaG | ecosystem: Environmental > Terrestrial > Soil > Wetlands > Peat | place... | reverse complement strand
GGTTTCGCAGCATGAAGACCCTGCAAAAATTCAGTTCAATTCACGCGCAGGTCCACAACCATTTCAATCAGGAGCGTCATCTCGTCAACCGCGACGTTTACAAACACAGACGCTCGGCCGCGCAGGCCGAGTGGCGCACTCTCGCCGCCTAATCGGCGCTTGGGTTTGGGCAAACTACGGAACCCGCAGGCGGCCTGCAGTTACTCTGACATTGCCCGTGACCCTGCTGTATCGGCCCGGCGGATCGCCACGCGCCACGGGATAGCTCCAGTTCATCGGAGGCCTTGAGATGGGTGAAGCGGTGATCGAGCGGTGGCAGGAACGGATGCGCACCGTCGAGGGATGCCTGCTGCCCGAAACAGTGCCGGCGCTGGTCGATGCCGCTGCCGACCGGTTCGCCGAGCGGCCGGTCCTGGTCTTCTTCGACGACGAGCGGACCCTGAGCTATGCGTCGCTGCGCGAACTTTCCTGCCGACTGGCCAATGGCCTCGCCCATGGCGGCCTGGGCAAGGGGATGCGCGTCGGGGTGATGCTCGGCAACCGCGCCGAGTTCCCGGTCACCTGGCTTGCGCTCGCCCGCATCGGCGCCGTCATGGTGCCGATCAACCCGAGCTATACGCCGCGGGAACTCGGCTATGTCCTGACCGATTCAGGGACATCGGCGCTGGTGATCGAGCAGGGCTTGCTGCCGACGCTCGCACGATGTCCCGACCGCCCGGCCGCTCTCGGGGACGATCGCGTCGTCGTGGTCGGCGATGCGGCGCCACCACCGTCACGGCGCTGGGCCGACCTGGTTGCCGGCGGCGCCCCGTCATACGCAGCGGCGCAGCCGATCGGTCGCGACGATCTTCTCAACATCCAGTACACCTCCGGGACCACCGGCTTTCCCAAGGGCTGCATGCTGAGCCACGATTATTGGCTCGTGATCTCGCGTTCGGCCTGCGCCATGGACCGCGACCCCGCGGGCCGCCTGCTCTCGGCGCAGCCGTGGTTCTACATGGACCCGCAGTGGCATTTCCTGAAGGCGGTGTGGTCCGGCGCCGCGGTCTACTGCGCGAGGCAACCATCGCTCGGCCGGTATATCTCCTGGATCAAGCAGTACGGCATCGAATGGTGCCAGTTCCCGCAACTCGCCATGCAGCAGCCGGAGGCGGCCGATGACGGCGCGACCCGGCTCAAGCAGGCCTTCCTCTCGGGCTGGCGCGGCGAGTCCGCGATCGCGTTCGAACGGCGCTTCAAGGTGATCGGCCGCGACATCTTCGGCATGACGGAGATCGGCACGGGTACGGCCATGCCGTTCGATGCCATCGACATGGCAGGCAAGGGCTCGTGCGGCCTGCCCGGCCCATGGCGGCGGGCGCGGATCACCGGTCCGGATGGGCGGGAGGTCGAGCCAGGAGAGACGGGCGAACTCGAGATCGCGGGGCGCGCGATCCTTCAGGGGTACTGGAACAAGCCGGAGGCGACACGCGAAGCATTGCGCGGTGGCTGGTTCCGCACCGGTGACCTATTCCGCCGGGACGAGCGCGGCTATCACTATATCGTCGGCCGCATCAAGGAGATGATCCGGCGCAGCGGCGAGAACATCGCGGCGCGCGAGATCGAAGCGGTCGTGCAGATGCTTCCCGAGATTTCCGACGTTGCCGCCATTCCGGTGCCTGATGCCCGGCGTGGCGAGGAAGTGAAGCTTTGCATCCAGCTCAAACTGGGCCTGACACCGGCTGATTGTCCAGTGGAAAGGCTCGAGGCGCATTGCCGGGGCCACCTCGCGCCGTTCAAGGTGCCGCGCTATTACGCCTATCTCGAGACCTTCCCGCGAACCTCGTCGAACAAGATCGCCAAGCATCTTCTGGTTGCACGTGACGACGACCCGCGACGCGGCTGTTTCGACCGTATCGACGCGCTCTGGCGATGACCGACATCGCGAGCATCACGCGGCGCCTGGAGGACGACTACGACGGCCTCGCGCCCCAATTGCGCAAGGCGGCACGCTATGTCGTCAAGGCGCCAACCGAGATTGCCCTCTACTCGCTGCGGGAGGTTGCCGCCCGGGCCGAGGTCGGCCCGACGACCTTCGTGCGCCTCGCGGCGCAGCTGGGATTTTCCTCGTACAATGCCTTCCGGGAAACCTTCCGTGAAGGACTCCGCGCGGGTGCCGATCGCTATGCCAGCAACGTCCAGCAACTGCAGCAGCATCGCCGGGCCGCCGATTTCGACCAGCTCTATCGGAATACCGGAGAGCTTATCATCCAGAATATTTCCACCGCCTATTCGTCGATCGGCGCGGCCGACATCGCCCGCTTCGGGCAATTGATGAAAGGGGCGCATCGACTGTATATTCTTGGATTGCGTTCCAATTACTGTTTGTCATTCTATTTATACTATGTTCTTCGAACCTTCATGTCGAATGTCGTGCTGCTCGAGGGGCGCATGGGCATGCTGATCGACGAACTCGGCGATATCGGCGCGAAGGACGTGCTGGTCGCCATAAGCTTCGAGCCCTATGCGGCCGACGCGGTCAAGGCGGTGGAGCACGCCGTCAAGACCGGCGCCACCGTGATCGCCGTGACCGATACCACGCTGTCGCCGATTGCGCGCCATGCGACCGAACTCCTGATCCCGCCGATCACGAGCACTTCGTATTACCAGTCGCTGGTGGCGACGATGGCGCTGCTCGAAGGCCTCGTCTGCTACCTCGTTGCGCACAGCGGACCCCGCATCGTGCAGCGCGTCAAGAAGGAGTTCGAGCGCCGCGACAATTTCGGGGTCTATTGGCGCGACCGCGACTGACCAGGCGGCTCGCCGGCCGATGTTTCGGAACAAACGTTCCATCACGTTGACGGGCGGAGAAAACGTGCTAACGTCGTCCGAGATGAACGAAAGCGGGGGAGGAAAGGCCGGATGCCTGGAGCCGCATGGCCGCGAGCGAGCGGGATGACGGAACGCCATGTCGCGCAGTGACGTCCTCGCCGTCAGCGTGCCGCCCTGGCCCGAGCGACGGCAGCAGATCGAAAGCGAGCCGCTGCCGGCGAATGTCGTCGCCCTGCTCGACGAGGCTGCCGGCGAAGTGCCCGACCGGATCGCGCTCGATTTCTTCGAGGACGGCGAAACGCTGACCTACGACGCGCTGCGCCGGCGCGTCGACCGCCTCGCCGCCGGCATGGCCCGCCGCGGCATCGGCAGGGGTAGTCATGTCGGCGTCATGCTGCCGAACGTCTCGGCCCTGCCGGTGACCTGGCTCGCCCTGGCTAGGCTCGGCGCCGTCATGGTGCCAATCAACATCGCCTATACGCCGCGCGAGATGGACTATGTGGTCGTCGACGGCGAGGTCGATTGGCTGGTGATCGACGGATCCTGTCTGGCGACGCTCGCGCAGATGGCCCAGCGGCCGGAGCGGCTGACGGATCACCGCGTCTTCGTGGTCGGCGGCAGCGCACGCGGCTGCCTCGCCTGGGAGGATCTCCTGGCCGGCGGGCCAGATGACGTCGCGCCGGCGGCCGCAGCGGACCTCGACGATCTGTTGAACATCCAATACACTTCCGGGACCACCGGTTTTCCAAAAGGCTGCATGCTGTCGCATCGTTACTGGCTGACTATCTCCAAGGTCAATGCCAGACGAGACGGCCGCGTCTTCCAGAGGATCCTCGCGGCGACGCCATTCTTTTACATGGATCCGCAGTGGATGATGCTGATGGCGTTCTACCAGCGGGCGACGCTGTTCGTGGCGCGCCGGCAGAGTGCCAGCCGGTTCATGGAGTGGGTGCGCCGATATCTGATCAATTTCTGCCTGTTTCCGGAGATCGTGTTCAAGCAGCCGCCGTCGCCGCACGACCGCGACAACGAGATCGTCCGCGTCAACGTGTACGGTCTGCACAAGGAGAACCACGCGGCGCTGGAGAAGCGTTTCGATTTGATCGCCCGCGAGGCCTTCGGCATGACGGAGATCGGGTCCGCCCTGTTCATGCCGATCGAGGCGACCGACATGGTGGGGTCCGGCTCGTGCGGCATACTGTCGCCGTTCCGCGAGGCGCGCGTCGCCGATCCGGACGGCAACACCGTGCCGGTCGGCGAGATCGGCGAACTGGTGGTGCGCGGCCCCGGGATCCTGCAGGGCTATTACAACAAGCCGGAGGCGACCAGGGCCGCCTTCCACGGCGACTGGTTCCGCACCGGCGATCTGTTCCGCCAGGACGAGCGGGGCTATTTCTACATCGTCGGCCGGGTCAAGGAGATGATCCGCCGCGCCGGGGAGAATATCTCGGCACGCGAGGTGGAAGCGGTGCTGCGCGGGTTGCCGGAGATCGTCGAGGCGGCTGCGGTGCCGGTACCCGACGAGACGCGGGGCGAGGAGGTCAAGGCCTGCGTCGTCCTGCAGCCGGGACTGACCCGCGAGACGGTCACGCCCGAGCGCATCATCGCCCATTGCGAGGCCGGTCTCGCGCGCTTCAAGGTACCGCGCTACATCGAGTATCGCAGCGAGCTGCCGAAGACGGCCTCGGACAAGATTGCCAAGCACCTGCTGAAGGGGGCCGCCGACCCGACCGCCGGCTGCTTCGATCGCGCCGGGGGGCGCCGGTGAGTGCCGCACCGGCAACCCGGGTATCGCCGCTTGCCGGGCTGCGGGTGCTGGAACTCGGCCGATCCGTGGCGGCGGCGTTCTGCGGTAAGCTGCTTGCCGAGATGGGGTTCGATGTCGTCATGGTCGAGCCGCCCGGCGGCCACCCGCTGCGGCAGGCGGCGCCGTGTGCAGTACTTCCTGGCGGAGCGGCGTCGAGCGCGCTGTTCCTTTACCTCGCCGGGGGCAAGCGCAGCATCGTTCTCGACCGGCAGGACGCGGCGGGCAAGACCGTTCTGCGCGACCTGGTCGCGGCCGCAGATCTCGTGGTTCATGACCTGCCGGACCAGGCAGCGGCGGGGCAGGGCCTGAGCTTTGCGGAGCTGCGCAAGCTGCAGCCGAGGATCGTCGTCGCCGCGATCACTCCCTACGGTGCCGCCGGACCTTACGCCGATCTTCCGTCGAGCGATCTCGCCGTCTACGCCCTCTCCGGCCACCTCTATCTGACCGGCCTCGGCGAGCGCGAGCCGCTGCTGCCCTACGGCCACCAGCCGGCCCTGTTCGGCGGGCTGCTGGGCGCCGCGGCGGCGCTTGCCGGCCTGTTCCGCTCGCGTCGCGACGGCGTCGCCCGCTTCGTCGATGTCTCGCAGCAGGAGGCGCTGGCGAGCGCCCTCGACACCACGCTCAATCGGTTCACCTATGCCGGAGCGCCGCGCGGCCGCTACGGCAACCGCCTGCAGGATGGCATGCCGCTGACCGACGTCTACCGGACGAAGGACGGCTTCTTCCTGATTTGCGTCTACACCGAGGCGCAGTGGTCCGGCTTCTGCGCCATGCTGGAGCGGCCGGACTGGCTGGAAGATCCGGCGTTGCGCACGCTCGAAGGGCGCCGCCGCAACAATGCGCGGATCGAGGCGGCGATGATCGCCTGGTTCGCCGCGCGGCTCTCGGCCGAGGCACTCCAGGCATGCCAGCGCCACCGCCTGCCGTCTTGCATCGTGGCCTCGGTGCCCGATCTGCTGTGCGACCCGCAACTCCTGGCCCGGGACCATTTCGCCGTGGTCGAGGATGCGACTGCCGGTCGCCTGCTTTATCCCAAGCTGCCCTTCCTCCTGTCGTCGGGAGAAAGCCGCGAAGCCGCCGCGCCGCGGCTTGGCGAGCATGGCGCCGATATCCGCGGGAGCTGGTTGCGGTGCCCCGCGGCGCCTGCCGGTGCGGACGGGGATGCGGGCGTGCTGCCGCTCGCCGGGGTGCGTATTCTCGAAGTGACGCATGCTTGGGCCGGACCCTTCGCCGGTCTGCAACTGGGCTTTCTCGGCGCCGAGATGATCAAGATCGAGGGCGCCCGTCGTCCAGACGGGACCCGTTACGTCTCGCGCGACGCGCGCGACCTCAGGCCGCCCTACGAGACCGGCGGCTATTTCCACGAATGGAATCGCAACAAGGACTCGGCTGTCGTGAACATGGACGACGCCGAGGGCCGCGCGCTGATGCACGATCTCATCCGCCGCAGCGATGTCCTGATCAACAACTTCTCGGCGCGGGTTCTGCCGAAATGGGGGCTGGATTGGGCGGCGCTGCGCGACCTCAATCCGCGCCTCGTGCTCGTGACGATGCCGGCCTTCGGCTCGCAAGGTCCCTACCGGGAATTCGTCGGCTATGGCGAGACGCTCGAGGGGGCCGGCGGCCTCGTCCGGCTGTCGGGCTATGAGCCGGGCAAGCCGATCCGCTCCGGCGTCGCCTATCCCGATCCCCTGGTCGGTCACTACGGCGCGCTCGCCGTCGCATTCGGCCTGCTGCTGCGCGAACAGACCGGCGCCGGGGCGTGGCTCGACCTCTCGCATCAGGAATGTGTCCTGCACATGATCGGCGACGCGGTGCTTCACTACCAATTGACCGGGACTTCGCAGGAACCGGCCGGCAACGCCCGTGCCGATCTTCTCGTGAACGAGGTGCTGCCGTGCCTTGGCGACGATGAATGGGTCGCCGTTTCGGTGGCGACGCCGCTGCAGCTTCGAGCTCTGGCCGAGGTTGCCGGTGTGCCGGAACTGACGGCGCGGCCTGGCGACCGCGATGTGCTCGACCGGCTGGCCGCCTGGACCAGGACACGCGACAAGACGGCGGTGATGGCGCTGCTCTGCGGGTGCGGGGTGGCGGCCGGCGCCGCCCTCAAGGTCGGCGACCTGTTCATGGATGCGCATCTTGCCGCCCGCGGGTTCTTCGAGACGGTGCCCCATCGGGTCGTCGGCGAGAAGCAGCATCCCCGGGCCGGGTTCAGGATTGCCGGCGCCGCGGTCGGCACGCGGCTTCCGGCGCCGCTTTTCGACGAGGCGACGGACCGGATCCTGGCGGCTGTGATCGGCAGGAGCGCGGGCGAGATCGCCGCGCTACGCGGGCGCGGCGTCATCGGCGGCACGCCCGCGGGTTCGCGGCTGCCATCATGAGGGACGTGTCCACCGATAAGGCCCGGATGGCCGACCGGACCGGTCCGGGGGCGGTGGCACCCGGCGCCGTGCCGCGCGTTGCGGCGGTCAGCCTGTCGCACATCACCCACCGGTTCGGCGCCTTCGTTGCGCTCGACGACGTCTCGCTCGACGTCTGGCCGGGTGAGTTCGTAACGCTGCTGGGTCAGAGCGGGTCAGGCAAATCGACCCTTTTGCGCATCATCGCCGGGTTGACGGCACCGAGCGCCGGGCGGGTGCTGATCAATGGCCGCGACGTCTCCACGGTGCCGACGCAGCGCCGCGGCGTCGGCTTCGTGTTCCAGAATTACGCGCTCTTTCCGCACCTCACGGTATTCGAGAACATCGCCTATCCGCTGCGCATCCGCTCGATGAAGATGCCGGAAATCCAGCAGCGGGTCGAGCAGGCGCTTGCCCGGGTCAATCTGCACGGCCTGGGCGACCGCTTCGCGGCGCAGCTTTCCGGCGGCCAGCAGCAGCGTGTCGCCGTCGCCCGCGCTCTCGTCTACGAACCGGCGGTCCTCTTGATGGACGAGCCGCTCGGCGCGCTCGACCGGAAGCTGCGCAAGCATATGCAGATCGAACTCCGACAGCTCCAGCAGGACCTGCGAATCTCCTGCGTCTACGTCACTCACGACCAGGAGGAAGCGCTGACCATGTCGGACCGGATCGCGGTCATGCAGGGCGGCCGCATCTACCAGGTCGGCGATCCGGTTACGGTCTATCGTCATCCGGTAAGCAGCTTCGTCGCGGATTTCGTCGGCTCGACCAATCTGTTCGAGTGCCGGGTGCTGGGCGTCGCCGACGACGGGACGGTGTTGATTGCGACCGGCGCGGGCACGCAGATCCGTGTCGCCGGCTTTCCGAGGGCGGTCGCGGGCCAGGCCTGCCATGTCACGGTTCGCCCGGAATTCGTCCGGATCGGCGATGGTGCGCCGGCGGAAATCAGTTTTCCCGCACGGGTCGTCAAGGTCACCTTCGTCGGCAATTTGATTGACATCAGCTGTGCGCTCGACAGCGGAGAACTCGTCAGCGCCGAGATAGCCGGCAACCGCAAGGGGATTGTGACGGTCGGGGAAGGCGTGCGTATCGGCTGGGACCACGCGGACATGGCAATCTTTCCCGGCGAATGACAACAACGATCGACTGAACCGGATCAACAACGAGAGGGAGGAAACGATGGTAAGGCGCATCACCCGAGAGCGGATCTCCACAGTCATTGCCGCCGCTGTCATCGTCGCCGGGGGAATGGCGGCACTGGTGGCTGCCACCCCGGCGATGGCGCAGGACCAGGTCGTCTACGTCAATTCCTCGGGCGGCGTACTCGACGACATCAACCGCAGTGTCAATTGGGATCCCTTCACCCAGGCGACCGGCATCAAGGTCGTCGCCAGCGCCCCCGTCGACAGCGCCAAGCTGAAGGCGATGGTGACCAGCGGCAATGTCGAATGGGACCTTACCGAGATCGACGACGGCGACTTCCTGCGCGCAGCCAAGGAGGGGCTTCTGGCGAAACTTGACCTCTCGAAACTGCCGACGGGCGACCTGCCGAAGGATGCGGTGACCGATTACGGCGTCTGGGACGGCCCCTATTCGACGATCCTGACGTGGAACACCGATGTCTTCCCGCTCTCGGGCAAGCACCCGACAACGCTCCTGGATCTGTGGAACCAGAAGGACTTCCCGGGGCCGCGCTGCCTATGGAAGGATGCGCTCGACAATCTTGAACTTGGCGCCCTGCATGGCGGCGTGGCGCGCGGCAACATGTATCCGATTGACCAGGACCTGGCCTACAAGGAGCTCGACAAGCTCAAGAAGGACGTCGGCGTATGGTGGACGACCGGCGCGCAATCCGTCCAGGCCATCGTCAACAAGGATTGCGTCATGGGCACAGCCTGGAATGGGCGGCCCTACCAGCTCATCGTCAAGGGCGAAGCGCCGCTCGGCGTTGCCTGGGAGAATGCCATCCTGCGAACCTCGTGGTGGGCGATTCCCAAGGGCGCCAAGCATTATGACAACGCGATCAAGCTGATTGCCTGGATGCAGGACGCCGGCCGCCAGGCCGAGATGGCCAAGGCCAGCGGCTATGCCGGCGGCAACAGGGGCGTGGCCGCGTTGCTGCCGGAGGACGTGCGGCAGTTCATTGCCACCTCGCCGGCGCATCTGGAGACGACCCTGGTCGTCGACGAAAGCTGGTGGGAAGCGAACGGGCCGGCCGCGGAAAAGCGGTTCACCGGCTGGGTGATCGCCAAATAGGGCGCGGCGCGCGGCGGATCGCGGGAGGAACGGATGGGAATGGTCATGCGGCCGGGTGACGGGCGATGGATGCGGCTGCTGCCGTTCATCCTCGTCGGGCCCAGCCTCGCCCTCATCCTGCTCCTCTTCCTCTACCCGCTGCTTCGCCTCGTCGCCGAAAGCTTCCTCGATCCGACGCCGGGCATCGAGAACTATGTGGCGGTGGTGACCGATCCGACGCTCTGGCAGATCATCGAGACGACGCTCGCCATCGGCACCGAGTGCACGGTCGTGACGCTGGTCCTCGCCTATCCCGTCAGCTACCTGCTGAGCCGGCTGCCGCGGTCGCGCGCCAATCTTCTGATGATGTTCGTGCTTCTGCCGTTCTGGACGAGCCTGCTCGTCCGCATGTACGCCTGGATGGTGCTGCTCGGCCGCCACGGCATCATCAACGAGGCCATCATCGGCCTGGGGCTCAGCGACAAGCCGTTTCCGCTGCTTTACAACCGCTTCGCCGTGGTCGTCGGCATGAGCCATTTCCTGCTGCCGTTCATGGTGCTCTCGCTCTATTCGACCATGATCGGCATCGATCGGAGCCTGATCGAGGCGGCGAGTTGCATGGGCTCGACGTTCCGCCAGACCTTCCGGCGCATCTACCTGCCCTTGTCCCTGCCCGGCGTCTATGCCGGCTGCCTGCTGGTCTTCATCCTGGCGATGGGCTTCTACATCACTCCCGCCCTGCTCGGCAGCCCGCAGGAGACGACGATCTCGGTCTATATCCAGCAGCAGATCCAGCAGCTCAACTGGGGCGAGGGCACGGCGATGGCGGTGGTTCTGGTCGCGATCGTCATCGGCCTTTTCGCCATCTATGACCGGCTGCTCGGCTTCGACCGGCTGTTTCGCGACGTGGGTGCGCGATGATCGTCGCGTCCCTCCTGCGTCGCCTCCCGAACGGCCTGCTCTGGGCCTATTCGGTTGCCGTCTTCGCCTTTCTGGTCGTGCCGCTGCTGGTCGTTGTGCCGGTCTCCTTCAGCTCCGGCATGTACCTTCAGTTCCCGCCGCCGGGCCTCTCGCTCCACTGGTACGAGGACTATTTCGGCGACCCGCAATGGATCGATGCGACGATCCTCAGCCTCAAGATCGCGCTGTGCGTCGTCGTGCTTGCCGTCGGTATCGGTTCGCTCGCCGCGCTCGTCATCGTGCGCATGCCGTTTCCCGGGATCGGTCTCGTCCGCCTGATCCTGATGACGCCGCTCATCGTGCCTTCGGTCGTGGTCGCCATCGCGGTCTACAGCGTCTATGTCACATTCCACCTGATCGGGAGCTTCCTCGGGATCGTCCTCGCCCACACCATCGTGGCGTTGCCCTTCACCGTCGTCCTCATGGTCGCCGGGTTCCAGCGCGTCGACCGGCGCCTGGAGGAGGCGTCCTACACTATGGGCGCGAGCGTCGCCTGGACCTTCCGCCATGTCACCTTGCCGATCCTGCGGCCGAGCATCTTCGCGGCCGCGATCTTCGCCTTCATCGCCTCGTGGGACGAGATCATCATGGTGATCTTCATCGGCGGCGGTGCCGGGACGACGCTGCCGCTGCGCATGTTCAACTACCTGCGGACCGAGATCAATCCTACCATCGCCGCCGTTTCAACCCTGCTCCTGGTATTCGCGATCGTCGCCTTCGCGACCGCCGAAACCGTGCGCATGCGGGGCAATGCACGGCGGGCCGCCAGGGGAGGGGCCTCATGACCACCGCGCCATCATCCAGTCTCGCCGCCATCGACATGCGCGTACAGCCGGCGTGGCGCTGGACCGAGGACGACGCGCCGCCGCCGCGTCCGCCCACGCTCAAGGGCTATGATCGGGTCTACGGCCAGGAGTTCCGCAGCCTGCAGACCCATGCCAGCCTGGTTGCCGAGTTGCGGCGTCTCAACATCCGGGCGATCGTGCAGTCGGAGCCGATCGCCGGCGCCGCCGCCGCGTCGAACGACCGGGTCGCCGCGGCGATCAGTCGGGATCCCGATTGTTTCCTTGGCGGCTTCGGCTCGGCCGATCCGCGCGACGGGCTTGCCGCAATCCGCGAAATCAATCGCTTTCACGGCGAACTGGGCCTGTGCGGCCTGGCGATGATGCCCGACTTCTTCAATATGGACATCTCCGACAAGCGCTGCTGGCCGCTCTACGCCAAGGCGGCGGAGCTTGGCATTCCCGTCGGCATCCATGTCGGCATCAATTTCTCGACGAACAGCCCGATCCGCCACGGTCACCCGAGCTTCGTCGATGAACTCGCCTGTCATTACCCCGAGCTCATCATCATCTGCAACCATGGCGGCTGGCCCTGGGCGGCCGAGACGGTTGCCGTCGCCTGGAAGCATCCGAACGTCTATCTGGAGTTCGGTGCGATCGGACCGCGCCATCTCGCATCCAGCGAGGGCGGCTGGCAGCCGATGCGGCAGTTCATGAACTCGGTGCTGCAGGACAGGATCCTGTTCGGGTCGGACTGGCCCATGCTGTCGCACGAGCGGCTGATGGCGGAAATCCCGCTGCTCCGGCTGAAGGAGTCGGTGCTGGAGAAGTATCTGAAAAAGAATGCCGAGGCACTGCTTGATCGGATTCTCTGCTAGATCACTGGAGATGGAGGAAGCCATGGCAGGCGACGAGAAGGAACCCGAGGGCTATCTGCGCATCAGGCTCGGGCTGCACGACACCCATTACGGGCACGGGCTTATCCCGGCGGCGACCATCCTGCGCCTGTTCGCCGATTGCGCATCGGAGCTGGGCATCCGCACCGACGGCACCGACGGCTATCTTGCGGCCTACGAGAAGGCCGAGTTCTTCAAACCGGTCTATGCGGGCGACTATATCGAGATCCGCGCCCGACGCCTCAGCAAGGGCAACCGCTCGCGGCGCACCGCGGTCGAGGCCCGGCGCTGCATGGAATACAAGGAACTCGAAGGCGGCCTCTCCGGCGGCATCTTTCATGAGCCGCCCGAACTGGTCGCACAGGCGGTCATGATCGGCGTCCGGCCGCGCGAGACATCGCAATCCTGAATCGGCGCAAACGGAGGAAGGCGATGACAAAACCTGACGCAATGCTGCGGGTCCGACTCGGCACGACGGACACGCATTACCGCGGCAACCTCATCCCGGCGGCGACCGTGATGCGGCTTTTCGCCGATTGTTCGACCGAGATCGGCATCCGCGACAACGGCCGGGCCGGCATGCTTGCGGCCTACGAGGGCGCCGAGTTTCTCGCCCCGCTACGCGTCGGAGACTATGTCGAGATCCGCGCCACTGTCCTGTCGCGCGGCCGGCGGTCACGCCGCGTCGCGCTCGAAGCGTGGCGTCTGGCGGCCGCACCCGGAGAGGGCGCGGTCAGCCGGGACTACACGCTGTACGACCCGCCCGAACTGGTGGCCCGCGCGACCATGATCAGCGTCGCGCCGCGCCCGGCGGACAGCGCGGCCCAAGGCTGAGGAACCGCAACCATGTCCGACAGCATTTTCCACCCGGACTGGGTCTTCCTCAAACTCTGTGATGCGCGGCTTGATCGGTTGACCGGCGGTCGATATCCCCGTGCATGCGAGCAAAATCAGAGTGGGTCCCCGGGCCAAGTGTGCGAGTTATAGGCGTCGAGCTTGTCAGCGGCTGTTGGGTGGTCTCGGCCGTTGGGCAGGCCAGTGGCTCTTGTCCCGGATGTGGTGACCGGTCAACGCGCCGGCACGGCTGGCATAAACGGGACGTTCAGGATCTGCCGGTCCAAGGGTTGGTCGTGACCCCGAAGTTGCGGGTGATCCGTTGGCGATGTCGCAACGCGGAATGCGAGCGCCAGACATTTGTTGATCAGCTGCCCGAAATTGCGTCTCCTCACGCGCGCCGGACCTGCCGGGCAGCTGACATCGTTCAGCTTCTTGGCCATGGCGTGGGCGGGTTACCGCCTCGTCGGCGTGAACCGATGGGCGTCGTCGTGCGCGGTGTGCGCCGCGCCCTTCTATGTCGGAAAAATACCGGGCCGGACGGGGACGCCAAACCGGCGATGCGCCGAGCATCACAAGCCGGGCATTGCCCCGGAATGGGAGCTTAGGGTCCGCCACGTCCCGTTGTCCACCCCGCTCACGCTCGGCGATACGCGGCGCAAATCTCGGACCGCCAAATTGGCGCGGTCAGCCGATCATAAGCTCGGTTCGTTCTGCGGCGCCGAGCTCGACCGTCTATCGGGCGAAGGGCAAGCGCCGCCCGCGACGCGATAGCCGCTTACCGCGGGGCGTGCGAAGGCGGTCCGCGGACGCCTTAGCATTGCCGCCGCGAACAAAAAGCGCCGGCTTGGCGCCGCGGGCGCGCCTGTGGGCTTCCTTGACGCCCTGGCGGGGCAAGCGAACTGCGCGGCCCCCCGCTCGCGAAGCCCCGCCGCGCGGCCCGCACTCCCGAACATCAGCGGGGGGATTTGGTTTAGGCGCGGAATTGTTGGGGGCGATCTTTCCGAACGGTTCCGCGGCAAATTTAGCAGTCATCTTTACGCAGGTTTTCGCAACAGCGCATCGGGGCGGCGCGCCGGAAACTTGCCCCCGCAATAAGCGAAACGGATATATCGCGCTTTTCATCGTCCTGAGGCCCCGGCCTAAGATCGCTCACGTCACGGGCTTGGCGGCGCGGGCCTAGCCGCCCCTCATTTGTTTTCGATGGAGCAAGACTGCCGTAACGGCTAGCTGCAGGGGCCGCGAGCGGTCGCGCCACAAGCGGCGGCTCTAGCCGCGGATGCGGTCCGTGTTGCCGATTTCCTCGCCTATGCGGCGCACAAGATCGTGCTGGGCCTTGTCGGCCGCCTGCTGCAGTGAATCGGCGCCACCCGAGCAGAATAAGCCGGCGGGCGTGTCGCCATGCCCGTGACCTTCTAAAGTCTTGCCGAACAAGCGGCCACCCTTGCCGTCGATCGTCACCGCCGCCGTTACCGTGACGTCGGTTGCGATACTGGCCGACCAAAAACCCGGCACAACCCGCAGAAGCGCCTCAACTGACTCGCCTCGGATCGAGATGACACCGCGCGCACCTTGATGCATCGCCAAGTCTCCCGCGACCGGCGTGTCAGAATCCTGCGTCTGCGCGACAATATTAGTCATTGTCTCTCTTACCGATGCGGGCAATCCGACGGTGAAATCGAGCGGATAGGTATGCGCCGTGCATCGAAAATCGGACGGGTGCACGACCTGGTTGAGCGCGGAGGCGTCGACATAGACGATCCACTTACCGGGCACCTTGGCCGCGTAGGAGATCACGGTATCGTTCGCCGCCGTCGGTACGGTCTCAGTGTTGTAGGCGCAACTGGCCAAAAAGAGGCTCACGCCAAGAACGATCGCAATCCGCATGCCCGAAGCCCCCCGGCCATTGCTGCGCGCGGCGCGCCCCAGGGTCAAGGCGAATCGAATCGGGCCGCCCGCCGATTCGGGGAGGCCGGCCAAACGGAAAGGCGCCGGCCGGGCTAAATGCTCGGGCGCATTCCAAAGGCCAGCCGCGCCGCGCCCCGCGTTGCCGCCCTCAAATGGGCGGAAAAACATAAGTAGTGCAACAATAATTGCAGAAAGATAGGAACTATTGACGCGAATGTTCCCACACAACTAAACTGAAACGACGCGCTGAGCGATATTTATTATGTATTTTTCGCGATTTGCGGTGGCGTTTTCAAGATCTGTAATGCATCTTGTTTTCGCCTGGCTACCCGGATGGAGTGAATAACTTGGAAAATCAATTTTCAGACGATGGTTGCGCCTTCGCTAATCAGTCGGGAGGGCCGGCCAGCGAAGCCCCGCCCGATCCGCCCGAGCCCGACTTCGCGCCACTTGAAGACGGCGCGTCCTATCTTGTCGAGTTCCCGAATTCCGACGATCCGCGCGACGGGGCGGAACGCCTCGAGTTGCTTCATTCGAGCGGCTGGTGGGTGAGTCCGAACGATGGCGACATGGGGCCGATACGGGTCGCGCTCGCCGACTACAAGGTTGTCGGCAAGGTCGATTCGTCGGCGCACTGAAGATCAACGATCGGCGCGCGCACGGCCAGGAATGGCGGGCCAAAAGCGCCCGGCGCGCGCCGACGTAGAATTTAGGGGGATAGCCCGCTCTTGCGTCGCAACCGGGCGCATCAACGCAGCATCCCGTGATCGCCCCGCGGCGAAAAGGTCGCGATTCGCAAAGAACCCGCGTCGGCTTCGATTGGCGCGATCGACGGCCGGACGGCCATTGCGGCGGCCTCTGCCGGCGCCTTGATCCATAGCCGCCAGCACACTGCTGACGACGGTCGATGTCGGCGCGCCCGCGCCCCGGCGCGTGGCCCGATGGTGTAGATGGGGACAAATCACCTATTGCAATCTGGACAATGTTCCATCTGAGTGACCGGAATGGGGGGAGAGCGGACCTTTCCGGCCCAACGCCCGTGAGTGGTTTGGCGGAGGTTCGAATCCTGCTGCCCCACGCTGTTCCAGGATGACTCTGCCCGCGTTCAGGTGTAGTTGCATCCTAGCGAGACTGCGGGGATCGGCGATGATCGAGAAGTCTTTAATAGACGGACTTGTTGGAACTCCCTCTGAAACTCTCAACGTAGAGTTGAAGCGTTGGATAAACCCTAATGACCCACTTGGCATCGAAAAGATAGTCAAGGGCATACTCGCCCTCCGCAACCGGAACGGCGGATTTCTTATCGTCGGTTTTGACGATAAGACGCTGGCTCCTGACATCATCGCCAATGAACCACCCAACGTGAAAGACCTATTTCATGTTGATGTTATTCAAGGAATCATCTCCAAGTATGCATCCGATACCTTCGAGGTTGAGATAGCGTGGGGCGATCGAGATGGGCGGCTGTACCCCGTCATCGCAGTCCCGTCTGGCGTTAAAGTCCCCGTGGCGGTGGCTTATCCCGTTGTCCCAGGCTCGTCTATATGTAGTGGATGCACTGGTTTGATGGGTTGATTTTGGTCGGTGCCGAGCGCTGGCGGCGCACCATCCTGTCGCATTCCGGTGGCCGT